>Ga0073899_10003416_pt1 | contig 14058 bp, 4 predicted proteins | sample KloWWTmetaKNB5Ph_FD_88975 | JGI IMG/M metagenome (GOLD analysis project Ga0073899, IMG submission 88975) | Active sludge microbial communities from Klosterneuburg, Austria, studying microevolution and ecology of nitrifiers - Klosterneuburg... | ecosystem: Engineered > WWTP > Aerobic digester >... | reverse complement strand
GGCGCCGTTGGCGAACAGCGGGCCGCGGCCGGGGGCGCCGGTGCCGTCGAGGCGGAGCTGGCCGGGGAGGGCGAAGGGCAGCCAGAGCAGGCGCTCCTCGTCGTCGATCGTCGCGATGCCGGCGGCGTCGTGGGTCGCGGCGTAGAGCGCGTTGCCCTTGGTGTCGACGACGTGGCCGATGAGGCCGCGGCGATCGTGGAGAAGGCCCAGCCGCTCGGTGCCGAAGTCGCTGCGCCGGGTCGCGGCGATCGGGGTATCACCGAGGTAGTGGTACTCCCAGGCGATCGAGGTCCCGCTCTGCTCGACCAGCGCGGCGACCAGCCGTCCGGCGTCGTCGTAGGTGAGGTCCTGGTGGCTCTCCGGACCGTCGATCGCGCTCAGCGCGCCTCCGATGCCGTAGGAGAGCGTGACCGTGCCAGCGGCGGTGGTGATGGTGTGCAGCTGGCCGTCGGGGAGATACGTGTAGGCGCGCCGTGACGTGGTCGGCTGGCTCGCCAGGTAGTCCGCCGTGCGGCGGCCGAGGCCGTCGTAGGTGATGATCAGCGAGTCGCTGCCCCGCTGTACGCTGGTGACGCGGTTGGTCGACGCCGCGTAGGTGCGCGCCTCCGGCGTGGCCGAGACATGATCGGGCGTGCGCGTGAACGCCGTGGCGCGGTGATCTGGCGGCGCGGCTGTCGACGCGCCGTCGTGGTACGTGAAGCGCCCGATGACCGCGGGGTTCGCCGTCGCGCAGGCGCCGCTGGTGGCTGGATCGCCGGCGAGCTCGCAGGTCAGCCGCACGAGCCGGTCGTACTCGTAGCGGCGTCCGCGGGCTGGCGCGACGTCGTCGGTCACCGAGATCAGCATGCCGGCGTCATTGTACGTGAACGCCTGATCCTGCCACGCGGTGGCGACGGGCGCGACCCACGCGTGTCGTCGCAGCATCCCCTGCAGGTCGTATTCGCGGACGAGCTGCGCGTACGGCGCTCCCTTCGCTTCGACCAGTTGATATCCCGCGAGCGAGCCCGCGGCGGTGTACATGACCTGGCTGGCGATCGGTGCCTTGTCGCTACCGGAGACCGCGACCACCGACCCGGTCTTCGAGTACGTGTAGTGCGTGCCTTGGTCGGTGCCGGTGACGGCGTAGCTGGCGAGTCGGTCTCCGACGGTCCACGCATAGTCCATGCCGGTGTCATGGTCGAAGGCCAAGCCCGTCCGCTGCGTCGTCCGCGAGCCGACGAGGCGACCTCGGCGATCGTACTGGTACCAGCGGACCTGCGTCACCGGCTGCCCGTCCTGGCAGTGCAGGTCGCGACGCGCGACCGCGAGTCGGCCCAGCGGGTGCTGGCACGTGAACGCTGGATCGGGGTGGTACTCCCAGCCGCATTCATCGTACGTGAAGCTCTCGTCGGCGAGCGGCGTGCCGTTCGGCGCCGCCCAGCACGCGGTGTTGGCGTCGGCGTCGCGATCGATGGTCAACACGCGGCCGAGGCTGTCGTAGGTGGTCTGGGTGGTCTGCTGGTCGGGCGTGCCGATGCCGACGCGCTCGAAGATCCGGCGCCCGGCCCCGTCGTGCTCCCATCGCGTGGTGCCGGCGTCAGGAGTGGTTGCCTCGACGAGGCGATCGAAGTCGTCGTAGCGGAAGCTGCTGACCTGCGCGATCGCCGCGTCCTTGCCCCGCATCACCTGCGTCGGTGTGCCGTCCCAGCCCGTGTCGTACAGGAGCCGCGCCACGGCGGCGCTGCCGTCCCCAAGCAGGCGGCGCAGGACCGTCGGCCGGGCGAGTTCATCGGCTTCGATCTGGGTACTCCACGCGCCGGCGGTCGGCCCCCCGGGCGAGGTGACCTGCGACATCAGGGCGTTGCTGTAGGTCGTCACGAACTCGCCGGAGACGTTGGCGCCGGTGACGCCGACCAGCCGCCGACCATCGTCGTAGCGGAACCCATCGAGGTACCGCACCACCTCGCCGTCGCGACGGTGCTCGATCCAGAGCGTGCGGCTCGGATCGCCGTGCGGGTGTTTGATCACGACGACGTCGCCGCTGTCCAGGTCGATGGGGACGACCCCGCACGCGCTCGCGTCGCTGCGCTTGGTGATCAGCAATCCGCTCGCCGCGTCGTCCTGGTAGGTCAGGCAGATCCCGTCGGCGTCCATCTGGCTGCGGGTGCTGCCGTCCGGGTTGAGCTGGATCGTCGACGTCGCGGGTGATCCGGTGGCGTCCTCGGTCACGGTCCACGTCAGCCCATCGGCCGTGTCGAGATGCGTCTCGATGCCGTCCGCGGCCACGATCCGGTGCGGGATCCCGCGCAGGTCGTAGGCGCTGTACTCGGTGGTGAAGGTGCGGTGCGACCACAGCGAGCCGGCGTAGCGGCGCGTGTACCGAACCCGGCCGAGGTCGACACCGGAGGTGTGGTACGTGGTCTCGGTGACGTCGTAGCCGTCTTCGTTGGGCAGCGGCCCGTCAATCGTGACGAGCCTGCCGAGAGAGTCGTAGGTGTACGTGCTGGTCTCCGTGCGAGGCCAGGTCACGCCGGCGCGATCGAGGGTCCAGCCGAATCGGTCGTGGCGCTCCAGAAGCCCGCGGGCATCGTACGAGTCGGTCGTGGCGCGGGTCGTGAATGGCACGAGCGCGCTGGGGAGCGTGACCGTGTGGACCGCCGGGCCGCCCGGGACGCCATCCCACGACGGAGCCAGGACTTGACTCGGGCTGGGTGATGCCGGCCCGGCGCACGCGCCGGTCGTATCGAGGGCCTCGGTGTCGTCGTCGTTGCGCACCAGGCACTTGATGGTCCCGTCGTCGTTGAAGCGGTAGGACGTGATGACCCCGCGCGAGTAGGTCGCGATCGGCGTGTCGCCCTCGTAGATGTACGACTCGTTCTCGTCGGGGAGGCCGCCGCGGTCGACGTTCCAGACGCTGCCGTCGATCAGGTCGCGGAGGTTGGCGACGTAGCAGGTCCCTGCGGTATCGCTCGCCGTCGTCCGGCACGCCTGGCCACCTGCACAACCGCCGGCCTGGCAAGCCCCCTTGGGCAGCAGCAGGTCGAGTTGCAGGCGGGCTTCGGTGCCGGTGTACTGGTACGCCCAGTGCGTGGTCGGGCTCCAGCTCTCGACGGCGCGCGGCGTGCCGTCGGGCAAGATCGTGAATACGTGACCTTCGAGCACCCGTTCGTGCCCCTGGACCGGGCTCCCCGCTAGTGGCGTGGCGCCGTCGGCGCTTGTCGGCGCGATGATCTCGGTCAGGAGCGCCCCGCAGTGCGCGCATGGCGTGGGGTACTCCTCGAGGTAGTTGAAGCGCAGGTAACGGGCCGTGGTCGTGATCTCGAGGAGTCGGTGGGACGCCCCGTAGCTGAACTGGGCGATGACCGTGCCGGCTGTGCCCGGCACGGCCCGGTAGGTGACCTGCGCCAGGCGCCAGACGCCGTTGGTGCTGCTGCTCGGCAGGTAGTCGAAGCTCAACCGACGGCCGAGCGAGTCGGTGACGGCGGTGATGCGCGAGTCGGTCGCGGATGCGCGCGCGACCTCGATCCGGAACCCCGCCGCCGCGCGCGCGCTGAGGAGGCCGCGTCGCGGCCCGGCGAGTTCGGGCGATGCGTCGGCGAACTCCCATCTGGACAACGGCGCGCCGCGCTCCCGCGACTCGATCACCCACCGCGGCGACTGGCCTGCGCCACGATCGGTCAGGTGGAATCGACCGCCGTCGCTGTCGCCATCGTCCGCCGGATCGAACGAAACGGTCCGGTCGAGCGACATCCAGACGGCGGGCTCACCGGCGGACGCCGGGACGATCAGCCGGTCCGAGTACGAGTCGCTCCAGCCGTAGCCAAGGAAGTGGTGGTCCTGGAAGAAGTCAGCGGCGACGCCAACGCCCCCAGGACGGCGCGTCTGGCGCGACTGGTACTGGACCGCGTACTCGAGGCCAAGCGCCCCGTTGCCGGGGATCGTCGCGAGGGTGTGGACCTGCGATTCCACGCTGCCACCATCGAACCGGACGGGGTTCTCGTCGCGGTCCCGCCCGCCGCAGCCCTCCTCGTCATCGCCGCACCCTTCGTCAGCGCGCTCGGCGTCGCCCGCGCCGAGGCCGTCACACGCATCACCAGCGCCAGCGCCATCGCCATCGCCCCCGCTACCACCATCGCAAGCAGGGCAAGGCACGGCGGTGATCGCGCAGGTGCCGGGTGGCGGCGTCGGGATGTTGAAGGGGTAGAAGCACGCCGAGACGACCAGGGTATCGTTGACCAGCTTGCCAGTGCAGCAGTAGTCGTAGATGTGTAGGCTGTAGTACTTGGAAAGCGGGGGGCATACGTGCCCGCCCACTGGGACGTACTCCATCTGCTGGTAGCTGCAGTAGTGTCCGCTCTGCGCAAGGCTGGCGGACGGGGTGGCCAGGAGGGCGGCCAGGGTGAGTATCGCGCGGTGGGACCTTGGGGCGCGGGCTGCGCGTGGCCCGTGGCTGCCGGCGGTCGGTTCGTGCTGGGCTGCATCTGCGCGGGCTATCGACCGCGGCGTCCCCCGGTTGCGTGAAATCGCAGGCCGGCCGCGCCGATCACCCCTCCACGGCGGGCCGCCGCGGTCGACTCGATCGAGGCGGAGGAACGGCATGACGACACCTGTGCGCTGGCGCTCGCGGCTCGCGATCCGGCTCATCTTCACGACGGTCGCGCTGGTCGCGGTGGTGGTGGTGGGCAGCGGCGTGCTGGCGGCGCGGCAGGTGTCGGCGAGCTACGCCGATCGCAGCCGGGTCGAGACCGCGCGGTTCCGCGAGGCGCTGGCCGAGCGCGGCAGCGCGACGACGACCGTGTTCGCCGAGGCGCTCCTGCCGCTCCTGGTCGGCAACCAGGACGCCGACATCGCGGCGTTGGTGGCCAGCCTGGTGCACCAGGATCGATCGCTGCGGGCGGTGTACGTGCTCGATCGCGATCAGCGGGTGGTGGTGGCGTGCGAGGTCGCGACGCCGGGCACCTGCGGCGCCACCGGGCCGGCCTCGCACCAGCGCCTGGCCACCGCGTCGTGGCAGACGCTGATCGACGCGTGGCGCGCGCAGGGCGGGTCGGCGGAGGCGCACCTCCTGGCCACGACCGAGACCGCCGTGGCCGGCGTGGCGACCGCGCTGTACGCCAAGCCGGTGTTCGCCGCGGGCGCCGGCACCGGCGCCGCGGCGGCCGCGGCCGAGGCGCCCGACGATCGCTACGGCTACGTGGTGATCGGCTACGACCTGACGCCGCTGGCGAGCTTCGCCCGCGCGACCGCGGCGGCCCACGCGGCGGCGACCGCGGCGTCGGTGCGCCGGACGGTGGCGATCGGCGGCGGCGCGCTGGCGGTGGGCGTGGTGCTCGCGATCCTCCAGGCGCTCCGCCTGGCGCGGCCGATCCGGCGCCTGGCGGCCCAGGCCGATCAGATCGCCCGCGGCGACCTGACCGGGCACGTGACGATCGATCGCGCCGACGAGGTCGGCCAGCTGGCGACCGCGTTCGACGCGATGGTCCAGGGCGTGCGCGATCGCGATCAGGCGCTGCGCGACCACAACGACGCCCTCGAGCGCACCGTCGCGGCGCGCACCCGCGCGATCGCGCTGTTGCTGGACACCACCGGCGACGCGCTCATCCCGGTGGGCTGGGACGGCCAGCTCGCCGACGGCGCGTCGGCGGCGGCCCGGGCGTGGTTCGGCGAGCCCACGGTGGGCGCGCCGGTCCTCGACTACCTGTTCCCCGCTGCCGGCGCGCCGCGCGCGCACTTCGAGCTCGGGTTCGCGCAGCTGACCGCCGACGTCCTGCCGTTCGAGGTCGCCGCCGATCAGCTGCCGCGCCAGCTGACCCGGGGCGATCGCACCGTCGCGCTGACCTACCGCCCGGTGATCGAGGACGGCGCCGTGGTCCGGGTGCTGGTGATCGGCCGCGACGTCACCGCCGAGGTCGCGGCGGCGCGGGCCGAGGCGGCCGCGCGCGAGCTGCACGCGGCGATCGTCGCGATCGGCAAGGACCGCGGCGGGTTCGCCCGCTTCGCCGCCGAGCTCGAGGGCCACCTGACGGTCGCCGCCACCGGCGCGGCGATGACCGAGCGGATGCGGGCGCTGCACACGATCAAGGGCGACGCCGGGAGCCTGGGCCTGGCGCGCCTGGCGGCCTGCGCCCACGCCGCCGAGGCGCAGCTCCTCGACGATCCCGACGCGGGCCCGGCGGCGGTCGCCGAGGTGGCCGCGGCGTGGCGCGCCCTGCGCGACGAGCTGGGCGACGTGATCGCGCCGGAGGCCGAGCGGGTGGTCTTGACCGCGGCCCAGCACGCCGACTTCCTGCGTCGGCTGGGCGCCGCGCGCGACCCGCGCCCGCTGGTGGCCGAGGTCCGCGGCTGGCTGGAGGAGCCGGTCGCGCCGCTCCTGGCGCGGGTGGGCGCGCACGCCCAGGCGCTGGCCAAGAAGCGCGGCCAGGAGCTGGCGATCGTAGTCGACGGCGGCGAGGTCACGATCGGCCGCGACACCGGCTGGCTGTGGTCGTGCCTGGTCCACCTGGTGCGCAACGTCGTCGACCACGGGCTCGAGCCCGGGGCCGAGCGCGTGGCCGCCGGCAAGCCCGCGGCCGGCACGCTGACCCTCACCGTGACCCGCGGCGACGCCGGTCTCCAGCTGACCTGCGTCGATGACGGCCGCGGCATCGACTGGGCCCGGGTGCGCGCGGCGGCCGGCCCCGCGGCCGACGCCGTGGCGCCCGACGAGCTGATCTTCCGCGACGGCGTCTCGACCGCCGCGGCGGTCACCGAGACGTCGGGGCGGGGCGTGGGCCTCGCGGCGGTGCGCGCGGCGTGCCGCGCGGCGGGCGGCGACATCGCCGTGAGCTCCGAGCCGGGTCGCGGCACGACCTTCGCGATCAGCCTCGGGCGGGCCGCGGCCTGCGCGGCCTGAGCGCTACGACGCCTTCTTGGCGCGGGCGGCGGCGAACTGGGCGTGGGTGACGACCTGGTTCCGGCCCGAGTGCTTGGCGTGGTAGAGGGCGTGGTCGGCGCGCTCGATCAGCACGGCGCGCTCGCGGCTGTCGTCGGGGAAGCTGGCGATGCCGATCGACATCGTGACCGACAGCGGGCCCTTCTCGGTGTCGACGACGACCTTGCCGACCTCCTGCCGCATGCGATCGCCGACCGCGCGGGCCTGCTCGGCGGTGGTGCCGTCGAGCACGACCGCGAACTCCTCGCCGCCGTAGCGGGCGACGATGTCGATCTTGCGCGCCACCTCGGCCAGCACCCGGGCCACGCGGCGCAGCACCTCGTCGCCGACCGGGTGGCCGTAGCCGTCGTTGACCTTCTTGAAGAAGTCGACGTCGCACAGGAGCAGCGAGGCGTGGTGGCCGTGGCGGGCGCCGCGATCCAGCATCTGCGCGAAGCGATCCTGGAAGGTGCGGTGGTTGGTCAGCCCGGTCAGGCCGTCGGTGGTGGCCATCGTCTCCATGCGCTTGTAGAGCAGGCCGTTCTGCAGGGACACCGCGACCTGGGTCGCGATCACCGACAGCATCTCGCGGACGTCGGTGCCGAACCGCTTCTCGGCGCGGCACGCCAGCATCAGCGTGCCGATCGCCTCGTCGGCGGCCACCAGCGGCAGCACCAGCAGCGAGCGCGCGGCGTCGAGCTTGACCTTGCGCGTGTAGATCGGCGCGGTGACCTCGCGCGGCTCGCCGCCGGCCGGCAGGTAGTGGCGGTTCTTGACCACCATCGCGGCCAGGCCGGCGTTGTCCTTCCACTCCAGGTCGGCCAGCGCCGCGACGTCGAGGATCGGCTCGACGCCCGGCTTGGTGCGGACCGCCGCGACCCGGTGACGGGCGCGCTCCTTGTCGTAGAGCGTGATCACCGCGCCGTCGTAGCCGACGATCGCGGCGGCGGCGTCGAACGCGGTGTCCATGACCTGCTCGGGCGTGAGCGCGCGGCCCAGCATCGCCGCGGCCTGGAAGAACCGCTCGTGCTCGTACTTGGCCCGCTCGACCGCGCGGAACACCTGCTCGGCGGCGATGGCCCGGACGATCTGCTGGGCGGCGTCGGCCATCAGCTCGACCGCGCCGTCGTCGAAGCGCCGCTCGTCGCGGTCGGCGCACAGCACGCCGCGCAGGTGCGCGCCCTCGAGCACCGGCACCGCGACCACCGCCGCGCCGTCGGCGACGCCGGCGTCGTCGTAGTACGGCAGCTGGCCGCGCTTGGCCGCCACCACCACCGCGGCGCGATCGCGGACCACCGCGCCCAGCAGGCCGGCCGAGGCCAGCGCGTCGGACGCGACCAGATCGTCGCGATCGGAGATGACGTCCTTGAGCTTGAGCCGGTCGCCGTCGCCGCACCACGCCAGCACGACGGTGCGGGCGCCGAGCGAGCGCTTGACCGTGGCCAGGATCCACGCGGTCGCGTCGTCGACCAGCGACACCCCGCCGGTGGCGAGCAGGCGCTCCTCGTCGTCGCGGGCCCGCGCCGAGCGGCTGGCCGGGCCCAGCGCCGCGGCGATCAGCCGGTAGTCGCGGGCGCGCTCGTGCATCGCGTGGACCTCGCGGGCCAGCCGCAGCTCGCGGCGCCGGCGGTGGCTGGCCACCAGGCCGCGCAGGAACAGCGCGTGGGCGCAGGCGGCCGCGACCAGGAACACGACGTGGAGCAGCGCGGGGACCAGCAGCGTCCGCGGATCCGGCGACCGCGCGATCCACGCCGCCTCGATCGCCGCCGGGGCCAGCAGCGTCACCGCGGCGCCGGGCGCCGACAACAGCGTCAGGCCGAACGCCACGACGCCGTAGACCAGCGGGTGCACCGGCGAGGTGACGCCGCCGGTGACGGCGAGGATCGCGCCGAGGCCGGCCGAGATCGCCAGCGCCAGCTCGACGTCGACCAGGGTCGGGGCGGCGGCCAGCCACATCGACACCCGCTGGGCGCGGGCGCTGGGCGGCTGGAACCGCAGGCGGCGGGTGATCGCCGCGGCCAGCAGCACGATCACCGCGGCCAGCAGCAGCGTCGTCGACGGCGCCGGGGTCTGGCGGTGGAGATCGATCGGCGTCAGGGTCAGCGCGATCGCCGCGCAGGCCAGGGCGCCGGCCAGCGGGCCCCACGTGACGGTGGCCGCGCGCTTGAGCGTGCGCATCCTCATCGCCGGCCCTCGGCGTGGGCGGGGCGCGCGGCGCGATCGATGCGGATGACGACCTCGCCGGGGAACACCATGTCGAGGTCGTCGCGGGCCCGGGCCTCGATCGCGAGGGCGTCGGTCGACAGCGCCTTGATCTCCTCGGCCAGCGCGCGGTTGCCGGCGCGCAGCGCGGCGGCCTCGTCGTGGGCGGCGTCGAGCTGCTGGCGCAGCCGGGTGGCGCGGTCGTCGACGCCGCCGGCCGGGATGTACGCGATGGCGCCGGCCACCACCAGCGCCAGCAGCGCGCGCACGGTCCACCGCGACAGCGCGGCTGGGACGTGCATATCGGCCTTCATCCTCGTCGACATGCGGTCTGTTCGCCGACATTACGGGGCCGGGCGCGCCGGGCAACTTTTCGCCGATCGTCGCGGGGGGCAAGTGTGCGGATGTGTTCCTGTTCGGCGATCGCGATCGCGATCGGCGGCGCCGCGCGCGATGCGCTGCGCGCCGGCGCGCACCGTGCGCCGCGGTCGCGCGCGCGGGCGGCGATGGGGCGGGCGCGGGGCGCGGGGCGCGTGCGCGCGGCGGGCCGGGCCGGTGGCACGTCCGCTGCAGCGGCCTCGCCCATGTCGTCGCACCGCTGGTTGGCGTGGTCGGTCGTGAGCGCGTGGGGCTTGGTCGCCGGGTGCGCCGTGGGCGCCCCGGGCGGCGCGCCGATCGACGACGGCGGGGCGCGGGTCGACGCCGCCGCGCGCGGCGACGGCAGCGCCGATGAGGTCGACGCCGGGGCGGATGGGGCACCGGTCGACGCGCCGGCCGACGCGGCCACCGACGCCGCGGTCGACGCCGGGGTCGACGCCGGGGTCGACGCCCCGCCGGGGCCGCCGCCGGCGTGGACCGAGCTCGGCGCGCCGACCCTCGACGTCGAGGGCGGCGTGGCGGCGGCGCCGGCCGGCGTCGGCCGCGCGGGCGGGCAGATCCGTCTGCGATCGCGCGGCGCGCTGACGATCGATCCCGCGCAGGTCGCGCCGCCGGCGTCGGCGATGGGCGCGGTGCCCAGCGGGGGCGCGGTGGTCGCCGCGGCCGCGCTCGGGGCCGATCTCACCGGCGCCGGCACGCTGCGGATCAGCGGCCTGGTCACCGCGAGCGGCGCCGACGCGGTGCGCACGATCACCGCCGCCGACGGCGACCTGATCGTCGACGGCACGCTGCGCGGGGCCGACCTCGGCGGCCGCCGCCAGGGGCTGGCGCTGCGCGCGCCGCGCGGGACGGTGTTCGTGCTCGGCGCGGTCGACGCCGGCGGCGACGACGGCCTGGCCGACGGCGACGCCGGCGGGCCCATCGAGCTCAGCGGCCGGCGCGTGGTGGTGGTCGGCCGGGTGACCGCCGCGGGCGAGGCGAGCGCCGCCGGGCGCGGCGGCGCGGGCGGCGCCGTGCGCGTGGTGGCGACCGCCGGCGCGATCTGGGTGGGCTCCGCCAAGCTGATCAGCGCGGGTGGCGCCGGCGCGCTCCGCGGCGGTGACGCCGGCGGCGTGGCGCTGCAGGCGTCGGGTGCGCTGTGGCTGACCGGGGCGATCGACAGCGCCGGCGGGGACGCGCGCGGCGGCGGCGCGGCGACCGGCGGGCGCGGCGGGCCCGTCGCGCTGGCGGCCGGCGGCGCGATCTCGCTCGGGGCCGCGGTGCGCGTGCGCGGCGGCGCGGCGACCGGCGTCGACGCGGCGGCCGGCGGCGCGGCCGGCGCGCTGCGCCTCGACGCCGGCGGCGCGGCGTGGCTGGGCGGCGTGGTCGACGGGCGCGGCGGCGTGGCGGTGGCGACCGGCGTCGGCGCGGCGGTCGTCGGCGGCGCGGCCGGCGAGGTGGTGGCCGGCGCGGCGACGCCGCCGGCGACGATCGCGGTGTGCGGGGCGCTGGTGGCCGCCGGCGGTGGCGGCCTGCGGCTCGGCGGCGCCGGCGGGCGGGTCGAGCTCCTGGCCGACGGCGACGTCGCGCTGATCGCGCCGATCGACGTCCGCGGTGGGCGCGGCGGCGTGGCCCCCGGCGCCGCCGGCGCGGTGCTCGGCGTGGCGGGGCCGCACGCCGGCGGCATCCGCCTGGTCGGCCGGATCGTCGGCGTCGGCGGCGCGGCCGCGCTCGGGACCGACGCCGACGGCGGCGCCGGCGGCCAGCTGCGGCTCGAGATCACCTCGCGGGCCGGCGATCTGGTGATCGCGCCGGGCGGCGTCGCGGTGTTCGACGGCGGGCGCGCGGCCGGCGCCGGGCGCGCCGGCGCGGGCGGCGGCCTGACGCTGCGCACGATGGACGGGAACGCGTCGATGGCGGGGCGGCTGTGGGCCCGGGGCGGCGGCGGCGGCGCGCTCGGGCGGGGCGGCGGCGGCGGCGCGCTCGAGCTGTTCACCGACGCCAACTTCGACGGGCGCGGCGGCGATCTGATCGTCGAGCCGACCGGCCGGATCGACGTCTCCGGCGGCGCCGGCGGCCGCGGCGGCAGCGCGCGCAACAACGGCGGCGTCGGCGTCGCGCTGTTCCCGGCGCACCAGGAGCAGCTCGCGGTGCTGCTCAACAGCGACGGGATCCACGGCTCGCCGCGCGACGGCGATCTGGTCAACCGCGGCCAGATCATCGCGCGCGGCGGCGCCAGCGGCGGCGCCGGCGGCGACGTCATGTTCCACGGCCGGCGGCCGAACAGCTTCGAGGATCCGCTGCCGGGCGTGCAGTTCCTCGCCGGCGACGGGGCCGGGCCGGCCGGCGACTTCGCGGCCGAGTGACCGCGGCGATGGCGCGGTTTGGCGCCGCGGCGCCGACGCGCCGGTGATAGGGTCGCGCCCTATGCGCGCACGCCTAGGCATGGGGATCGCCACCGCCACCTTGTTGATCGCCTGCGGCGGCGACGACGGCCCGTCGAGCGAGCTGGTGTGCGGCGACGGCGCCAGCGGCGCGCTCGCGCCGGGCGGCGTGATCGTGGTCGACGGCAAGGCCGCCAAGGACCTGGCCGGCGCCGCGGTCCGGGCCCAGGCCGCGACCACGGTGCCGACCGCCGCGGTGACGATCGGCTGCGCCGCCGACATCGTGCCCGCCGGCTTCGTCGCGCTGGGCCCGGCGGTGACGTTCGGCCCGGGCGGCGCCGCCAGCGATCGGCCGTTCGAGCTGACCCTGCCGTACAAGGCGGCGCGGCTGCCCGCGGGCGGGCTGCGCCGCCACGTGCGGATCGTCGCCAAGCGCCACGTCGGCGACGGCGCGCCGTTCTTCCCGCCGGTGACCGGGCGGGCCATCGACGACGTCGACGGCTACGCGTCGCGGATCACCTTCCGCGCGCCCGAGCTCATCACCTACCAGGCGGTCGCGCCCGCCGACGCCGGCGCCACCGAGCAGCGCCGCTTCACCTACCGCGCGATCGTCGGCATCTCGATGGGCGGCAACGCGTCGATGTCGATCGGCCTGCGCCACCGCGATCGCTTCGACTTCATCGGCGACCTCGGCGGCGAGCCTGGGCCGGCGATGACCTACTCGCTGGCGATGTTCCGCGACTTCCTGTTCGGCGGGTTCTGCACCGCCGCGCCCGACGACGGCGGCGACGTCGGCGCGCTGTGCCTGGACGATCAGCGCCCGGCGGCCGCCGACCAGTTCGAGATCAAGAGCGACTTCGAGCACATGACCTACCAGGACGGCGAGGGCGTCGGCCTGACCCTGCGCCGCAACCTGTACATGAAGGCGGCCCGCGATCTGTCGCGCGCGCTGGGGAACCCGGCGCTGTACAACCCCGACCCCGCGGCCCACGGCTACGCGCCGCCCGGCGTCGACGCCGCCTACCTGGCGCGCGCCGCCGCCGATCGCTGCGCCAACCCGCTGACCCTGACCAGCTTCCACGATCGCGAGTTCAACCCCGACGGCAGCCTGCCGGTGATCACGTTCTGCGACGGCGGCGACTCGGCGACGCTGGGCCTGGGCGTGTTCGATCCGGCCCAGCCCCAGGGCAACCCGGCCGAGGTGCTGCTGGCGGTCGACGTCAACCGCAACGGCCGGCGCGACAGCGGCGAGCCGATCATCACCGATCCGTTCGAGCCGTTCGCCGACGTCGGCGCCGACGGCCTGGCCGACGCCGCCGAGCCCGGCTACGACGCGGCGACCAACCCGGATCCCAACGGCGACGACTACCACGCGCTGCGCAACCCCCGCGGCACCGAGGGCGATCACGATCGCCAGGCCGGCGAGCCGTACGAGGACGTCGGGCTCGACGGCGTGGCCGGCACCTGCCAGTGGAGCGCCGCCGCGACCGCTTGCTACGACACCGGCGAGGGCGACGGGCAGTGGACCCAGTCGCCCAACCTGACCCGCTGGCTGACCGGCGACCTCGCGCGCAACCTGGCCGCGCTCGACGACGCCGAGCGCCGCCGGGTCGGCATCTGGATGGACGCCGGCATCCGCGACTTCCTGAACGCCGGCGTCTCGGCCAACGCCGGCATGGGCGCGCTGATGAGCCGGTTCGGCATGGCCGGCGGCGTCTACGACGGCTTCGGCGCGCTCTCCGGCGGCGCCGAGGGCAGCTACGACTTCACCCAGGTGCCGTGGGGCGACCTGCCCGACAACGTCTTCGTGCGCTACGGCGACCCCGACGCCACCGCCAACCAGATCGCCCAGGGCGACGGCCGCCACGTCGGCGCGCCGGTGCAGGTGATCAACCGGGTGTCGTCGGTGTTCGCGTGGATCGACAAGCGGCTGCCCAACGGCGATCGCGACGACGAGGGCATGGCCGGCGAGATCCGCATGGGCCAGACCTTCACCCCGCCGACCAGCGGCCGCGACACGCCGTACGCGATCTTCCTGCCGCCCGGCTACAACAACCCGGCCAACGCCGGCCGCCGCTACCCGGTGGTGTACTTCCTCCACGGCTACGGCCAGGAGCCCGACGATCTGGTGGCGCTGTCGGCGGTGTTCGAGAGCTACATGATCGCCAACGACCTGCCGGCCGAGCAGCGGTTCCAGAAGTTCATCATCGTCTACGTCGACGGCCG
>Ga0073899_10003415_pt1 | contig 14059 bp, 11 predicted proteins | sample KloWWTmetaKNB5Ph_FD_88975 | JGI IMG/M metagenome (GOLD analysis project Ga0073899, IMG submission 88975) | Active sludge microbial communities from Klosterneuburg, Austria, studying microevolution and ecology of nitrifiers - Klosterneuburg... | ecosystem: Engineered > WWTP > Aerobic digester >... | reverse complement strand
CCGCCCATCGCGTTGATGGTGGTGAAGACGTCCTTGATGCCGAACATGCGATCCGGCCGCGCCGGTCGCGAGGTGCTGCTCATAGAGGGGCGGGTTCTATACCATCCACCCGCCCGCCGTCACACGCTCTTGAGCGCGCGCGGACGCGCCGGCTCGACCGGGACCAGGTCGTGCTCGAACATCGTGATCCGCGACAGCTGCTCGAGCTTGCGGCCCTCGTAGGCGGTGGTCATGAACGCCGTGATGATCGCGGCGTTCAGCTCGCGGCCGCTGCGCAGCGCCAGGCACAGCACGTTGCAGTTGTTGATCTGCCGCGCCATCGTGGCGTCCTCGACGGTCAAGCAGCGCGCCGCGTAGACGCCGCTGAACTTGTTGGCCGCGATCGACACGCCCATGCCGGTCGAGCAGACCAGCACGCCGACCGCGTCGGCGCGGCCGCGGACCCGCTCGCAGACCCGCTGGGTCGACGCCAGGTAGTGGGGCTGCTCGCCCTGCGCCGCCGACAGCACCAGCCCGTAGCGGGCCAGCGACTCGACGTACGCGTCCACCTCCGGCAGCCCGTGGTGATCGAACCCGAAGACGATGTGCTTGCCGCTGTGCTGTCCGAGTTGCGAGATCACGAGGCACCTCCGTGGACGCGCGCGGCCTCGGTGGCGGCGCGGGTTTGGACGATGGGAGCGAGGACGCGGTCGAACGCCCGGCACAGACCCTCGACGTCGGCGTCGGTTAGATCGCCGATGGTCGAGACCTGGAAGTGGCTCTCGTTGCCCGGCACGCCGTACAGCAGGAAGAAGCCCTCGGCCTGCATGCGCGGCGCGAACTCGGAGTACTTGATGCCCGGCGGCAGCGAGAAGTTCACGGCGATCCACGACAGCCGCTCGCGCGGCAGGAGCGGCGCGCAGCCGTAGGTCGCGAGGTGCTTGGCCACCACGTCCATCTGACGCTGGATGCGGGCCATGTGGTTGCCGATGCCGATCGCCTTCATGTGGCGGCACGCGGCGTGGAGCGCGGCGTACAGCGGCACCGGCTGCGCGAACCGCGGCTGGTGCTCGGCCATCTGCCGGTCGGTCTCGGCGATGACGTCGAGGTAGTAGCTGCGCTCGCTCTTGACCGCCTTGAGCGCGGGCAGCGAGGCCTTCTTGACCATCACGATGCCGAGGCCGGCGACCGCCATGATCGCCTTGGCCGACGACGTCACCGCCAGGTCCAGCTCGGCGGCCTCGATGTCGACCGGGTACGCGAACGCGCTCGAGATGATGTCGGCGCCGACCATCACGCCGCGGGCCTTGCAGGCCTTGCCGATCTCGACCATCGGGTTGACGAGGCCCATGCGGGTCTCGTGGGAGACGTAGAAGCACCACTTGATGTCCGGGTGCGCGTCGAGGTACGCGGCCACCGCGGCGGGATCGATCGGCTGGTCGCTGGGCGACGACAGCGCGTGGTAGGCGAACCCGTTCTGCTTGGCCTGGTCGACCCAGCGGGCGCCGAAGAAGCCGTTCTCCAGGATCAGGCCCGGGCCCAGCGCCGCGAAGGCCTGCATGCAGCCCTCGATCGCGCCGGTGCCGGTGGTGGTCATGATCGTCGCGAAGTACGCGGCCGGATCACGCAGCCCGAGCAGCTCGGCCAGGGACGTCTGGATCTCGCCGAACACCTCCCGAAAGCCCGCCTGCCGGTGGTAGTTGCACGGCGGCTCGGCCATCGCGGTCGCGACCACCGAGGGGATGCGGACCGGGCCGGGAGTGAACAAGATCGGTAGGGGCATGGTTGTTTTGGGCACAGGAGGCGGTGAGAACCTGTCACTCATCGCCTACATGCGTCCGATTTCCAACAGTTTCGTAGCGGAATCGGACAGTTACGTGACGCGACGGAGACAGGCCTTGCACCAAAGCAAGGGCTGTTCCGACCTGCCACACCCTGCTGGCAGTGGCTCGTTGGTCGGGTCACTGGACGGGCGCCGGCCAGGCACCGATGCTGCCATCCAAGGCCGTGGCGCGCCCTTCCGGGCCTGGCGGATCGGCTACCCGCAGATCGCTTCGAGGTCCGCGACGTCCTTCGGGCACGCGGCGGTCAGGTTCTCCCGACCGTCGGCCGTGATCAGGATGTCGTCCTCGATGCGGACGCCGATGCCGCGCAGCTCGGCCGGCGCGTCCTCGCAGTCGGCGGCGATGTACAGGCCGGGCTCGACGGTGATGACCATGCCGGGCTCGAGCGGCCGCGGCTTGCCGCCGACGGTGTAGGCGCCGGCGTCGTGGACGTCGAGGCCGAGCCAGTGCGACGTCAGGTGCATGTAGAACCGCTTGTAGGCCAGGTCGGCGACGCGCTTGTCGACGGTGCCGGTCAGGAGCCCGAGCTCGATCATGCCGGCGGTCAGGCCGCGCACGCAGTGCTGGTGGATGGCGTCGAGGGTCACGCCGGGCGCGGCCAGCTCGATCGCCGACTTCTGCACCGCCAGCACCAGCTCGTAGACCTTGCGCTGGGCCGGGCTGAAGCGGCCGTTGGCCGGCCAGGTGCGCGTGATGTCGGCGGTGTAGTGGTTGTACTCGCAGCCGGCGTCGACCAGCACCAGGTCGCCGTCGGCGATGGCGCAGCGGTTCTCGACGTAGTGCAAGACCGTGGCGTTCTCGCCGGCGCCGACGATCGTGCCGTAGCCCGGGCCGGCGCCGCCGCGGCTGCGGAAGGTGTAGTCGATCGTGGCGTCGAGCTCGTACTCGAAGGTGCCGGGGCGGCCCTGGCGCATCGCCGCGACGTGGGCGTCGCACGAGATCGCCGCGGCCTTGCGCAGCGCGTGCAGCTCGTCGGGCGCCTTGCGCAGCCGCAGCTCGTGCAGCGCGGCGCGCGGGTCGACGATCGCCCGCGGCGGGCGCTGGCCGCGCTTCTCGGTCTTGCGCAGCCGGGCCACGGTGCGCGTGATCAAGAGGTCGGTGTCCTCGTCGAGGCCGACCGCGTAGTGCAGCTCCTCGAAGTTGCAGATCAGCTCGGGCAAGCGGGTCGCGAGCTCGGCCGCGGGGTAGGCGGCGTCGGCGCCGTACAGCGCCTTGGCGCCCTCGAGGCCGGCGCGCCGGCCGTCCCACACCTCCATCGCCGGGTCCCGCGGCCGCACGAACATCACCACCCGATCCTGCGCGGCGCCGGGCCGCAGGATCACCGTGGTGTCGGGCTCGGCGAAGCCGGTCAGGTACAGCACGTCCGACTGCTGGCGAAACGCGTAGTGCGCGTCGCCGTTGCGCACCCGCTCGGGCAGCGACCGCACCACCACCACGCCGGTGGGGCCGACCGCCTCCATCAGCGCCTGGCGACGAGCGGCGTAGATCGAGCTGGGCGCGGGCTGGGGGACGGCCACCATGGCCGCGTTCTTACCACGCCGGCCGGGCGCCACCGCCGGTGATCGGGCGGCTGCTCATCAGCTCGATGATCCGCACGACGTCGTCGTCGGTCGGGCGGGTCAAGACCACCGCGGCCGGCGCCAGCGAGCGCGGGTGCTCGCCGCGCGCCAGCACGATGATCGGCACCCGGGCCAGGCTCGGCGCGTCGCGGATGGTCGCGGCGAACCCGGCGCCGCCGTCGGCGGTGGCCGCCGCGGCGACGACGATCGCGGCCGGCGCCAGCGCCCGCAGCATCCGCAGCGCGTCGTCGGGGACGCGCGGCAACGCGATCACCGTGAACCCGCCGTCGGTGAGCCGGTCGTCGAGCCGGCGCAGCGCGGTCAGGTCGTCGTCGACCACCACCACCACGTCCGCGTACGCGTGATCGGGGTCGTCCTCGCGCGGCGGATCGAGCGCGATCTCGCTGGTCGACTCCTGGCGGGCCCGGAACACCGCGAGCGCCACCTTGTTGAGCAGCTCCTCGACGTCGAACGGCTTCTCGACCACGTCGGTGGCGCCCAGCGAGATCGCGCGCTGGCCGAGCCCGTGGACCGCGGTCATGACGACCACCGGCACGCTCGAGCGCAGGTCGCGGCGCAGCGCGTGGAGGAACTGCCGGCCGTTCATGCCCGGCATCATCAGATCGAGCAGGATGGCGTCGGGCGGCGTCGCGGCCAGGCGCTCGAGCGCGGCGGCGCCGTCGCCGGCGAACTCGACGGTGTAGCCCTCGTCGGTCAGCACCCGGCCGACCGCCGAGCGGACCATCGGCTCGTCGTCGATGACCAGGATCTTCCCTCCCTTGCCGAGAGCCACGCCCCACTGTACCAGAGCAACGGCGTGCGATCGGGCGGCGCCGCGCTTCAAGGGTGGCGGGGCGGTTTGCTACCATCGTGGCCCCATGTCGGGCGTGCCCAGCTACGTCGCCGCGTTCGAGCAGCTGCGGCCCCAGGTGCTGGCGCGGCTGATCGAGGTGCGCGGCAGCCTCGACCACGCGATCGCGCGGCTGTCGCCCGACGAGGCGCGGGCGCTGTTCGAGGGCGTGCTGCACGCGCTGTCGACGCTGCTGGTGACCGGCGACCACACGCTGCACCGCGGCTTCCTGCACAGCTTCGTCGCGGTGCGCTCGACCGAGGGCGTCGGCCCCGATCACGCGCAGCGGCTGCTGGTGGCGATCGCCGACGTCGCGGCGACGCTGGCCCGGGCCCAGCACCCGAACGATCCGACGGTGGCGCTGGCGATCAACCACGCCGCGCGGCTGACCGCGCGGATGATCAACGACGGCATCGCCGAGGAGCTGGGCCGGCGCGGCGCGCAGCTGGCGGCCGGAGGTCGGCCGTGACGTTGCTGGTGGCGGGCTACGGCGACAGCCACGTCGGCGCGGTGCGCGACACCAACGAGGACGCGCTGATCGTCGACGGCAAGTGGGGGCTGTACGCGGTGCTCGACGGCATGGGCGGGGCCAGCGCCGGCGACGTCGCGTCGACCAAGGCCCGCGACGTCATCCACGAGTACGTGCGCGCGCGCCGCAGCGCGCTGGGGCCGCGCCAGCTGCTCGAGGCCGCGATCAACGCGGCGTCGGCGGCGGTCCACGGCGAGGCGCAGCGGCGCCGCGACCGGCGCGGCATGGGCACGACCGTCGTGGCGTGCCTGATCGACGGCCGCCGCGCCACCGTCGCGCACGTCGGCGACAGCCGCGCGTACCTGCTGCGCGATGGCCGGCTGCACCGGCTGACCAACGACCACACGATCGTCGCCGAGCTGGTGGCGCGCGGCGCGATCCAGCCCGACGAGGCCGATCGCCACGCCTACAAGAACGTGCTGTCGCGCAACCTCGGGGCCAAGGCCACCGCGGCGGTCGACGTCAACGAGATCGAGCTGCAGGCCGGCGACCGGCTGCTCTTGTGCTCGGACGGCCTGTACGGCTACGCGGCCAGCGAGGCGCTGCACCAGCTGATCGCCTCGACCGATCCGGCCGCCGACGTGGTCCGCGATCTGATCGACGCGGCGCTGCGCGGCGGCGGCGGCGACAACGTCACCGCGATCCTGATCGACGCCGGGGCCCAGCTGGTGCCGCGGGCGACGGTCGTGCTGCGGACCAGCGGCGCCGGCGCGTGGTGGGCCCGCCGCGATCGGATGCTGGCGGCGGCCCGGGCCCACGGCATCCACCGCTCGCCGCTGTGCGCGGTGCTGGCCCCCGACGACGCGATCGCGCTGGTGGCCGGCAACTTCGCCGACGCCGTCTACCACGACCTCGAGAAGGCGACGTCGGTCAACGTCTGGAGCTTCGCCGAGAACCTCGCCGTGGGCTGGCTGGGGCAGGGCGGCGCCTGGCTGGCGCTGCGCGAGCTGCTCGACGGGCTGGGCCGCGCGGCCGACGCGGTGATCGGCGAGCTGCGCGCCGAGGACGCGCCGCTGGCCGCGCTGGTCGAGGCCGCGGTGGCGCGCGCGCTGGTGACCGCCGAGACCGCGGTCGGCGGCGTGCTGGCGCAGCGGCTGCGCACCGTCGAGGCCGAGCTGGTGCGCCACGACGCGGCCCGGGCCCGGCAGCCGGCCGAGGTCACCGCGAAGTTCATCGATCACCCGACCGTGCCGTACATGCGCGCGGTCGACGCGCCGCCCGAGGCGCCCGGGCCCGACGTCCAGCACCTGCTCGAGGGCGCGCGGCGGCGGGCGCTGGGCCGGCCGGCGGCGACCAGCGACCGCGCGCTGTTCACCCGCGCGCTCGAGCACGCCCACCGGGTGGCGACCGCGGCCAGCGAGGGCGGCGACGCCGGGCTGGCCGCGCGCGAGCTGTTCGACGTGCGCTCGCTCGACGAGGCCGGCGTGACGCCGCTGTTCGACGCGCTCGACGCGGCGCGCGCGGCCCACGTCGACGCGGTGCGCGCGGTGCCGGGCGCCGCCGGCGGCAAGGTGGCGGCGCTGCGCCGGCTGGCCGCGGCGTACCAGCAGCTGTCGTCGACGATCGCCAGCCTGGTGGTCGAGGCGGTGGCGCCGACCGCCGAGGGGCTGCGCGAGGCCGCCGCGGCGACCGCCAGCCTGCGCGCGCAGGTGACCAAGAACGAGCGGCGGGTCGCCGATCTCGAGCGCAAGTTCGCGACGATCATCGACGACGGCCTGCCGGCCGGCATGCGCTTCGATCTCGGCCTCGATCCGTCGCCGCCCGCGCGGGATCCGGCCAAGCCGCCGCCGGTGCCGCGCCGCCGGCCGTCCAAGGAGACGCTGCGATGAGCGACCTCGGTGAGCGCGTGGCGATCCTGCGCGACGAGATCCTGGACGTCGTCTCGGGCGGCAGCGAGGACGCGCCGGCGGTGGCGATCTTCGACGCGATCGTCCGCACGCTGTCGGCCGGGCTCGACACGGCGCTGGGCCTCGACCTGACGCTGCACGACGCGGTCGCGCGCCGGCTGGCGTGGGGCGACACCGAGCAGGCGATCCTCGACGACGCCAGCCTGGTGTTCACCCGGCTGGCGCGGGCGGCGCAGCGGGCGCTGCGCGATCCCGACGAGGAGATGCTGGTGCTCGAGGCGGCGGCCGACGTGGTGTGCTCGACCTCGCGCATCCTCGGCCTGGCCGCGGTCGGCCGCGCCGGGCGCGATCGCGCGGCGACCTTGCGCGAGGAGCTGGCCCAGCGCCGGCTGCGCGAGGCGCTCGACGAGCAGGCCCACAACCTGCAGCGGCTGCAGGCCGAGGTCGCGCCCAGCGACTTCGAATGACGGCGCGCGCGGCGGGGGTGATCGGGTTGGCGCTGGTGGCGAGCGCCGCGGCGGCGCGCGCCGACGACGGGCCGCTGGCCGCGCCGACCCTGGTGCCGGCCCAGGCGGTGGCGGTGGCCGCGGCGCTCGAGGGCCAGCTCGACGGCGACGCCGCCGACCTCGCGGCCGACGTGTGGTACGGCGTCGGCGCTGAGCTGACGCTGGGGCTGCGCCACTCGCAGCGCGGCGTCGACGCCATCGGCGCCGGCCGCGGCCTGTGCCTGCGCGGCTGCCGGCCCGGCGACGATCGCTACCGCGGCGTCGCGCTCACCGCGCGCTTCCCGCTGGCCTCCCGGCTGACCGCCGAGCTAGCCACCGACGTCACCGCGTGGTCGCCGGCCCACGCCGCGGTCACCGTCGGCGCGATCGCCGACTGGCGCGACGGCCGCCGCTGGGCGCGCGCGACCGCGCGGCTGGGCATCGGGCTCCTCGGCCGCGCCGACGGCAACCGCGATCGCGCAGCGGTCGACGCCGCCGTGGGCGTCCCGCTGGCGGGCCGGTTCGGCGTCGAGCTCGGCGTCGGCGTGGCCGGGCCGCCGTCGAGCGACTACTTCGCCGAGGCGACCGCGCCGGCGTGGGCCCAGCTCGACTGGTGGGCCGGCCGCTGCTGGGGCCTGGGCCTGGCGATCGGCACCGACGACGTCACCCGCGGCGATCGCACCGGCTTCGCCGCGCTGACCGTCGCGGCCCGGCTGCGGTGACGCCGCGCGCGCGGCCTCAGCGCCGGTGGCCCCAGGCGTGCGCCGCGATCAGCTCGTCGGCGCGGGCCCGCAGGCGCGGCTCGAGCTTGTCCTCGATCGCCGCCGCCAGCGCGTCGGCGAACGCCGTGGCCGAGTCGAAGCGCGCCGCGCGGTCCTTGGCCAGGCCGATCGCCAGCACCCGATCGACGTCGCCGCCGAGCTCGGCGGCCAGGAGCGACGGCCGGGTCGGCATCTTGTAGACCACGTCGTACAGCGTCGTCGGCACGTCCTTGCCGGTGAACGCCGGGTGGCCGGTCAGGCAGCGGTACGCGATCGCCGCCAGCGCGTAGCCGTCGGCGCGCGGGTCGACGTCCTCGCCGCGGGCCTGCTCGGGCGCCATGTACGCCGGCGTGCCGATCACGTGGCCGGCGGTCAACGTGCCGCCGCGGCTGGCCAGCTTCGACACGCCGAAGTCGAGCAGCTTCCACACGTGCACGCCCTGCTTCTCGGCGAGGAACAGGTTGTGCGGCTTGAGATCGCGGTGGACCACGTCGGCGGCGTGGGCGACGGCGAGGCCGCGGCCGACCTCGCGGCACAGCTCGACGGTCTGGCTCGGCGCCATCCGCCGCACCCGCCGCAGGTGGTGCGCCAGGTCCTTGCCGCGCAGCCGCTCCATCGCGATGAACGGGATCTCGCCGCTGGTGAGGCCGACCTCGTAGACGCCGACCAGGTGTGGGCTCTCGAGCCCCGCGGTGATCTCGGCCTCGCGGATGAAGCGCGCCACCGCCTGCGGATCGCCCATCGTGCTCGGGTGCAGCAGCTTGACCGCGGCCTCGCGGCCGTCGTGGACGCTGATCCCCTCGTAGACCTCGCCCATGCCGCCGCGGCCGATCAGCATGCCCAGGCGGTACGAGCCCACCTCTTGATCGCTGTAGCGCCCGGGCCCGCCGACCTTGAGCGCGCGGTCGAGCTCTTGCCGGACCTCGGCCAGCAGCGCCTCGCGCATCGACACCGCCCGCACCGCGCGATCGAGCTGCTCGACCGCCTCGACGGTGGCGCGCCGGCTGCGGCGCCCGAAGTAGTAGGCGCAGCCGTACAGGAGCTGGATCGTGCACTGCGAGATGATCTGCTCGCGCAGCGGGATGTCGACGGTGTCGATCACCGCCAGCTCGGGCACGGCGCGCGTGATGATCAGCGTCGCGAGCACGGCGTGGGAGATCGCGCCGAACAGGAACAGGCCCAGCGCGCTGGCGCCGTTCTGCCCCAGGCTGAAGAAGTAGATGCCGAACAGCATCACCGCCGAGGCCGGCGAGCAGATGCCCCAGTAGTTGATGCCGCCGAGCACGGCGGTGATGCCGAACACGCCGGCGCCGACCACCAGCCGGGTCGAGAAGTTGCGCGGGTCGCGCAGCCGCCACAAGAGGTAGGCGATCGCGGCCGACATCGCGGCGATCGCCGCGACGAAGATGCGCTTGGCCAGGGGATCGCCGCCCGCGGTCACCACCGCGAGCGCCGCGCCGACGCCGATCGCGATCGCCAGCTTGCCGAACGCGCGGGTGCGCTCGAGCTCGTCGGCCTGCATCGCGGCCATCGGGGTGGTCGCGGTGGTGTGGCGGGTGTCGCCGTCCAGCGTGCTCGGCAGGCCGCGGGCGCCCGGCAGCTGCTGCGTCGGGTGCTCGTGGATGTCGGCCGCGGCGGCGGCCTTGCGGCGCGCGACCGGCCCGCCCGCCAGCGTCGCCTCGGCCGGCACGTCGTCGTGCGGCTCCACGCCGTCGGCGTCGCCGCCGTCGTCGTCGGACGGCGGCGGGCCGGGTGCGTCGGAGGCGGTGGGGACCGACACGGCGTGGATCGTAGCCTGGTTTCTCGCGGGGGCGCCACCTGCCGCCACCTGCCGCCAAAACGCCGAACGCCCGGCGGTCGGCCGGGCGCTAGCTGCGGGGACTCCGCGAGGAGGATCTCGCGTTTCGGGTGGGGGCCCGTCGGGGCATGACCCGACGGGGGAGGGCGTGGCGACACGCCCTCGGAGGCTCAGCCCGGCAGCGGCATCACCCGCGACTCGCAGCGCGTGAACACCGTGTCGATGCAGGTCCAGGTGCCGTCGGGGTTCGGGGTGCACATGCCGGTGTAGATCGGCGCGCACTCGGTGCGGCTGCGGCAGGTCATCTCGTCGGCGACGTCCTCGCAGGTGACCGGCGGCGGGTCGCCACACTGGCTGTTGGGGATGCAGTAGCCGCTCCAGCAGCCGCCGGCGACGCCGGCCGTGGTGCCGATCGGGCAGGCCGGCGGCGGCAGCGCGCAGATGACCACGCCCTGGCACTCCCCCGGACCGTCGGCGACGCACTCGCCGCGGCACACGTCGGGGCAGCCGGCGGGGTCACCGCACGGCGGGCCCTCGCAGGTCTCCTCGCAGTGCGTGCCAGGACCGCAGTCGATCGCGGCGCAGCCCTGGCCCGGGTCGGGCACGCAGGTGGCGGTGCAGGTGCCCATCGGCCCCATCGGGTTGTTCGGGTCGACCGGCGTGCACTGGACCTCGCAGTGCGAGCCCGGCATGCAGGTGTTCGGGCCGCACTCGGTCGTCGGGTCGGGCACGCAGAACGGCTCGCACGCCGGGACCTCGCAGCCGGTGCCGTCGGGGAGCGGGTCGCACGGGTGGCAGCGCTCCTCGCAGTGCGCGTCGGGGCCGCAGTCGAACCCGGTGCAGGTCGACGGCGGGACGCCCTGGCACTCGAAGTGGCACGGCTGGCCGCACGACGGGTCGCCGGGGTAACCGCACGGCGGGCAGACCTCGACGCAGGCGCTGTCGGGCGGGCACTCGATCGGGCACATCTGCTGGTCGGGGACGCAGGTCGCCGTGCAGGTGCCGGGGGGGATCGGCGAGTCGCTCTCGGCGCCGCCGGCCGGGCCGCCGCCGGTGCACAGCTCCTCGCAGTGGAAGCCGGGGCCGCAGTCGATCGCGGCGCACGAGCCGCCGGACGGGACGCACTGGCCGAAGCACACCGCGGGGCACGCCATGCCGGTCGACGGGTCGCATCCGGGCGGCGGGTCACAGACGCCCTGCTCGGTGGTGCAGGTGTAGCCGGTCGGGCAGTCGTTGGTCGAGAAGCAGCCCTGGGTGCCGGGCTCGGGCTCGCACGACGTGAACACGCCGCTGCCGCTGTAGCCGTCGTTGGGCAGGTCGGTCGACCCGTAGATCGCGACGCAGTCGTTGTGGCGCGAGCAGCCGTAGCCGTCGAGACCCTGGCAGGCCTCGCCGGTCGCCGGGCCCGACGGCGCGACGCCGACGCAGCCCGAGAAGAAACGGAAGCCACCCTGCGACGGATCGGTCTGGGTGTACGTCGCGCGGCACTCGGGCGCGGCGAAGCAGCTCTGCTCGTCGAGGCCCTCGCACGAGGTGAAGCACTGGGCCCAGTCGACCGGGGCCGGCGCGCCGGCCAGGTCGAACGCCGGGGCCGGCTGGGCGCCGCAGCCGCCGCCGCCGCCGATGAACTCGCACTGGTTGGTCTGCGGGTTGCGCAGGCCGGCCGCCTCGGAGGCGGCGCCGTCGAACAGACAGTCGTCGTCGCCGGTGTCGTCACCGAAATAGAGGGTACAGGCGGAGGCGGTGGTCGCGACGACGGCGGCCACCAGGGTGCGAGCGAGCCAGTGAGGCATGGCGGACTCCTGGGGAGAGGACGATGATAGGCGAATCGGGGGCACGGTTGGCGAGTTCGTGCGTCAGCAAGGGGTGGGCCAGGTGCCCAGGTCACAGGTAACGGATTGATCTCGCACCATGGGTGGGCCACGCTTGCGCCATCCGTCACGGCCCGAGGCTGATTTCGTCTCAGTTTTCCGAGGCTTGACTTGTGGGTGATCGCGGTTTACCCACGGCCGGAGATCGCATCCATGTCCCGTATCGGCCTCGCGTTTTCGTCCTTCTTTCGGCTCCTCTTCGGCAAGAAGCTGTCACCGGCGGTGGCGGACTACCTGCCGCCGGAGATCGCGCGGCTCCCGGCCGGGCGCCCCGAGCCGGCTCCCGAGCCGAAGGCGGCGAAGCCCGAGCCCAAGCCCGAGCCGAAGGCGGCCAAGCCCGAGCCCAAGCCCGAGCCGGCGCCCAAGCCCGAGCCGGTGGCCAAGAAGGTCGACCTGTCGGCGGCCCAGCGCGACGGCGCGCTGGCGCTCCTGGCGCTGCTGCAGCGCGACGGCCGGCTGATCGACTTCCTGCGCGAGCCGCTCGACGGCTTCGCCGACGCCGACATCGGCGCCGCCGCCCGCGACGTGCACCGCGGCTGCAAGAAGGTCCTCGATCAGTACTTCACGCTCGAGCCGGTGCTGCCGGGCGCCGACGACGCCCGGGTGACCGTGCCCAAGGGCTTCGACCCCGCCGAGATCCGCGTCATCGGCGAGGCCAAGGGCGAGCCGCCGTTCGCCGGCGCGCTGCGCCACCACGGCTGGCGCGCGGCCAAGGCCCAGCTGCCCACGCTGGCGGACGGCGTCGATCGCACGATCGTCGCGCCCGCCGAGGTCGAGCTCTCGTGAGCCGCTTCGTCGTCGGCATCGACCTCGGCACCACCAACTGCGCGCTCGGCTACGTCGACAGCGAGGCGCCGGGCCCGGTGCAGACGCTGGCGGTGCCGCAGCTGGTCGGCCCGGGCGAGGTCGCGCCGCGCTCGACCTTGCCGTCGTTCCTGCTGTTGCCCACCGAGCACGAGGTCGCGCCGGCGGCGATGGCCTTGCCGTGGGAGCCCGGCGCGCGCGCCGCGGTCGGCACCTTCGCGCAGGCCCGCGGCGCCGAGCTGCCGCACCGCCTGGTGGCCAGCGCCAAGTCGTGGCTGTCGTCGGGCAACGTCGATCGCACCGCGGCGATCTTGCCGTGGCGCGGCGCCGATCGCGATCTGCCCGAGGGCGGCGAGCGGGTGTCGCCGGTGGCGGCGTCCGCTCGCTACCTCGCTCACCTGCGCCTGGCCTGGGACGCGGCGCACCCCGACGCGCCGCTGGCCGAGCAGGACGTGCTGGTCACGGTGCCGGCGTCGTTCGACGCGGTGGCGCGCGAGCTGACGGTGGTCGCCGCGCGCGAGGCCGGGCTGCCGAAGATCACGCTGCTCGAGGAGCCGCAGGCCGCGTTCTACGCGTGGCTGGCGTCGACCGGCGACGCCTGGCGGCAGAAGCTGGTGCCGGGCGACGTCGTGCTGGTGTGCGACATCGGCGGCGGCACCACCGACTTCACGCTGATCGAGATCACCGACGAGGGCGGCGCGCTGGCGCTGGAGCGGGTCGCGGTCGGCGATCACATCCTCCTCGGCGGCGACAACATGGACCTGGCGCTGGCCGCGACCAGCGAGCGCACGCTGGGCGAGCAGGGCAAGAAGCTCGACGCGGTGCAGAGCCGCGGGCTGGTCCACGCCTGCCGCCGCGCCAAGGAGGAGCTGCTGAGCGCGGCCGCGCCCGACAAGGTGCCGGTGGCGCTGGTGGGACGCGGCAGCAAGCTGATCGGCGGCACCGTGCGCTTCGATCTCGAGCGCGACGCCAGTCGCGCGCTGCTGATCGACGGCTTCTTCCCGCGGGTGCCGGCCGAGGCGCGGCCGACCCGGCGCCGGGCCGGCGGCCTGCGCGAGCTGGGCCTGGCCTACGCTGCGGATCCGGCGGTGACCAAGCACCTCGCCGAGTTCCTCGACCGGCACGACAGCGCGCCGACCGCGGTCCTGTGGAACGGCGGCGTCATGAAGGCCACCGCGATCCGCGATCGGGTGCGCGGCGTGATCGGCGACTGGTACGGCCGCGAGCCGCGCGAGCTCGAGGGCACCGACCTCGACCTCGCCGTCGCGATCGGCGCCGCCCACTACGGCTGGGTGCGGCGCGGCGGCGGCGTGCGCATCCGCGGCGGCACCGCCCGCGCGTACTACATCGGCATCGAGGGCGCGGCCCCGGCGATCCCCGGGTTCGCGCCGCCAGTGAAGGCGCTGTGCGTCGCGCCGTTCGGCATGGAGGAGGGCACCAGCGCCGACCTGCCGGACGACGAGCTCGGGCTGGTGGTCGGCGAGCCGTCGACCTTCCGCTTCTTCGCGTCGTCGAGCCGCAAGGACGACGCGGTCGGCGCGCTGGTCGACCCCGAGGCCGCCGAGCTGCTCGAGCTCGACCCGGTCGAGCAGGAGGTCGCCGCCGCGGGCGAGCGCCGGGCCGGCGATCTGGTGCCGGTGGCGCTGACCGCGACCGTCACCGAGGTCGGCACCCTCGAGCTGTGGTGCAAGGCCAAGGACGGCGCCGGGCGGTGGAAGCTCGAGTACGCGGT
>Ga0073899_10003412_pt1 | contig 14066 bp, 7 predicted proteins | sample KloWWTmetaKNB5Ph_FD_88975 | JGI IMG/M metagenome (GOLD analysis project Ga0073899, IMG submission 88975) | Active sludge microbial communities from Klosterneuburg, Austria, studying microevolution and ecology of nitrifiers - Klosterneuburg... | ecosystem: Engineered > WWTP > Aerobic digester >... | reverse complement strand
GTCAACGGCAGCCAGGGCGGGGCCGACGAGCCGACCACCAGCGTCAGCGTGGCCGGCAGCACCGGGGCGAGCAACGACAGCAACCCGGCCAACAACAACGCGGCGGCCAGCGCGGCGGTCATCGACGCGGTGGACGACACGGCCGCCCACCCCGGCGGCAGTACCGGCCAGAGCAGCAACCTGGCGACCAACGACCAGTACCCCGCCAGCAGCGTCTTCAGCATCGTGGCGGGCGGCAGCTGCGCCAACCCGGGCGTGAGCTCGACCGGTACCGCCACCTACGACGTGCCGAACACCGGCAGCTGCACGGTCAAGTACCAAGTCTGCGCACCCAGCCCGAACCAGGGCAGCTGCGACACCGCCACCCTGACCGTGACGGCGCAGAGCGCGGACATGGCCGCGGCCATCAGCGGCCTGCCGGCCGTGCTCAGCCCGGGCCAGGTGGTGGCCGACGTCACGCTCACCTGCCGCAATGCGGCTGGCGGTGCGGTAGCGACGTCGCCGACCTGCGTGCCGAACGCCAGCGTCGGGCGCATCGGCGCGGTCAGCTGCACCCCGGCGGCGCCGGCAACGCTGGCCGCTGGCGAGGTGATCATCTGCCGCTTCAGCTACACCGCGCCGGGCGTACCGGGCGGGACGGCGGAGGTCGATACCAGCGTCACGCTCACCGGCACCACGGGTGCGCTCAATGATGCCGACCCGGCCAACAACACCGCAACGGCCAGCGCGAAGCTGATCGATGCGGTGGACGACGGCCTGGTCACGGTGGCGTCCACCGGCGGCGCGATCGACGTCTGGCCGAACGACCGGGTGGGTGGCGTGGTGGCGAGTGTGCCGGCGGTGACGGCGACGCTCACCGACGCCGGTGGGTTGGTGGGTGTGAGCCTGGACGCCAGCGGGCGCATCCAGGTGCCCGCTGGTACCGCATCGGGCCGCTATGCGCTGAGCTACCGGTTGTGCAGCGTCGAGCTCGCCACGGCCTGCGACACCGCCTCGTTGACGGTGCAGGTGCAGGGCGCGCCGGACCTGGTGGTCGCCAAGACGCACAGCCCGGCGGTGTTCACCGAGGGTGGACGTGGCACCTACACCATCTTGGTGTCCAACCGCGGTGACGCGGCCAGCAGTGCGGCCTACCGCATCGTGGACCGCCTGCCCGCCGGCATGACGGTCGCGGCCCTGCCCACCGGCAGCGGCTGGGATTGCGGCGCCACGGTGTTGGGCAGCGGCGTGGCCAACTGCACCCGCAGTGATGCGCTGGCGGCCGCCAGCGGTGGCGTCGCGACCCGCGCGCCGGACATCACCCTGCTGGTGGACGTGGCCACTGGCGCCTGCCGCTCGCCCGATGCCAGCGGCACCTGCACGGTGGCGGCTGGCACCGCCCTGGTCAACCAGGTGGCGGTCAGCGGTGGCGGCGAGCCGGATCTGCCCACGTACACCGGCAACAACGGCAGCACCGATCCGACGCCCGTGCAGCAGGCCGGCGCGGTGAGCGGGCGGGTGTGGATCGACCAGAACCACAACCGCGTGTACGACGGCGGCGACAACGTGCTGGCTGGCATCGTGGTCGAGGTGCTCGATGCCAGCGGCACGGTGGTGTCCACCACGCGCAGCGCCGCCGATGGCAGCTACCGCGTCGATGGCCTGATGCCTGGAAATGGCTACTCGGTGCGCTTCCGCGATGCGGTGAACGGGGCCTACTACGGCCGGCCGATCTCGGCCGACCCGGCGGGCGGCAACGACCCGAGCGCCGACCCGGCCAGCGGCGTGGTGCTTGGCGGTGTCATCCAGGGCCTCACCATCCCGGCGGGCGGACGCACGCGCACCAACCAGAACCTGCCGCTGGATCCGGCCGGCGTGGTCTACGCCGCCGATACGCGCCAGCCTCTGGCCGGTGCGAAGGTGGAGCTGCTGACCGCCGCGGGCGCCCTGGTGCCGACCCAGTGCGTGGTGGGGGGCATCAACGCCGTTACCACGACGGTGGGCGCAGGTGGCATCGACGGCGGCTACAGCCTGCTGTTGAACTCGCCTGCTCCGGCGGGCTGTCCCGGCACGGCCGAGTACCAGCTGCGGGTGACGCCGCCGGCGGGCTACGCGCTGAGCAGCGAGATCCCGCCCGCACCGGGTGCGCTCGCCATCCCGGGGGGGTGCAGCAATGCGGCCTTCGGTGGGGTGTGCACGGTGCAGGCGCAGAACGGGGCGCCCACTGGCAGTCAGTCCACGGTGTACTACCTGCGCATGCCGCTGAACCTGACCGCCGGCCCGGGCGTGGTGAACAACCACATCCCGCTCGACGCCGCGGTGCGCCCGGCGCTGTTCGTCACCAAGACCGGCGACCGCAGCCGTGCCGAGGTGGGCGACTCGCTGCGCTACACCATCACGGTCAAGCGCAGCGACAGTGGCGTGGGTGTGCTCAACACCATCGAGCTGGTGGACACGCTGCCCGCGGGCCTGCGCTACATCGACGGCACCGCGCAGCTCGACGGCCTGGCGCTCACCGACCCGAGCGGCAAGCCGGGCCCGGTGCTGCGCTTCACGCTCAAGGCCATGGGCCCGGGCGCGCAGCAGGTGCTGAGCTACCGGGTGCGCGTGGGCGTGGGGGCTCAGCAGGGCACGGGCATCAACCGCGCCCGGGCCACCAGCCAACCGGGCGGCAACTGCACTGCGGCCCGCGGCGAGGTCTGCTCGAACGAGGCGCAGCACCGCGTGCAGGTGACCGGTGGCGTCTTCGCCAACGAGGCCTGTGTGGTCGGCAAGGTGTACAGCGACTGCAATCACAACCACATGCAGGACGCAGAGGAGCCCGGCATCCCCGGCGTGCGCCTGGTCCTGCAGGACGGCACGAGCTTCGTCACCGACGTGGAGGGCAAGTACAGCCACTGCGGCCTGTCGCCACGCACCCACGTGCTGGTGGTCGACCAGACCACGCTGCCGCGCGGCAGCCGCCTGGTCACCAGCTCCAGCCGCAACGCGGGCGACGCGGGCAGCCTCTTCCTCGACCTGAAGAACGGCGAGCTGCACCGGGCCGACTTCATCGAGGGCAGCTGCTCGCCCACCGTGACCGAGCAGGTCAAGGCGCGGCGTGCCCGTGGCGACACCGGTGCGCTGGACACCGAGAAGCGCGGCGGCCGGGTGCTGAAGTTCGACGGCAAGCGTGTCACCGCGCCGCAGCAGGCCACCGACAGCGCCGACCAGCGCGGCGATGCGGCCGGGCAGGGCGAGCCGGGGGCCGTCAAGCCGCGGCGCGACGGCGGCAAGGCGCCACCGTCCGACCCCGGTCAAACCGCCACCGGTCAGACCGTGAACACCCCGGTGTCGCAGACGCCAACCTCGTCCGGCGCCACCCAGCCGCCGGCCCGTCAACCGTGAAGCAGGAGGGCGCAGCATGAGCAAGCACATGTCCCCGTCCTCCCGTGCAGGGCGGACCCGTTCCTTGAAATCGATCCGATCCATCCCGGCCACGCGCCGGCCCGAGGTCGCGCTGCGCCGCCTGGCCTGGGCGGCGGCCTGTGTCTGTGCCGGTACCTGTGCCGGCTGGGCGCCCGCCCTGGCCCAGACCTCCGCGGTGCTGGGCGGCGACGCTGGCAGTCCCGGCGATCGTTACCGTCCCGTGCTCGCCGAGCCGGCCGGTGCGCCACCCGCTGCGGTGCTGACCGGCGGCTACGCCGGCAACGCCGAGGTGGTGCAGCTGAAGGTGGAGGTGCACGGTGCCGGTGCCCCGGCCGACGGCGTGACGCCGGTGCTCGTGAAGGTGAAGGTGCTGGGCCGCGACGGCACGCCGCTGAAGGCGCCGGTGCTGGTCACCATCGAGCACGACGGCGCCGCGCTGGGCGCCCGGTTGCAGATGGCCGGTGCACCCACCGATGAATTCGGCCCCACGCACAAGGACGCCGACCGGCGCGTGCCCGGCACGCAGCTCAAGGTGATCGACGGCGAGGCCAGCTTCAGCCTGGTGGCGCCCGCGCAGCCCGGTGATGTCCGCCTGCGCCTCACGGCCGGCGCGGCGACGGTGGACGGCACGATCGAGTTCGCGCCCGACCTGCGCGAGATGGTGGCCGCGGGCTTGGTCGAGGGCGTGATCGGCACGACGCGCCGCCGCTACGACAGCGCTGTGGCGCCGGCAAGGCTGGAAGACGGCTTCGAGACCGAGCTGACGCAGTGGAGCCGCCGCTTCGATGACGGGCGTGGCCATGTGGCTGGCCGGGCCGCGCTGTTCCTGAAGGGCAAGATCCGCGGCGATGCGCTGCTGACCCTGGCCTACGACAGCGACAAGGAAACCCGTGCCCGCCTGCTGCGCGACATCCGGCCCGAGGAGTTCTACCCGGTCTATGGCGACAGTGCGGTCAAGGGCTTTGAGGCCAAGAGCTCGTCCAAGCTCTTCGTGCGCATCGACCAGCGGCGCAACTACCTGCTCTATGGCGACTTCGCCACCGGCGACGGCTTTGCCCAGGCCGCCGGCGGCGGCGTGGTGGCCGGCAACCGGCTGCGCCAGCTGGGCGTCTACAACCGCACCGTCACCGGGGTGCGCGGCCACGTCGAGCGCGCCGAGGGCTTCGGCAACGTCTTCATCAGCCGCGACACGCTCAAGCAGGTCGTGGAGGAAGTGGCCGCCAACGGCACCTCCGGGCCCTTTGCAGTCAGCAACACCAGCGCGCTGGAGAACAGCGAGAAGGTGGAGATCGTGGTGCGTGACCGCAACCACCTCAACACCATCCTGTCGGTGACGGCGCTGGCGCGGCTGAACGACTACAGCTTCGAGCCCTTCAGCGGCCGCATCCTGCTGACCCGCCCGCTGGCCAGCATCGACGCCAACGGCAACCCGGTCAGCCTGCGCGTCAGCTACGAGGTGGACCAGGGGGGCGAGGCCTTCTGGCTTGCCGGTGCGGACGGCCAGGTCAACCTCGGCGAGCGCGCCACCGTCGGCGGCAGCGTGGTGGTGGACCGCAACCCGGCCTCGCCCTTCCGGCTGGCCAGCGTCAATGCGGGCGTGCAGCTGACGCCCAAGACCACGCTGACCGCCGAGCTGGCCTATACCGAGGCCAACCTGGCGGCGCTGGCGCTGGTGGTGCCCTCGCCGGTGACCGCGCCGCTGGACACCACCACCGGGCGCGCCGCCCGGGTGGAACTGAACCATGCGGGCGAGTCCTTCAAGGCACGCGCCTTCTTCAACCAGGCGGATGCCGAGTTTGCCAACCGCGCGGCGGGCGTACAGCCCGGCACCCGCCAGGGCGGTGCCAGCGCGTCGGTGCCGGTCAGCGAGCGCGTGTCGCTCGAAGCCGAGGCCCAGCGCACCGAGGACCTCACCACCGACGCCAGCCGCAACGGCGTCTCGCTCGGGGCGAAGGTCCAGGTCACGCCGGCGCTGGTGGTCGGTGGCGGCCTGCGGCAGATCCAGGAGCGCGGCCGGCTGGCTGGCTCGACCGCCAGCATCGCCGCCAATCCGGACCCGGGCAGCTACTTCGGCGCCGGCTCGGGTGGTGGCTTCAGCGGTGCCGGCAGCAGCACGCTGATCAACCTGAACAACGCCTCGGCGCTCAGTGCCAGCGTGGCGCCCGGCACGGTGCCGGATCTGGAGGCCACCACCGCCTTCGTGGGGGCGGCCTACCAGGTCAACCCGCAGGTGACGGTCGCGGCGCAGCACGAGGCCTCGATCGACGGCGATTCGCGCCGGCGCAGCGAGCTGTTCGTGGGCCTGCAGGCGGCCGAGCGCACACGGCTGTACGCGCGGGCCGAGTCGCAGACGGGCCTGGCCTCGCGCTACGCGCTGGACAGCGCCGGCCACAGCAGCGCGGTGGCCTTCGGCATCGACGCCACCTACATGGAAGGCGGCGCGGTGTTCAGCGAGTACCGCCTGCGCGACGCCAGCGACGGTCGCGGCGCGCAGATCGCCTCCGGCCTGCGCAATGCCTGGCACCTCACGGACGGCGTGCTGCTGCACACCGGCGCCGAGCGGCTGAAGATCCTGACCGGCAGCGGCCAGAACGCCACCGCGCTCACCGGCGGGGTGGACTACACCGCCAGCCAGTGGTGGAAGGCCAGCGCCCGGCTGGAGTGGCGCCGCCTGGACACCCCTGACGGCACCGCCGGGGTCACGCCGCCCAGCGTGCAGGACAGCTGGCTGAGCACCGTCACCGTGGCCCGCAAGCTCGACCGGGACTGGACCGCGCTGGCGCGCAACTACTACCTGGCCACCGACAACCACGGCGCCAACCCGACGGCTGGCAGGACCGCCTGCAGTTCGGCCTGGCCTGGCGGCCGGTGGACCACAACCGGCTCGATGCCCTGGGCAAGTACGAGTACAAGGCCGAGGACAACATCAACGCCACCGACGAGTGGCGGCGCGTGCACGTGGGCGCGCTGCAGTTCAACGGCCACCCGAGCCGGCCCTGGTGGTGGTCCTCCCGGCTGGCCGCCAAGCGGGTCAACGAGCGCTACCCCAGCACCGAGGGCGGTGCCACCGACCGCTACAGCGCCTGGCTGCTGGGTGGGCGCCTGATCTACGACGTGACGGAAAACATCGACCTGGGCCTGCAGGCCGCGGTGATGACCGGCCGAGCCAGCGGCCAGGATGGCAGCGCCCGCCAGCACTCGGTCGGTGCCGAGGTCGGCTACCTGCTGCGCAGCAACCTCTGGCTGTCGGCGGGCTACAACGTCACCGGCTTCAGCGATCGCGACCTGTCCAGCGACTACACCGCCCGCGGCGCCTACCTGCGCCTGCGCTTCAAGTTCGACGCCGACCTCTTCGAGGGCAGCAACCCGGCCGTCAACCGCAGCCTGCCGCGCTGAGCCCCGACCCGGAATCCCTCACCATGCGACTCCTCGACGCCACTTCCTCCTTCTCCCTGCGGCCCACCCTGATCCGCAGGGCTGTCCTGCTCGGACTGACCGCTGCAGGCCTGACAGCGGCTGCGGGGGCGGCCGACCTCTCGAACCGCGGCAGCCAGACCGACGGCAGCGTCTCTGCCGACCACCAGGGCTACCAGAAGCAGCAGGAGGCGATCCGTGCGCTCAACGCCACCGGCAAGCACCCGCTGCGCAGCTACAGCATCGCCAAGGCGCAGTGCTGGCTGGACGTGAGCTTCCACGAATACACCCGCAACGACCGCTCGGCCTTCCCGCAGGAGGCGCTGCGCCAGTCCGAGGCGATCACCGGTTACCTGGCCAGCGGTGCCAACCCGCGAGACGCCGCCAACCCGGCGCACCAGACCCCGCTGGTCAATGATGCACTCAAGCTGCGCGATGATCTCTGGGCCACCACCGGTGCGCTGAAGAAGGGCACCGGCTGGGCCTGCGTGCAGCAGCAGGTGGCCTGCGCCGAGGTGGAACTGGTGCACGCCGGCAACGAGCAGAACCAGCAGGGCTGGCGGCACGCCAAGCCCTACGTGCAGATTGCCGAGGACCTGGTGGGCGCTGCCAGCGCGGGCGCACTGAGCTGCGACCAGCCCGATCCGCTCGATTTTGAGACCGGTGCCGGCCGCCGTGTCGAGCCGCCGGCACCTCCTCCCCCGCCCCCGCCGCCCGCCCCGGTGCCGCTCCCGCCGCCGGTGGTGAAGGAAACCATCATCCTCGGCGCCAGCGTGCTGTTCGCCTTCGACCGCCGCAGCGAGGGCGACCTGCTGCCCGGCGGGCGAGGCCAGCTCGACCAGCTCGTGACGCGGCTGAACAAGGTGTACGAGCGCGTCGACCAGATCGAGCTCTTTGGCTACACCGACCGCCTGGGCACCGAGGCCTACAACGCCCAGCTGTCGCAGGACCGTGCCGACGTGATCAAGGCCTACCTGGAGCGCAAGGGCGTCACCGCGAAGATCACCGCGGCGGGCAAGGGCGCCGCCGATCCGGTGGTGCAGTGCCCCGGCGAGCGCCAGACCCCGCAGCTCACCGACTGCCTGCAGCCGAACCGCCGTGTGGAGATCGGCATCACCGGTGTGAAGCGCTGACGCTGGACGGCCGCGCTGGCGGGGACAATCCCGCCATGCGTGCCTTCCATGCCGACCACACGGTGCCTGTGCTGCCGCCGGGCCACCGGTTTCCGATGGACAAGTACCGGCTGCTGCGCGAAGCCCTGGCGCAGCAGCTGCCGCAGCTGCAGGTGCGCGCGGCCGAGCCGGCCAGCGAGGGCGAGCTGGCGCTGGTCCATGCGCCCGAGTACATCGCCGCGGTGCTCGAGGGCTGGCTGACGCCGGCGCAGCTGCGCGAGATCGGCTTTCCCTGGTCGCCCGGCATGGCCGAGCGCGCGCGCCGCTCGGTGGGCGCCACGGTCCAGGCCGCCCGTGCCGCGCTCAGCGAGGGCGTGTCGGCCAACCTGGCCGGCGGCACCCACCACGCCAGCGCGGCCGCCGGAGGTGGCTTCTGCGTCTTCAACGACATCGCGGTGGCGGCCCGGCTGATGCAGGCCGAGCACTTCCGCGCCGGGCGGGGGGCGCTGCCCGTGGCGGTGATCGACCTGGACGTGCACCAGGGCAACGGCACCGCGGCGATCTTTGCCGACGACCCCAGCGTCTACACCCTGTCGCTGCATGGCGCGAAGAACTTCCCCTTCCGCAAGGTGGCCGGCGACCTGGACATCGACCTGCCCGATGGCTGCGGCGATGCCGACTACCTGTCCGCGCTGGATGCGGCGCTGGCGCGCCTGTGGGCCGAGCACGCCGCGCGCCACGGTGTGCCGCCCGGGCTGATCTTCTACCAGGCCGGTGCCGACGTGCTGGCCACCGACCGGCTCGGCCGCTTGGCGCTCACGCCCGCGGGCGTGGCCGAGCGCGACCGGCGCGTGCTGGCGGCCGCGCAGGAGCGCCGCATCCCGCTGGTGCTGACGATGGGCGGGGGCTACGGCCAGCGCATCGAGGACACCGTGGCCGTGCAGTTGCAGACCGTGCAGGCTGCCCATGCCAGCTGGCGCGACTGGTGTGCGCTGCGCCCCACGCAGGCAAACCCCGGCATGGCGCCGCGCGGCCAGCGGGAATAATGCGCTGTTCGACTTCCGCATCACCCCCTCCGCCGCCTGAGCAATGACCCGATCCGATCCGAGCCCCGCCGACACCGCCGCGGTCGACGCCGCCATCACGTCGCGCCACTCGATGCGCGCCTACCTCGACCGGCCGGTGCCGCGCGAGACCATCGAGGCGATCCTGCAGGTGGCCGCCCGCGCGCCCTCGGGCACCAACACCCAGCCCTGGCAGGTGCACGTGCTGACCGGCGAGGCGCTGCGCGCCTTCGGCGAACGCGTCACCGCCGCGCACAACGACCCGGCCGAGGCCGCCCAGCACCGCGAGGAGTACCCCTACTACCCGGCACAGTGGGTCTCGCCCTTCGTCGACCGCCGCCGCAAGGTGGGCTGGGACCTGTACGGGCTGCTGGGTATCGGCAAGGCCGACAGGGCGCGCATGCACGAGCAGCACGGGCGCAACTACAGCTTCTTCGGCGCGCCGGTGGGTCTGATCTTCACGATCGACCGCGTGATGGCGCAAGGCTCCTGGCTGGACTACGGCATGTTCCTGCAGAACATCATGGTTGCCGCGCGCGCCCGTGGCCTGGACACCTGCCCGCAGGCGGCCTTCACCCAGTACCACCGGCTGATTGCCGAGCAGCTGCAGCTGCCGCCCAACCAGATGGTGGTCTGCGGCATGGCGCTGGGCTGGGCGGATCCGGCCGCGATCGAGAACACGCTGGTGACCGATCGCGAGCCGGTGGCCGCGTTCACGCAGTTCCACGAGTGAATCACGAGTGAACCATGGCTGAACCACGACTCAGTCACGGCTGAGTCACGACGAAGGGGCGCGCCTTGCTGCTGTCTCGTTTCCCGGCCGCCCGCCTCCTGGGCGCTGCGGCGCTCATGCTGCTGCCGCTGGCTGCGCAGGCCGCCGACATCGACGGTGCCCGGCTCGCGCCCTGGTGGGGCCTGCCCTTTGCCGGCGTGCTGCTGTCGATCGCGCTGCTTCCTTTGCTGGCGCCCTTCGTCTGGCACCACCACTACGGCAAGATCACCGCGGCGTGGTCGCTGGCCTTCCTGCTTCCCTTTGCAGCGCTCTTCGGCCCCGCAGTGGCCGGGGCTGGGCTGGTGCACGCGCTGGTGGCCGAGTACATCCCCTTCATCGTCCTGCTCACGGCACTGTTCACCGTGGCGGGGGGCATCTACATCCGCGGCAATTTCCATGGCAGCCCGGGTTTCAACTGCCTGCTGATGGCCATCGGCGCGGTGCTGGCCAGCTTCATGGGGACCACCGGCGCGTCGATGCTGATGGTCCGCCCGCTGATCCGTGCCAACGACAACCGGCGCCACAACGCGCATGTGGTGGTGTTCTTCATCTTCATCGTCAGCAACGCGGGCGGCTCGCTCACGCCGCTGGGTGATCCGCCGCTGTTCCTGGGTTTCCTGAAGGGCGTGGAGTTCTTCTGGACGCTGCGACACGTCTTTCCGGAGACGCTGTTCCTGTTGGGGGCCCTGATGGCGATCTTCTACCTCGTCGACCGCTGGTACTACCGGCGCGAAGGCATCGAGAAGGTCGACCCCACGCCAGACACGCCGACCTTTGGCATCGAGGGGCGCATCAACTTCCTTTTCTTGCTGGGCATCGTGGGGCTGGTGCTGATGTCCGGCACCTGGAAGCCGGGCGTCTCCTACGACATCGCCGGTACCGCGGTGGGGCTGGAGCAGTTGGTGCGTGATGCGGGCCTGCTGGTCATCATCGGGCTCTCGCTGCACCTCACGCCCGTGCGCGCTCGTCTGCAGAACGAGTTCAGCTGGGCGCCGATGGTCGAGGTGGCCAAGCTTTTCGCCGGCATCTTCATCACCATCACGCCCGTGCTCGCGATGCTCAAGGCGGGCATGGCAGGCGCCTTTGCGCCGGTGGTGCAGCTGGTGACCGCGCCGGATGGCCAGCCGATCCCGGCGATGTACTTCTGGGCCTCGGGGCTGCTGTCGTCCTTCCTCGACAACGCGCCGACCTACCTGGTGTTCTTCAACCTGGCCGGTGGGGATCCGGCGGTGATGATGACCACGCTGGCGCCGGTGCTGGCCGCCGTGTCCGCCGGCTCGGTCTTCATGGGCGCCAACAGCTACATCGGCAACGCCCCGAACCTGATGGTCAAGGCCATTGCCGAGGAGCGCGGCGTGAAGATGCCCAGCTTCTTCGGCTACATGGCCTGGAGCGTGGCGGTGCTGATCCCGCTGTTCGGGTTGATGACGCTGATCTGGTTCCGATGAACGTGACGACCTCAATGACTGCAACCACTGCGATGACTGTTCCTGCCCCGCCGCGGGTGCTGGTTGCGCGCCAGGTCTTTCCCGACGTGCTGGCGCGCCTGCGACTGCACTTCGACGTACGCAGCAACGACGACGATGCGCCCTGGGGTCGTGAGCAGCTGATCGAGCGGTTGCAGGGCTGTGCCGGGGCGTTCATCACCACTGGCGAGCGCATCGATGCCGCACTGCTCGACGCCTGCCCGCAGCTGCGCGCGGTCTGCACGATGGCGGTGGGCTACAACAACGTTGACCTGGCGGCCTGCAGCGCGCGCGGCGTGCTGGTCAGCAACGCGCCCGACGTGCTGACCGAGACGACGGCCGACCTCGGCTTCGCGCTGATGATGGCCGCGGCGCGCCGCATGAGCGAGGCCGAGCGCTCGCTGCGCCGCGGCGAATGGACGCGCTGGAGCGTCGACCAGTTCTGTGGCCAGGACGTGTTCGGCGCCACGCTGGGCATCCTTGGCATGGGGCGCATCGGCCAGGCCATCGCCCGGCGGGGCGCGCTGGGCTTCGGCATGAAGGTGGTCTACCACAACCGTTCGCGCCTGCCCCCCGACCAGGAGGCGCCGCTGGGTGCGCGCTGGGTCAGCAAGCTGGAGCTGCTGCGCGAGGCCGACCACCTCGTGCTGGTGATGCCCTACACGCCGGCCAGCCACCACACCATCGGCGCGGCCGAGCTGGCAGAGATGCGGCCGACCGCCACGCTGACCAACATCGCCCGCGGCGGCATCGTCGACGATGCGGCGCTGGCCGTGGCGCTGCGCCAGGGCGTGATCGCCGCGGCGGGCCTGGACGTGTACGAGAACGAGCCGGCGCTGCACCCCGCGCTGCTGGCGCTGCCCAATGTCGTCCTGCTGCCGCACATCGGCAGTGCCAGCCGGCCCACTCGGCTGGCCATGGCAAACCTCGCCGCGGACAACCTGATCGCCGCGCTGACCGGAGGCGCGCCGCCCACGGCGCTGAACCCTGAGGTCCTGCTGCGTGGCTGATGTTCGGTCGCAAGACCCCTCACCCGTCAGGCGAGCCTTCCTGGAGCCCAATCTCCCTGCGGTTCCCGGCTGTGCGTGGCGCACGGGGCGTTTGCGGCCGGCCGGGCGCAGGAGGTGGTTCACATGACGATGTGGCGCAAACGTGAGGCCGACGAGGCCATTCCGCCCGATGAGGTGGTGCAGCGGCTGTCGGCAGAGCTGCCCTCCTGGACCTTCGAGGACGGCTGGATCCGGCGCAAGTACCGCACCCATGGCTGGAAGGGGACGCTCATGGCGGTGAACGCCATCGGCCACTTGGCCGAGGCGGCGTGGCATCACCCTGACCTGGTGGTGTCGTACGCCTTCGTGACCGTCAAGCTGATGAACCACGCAGCGGGCGGCATCACGGAGAAGGATTTCGCGCTGGCGCGCAAGATCGATGAGGTCGTGCTCTGGCGCCCGGGGGATGAACCTGGCTCGGCGCTGCCGGGGCCGCCGGACGACCCGCGGTTCCGGTACCTCAAGCCCGACTGACGGCATCTCGCGCGACGCTGCACAGGCGTTGCACAGTGGCTCGGAACACTCTGTCCCGAAACTGAGGAAGTGCAGCGCGGCAGCCGGCGACAGGGGCGGCCCGTGACGCTCGCAGCGGGTGTCGCCCACCCGAACCGCTCTCCGGTCTTTCCCTAGGTTCCACCCATGCCCGCCGACTGGCCGGTCGGTTCTCACGCGCCGCAGGAGCGGTGCGCGGCCGTGTTGGGCCCCGGACGGCCGATCGGGAGGGTGAAAAGCAAGGGTTTCCACGCCTGCCGGTCGGCGCGGAACATGGTGGGCGCCCCGTCCACCGGCCCTGTGGTCGGGAATGCTTCCCGGCGCGGGCACACGAGTTGCAGTTCTCAGCAGGGTGAGCGGGACGCGCCGAGTTACGGTGGTTGCCGGCGGCCTCAGGGTCCCTCCCACGTCCGAAGACCACCTGTGAGCAAGGAGACACATCCGTGAAAAAAGCAGCTCGTGCAAGTCGTGCAAAGAGTCGTTGGCTGATCGGCAGCGCAGGCATGGCACTCCTGGGCGTACCGGCGCTGGCCCTGGCCAATGCCGACGTCGAGAAGAACATCGCCAACGCGAACAACTGGGCGATGCAGGCTGGTGACATGTACAACCAGCGTTACAGCAAGCTCAAGCAGATCAACAAGGGCAACGTTGGCAAGATGCAGGTGGCCTGGACCTTCTCGACCGGCGTGCTGCGCGGCCATGAAGGTTCGCCGCTGGTGATCGACGGCACCATGTTCCTGCACTCGCCCTTCCCCAACAAGGTCTTTGCGGTCGACCTGGACACGCAGAAGATCAAGTGGAAGTACGAGCCCAAGCAGGATCCGGCGGTGATCCCGCAGATGTGCTGCGACACGGTCAACCGCGGCCTGGCCTATGCCGAGGGCAAGGTCTTCCTGCAGCAGGCCGACTCCAACCTCGTGGCGCTGGATGCCAAGACGGGCAAGGTGATCTGGTCGGTCAAGAACGGCGACCCGAAGCTGGGCGCGGTCAACACCAACGCACCGCACGTCTTCAAGGACAAGGTCATCACCGGCATCTCCGGCGGCGAATGGGGCGTGCGCGGCTTCCTGGCGGCCTACGACATCAACTCCGGCAAGCAGGTGTGGAAGGGCTACTCGGTCGGCCCCGACGCCGAGATGCTGATCGATCCCGACCGGACCACCACCTGGGCCGACGGGAAGGTCACCCCGGTGGGCCGTGACAGCTCGCTCAAGACCTGGCAGGGCGACCAGTGGAAGATCGGCGGCGGCACCACCTGGGGCTGGTACAGCTATGACAAGGGCCTGAATGCGGTGTTCTACGGCACCGGC
>Ga0073899_10003411_pt1 | contig 14068 bp, 17 predicted proteins | sample KloWWTmetaKNB5Ph_FD_88975 | JGI IMG/M metagenome (GOLD analysis project Ga0073899, IMG submission 88975) | Active sludge microbial communities from Klosterneuburg, Austria, studying microevolution and ecology of nitrifiers - Klosterneuburg... | ecosystem: Engineered > WWTP > Aerobic digester >... | reverse complement strand
GCATGGCTGCGTGCGCATGTGCAATCGCGACGTCATCGAGCTGTTCGATCTGGTGGCAGTGGGGACGAAGGTGGAGATCTGCGAATGAGCGTGCGGCACGGTTTAGCACTCGAGATATTGGACTGGGACGCTGCTCAGGCGCGCGTGATGCCGCTGCGCATACGGGTTTTCGTGCTTGAACAAGGGGTGCCGGCCGACATCGAACTCGATGCGTTCGACCGGCTGAGCCGTCATGCCGTCGCTGTCAATGCGGACGGCGAGGTCGTTGGCACGGGCCGATTGTTGCCGGACGGCCATATCGGGCGAATGGCGGTCGATGCCCGATCGCGTGGTCGCGGCATCGGCGGGGCGGTGCTTGAGGCGCTGGTGGTGGAGGCCAAGCAGCGCGGCTTGACCCAGGTGATGCTCAACGCCCAGGTGCATGCACTCGACTTCTATCGACGGCATGGCTTTGTCGAACAGGGTGAGGTTTTCATGGAGGCCGGCATTGCGCATCGCGCGATGCAGCGCGACTGCGCGCCAGGGGGCATCGAGGCGCATGACGCAAGCGCAGCGTTCCGACGTGCGAGGTCCTGACGTGTCGAGTCGGGACCAACCCTTCGTCGCCGAGCTTTGTGGCCTGCGTTCACTGCAGTTCGACGGACTCACGGTGCAAAGCGTGATGTCGATCGCCGAGCCCGATACGCTGGCGCTGGACTACACCCGGGCGATGATGGGTTTCCTGCTGTTCAACCCGAAGCAGCGCCACATCCTGATGGTGGGCCTGGGCGGTGGTTCGCTGGCGAAATACTGCCTGCGGACCCTGCTCGACGTGCGCTTCACTGCGGTCGAGATCAGCCCCGAGGTGATTGCCTTGCGCCAACGCTTCGGCATTCCGCCGGACGGCGAACGTTTTCGGGTGGTCTGCGCCGACGGTGCAGACTTCGTGCGCGACTGCGATGAGCGGCCCGACGTGCTGCTGATCGATGGCTTTGGCGCTGCCGGTCTGCCGGCCCGACTGGGGAGCGCCGATTTCTACGCCGACTGCCAGCGCGCGCTGGCGCCCGGTGGGGTGATGGTTGCCAATCACTGGGCCGGGGACGGCCGCTACGCGGTATATGCCTCGCGCCTGCGCGAGGCATTCGATGGCCGCGTGCTGGCGATTGGCGCAGAGGATGGCGACAATCGCATCACCTTTGCCGTGTCCGGCGCACCCTTTCCACCCTCGCGTGGCCAGGTGCTGGCACGCTGCGCGACGCTGGCGGATCTGCACAGTTTCGACCTCGCCGGCATCACGCAGCGGGTTCTGGCGCGGCTGGATCGTGTGCTGGGCGGGCGCCAGGCCGGTGCGCGGCTGGCAGAGTAGCCGAGGCGACCTTCAGTCTGCGGGCTTCGCGGTGAACTGGTGCGTGACTTCGCCGCACAGTTCCCCATGCAGATCCCAGGTCCATTCGCGCAGGCGGGTGTGGCTACTGCGATCGACCATCACCAGGCTCGAACAGCGCGTGGCGTAGCCTGGCGCACGGATGAACGCGGATGACAGCCAGCGCTCCCATTCCTGGCTCACGCCGGTTTGTGGCAGGTGGGGATCGGCCGCGGGGGTGGGGTCGCGCAGCAAGGACAGTGCTGAGTCGTCGTCGGGCAGTTGCGGCAGTAGTTCGGCCAGGCCGCTGCGTGCCTTCACCAGCTTGGGCCAAGGGGTGTCGAGCAGATGGTTCGACAAGCCGTACACGCCTGGCTCCAGCATCTGCACGCGCCCGGTGGTGCTTTCGAGAATGCCCAGCGAGTGTCCGTCGCCCACCAGCAGATTGAAGGCAGCGTAGGCCGGGCTGGTCGAAGCAAGGTGTTGCAGCGTGGCTTCGGCGCTATCGTCGCTTTCGAGTGCCGCCCGCACCAGGGCGCCGCGCGATGGCGCGCCAGCAATGCGCTGGCTGGGGTCGCGGAAATTGGTCAGCGCCGCGAAGCGGCCACTGCGCGATAGCCCCATCCAGCTCCCCCCAGCTTCCAGGTCGCGCCCGGCGAGCAGCTCGGGCGCGTCGGTCCACCAGTGTGCCGGCGCTGCGGGGCGAGTGAGAAATTCATCGCGATTGGCCGCGACCACCAGCGGGAAATCGGCATGGCGCTGCCACGCAAGGACGATCAGGCACATGGGGTCACAGGGTCTCGATGAAGCGCTCGATATGGCGCACGCCGCCGGCGTCGAGCAGGTCGCCAAGACAATGGGCGGCCGTTTCGGCTTCCAGGGTCTGGGCAAACTTCAGCGAGTCGGCCACACCTTCGTAGATTTCCATCCAGGTGTCCGGTTCGCCTTCACGCTGCAGCAATCGCCCCTGAATACCGGTCTGCCGAGCCACTGCGGCCTGCATGGCGCGCACGCTGGCATGGGCGATGTCGGCATCTGTGTCCGGCCGCAAGCGGTAATACACATAGAAGTGGGTGGATTGGCTGGTGTTCATCGTGTCAGGCTATGCACGGCTGGAGGAATTGGAGGAACAGCTTGGGTCAGATGTAGCTCAGCTTAGTGCATAGGGCAGTTCGAGCAGCGTCAGTCGCGGGCCATCAATGCCGCCGAGGTGGATTTCGCCGGCTTCGACACTGCTGCTTTGCAGTACGGCCAGGGCTTCGAAGCCGCCGTCGGCAGCCGGCGCCACGTTCACGATCTTGCCTGCCGACTGCTCGCCGAAAGCCGGGGCGTAAAGGTCGGTGCCGGCCGCGGCGCTTGCACCGGCCGGAATCGCGACGCGGTAGGTGCGTTTCTTCAGCTTGCCCAGATATTGCGTGCGGGCGACGATTTCCTGGCCCGGGTAGCAACCCTTGTGAAAGCTCACGCCGCCGATCAGTTCGTAGTTCAGCATCTGGGCAACGAATTCCTCCTGCGTCGGTGCAGTGATCAGCGGCAGGCCGGCGCGGATCATCGCCAGTTGCCAGGCTGCGGTGCCGGCCTTGATCGCGCCGCCGGTCTGCAGGGCGTCGAACAGCGCGGGTGCCGCAGCGGCGGCCACCACGATGATGAAGTTGCGCTCGTCGAGGCGGATGCAGCGCGGGGCCTCACCGCCGCCCGTCTGCTTCATTGGCTCGCCGGGGACGGCAAGCCCGGCTGCGGTGAGTGACTTGACCGAGTCGGCGCCACTGACGCCGAGCAGCACAAGCTCGTTGCTGGCGTCGGACAGCTTCACCTTGCTGCGCAGCACATACATCGAGAACTTTTTCAGGAAGGCCGGCAGAATGTCGGCCGACAGCATCAGCGCATGCCCATCGGCCTCCGGCCAGATCAGGAAGCTGGCAATCATGCGGCCCTTGGGCGAATTGAAACTGTTCCATGCTGCCTCGTCGGCCTCCAGCTTGTTGACATCGTTTGACACGAGGTTGTGGATGAAGGCGGCCGAGTCGGGGCCGAGCGAGCGGATCGTGCCCAGGTGCTGGAGGGGCACGACCACAGTCGATTCGGTCACCGTGCGCGCCTCAACGGCCGGGTCGGCGAAGTGCACACCGGGTTGCGAGTTGTTGTCAGCCAAGGTGTCAGCCAGGGTTGCACCCTGCTCGATGAGATGGTCGGTCCAGGCGGTCATGATGTCGGTGAGTGCTTGTGTGGGGTTGGTCGATGTGGGCCTGTCGTGCATTCGGGCAGACCGGGCGTTTCGATGAAGTATTATAGGCGCCCGCCAAACGGTGGTCGCCCCTGAGCCCACCATGGTCTTGTCGATCGCGCATGAAACGTCTCGCACTCCGCTCCGTGTTGTTGTTGCTGGTCGCCGTCGTGCTTGCGGCCGCGACCGCCTACGGATTTGCCCACCGCCCGCTGACGCTCAAGGGCGAAGTCGTGGACTTCACCGTTCAGCGTGGCGTGAGCATGCGCCAGGCGGCCAATGTGATTGCTCGCGCGGGCGTGCACGTCGACCCGGTCTGGCTGAGCTGGCTTGCCCGCGTCGGCGGGCGTGCCAACACGATCAAGGCTGGCAGCTACGAGGTGCATGCCGGCATCACGCCCTGGCAACTGGTGCTCAAGCTCTCCGACGGCGACGTGTCGCAGGGCGAGGTGCTGCTGGTCGAGGGCTGGACCTTCCGCCAGGTGCGCAAGACGCTGGAAAGTCACCCCGAGCTCGAAGCGGACACGGCCGGGCTGGGTGAAGCGGAGATTCTTGCCCGCATCGGCGCCAGCGAGTCGCATCTCGAAGGCCTGTTTTTCCCGGACACCTATCTGTTCGACAAGCGTTCGCCGGTGTCGGGCGTTTTGCGCCGTGCCTACCACAGCATGCAGAAGCGGCTGGATCAGGCCTGGGCGGGGCGCGACCCGGGCTCGCCGCTGCAATCACCCTACCAGGCGCTGATTCTCGCTTCGATCATCGAGAAGGAAACAGGGCGTGCCGATGACCGCGCGCTGGTGGCATCGGTGTTCGCCAACCGCTTGCGCATCGGCATGCCGCTACAGACCGACCCCACGGTGATCTATGGCCTCGGCGAGACGTTCGACGGTCGGCTGCGGCGCAAGCACCTTGAGGCCGACCATCCGTGGAATACCTACACGCGGGGTGGACTGCCGCCAACACCGATCGCGATGCCGGGTCCGGATGCCTTGCTGGCAGCGGTCAAGCCGCAGCAAAGCGATTACCTTTATTTTGTTGCGCGCGGCGATGGCAGCAGCCAGTTCTCGCGCACGCTCAATGAACACAATCAGGCGGTCAACCGCTTCATTCGCAATGGGGGCAAGCCTTGAGCCCGACCCACTCTCCGCCGCGTGGCCGTTTCATTACTTTCGAAGGTATCGACGGTGCCGGCAAGAGCAGCCAGATTGCCGCCACCGTGGCCTTGTTGCAGGCGCGTGGCATCGATGTCGATCAGTCGCGCGAGCCTGGCGGGACGCAACTTGGTGAGCGCCTTCGCGATCTTTTGCTGCATCAGCCGATGCATCTCGAAACCGAGGCCATGCTGATGTTCGCCGCCCGTCGCGAGCACCTTGCCCAGCGCATTCAGCCCGCACTGGCGGCCGGTCGCTGGGTGGTGTGCGATCGGTTCTCGGACGCAACCTTTGCCTATCAGGTGGGTGGGCGCGGGCTGGCACGGGACAAGTTCGACGCCCTCGAGGCCTGGGTGCACCCCGGGCTGCAGCCTGACCTGACCCTGTTGTTCGACCTGCCGCCGGGTATCGCCGCCGCTCGGGTCGCCTCCACCGGCGCCGACCCCGACCGCTTCGAGCGTGAGCAGCGCGACTTTTTCGAGCGCGTGCGCGCAGCCTATCTCGAGCGCGCGCGGCGGGCGCCGCAGCGCATCCGCGTGGTCGATGCCAATCGTGCGCCAGAGCTCATCCGCGCCGACATCGAGCGCATCCTGGGCGAGACCGTATTGGCATGATCCAGCCCTGGCTGCAGCCCACCTGGACACGGCTCGTCGAACTCGGCGCGCGCCTGCCGCACGCCTTGTTGTTCGTCGGCCCGCCCGGCCTGGGCAAGCGCGAGCTGGCCGAGGCGCTGGCGGCCCGCCTGCTATGCGACAGTCCGGCCATTGATGGTCATGCCTGCGGCCACTGCCAGCCCTGCCAGTGGCGGCTGGCCGGCAATCACCCCGACCTGCATCACGTCGTGCCGGCAGCCGATGCCGCGGCGGAAAGCGGCGACTCCGAGGCCACGGAAGGCGGCGCGAAGGAGGGCAAGGCAAAGTCGGCGCAGATTGTCATCGAGCAGATCCGCGAGCTGCAGGCGGCGCTGAGCGTCACCGGGCATCACAGTGAGCGCCGGGTCACTGTGCTCGATCCAGCCGAAGCGATGAATGTGTTTACTGCCAATGCGCTACTGAAGCTGCTGGAAGAGCCGCCGGCGGGTTGTGTGTTCCTGCTGGTTTCGTCGGCGCCGCGCCGGCTGCTGCCGACCATCCGCAGCCGTTGCCAGCAATGGCCGTTCTCGCGTCCGGGCGACGAGGCGCTGGCGCAGTGGAAAGCAAACGCCGATCCGGCGCTGCTCGGGCTGTTGGCGATCGGTGGCGGCATGCCGCTGGCAGCAGAACGCATGGCCGCGAGCGGTGGCGGGGGCTTGCTGCAGCGTTTCGTGCGCGACCTCTCTGGCCTGCAGGCTGCGGATGCGCTGCGTGTTGCGGGGCAATGGGAGGCGTGGCTCAAGTCGAAGGAGGCGCTTGCAGCCGGTTTCGGCCTGCCCGAACTGTGTGACTGGATGCAGCGCTGGGTCGCCGATCTGGCCGCACTGCGGCTGGGGGGCAGGGCACGCTTCTTTCCAGCGCAGGAGGCGCTGCTGTCGACGCTGTGCAGCCGTGCCAGCATTGCTGCGGTAAGCGGCTGCTACAATGAAATTGCGCAGATTCGCAAGGTATCCCGCCATCCGCTGAACCTGCGTCTGGTTCTTGAGGACATGCTGTTGCGCTATACCCGCGCCCTTGCCGGAGCACGAGGATGAGCACCCACGCCAAACCCCAGATGGCGCGCCCAGGCGTGCTATCCCTGAATATCAACTCCAAGTCCGCGCTGTATGCGGCCTATATGGCCTTCCTCAACCATGGCGGCCTGTTCGTGCCCACGCCCAAGAACTACAACCTGGGCGATGAGGTCTTCATGTTGCTGCAGTTGATGGACGACCCGACGCGCCATCCGGTGGCCGGACGTGTGGTGTGGATCACGCCGCACGGTGCGCAGGGCGGCAAGACGCAGGGCGTGGGCGTGCAGTTTGCAGACGACGAAACAGGCAAGGTGTTGCGCGGTCGAATCGAGCAGATTCTTGCCGGCCATCTTGGTTCAAGCCGGCCGACGCATACCGTCTGACGTCTATGGTCCGGGTCATGTGGCCCGGATCGGATGAGGCGCTGTCCGCGGTCCGTGCCCCTGGCGGTGTGGTGTCGCCACCCCGGTCATTCCCTTTTTTCCATTCTGGCGTTTGCGATGTTTGTCGATTCTCACTGTCATCTCGATTTTCCCGACCTCGTCGCGCGCGAGGACGAAGTACTTGCCACCATGGCAGCCAACAACGTGGGCACGGCGCTGTGCATCAGCGTCAAGCTAGAAGACTTCCCGCGCGTGCTCGGGCTTGCCGAGCGTCACCCGCATCTGTGGGCGTCGGTGGGCGTCCATCCTGACAATGCCGACTGCGAAGAACCCGATGTTGCGCGACTGGTGGCACTCGCCGACCATCCGAAGGTGCTTGCGATCGGTGAGACCGGGCTGGATTACCATTGGCACAAGGATGCACCCGAGTGGCAGCGTGAGCGTTTCCGTACCCACATCCGCGCCGCTCGCGAGACCGGCAAGCCGCTGATCGTTCACACCCGCAGCGCCGCGGACGACACCTTGCGTCTGATGCGCGAGGAACAGGCGGGTGCGGCGGGGGGCGTCATGCACTGCTTCACCGAAAGCTGGGCGGTCGCCGAAGGCGCGCTGGAGCAGGGCTTCTACATCTCGTTCTCGGGTATCGTCACCTTTCGCAGCGCCAAAGAGCTGAAAGAGGTGGCCAGGCGCGTGCCGCTCGACCGCCTGTTGATCGAGACTGATGCGCCCTATCTCGCGCCTGTGCCGCACCGTGGCAAGACCAACGAACCCGGCTGGGTCGTGCATGTGGCGGAAGAAATCGCCCGCCTGCGCGACGAACCACTGGCCCGTATCGAACAGGCCACTACCGACAACTTCTTCCGTCTATTCCGCCATGCTCAAAAACCGATCTGACTTTCTGCCCGACTCCCTGGCTGATTCCCTGCATGGGGCGCTGGCTGCATCCGGCCCGAACTCCACGACGCCGTCCGGCCTTGCCGCGCGTAAACTGCTTGCCGTGGGCGCCTTTCTTGCCTGCAGCCTCCTTTCGGGTGTGGCCCTGGCGGGTAGCTACGATGACGCCCTCAGCGCGGCAAAAATGGGTGACGCGCAGACGCTCTCCAGCCTGCTCAAGCGTGGCATCGATCCGGACACGGTCGATGCGCAGGGCAATACCTTGCTCATTCTGGCGGCGCGCGAAGGCCAGACCGTGGCGGTCGAGGCCTTGCTCAAGTACCGCGTGCGCATTGATTACCGCAACCCGGCCGGCGATTCCGCGCTGATGCTGGCGGTGCTGCGGGGTTACGACGAGACCGCGCAAGCGCTGCTGAAGGGGGGCGCCACGGTGAATCACGAAGGGTGGGCGCCGCTGCACTACGCTGCGTTCGAAGGTCGCGAGTCGATTCTCGATGCGCTCTTCGCCGCAGGCGCCGATGTAAACATCAAGGCGCCCAACCTCGCCACACCCTTGATGCTCGCGGCGCGCAACGGCCACGCCGCCGTGGTTCGGCGTCTGCTCTCCTTGCCGGCAACTGATCTGAACGCGCTCAACGATGCAGGGCTGTCGGCCGACGTATGGGCGCTGCAGAACGGCAACACCGATGCCGCCGAACTGATCCAGGCCGAACGCAAGCGCCGCGGCCTGCCGGCGCCGGCGATCCGGGTCACGATCGAATAGCTTCAGCGCTCGAGCGCGCGCACCTTCACCGGTCGCCCCTTGAGCTTGCCGGCCGCGAGCCGCCGCACAGCGTCGCGAGCGATGTCGCGCACCACCGCAACGTAGGTGTTCTGATCGGTCACGGTGATCTTGCCCACCTGTTCGCGGGTGAAGCCAGCTTCACCCGTCAGGGCGCCGAGCACGTCGCCGGGCCGGATCTTGTCCTTGCGCCCGCCCAGGATCAGCAGCGTCGTCATTGGTGGCTGCAGGGGTGCAGCGTCGTCGATCGGCAGGGCGGCGATATCCTGCCATTCCGGTTCGAAACCCATCGCCTGTGCGATCGTCGCTACCCGGCGCCTGTCTGCGCTGCTGCACAGGCTCAGCGCCAGACCTTCGGCGTCGCCCCGGCCGGTGCGACCGATGCGGTGGACATGCACTTCGGGGTCGGGCGTCACATCGACGTTGATCACGGCCTCGAGCTGGGCGATGTCGAGTCCGCGCGCGGCTACGTCGGTGGCGACCAGCACCGAGCAACTGCGGTTGGCAAACTGGATCAGCACCTGGTCGCGTTCGCGCTGGTCCAGCTCGCCATGCAGCGCCAGCGCATGAAAGCCTTCGGCGCACAGCAGCTCGACCAGCGCGCGGCACTGCTGGCGGGTGTTGCAGAAGGCGAGCGTGCTGGTCGGGCGGTAATGCCGCAGCAGGGTCGCAACGGCCTGCAGGCGGGCGGGGTGGTCGATCTCGAAAAAGCGCTGGCGGATTTTGTCCGGCGCGTGCTGCTCGGCGAGCTTCACTTCCTTTGGTGCACGCAGGAAGCGCTGCGCGAGCGAGGCGATGCCGTTGGGGAAGGTGGCGGAGAACAGCAGGGTTTGGCGCTCTTTCGGGCAGTGCGAGGCGATCCAGGCGATGTCGTCGTGGAAACCCATGTCGAGCATGCGGTCCGCCTCGTCGAGCACCAGCGTATGCAGCGTTTCCAGGTTCAGGCTGCCGCGTTCGATGTGATCCATGATTCGGCCGGGCGTACCGACGGCGATGTGGGCGCCGTGCGCCAGGCTGTCGCGCTGTGGCCGCATCGGTGTGCCGCCACACAGCGCCACTACCTTGATGTTGTCGGTGAAGCGCGCCAGGCGCCGGATTTCCTGTGTGACCTGGTCCGCAAGCTCGCGGGTCGGGCACAGTACCAGCGCCTGGACGTCGAGGCGCTGCGGGTCGAGCCGGGTCAGCAGCGGCAGCGCAAAAGTGGCGGTCTTGCCGCTGCCGGTCTTGGCCTGCGCGATCAGGTCATGGCCTGCCAGCGCGAAGGGCAGGGCTGCGGCCTGGATGGGCGTCATCGACCGGTAGCCGAGCTGCTGCAGGTTGGCGAGCATGCCTGGCGGCAGCAGCAGGGTGTCGAAAGCGTGCGCCGCGATGTCGTTCGATGGCGCTGCAGGAGAGGGTGCGGCGCTGGGGCCGGCAGGTGGGATAATGTCGGTCATGCGCAATTATCAGGCCTGAGCCGGCGCACGCCGAGAAAATCTGTTTCTGGCGACATGCTCGGGCAGGCGATCGATCAGGACAAGGAAACAGGATGAGCAGTCTGCCGAAGTGCCCCGCATGCGGTTCCGAATACACCTATGAGGACGGTGCCAGCTATGTCTGTCCGGAGTGCGCCCACGAGTGGCCGCAAGCCGGCGTCGAGGACGCGGGTGAGGCCGACAAGGTGTTCAAGGACGCCAACGGCAACGTCCTCCAGGACGGCGACAGCGTCACCGTGATCAAGGATCTGAAGGTGAAGGGCTCGTCGCTGGTGGTAAAGGTTGGCACCAAGGTGAAAAACATCCGTCTCATCGATGGCGATCACGACATCGACTGCAAGATCGATGGCATCGGTGCGATGAAGCTGAAGTCGGAGTTCGTGAAAAAGCTGTAAGGCTGTGTTGCGGGCGCCCATGGGGCGCCTTGCGCAGGGCCAGCGCGCAGCAGTGCTTCAGGCCCCGGCGATCCAGCCTTCCAGTGGATCGAGGTTCGCGGGCAGGCCGAAGTGGGGTGCGCCCGCCAGCGCGCAGGCGGCCGCCTGCAATAGCGCCAGCGTCGCATCCAGATGGTCGGCGCTGGCGTCGTCGATCAGGGTGGTCCTGTGCGCCTCGCTGAGCACCAGCCGGAGGCCGTTCGCGGTGCGTCCGTCGCACAGGGCACCGACGATTCTTGCGCGAGTATCGCGCCGCGCGGCATTCTGCTTGCGCTTGTCGTCGCTTTTGTAGGATTCGGGCGTGATGCTGCGCGCGATCAGGCCGGGGTAGGCTTCCACCGCCATGCGCCGGGGGTCTGCGGCATGCATGCCAGGCAGGCTTACTCCGGCGGCCAGCAGACGCGGCGCGCCTTCGAGGAACATCAGCCCGACAGGCGGATTCACCAGCTTCAGCGGGCTGTGCGAGCGCGCCGGGCTGTCGGTGGCGCGGTGCGCGTAGCGCTGCCCGATGGCGCGCGTCTCGCGATAGGCGTCGAGGGCGGCGCGGAAGCCGGGCTTGCCAAGCCGCACGCAATGCCTCACCAGGGCGGGCCAGCTTGTGGGCCAGGCCAGATCGACGACCGCTTCGCGCGGCAGGCCGAAGGGGAAATCGAAGGCGCCAAGCCAGGGCCCGGGGCGAGCCAGCAGTGCTTCGAAAGCGGGCCAGTCGGCCATGGCTTCGAGCCTCTGGAGTTCGACCACCTTGCCGTTGAGATGCCCCTGCGCAGCGATGATCGGTTTGAGCCGCCGCGGCGCCGAGGTGAAGTCGACACCGATCAGCGTGAGTTGAAGCGCTCGCGAGTCCATGGTGTCAGCGCGGCTTGCGCAGCAGGCGTGCGGCCGTGGTCACGGTGTTGAAGTGGATGCTCACGGTGTCGTCGATCGGCTCCGCGTAGCCACCTGCCATCGCAATCGCGACCGGCACGTCTGCGCCGTGGCAAGCCGCCAGCAAGCGTTCGTCGCGGTTCCGCAGGCCGGCGATGCTCAGTCCCAGGCGCCCGAGGCGGTCGCCGGCATAGGGGTCGGCACCGGCCAGATAAATCACCAGTTCCGGTCTGGCGCGCTCGAATACACATGCCAGCGCCTCATCGAGGGCGGCGAGATAGGCATTGTCGTCGGTGTTGTCCGGCAAGTCGATGTCAAGGTCGCTGACCTGCTTGCGGAAGGGGAAATTTCTGGCACCGTGCAGGCTGCAGGTAAACACATCGGGCTCGGCTGCGAGGATGGTCGCGGTGCCGTCGCCCTGATGGACGTCGCAATCGATGATCGCGACCCGCTGCACCCGGCCTTTGGCGCGCATGGCCAGTGCCGCGATCGCGGCGTCGTTGAAGACGCAGAAACCCGAGCCGAAGTCGCGGTGGGCGTGATGCGTGCCCCCGGCCAGGTTGGCAGCGCAGGCGCTGCCGCCGTCGCGCGTGAGCGCGCTGCGACAGGCCGCCAGCGTGGCACCGGCAGAACGGCGCGAGCGCTCGACCATGGCCGATGTCTATGGGAAACCGATGCGGCGGATTTCGGCAGCGTCCAGGCTGCCACTGACGATGCGCTGCAGATAGGCGGCATCGTGGGCGCGCAGGATTTCGTCGTTGCTTGCGCCCTCTGGCACGCAGAAGTCCGCCTCGGCGAACTCGCCGCAGGCCAGCAGACGTTCGCGCAGGCGGGCGTATTTCTCCATCGGGAAACGATGGCCTTGCGGAAGCGGCAGCACGAAATGATCGGCGTAGTAAAGCTTCATGGCGGCGGCTTCATGACGGCTGCGCAGCGCAGTTCAGACGCCGCGGCGGCGGAAGTCGCGCGGGCGGAAGCCGAGGGCGAAGAGGGTGGCGAAGTAGGCCAGCGCACCGGCAGCAACCACGGTGGCGAGACGCAGGCCGCGCTCAAGTCCGCCGATCTCGACCCAAAGTGTCTCCGACCCTGCGCCGAACCACAGCACCGTCCCCATCACCACCAGTGCTGCCAGCAGTTTGAGTGCGAACGCAGCCCAGCCGGGCTGCGGGACATAAACCGCGCGTTTGCGAAGGCCGTGATAAAGCAGTGCGGCATTGAGGCAGGAGGCAAGGCCGATGGCCAGTGCGAGCCCCGCGTGGCGCAGGGGCAGGACGAAGGCGAGGTTCATCACCTGCGTGGCCAGCAGCGTGACCAGGGCAATCTTGACCGGGGTACGAATATCCTGGCGGGCGTAGAAGCCCGGTGCGAGAACCTTGACCAGGATCAGTCCGCTGAGCCCGACGCTGTAGGCGACCAGGGCATTGCGCGTCTGCATCACGTCGTCGGCACCGAACGCACCGTAGTTGAACAGCGTCGCCACCAGGGGCACGGCCAGCAGGGCCAGGCCCAGCGCGGCGGGCAGGGTCAGCATCAGCGTCAGGCGCAGGCCCCAGTCGAGCAGCGACGAGAATTCGCCGCCCTTGTCGTCGGCGTGCAGCCTCGACAGGCTGGGCAGCAGGATGGTCCCCAGTGCGACGCCAAGCAGGCCGGCGGGGAACTCCATCAGGCGGTCGGCATAGTAGAGCCACGACACGCTGCCACTTTCAAGGAAGGACGCGAAAATCGTGTTGATCAACAGCGAGATCTGGCTGACCGACACGCCGAGGATGGCCGGCGCCATCAGTTTCATGATGCGGCGCACGCCAGGGTCGGACAGGTTCAGGTCGAAGCGCGGCATCATGCCGATTCTGGACAGTGGCCGGATCTGCAGTGCCAGTTGCAGCACGCCGCCGATGAATACGGCCCACGCCAGCGCGAGCACCGGTGGATCGAAGTAGGGCGCAGCAAACAGCGCCATACCGATGAAGGAAAGGTTCAGCAGCACCGGGGTGAAGGCGGGAATCGCAAACCGGCTCCAGGTGTTCAGCACCCCGCCTGCCAGCGCCACCAGTGACATGAAGAAGATGTAGGGGAAGGTGATGCGGGTGAGTTCGACGGTGAGCTCGAACTTGCCCGGGTCGCCCGAGAAGCCGGGTGCGGAGAGGTAGATGATCAAGGGCGCCACCAGCGCGCCCAGCGCCGCGACAACCGCCACGATCAGTCCGAGCAGGGTGGCAACGCGATTGACCAGGGTGTGGGTGGCCTCCGGACCCTGGCGGTTCTTGTATTCCGCAAGAATCGGGACGAAAGCCTGCGAGAATGCGCCTTCCGCGAACATGCGGCGCAGCAGGTTGGGCAGGCGAAAGGCGACGAAGAAGGCGTCGGTGACCATGCCGGCACCAAAGGCGCGCGCAATGACGAAATCGCGCACGAAGCCCAGAATGCGGGACAGCAGGGTCATGCCGCTGACGGTGGCAAGGGCGCGCAGCAGGTTCATTCGATGAATTAAGGGTAGTGGAGTTGGAGCCGCGAGCGGCGAGGCCCGCATGATAGCTGTGCACCGGGGCCACGGTAAGCCGGCATGGCATTGCCTCGACGCAGCTGACGAGATAAAACACTCTCCAGGCGACTTGCGTTAGGTTTTCTACTTGGATAGAATGCTGGACTTTCCAGAACCATTCTTCAACGGATTTACATTTATGGCCAACTCGGCACAAGCTCGCAAGCGCGCCCGCCAGGCAGTCAAGTCTCGCGCCCACAACGCCAGCCTTCGTTCCCGCCTGCGTACCGCGATCAAGTCGGTGCGCAAGGCGATCGTGGGTGGCGACAAGGCTGCGGCTCAGTCGGTCTTTCGCACCTCGATGAGCACCATCGACACCATCGCTGACAAGCGGATCAT
>Ga0073899_10003410_pt1 | contig 14069 bp, 8 predicted proteins | sample KloWWTmetaKNB5Ph_FD_88975 | JGI IMG/M metagenome (GOLD analysis project Ga0073899, IMG submission 88975) | Active sludge microbial communities from Klosterneuburg, Austria, studying microevolution and ecology of nitrifiers - Klosterneuburg... | ecosystem: Engineered > WWTP > Aerobic digester >... | reverse complement strand
GCTCGCCCTTGGCGTTGCGCAGCAGGTGGTCGTTGGGGTTGCGCGGCTCGCCGTCCTTGATCTCGACCCGGCCGGTCAGGCCGTAGAGGTAGATCGCGTAGGTGGCGCGGCCGTCGCCCAGCGTGATGATCGCCTTCTCGGCCCAGCCCATCGGGAAGAACGAGATCGACACCTGGCCGCCGGTGACCGACTCCTCGAGGTGCTGCACCCAGACCTCGCGCACCTTGACGCCGCGATCGCGGTTGATCGCGCGCCGCAGCTCGCGCCCCACCGAGTCGAACGACCGGACCTCGCCCAGCTTCTCGGCCAGCTCGGCGGGCAGCTTGTCGACCGGGTAGCAGACCTTGCCACCGACGTCGCGGCCGGCCAGCGCCATCGCCATCTTGGTGGCCTCCTCGGCCGACTCGACCTTGAGCTGCCCGGCCGGCAGCGTCGCCAGCCGGCCCTGGGCCTCCTCCAGCGCCTTGGCCGCGGCCTCGGGCGTGGTCGCGACCTCCTCCGTGGCCCGGGTCAGCGTGGGATCGCCCAGGCAGGCCTCGACCCAGTACTGCTGGGTGTCGAGATCGATCACCAGCCGCACCGGCGTCGCGCTCTCCATCGCCAGCATCTGGGTCCGGCGCATCACCGCCGCCAGGTCGAGCGTGTCGCGGGTCAGCGCCTGCGACGACAGCACCCGGAAGCCGCTGTACCCGAGGTACGCGAGCAGCCCGATGATCGCCAGCACGATCATGATCTCGAGCACCGTCATGCCGCGGGCCGCCCGCGCGCCGAGGCCGGCGCGGGCGGTGCGACACGAGGGGGCCCGAGCGGTCATGGCCTACTCCCAGCTCTTGATGTCGTCGCCGGTGCCGTCCTTGCCGTCCGGCCCCTTCGAGTACACGGCGATCGAGCCCGGGCTGAGGCCGGCCGGCAGGTCGCCGCCGCACTTCAGCACGTACTCCTCGCCCCACGGATCCTTGGTGTCCTTCGAGTTCATGAACTCGGTCAGGTCCGACAGCTGCGGGCAGCCCTTCGAGCCGGGCTTGGCCGACCAGTCGGTGTAGGCCTCGAAGGCGAACTTCTTGACCATGTTGCGGGCGGTCTCGACCTTCGACGACGACAGCGCCTTGAACACGCGCGGGCCGACCAGGAAGCCCATGACCAGCGCCAGGATGGCCAGCACGATCATGATCTCGAGCAGCGTCATCGCGACCAGGCCACGGGCCGTGACCGTGCCGGTGCGCCGGCGCTGCCGCCGGGTGAGTAGAGCCTGGAGGTTGAACGTACGCATCGGAGTCTCCTTGAGCCTGGCGGTCACAGTCACTTCCCTCCGAACGAGCCCATCGACATGATGGGCTGGAGGATCGAGAACACGACGAAGGCCACCGACCCGCCCATCGCGACGAGCATCAGCGGCTCGAGCATCGAGGTCAGCCGCGACAGCCGCAGGTCGACCTCGTTCTCGTAGGTGGTGGCGACGCGCTCGAGCATCTGCTCGAGCTGGCCGGCGCGCTCGCCGACCGCGGTCATGTGGGTCATCATCGCCGGGAACTGCCCCGACTTCTTGAGCGTCACCGCCAGCGACTCGCCCTCGGTGACCGCCTGCTTGGCGTCGTCGATCGCCTTCTTGAGGACGACGTTGCCGAGGATCTCCTTGGCGGTCTCGAGGGCGCGCAGCATCGGCACGCCCGAGCGCAGCATCGTCGACAGCGTCCGCGAGAAGCGCGCGACGTTCACCTTGCGGGCGAGGTCGCCGACCATCGGGATCTTGAGCACGAAGCGGTGCCACACCGGCCGGCCGGCGGCGCTCTTGACCCAGCGGCGGAAGCCCCAGATCGCCAGCGTCCAGCCGCCGATCACCAGGATGACGTGGTTGCGCAGCGTGTCGGCGCCCCAGATCAGGAGCCGGGTGTTCCACGGCAGGGTCTTGCCCTGCGACTTGAACATCTTGGTGACCTCGGGGATCACCGCGACCATCAGCACCGCCATGATGACCGCGCCCACGATCAGCATGATGATCGGGTAGATCATCGCCGACTGGACCTTGCCCTTGAGCTTCTGGGCGCTGTCGAGGAAGTCGGCCAGGCGATCGAGCACCTCGTCGAGGTTGCCGGCGACCTCGCCGGCGCGGACCATCGACACGTACAGCTCGTCGAAGATCTTGGGGTGCTTGGCCAGCGCGTCGGCGAACGAGCTGCCCTCGTTGACCGCGGTGCGCACCTCGCCGACCGGCACCTTGAGCCGGACGTTGTCGGTCTGCTCGAACAGCGTGTTGAGCGACTCGGCCAGCGCGATGCCGCTCTTGAGCAGCGTCGCCAGCTGCCGGGTGAAGTTGGCGACGTCGGACTTCTTGACCCCGCCGAAGATCGCGCCGAGGTCGACCTCCTTGGACAGCCCCGAGCCGGCCTTGACGCCGGCCTTGGCCCCGCCCTGCTTGGACAGCTCGACCGACGTGACGACGACGCCGTCCTTGCGCAAGAGCGCGCGCACCAGCTTGGGCGAGTCGGCGTCCTTGACGCCGCTCACCGCCTTGCCGCTGGGGCCGATGCCCTTGTACGCGTACATCACCATCAGCTGGCGTCCGCGGTGGCGAGGAGGACCTCCTCGGCAGTGGTGAGGCCCTGGAGCACCTTGCGCGCGCCCTCGGCGCGCAGGCTGACCATGCCGTTGGCGATCGCCGCGTCGCGGATCGCGCCGGCGTCGGACTTCTGCATCGCCAGCTGGCGGACGGCGTCGTTGACCACCAGCATCTCGTAGACGCCGGTGCGGCCGCGGTAGCCGATGCCGCCGCACGCCGGGCAGCCGGCCGGCTTGAGGATGTGGCCGACCGGCAGGTTGCGCTGGCCCTTGACGCCCGGCAGCCGGACCGCGCCGGCGTAGACCTGGGCCGGGTCGAGGCCGAGCTCGCGCAAGAGCGCCTCGGACGGGCGCACCGGCTTGGCGCACTCGTAGCAGGGCCGCCGCACCAGGCGCTGGGCCATCAGGCCGCACACCGACGAGGCGATCAGGAACGGCTCGATGTTCATGTCGGTCAGGCGGGTGATGCCGCCGGCCGCGTCGTTGGTGTGGACGGTCGAGAACACGAAGTGGCCGGTCAGCGACGCGGTGATCGCGATCTCGGCGGTCTCGCGATCGCGGATCTCGCCGACCATGATCACGTCGGGGTCGTGGCGCAGGAACGAGCGCAGCCCCGAGGCGAAGGTCAGCTCGATCTTGGGGTTGACCTGGGTCTGGCTGATGCCCTCGAGCTGGTACTCGACCGGGTCCTCGATGGTGAGGATGTTGACGTCGGGGGCGTTGATCTCCGACAGGCAGGCGTAGAGCGTCGTGGTCTTGCCCGAGCCGGTGGGGCCGGTGACCAGGAGGATGCCGTAGGGCCGGCGGATGATGCCGCGGATGGCCTCGAGCGTGTCCTCGGCCATGCCGATGTCGGCCAGGCCCAAGAGCACCGAGCTGCGATCGAGCAGACGGGTCGTGACGCGCTCGCCGGTCGCGGTCGGCACGGTCGCGACGCGCATGTCGACGTCCTTGCCGCCGATCTTGCGGCGGATGCGGCCGTCCTGCGGCAGGCGCTTCTCGGCGATGTTGAGCCCGGCCATGATCTTGACGCGGGCCAGGATCGACGCCAGGAACTTGCGCGGGGCGCGCTTGGCCTCGCGCAGCGCGCCGTCGACGCGGAACCGCACGACGACGTCCTTCGCCCGGCTCGATGTGGATGTCCGAGGCCCGCTCCTTGACCGCCTGGAACATCAGCGAGTTGACCCAGCGGATGATCGGCGCCTCGTCGTTGAGGTCGAGGATGTCGACCAGCTCCTCGCCCTGCCCGAACTCGTCCTCGCCCTCGTCCTTCTTGTGGTCGGGGTCGAGGTCGGCGCCCTGGCGCAGCCGGCCGTAGGCCTTGTTGATGTGCTCGACGATCTTGGTCGGCGAGGCCACCACCGGGTCGACCGCGCCGCCGAGCAGCACGGCGATGTCGTCGAGCACGTCGAGCGCGAACGGGTCGCAGATCGCGACCTGGACCCGGCCGGTCTCGGCGTCCTTGCCGATCGGCAGCACCCGGTGCTGCTTGGCGAAGTTGATCGGCACCGCCTCGAACACCTCGGCGGGGATGTCGTCGGCCTTGGGCAGGTCGCGCAGCGCCGGCATCTCGGCCTGCAGGCCGAGCGCGGCGGCCAGCTGGTCCTCGTCGACCAGCTTGAGCGTGACCAGGATCTGCCCGAGCAGGCCGCCGCCGTCCTCGCGCTGCTTGGCCAGCGCGCGGTCGATCGCCGTCGGGGCGACGCCGAAGTCGCGGACCAGGAGCTCGCCGAGCAACGGCGCGCCGCTGGCGTCGAGTGCGAAGCCGGGCTGGGTCACGGCGCCTGGCCTCCGGTCGGCTTGGCCGGCTCGGGCTTGGCCGGGGCCGGGGGCGCCGGGGTGGGCGCCGCGGGCGGGGCCTCGCCGTCCTCGAGATCGTCGCCGGCGCCCGGCAGCTGGTAGTCGACCGGGCCGGTCGGCATGCCGCCGGTGTCGGCGTCGAGCGCGCGCAGGATCTCGCGGTCGCGCTCGGCGTTCTTGACCTGGCGGTTGATCTCCTCGACCACGCCGCGCTTGCGGCGGTAGTCGATGTCGCCGACGTACTTGTGGTGATCGAGGTTGCCGAACGAGCGCAGGAACTCGTTGCGCTCGCGGGTCTTGCGCTCGAGGATCCGCTGCAGGTCCATCTGGTCGTGGACGACGTGCGGGGTCAGGAGCAGCAGCAGGTTGGTCTTCTTCTTGTCGCGCTTGGTGTACTTGAACAGGTAGCCGAGGATCGGGATGTCGCCGAGCAGCGGCACCTTCGACTCGGTGTACGAGGTGCGGTCGGAGATCAGGCCGCCGATGACCACGCTCTGCTGATCGCGCACGACGACCGTGGTCTTGATCTTGCGCTTGGTCCAGGTCGGGCCGAGCTGCGGATCCTTGTCGCCGACGTCCTGGATCTGCTGCTCGATCTTGAGCCGCACCATGTCGCTGGCGTTGATGATCGGCGTGATCTTCATCGACAGCTCGATGTCCTGGCGCTGGATCGACAGCTGGCCGAAGCTCGACCCGCCGCCCTGCACCTGGCCGAAGCCGCCGAAGTTGATGCCGCCCTGGTACGGGATGTTCTGGCCGACGGTGATCTCGGCCTCCTCGTTGTTGGTGGCCAGGATGTGCGGGCTCGACAGCACGTTGACGTTGGACGACTTGGCCAGCGCCTGGAACAGCATCGCGTACGACGGGATGCTCTTGCCGAGCAGCTCCTGGCTCTGCGGCAAGATCGGGCCGATCAGCCCGCTGATCAGGCCGGTGGCGGTGGCCAGCGACGACAGGTCGAGCGACCGCAGGTCGTTCGACTGCACGCCGCCGAACAGCAGGCTGTCGTCGTCGGAGCCCAGCGGCGCGCCGCCGTGGAAGCTGGTGCCGAGATCGAGGCCGCTGCCGACGTTGAGCTCGAGGATCACCGCCTCGATGAAGACCTGGCGGCGCGGCACGTCGAGCTCGCGCACGACCTCCTTGAGCGCCTCGAAGTCGCGGCCGCTCGACAGCACGACCAGCGCGTTGGTCGGCGCGTCGTGGGTGATCCGCACCTGGCCCTCGAACGAGGCGCCGCCGACGTTGCCGAAGTCCTGCGCGGCCGGCCGGCTGGGGTTGGCGGCGCCGCGGCGGTTGGTGTTGGCGCCGGCGCCGCTGAGCGCGCCCGACAGCGTCTGGGCCATCTCCTCGGCGTTGGCGTTCTCGAGCCGGTAGACGTGGATCGAGCCGGCGTCGCTGCCGGCGCCCGAGGCCGGGACGTCGAGGCGCTCGACCAGCCCGCGCACCCGCAGGTAGCCGGCCTCGCTCGACAGCAGGATCAGCGTGTTGGTGCGCTCGTCGGACAAGATCTTCGACGGCACCGCCGCGGCGATCTCGTCCTTGCCGGTGCCGCCCTTGCCGCCCGGCATCGGGCCGCCGGGGCCGCCCTGGCCGGTGCCGAGGATCTCGCCCAGCTTCTGCGCCAGCGCGACGGCGTCGGCGTACTTCACGGCGATCGTGTAGATGCCCTCGCCCGACGCCGGCCGATCGAGCTCCTTGGTCATCGTGACCATGTCGCGGATGGCGCTCGAGTAGTCGGTGATGACCAGCACGCCGGCGCGCGGCACCGGCTGGATGATGCCGATGTTCGACTTCACGACCGACAGCGCGTTGGACAGCTCGTCGGGCGAGATGTGCTGCGGCCGCAGGATCAGGCGCGACACGTCGTCGGAGTTGGCCGGGGTGCCGCGGCGGTAGATCGGCACGGTCTCGGACTTGGCGTTGGCCGCCTCGACGATGCGCAGCACGTTGCCCTTGGGCACCACGGTCAGGCCCATCGTCGACAGCCCCACCAGGAACAGGCGGTAGGCCTGCTGCGGGGACATCGAGTTGGGCGCGATGACCGTCAGCTTCTTCGAGCGCTGCAGGATGCTCGACTCGTAGATGAAGTTCTTGCAGGTGAACCCCATCGCCCAGGTCAGCAGGTCCTTCAGCTCGGTGTCGGGCTTGAGCGTGACCGCGAACGACTTCTTGGCCTTGCCGCAGTTGTAGAGCTGCTGGTCCTCGCCCGGCGCCGGCGCGTCACCGCCGGTCGGCTGGGCGAAGGCCGTCGGAGGCACCGCCAAGGCGGCGACGAACGCCGCCACGACGGCGGCACACAGGCGAGGGGTTCGGGGCGAGTGCTTCATGAGGTTTGACTTCGCAGCGGGGAGCATCGGGACGCTCAACGGATCGTGTAGTTAAGGGTGACCGGCTTGCCCCGGCGGGTGACCTCGACCTGGATCGAGCTGGCGTCGCGCACCTTGGCGTAGACCTCCATCGCGCGATCCATCGAGTTGAGCTGCATGCCGTTGACGCCGTTGAGCGTGTCGCCGTTGGAGAACCCGAGCTTGGAGAACACCGAGTTGGGCCGCACCGCGTACAGCTTGAAGCCGTTGGGCTCGCCGTTCTTCGACGACGGCATCACCCGCGCGCCCTTGGCCAGCGCCATCGGGTTGGCCAGCACCTTGTCGACCAGGCTGCGATCGATCTCGTAGGTGGTGTCGTCGATCTTCTTGATGCCGGCGTCGATCGCGGCGGTCATGTCGTCGCCGTCGGCCGGCGGCGGGGTGTCGACGGCGGCCACGGTGGTCGGCGGCGGCGGCGGCGGCACCTCGCCGGTCAGCGAGATGCGCTCCTTGCGGCCGCTGCCGGCGTTGGTGAAGTCGACGTACTTGTAGTGGACCTCGACCACCTTGCCGGCGCCGGGGATGTCGTCGCCGACCCAGTACGCGCCCTGCTTCTGGGTGCCGGTGTTGAGGATCGTCGCGAAGTTGGCGGGGTCGGCCGGGCGCTTGGGCTCGGCGACGTGGGTGGCGATCAGCGACAGCGGCAGCGCGGTCAGCGACACCGCGTTGGGATCGATCGGCCCCTGGGCGCCGGCCGTCGCCACCACCGGCGGCAGGCAGGCGGCGCAGAACATGTTGCGCTCGACCAGCGGCTGGCCGAGCTTGGAGCGGGTGGCCACGGCGGCGCTCGGCGACGGCGCCGGCGGCTTGACCTTGGGCCCGCGCGGCGGGTCGGCGAGGTACTTGCCCTCGACCACGTGGTTGGTGGTCTTGGCGGCGAAGGTGGCGGCGCCGATGATGGTCACCACCACCACCACCCAGAAGTAGCGTCGGAGCAGGTCCTGCATGGTCACTCCTCGCCGTGCGTGGGGGCGGCGTCGTCGGCGTCGCCGCCGTCGCTCGAGGCGGCGCGATCGCCGGGGTCGCTCGACTCGGCGAGCCGGCGGTAGATGGTGCGGGTGGCGATGCCGAGCAGCGTCGCGGCCAGGCGCTTGTCGCCGCGGGTGTGGCGCAAGGTCTCGCGGATGACCCGCATCTCGATCTCGGCCAGCGGCGTGCCGACCGCGAAGGTCAGGCCCGGCGCGCCGACCGCGGCGGCGTTCTTGACCTCGAGGGGCAGCGCGTCCTCGTCGACGGCGTTGCCGCGGGCCAGCACCACCGCGCGCTCGATCGCGTTCTCGAGCTCGCGGACGTTGCCGGGCCACGGGTAGTCGGCCAGCCGGGCCAGCGCCGCCGGCGTGCAGCCGGAGATCGCCTTGCCGTTCTTCTCGGCGTAGATCGCGACGAAGTGCTGGGCGAGGATCGCGACGTCCTCGCGGCGATCGCGCAGCGGCGGCACGTGGACCGGGATCACGTTGAGCCGGTAGAACAGGTCCTCGCGGAAGCGGCCGGCGCGCACCTCCTCGGCCAGGTCGACGTTGGTCGCGGCCACCAGCCGGATGTCGATCCGCCGCGGCTTGCCGCTGCCGCCGAGGCGCTCGATCTCGCCCTCCTGCAGCACCCGCAGGAGCTTGACCTGGACGTGGCGCGAGATCTCGCCGATCTCGTCGAGGAACAGCGTGCCGCCCGACGCCGCCTCGAAGCGGCCGTCGCGGGCGGTGGTGGCGCCGGTGAACGCGCCCTTCTCGTAGCCGAACAGCTCGCCCTCGAGGATCGACTCGGGGATCGCGGCGCAGTTGATGGCGATGAACGGGCCCTTGGCCCGGTGCGAGTTCTCGTGCAGCGCGCGCGCCAGGAGCTCCTTGCCGGTGCCGCTCTCGCCGAGCAAGAGCACGGTGGCCTCGGACGGCGCGGCCTGGTGGACGATGTCCATGGTCCGGCGCCACGGCAGCGAGGTGCCGATGATCGCCCGGCGTCGGCGCTCGGTGAGCTGGGCCTTGAGCGCGCGGTTCTCGGTGACCAGCGACTGCTTCTCGAGCGCGTTCCGGACCACCCGCACGACGTGGGCCCGCTTGAGCGGCTTGGCGACGAAGTCGTACGCGCCCTCCTTCATCGCGTCGACCGCGGTCTCGACCGTGCCGTACGCGGTCATCAGCACGACCTCGGTCTCGGGCGCGACGGTCTTGGCCGCGCGCAAGAGGTCCATGCCGGTGGTGCCCGGCATCATCAGATCGCTGAGCAGCACGCCGACCCGGTGCCGGCGCAACAGCTCGAGGCCCTCGGTGCCGCTGGTCGCGGTCAGCACGGTGAAGCCCTCGCGCTTGAAGATCTTGTCGAGCGACTCGACGATCGACGCCTCGTCGTCGACCACCAGCACCACCCGCGCCGGATCCCAGCCGGCGGTCCGGCCGTCGTCCGGCGCCGGGGCGTCGGCCCCGCGCTCGCCGGAGCTGGCGGTCATGGCCGACACTCCCGCCGCGCCGGCCTCGCCTGCCCAGACGCGACGCGGCACGCCGCCGGGGTTACGCATCGACGTCGGCCAGGCGCGAGTCCCAGGAGCCCGAGGGTGGAGCATGACGAGTCAGGGTGCATTACAAGCCTGGTGCCACCCAGAACACGACCCAACCATCTGATATTCCACGAACGAGGCGCTTGACGGCGACGGTTCGCGTGCCAGGGTGGCAGCCCGTCAACCCGCCGCTGCCAGTTTGGCATTCCAGGACCGGATCCCCCGCTGCGCGCCCCTCACGCGGCCGGCTTGGGCGGGCGCCCGTCCTGGCTGCGCGGCAGCGTCACGGTGAACGTGGTCCCCGCGCCCACCTGGGTGTCGACCTCGATCGTGCCCGAGTGGCGGGCGACCAGCTCGTGGACGATCGACAGCCCGAGGCCGGTGCCCTCCCCCACGTCCTTGGTCGTGAAGAACGGATCGAAGATCCGCGGCACGACGTCGGGCGGGATGCCGGGCCCGTTGTCGCCGACCTTGACCTCGACCTGCTCGCCGGTGGTGCGGGTGGCGATCGTCAGCGTCGCGGTGTCGCGCCCGGCCATCGCCTGGATCGCGTTGGTGAACAGGTTCATGAACACCTGGCCGAGCTGGCCGGCGTGGCCGCGGATGCGCCCGACCTCGCCGTACTGCTTGACCACGCTGACGTTGCCCTTGAGCAGGTGGCGCAGCAGCTCGAGGCTGTCGTCGAGGCTGCGGTTGAGATCGAACTCGACCACCTTGTCGTCGTCGGTGCGCGAGTAGTTGTGCAGCGCGGTGACGATGGCCTTGGTGCGCTGCGCGCCGCGCTGGACCACCCGCACCATGTCCTTGATGTCGTCGGCCGCGTCCTTGTGGGCCGGGTCCGACGCCAGATCGCCGATGGCCTCCTCGAGCGGGCCGATCGTGTTGACGATCGCGTTGACCGGGTTGTTGATCTCGTGGGCGATGCCTGCGACCAGCTGGCCGATCGAGGCCATCTTCTCGGACCGCACCAGCTGGGCCTGGGTGCGGGTGAGCTTGTCGAGGGTCTCGGCCAGCTCCTTGTTCTTCTTGGCGAGGTCGTGGGTGCGGCGCTGCACCGCGCGCTCGAGGTCGAGGTTGACCTCCTCGGTCGAGCGCAGCTTGTCGCGCAGCGCCCGGCGCATCTCCTCGAGCGCGAAGGTCAGGCGCCCGACCTCGTCGCCGTCGCCGCCCGCGGTCACCGGATCGGCCAGCTCGCCGCGCGCCATCGCGTCGGCCCGCTGCTCGAGGCGGCGGATCGGGCTGACGAACTGCGACACCGTCACCAGCACGATCCCGGCGCACGCGGCGAACAGCACGACGAAGAACACGGTCAGCTCGCGCAGCGGCTGCACCATCGACTCGCCGCGGCCGCGGTAGTTCGGGTACATCACCGCGACCGCGCCGAGGTCGTAGTCGCGCCCGTGCCAGCGCACCCGCAGCCGCTCGCTGCGGCCGGCCAGGCCGGCCGGGCCGATCGACAAGAGCCCGGCCTGGGCGCGGATCATCGACGCCGCCGCGTACCACGGCAGCGCCAGCGCCCCCATCGGCCCGCCGCCGACCGCGGCCACGGTCATCGGCTGGCTGGCGTCGTCGACGTAGTACACCACCGCCGAGGCCTCGGGGTTGCGCGCGCTGATGTCGCGCAAGGTCGCCGCGACCAGCTCCGGGGTCGGCGGCTCGGCGCGGATGGCCGCCACCGCCTGGACCTCGGAGTGGACCCAGGCCAGCCCCAGGTGGGCCTGGCGCGCGACGGCGTCGTTGGCGAGGTTCTTGTACTGGACGAAGCCCCACAGGAGCGCCATGCCGCACGCCAGCACGACGACGCCGCCGAACGACAGCAACATCTTGGCGCCCAGCGACAAGGGCGTCGCCACCGCGCGCACCGGGATCCGGTAGCGGGTCGACAGGTGCGAGAGCAGCGGGCGCAGCGTGTCGCGGTGGCCCAGCGTCTCGTAGATCGCGGCGGTGAGCGCGACCACCAGCAGCGCGACCATGCCGACGATCGTGTCGTCGAGCTCGACCGCCAGGTTCCAGCGCGCGATCAGCCCGACCACCACGGCGATCGCGATCCAGATCGCCAGCGTGCCGGCGGCGAGGCGGTACGGCAGCGCCTGGGCCAGCCGGTACACCGAGGTCGCGTTGCCGACCTCGCCGGCGTCGCCGCCGTCGCCGGCCGCGGCCGCGAGGTACCGCACCAGCGGTCGGGTCTGCCAGTGCGCGACGCCGGCCCACGCCGCCCAGCCGATCGCGGTGGCCGCCGGCAGGTAGGTCTCGATCCCGAGGTAGTGCTCGAACGAGATCGGCACGAAGTAGTACAGGAAGGCGGCCTGCATGATCAGCGCGCCGGCGGCGGCGCCGACCGACACCAGCAGCAGCTGCCGGAAGTGCTCATCGGCGAAGATCCGCACCGGCGGCGTGATCACGAACAGCCGGCCGCGGATGCCGCGCAGCACGTGATCGAGCCAGGCCGCGCGGATCGCGGCCAGCGGCGCGGCGTGCAGCCCGGCCACCGAGGTCATCGCCAGCGCCCGCGCCTGCGACCAGTCGCGGTAGCGGACCAGGAACGCGCCGAGCGTGCCGGCGATGACGATCCACAAGAGCGTGCGGCCGATCAGCGCGCGCACCGGGGTGTTGATGCACGCGCGGTAGCCGCGGGTCGCGAGCGCCTTGGCCGCGCGCTCGCCCTTGCGGTGGGCCACGACGCAGGCCCGGATCGGCACCAGCCACGCGGTCATGATCGCGACCCACGCGACGGTCGCGCCGATCGCCGTCGGCAGGCCGAGCCGCAGCACGGTGCTGGAGCCGAGCCCGGCGAGATCGAACATCGCCCACAGCGGGTAGGCGACGAACGCCAGCTCGGCGGCGGCCATCACCAGGCCGAGCATCAAGAGGTGGCGCTTGAACGGGACGACGGTGGCCTCGCCGGCCTCCGCGGGCGAGAGCCGGACGTCGCCGCCGTCCTTCACGACCGCCATCGGCTCACCGCTCGTCGGCGCCGGCGTCGTGGGGCCCGGCGGGGCGGGCCTCGCCGTCGATGTCGTAGCCGACGGTGGCCGCCGGATCGGCGCGGCCCTCGGCCGACGAGCCGGCCGGCAGGCGGAAGCCGGGCGCGGTCAGGCCGGGCGCGACGTCGGTGTTGGTCGCGGCGGCCGGCGTCACGTCGATCACCGAGTGGGTGACGGTGCAGTCGCTGTCGTCGCCGACCGGCACGCTGTCGGCGCGATCGTTGCCGAAGATGATGCTCGAGGTGAGCGGCACCGGCCGCGACAGTTGCGCGCAGGTGACGCCGGCGACGTTGGCGCCCGCCGCGCTGTTGCCGATCAGCGTGTTGAACTCGAACCGCACCTGCTGGGCGCTGGTGAGGTCGAACAGCGACACCGCGCCGAACGTGCTGGTGGCCGAGCCGCAGCGGGTGATCGCGGTGTTGACCAGCGCGAACGAGCAGCGGTTGATCGCGAAGCCGCCCTGCGCGATCCCGTCGACGTGGACCCGGAACGCCGCGACGGTGGCGTTGTCGCAGCGCACCGCGGGCGCGGTCGGCGGCGCGCCGGTGAGGCTGAGCCCCTCGAGCGTCAGCGCGCCGCCGGTGTCGACGGTCAGGAACGCGGCGTCGGGCACGGCCGAGAAGTACGCGAGCGTGGTCGCGCCGACGCCGGCGCCGTGCAGCGTGATCGCGCGGCCGGCGCTGATCGCCGCGGTGCCGCGGTGCAGCCCGGGGCCCAGCTTGATGACGTGGTCGCCGGCGATCATCAGCGCCTGGGCGAGCGTGCCGCACGGCGCGACCTGGGTGCACGCCGTGCCCGAGCCGTTGACCTCGACGTAGAGCACGTCGCTGGCCGGCACGCACAGGCCGGCGTCCTGCGCGCACACCTGGCTGGCGCACTCGGCGTCGGCGACGCAGCCGCGGCAGGCGTGGGTGGCGGTGTCGCAGACCGCGGCCGCGGGCGCGGTGCAGTCGGTGGCGTCGTCGCACTCGACGCAGCTGCCGTCCACGCACACCGGCCCGCCGGGATCGCCGGCGCAGTCGGTGGCGCCGCCGCACGGCACGCACAGGTGGGTGCTGGCGCTGCACGCCGGCGTGGGGTTGGCGCAGTCGGCCTGCGCGTCGCCGTCCTGGCACTCGACGCAGCGGTTGTCGATGCAGTAGGGCCGGGTCGGATCCACGCAGTCGCCCGGCGCCGCGCAGGCGCCCCCGGTATCGGCGATGCACGTGCGCGGCGCGGCGACGTCGCCGTTGTCGTCGCACACCGGCGCCGCGGGATCGGTGCACGCGGTCACCGCGACGTCGACGCCGCTGGCAGCGCACGACAGCGCGTTGCTGCAACAGAAGTCGGGATCGCGCCGCGTGCCGCAGCCCGCGTCGAGCGACAGCGTCAGCGCGCACAGGGCGAGGGTGGGCCAGACGGCGGACCAGAGGCGAGGCATCGCGCGGCCGGACGATAACACAGCCGCGATCCCCGGCCGGCGCCGCCGGCTACTTGCGGAGGATCGTCACCTTCTTGATCGTCACCGGCGTCAGGGGCTTGTCGCCCGCGTCCTTGGGCACGCCGGTGATCTTCTTGACCAGGTCGACCTCGTCGCACTTGCCGAACACGGTGTGGCGCCCGGTCAGCCACGGCGTCGCCTTCTCGGTGATGAAGAACTGGCTGCCGTTGGTGCCGGGGCCGGCGTTGGCCATCGCCAGGATGCCAGCCGCGTCGAGCTTGAGGGTCGGCACGATCTCGTCGTCGAACTGGTAGCCCGGGCCGCCGACGCCCTGCCCCAGCGGATCGCCGCCCTGGACCATGAAGTCCGAGATGACGCGGTGGAAGATGAGGCCGTTGAAGAACGGCGTGCCCTTCATCGTCGCCTGCGTCGCCGGATTGATCCACGGCTTCTGG
>Ga0073899_10003409_pt1 | contig 14070 bp, 8 predicted proteins | sample KloWWTmetaKNB5Ph_FD_88975 | JGI IMG/M metagenome (GOLD analysis project Ga0073899, IMG submission 88975) | Active sludge microbial communities from Klosterneuburg, Austria, studying microevolution and ecology of nitrifiers - Klosterneuburg... | ecosystem: Engineered > WWTP > Aerobic digester >... | reverse complement strand
CTGTTCGGCGTCGGCCCGCATCTGCTCGGCCGCGTGTTCGACAGCGTGGGCCGGCCGCTCGACGGTGGCCCGCCCGTGGCGGCACGGTCACGACGCCGCATCGAAGGTCTCGCGATCAATCCGGCCTGGCGCGCCCTGCCGCGGGATTTCATCGAAACCGGCATCGCCACCATCGACGTGATGAACAGCCTCGTGCGCGGACAGAAGCTGCCGCTGTTCTCCGCGGGCGGCTTGCCGCACGACCGGCTGGCCGCAGAGATCGCCCAACGGGCACGTCTGCGCGGAACCCAGGGCGAAGAGAGTTTCGCGGTCGTCTTTGCGGGCATCGGCGTGCCGCACGACGCGGCAGAACAGTTCCGCCTCGCAATGGAATCGAGTGGCGCGCTGGGTCACACGGCCATGTTCCTCAATCTCGCGGACGAACCGGGCATGCAGCGCCTGCTCGCCCCGCGCTACGCACTGACAGCTGCCGAATACCTCGCGTTCGAGGAAGGACGGCACGTGCTGGTCATCCTTACCGACATGACCAACTACTGCGAGTCCCTGCGCGAGGTGTCCGCGAGCCACGGCGAGATCCCGGGGCGCAAGGGCTATCCGGGCTACATGTATTCCGACCTCGCGTCGCTCTACGAACGGGCTGGCTGCATCCGCGGCCGACCGGGCACCTTGACGCAATTGCCGATCCTCACCATGCCCGGCGACGACATCGGGCATCCGATTCCAGACCTCACGGGGTACATCACCGAAGGCCAGATCGTGCTGGACCGCGAACTCGACCGTCGCGGCATCTATCCACCGGTGCGCGTGTTGCCGAGCCTGTCGCGCCTGATGGATGCCGGCATCGGCGAAGGCTTCACGGACCCGGACCATCCGGCGCTGGCGCACCAGTTGTTCGCCGCCTACGCGCGTGCGTTGCGTGTGCGCGTGCTCGCGAGCGTGATGGGTGAGCAGGGCCTGCCCGAATCCGACCGCAAATTCCTGGCGTTCGGCGAGCGCTTCGAGCGTCAGTTCGTCCACCAGGCCAATGCGCGTACGCTCGAAGAAAGCCTCGAGGCCGGTTGGAACGTCCTGCAGGGCCTGCCCCACGGCGAACTCACGCGCTTGTCCAATGCGCAGATCGGCCGTCACCTGGGCGCCGAAACACATGCCTGAAATCGGCGAAGTCGCGGCAACGCGGGTGGCGCTGCTCGAGCTGCGCGACGAGCGCCGGCTGGTGCAGGAAGGGTACGAACTGCTCGACGAGAAGCGCGTAATGCTCGCGACCGAGATCCTGCGCGACCTGCGGGCGCATGAAGTCGCGCAGACCGCGCTCGACCGGCTCTGGCTCGAAGCCCGCGAGGCCCTGGCAGGCGCGGTCGAAGTCCACGGCTTCGAGGACCTTACGGTCGAACCCCCGTGTCCGCTCGACACCGTGCTGCTGCGACAGGCCGAGCGCAGCTTCCTCGGCCTGCGCCTGGCCGAGGCCTCGCTCGACGCGGCGCCCTGCGTACCTGCCTCCCCCCCGGTCCGCAGCACCCCGGAACTCAGGCGCTGCGCCGGCGCCTTTCGCCAGCTGACAGGCGAGCTCGTCGCTCAAGCGGCCCGGGCCGCGAATCTGCGCCGGCTGATCGACGAGTACCGCCGGACGGAGCGGCGAGCACGGGCGCTGGAAAACGTGCTGCTGCCGGAAATCGACCATTCCCTGAGGTTCATCGAGGAACAACTCGACGCCGTGGACCAGGAGGAAGCGGTCCGCGTCCGCAACGCCGCGCGCGGGCGCTGACCCGGCCAGTACGTTACCGGGCTTGACCTGTGGGGCAGCGGGTCGCTAGCTTGCGGCCTGACCCCGGGAGGACACGCATGATCAAGGACGCCGTTTCACCGCTCGAACCTCGTTACGAGGACCTGGCAGGCGACGGCTTCGGTCGCAAGGCACGCCGGCACTTCCTGGCCACGCGACCCAAGTTCCTGACGGCCTCCGTCCTGCCCGTGCTGGTCGGCACGGCCTGGGGCGCCACGGTCGCCGGCGGACTTGAGCCGGGCGTCGCCTTCATCGCCCTGCTGGCCACCGCCCTCGTTCATTGCGCCAGTAACGTCATCAACGACGTCGGCGACGACATCACCGGCACGGACCGCGACAACGTCGAATACATCCATCCCTACACGGGCGGCTCGCGGTTCATCACCAACGGCATCATGTCCGTCCAGGAGATGCACCGCTGGGGCTGGATCCTGATCGGCATGGCGTCCTTGCTCGGCCTCCTCCTGGCGCTGCTGAAAGGCCCGATCGTCATCGCGCTCGGGCTGGCGGGCATCGCCATCGCCTGGCTGTATTCCGCGCCCGCAGTGCAGCTGAGCGGCAAGGGCGTCGGGGAGTTCTTCCTGATGATCGCGTTCGGCGTGCTGCCCGTCTGCGGCGCCGCCTGGCTGCAGAGCGGAGTGTTCGACCTGGGCAGCCTGCTGATCGCGATTCCGGTCGGCATCTGGGTGATGCTGATCCTGTGGATCAACGAAGTGCCGGATCGCAAGGCCGACGCGGCGAATGGCAAGTTGACGCTTGTGGTGCGCCTCGGGCTCGACCGCGCGCGCCTCGGCTACCGGCTGCTGCACGTCGCCGCGTTCGCCTCGATCGTCACGCTGGTCGCAATGAGCTCGCTGCCGTGGTGGACCGCGGTCGGAGCAGCCGCCATCCTGGCAGGAGGCTTCAAGGCGGCCGCAGGCATTGGCGAGCAGGTCACGCGCCCCGTGCTGACCAGGAGCATCGAAATGACGATTGGCCTGCAGGCCGTGGGTTCGATCCTGCTGTTCGTCGCTGCCATTTTCTCGCACTGACCGAGGGATACCCGCCGCGGAAGCGGCTCACTGCAGCTCGTCTTCGGCGCGAGTGGTCGAATCGGCTTGCCGCCCCGGCGCGGGAGCGGCGGCCTTGCATCATTCCGCTGCCGCCTCAGCCGCCTTGGGACCGCCGAACCGGTAACTCATCGACAGCGTCACGTAGTTGACGTCGTAGTTGTAGGGATCGACGCCCAGGCCCAGTACCGTCGGCATGGCTGCCGGCTGCGCCTCGTACGACCAGTCGCTCGTCTCGAGCGTTTCATACCACCACGTGAGCCTCAGATCGGCGCGCTCGCTGAACCCGTAGGTCACCGCGGCCTTGAACGAGCTGAGTTCACTCTTTACGACCGGGAAGATGCCGGCGCCGGCACCGGTGATGCGGGTGCGCGAATTGCCCGCGCCGTACGAGTAATCGAGGTTGACGCCGATCTTGTCCGTGAACTGCGCGTTGACGCCCGCGCCGTACGTCTCGAAGTCGTCCTGCACGTGCCCCATCCAGTCGGCCGTGGTGAAGGTGCTGCTGCCCCTGGTGCGCGAGTCGATTTTTTCGCGCCCGAGCGTCGCATAGGCCGCGATCTTTTCGTTGACCGTCCAGTTCAGGTCGACGCCATAACGGCGGTCGAGGCCCGAGTCCAGGCCCAGGTCGGACTGCAGGTAACTGTCGTCGCCGTAGAACACGCTGGCGCCGAGCGACAGCGGCAGCGATCCGACCGCCACGTTCGTGAGCAACTCGCCGTAGGAACGGTAGCGATACGCCTGGTTGAACTTGCGCATGAGCGGGTTCTGGCCGAAACCGGCCGCGACGTTCACGTCGTACCGGTCCGGATCGCGCTCCTCGACACCGCCTTTCGCGACGATGCCGAGGTATCCGCTCGGGCGGAACTGCACGCGGCCCCAGCCGTCGAGCACTTCCTCGCCCGACACCTCGAGCGCCGAGCCCGTGCGGTCGGTATTGCGCCACTCGCCGCCGACGCCGATCGCGAGGTCGTCGTACACGTCGAAGTCCGCCGAGCCGTTCAGGCGCGTGCGCTCATGGCCGTAAACCGCATTCACGCGGTCGTCCACGATCGGGAACAGGTCCGTGTGCACGATCGAGGTGAACGTGCCCTGACGACTGTCGTTGTCACGCTCGTCGTAGGCTGCCGATCCGCGCAGGCGCAGCCGGTCCAGCGGGCGGGCGCTGACCGCGAGGTCCGCGCGCGTCACACTGATGTCGCCGTCGAGGTCGCCAAACGGCAGCGCGTCGACCGCGACGTTCGGATTGATCGTGTACGGGTTGAAACCTGTTTCCTGCGAGCCTTGCCCCAGGGCGGCCGACACGGTGACGGCCATGTTCCAGGGCAGGCCGAACCAGCCGAACGACACCGCCACCTCGTTGTAGAGATTGTCGGGCTCGAGCGACATCCGCCCCGCGTCGCCCCCTGCGACTGCGGCATTAAACGGATTCTCGAACTGGAAGCCGGCGGCCTTGGTGTCGTAGATCGAGGCGAAGTAGCCGAGCTGCGCGAACCAGTGCTTGCCCTGGTAGCGCACATCGGCATTGATGCGATCGGTGGTGTCGTCGATCGGCCGCAGCATCTCGGTCGAGACGCTGCCGAACGAGCCGTAACGCGGCCGCGTGCCGCTGCGCTCGTCGCGCTTGTAGTCGAGCCCGAACGTCCATTGGTCGCCGAGGAAGAAGCGGCCGTTCGCGCCGTAGCGGTCGCGATCGTAGCCGACGTCCACGGGACGCAGGCTCGTGCCGAGCGCCGTCATGCCCGTCGTGCTGCCGGCGCGCACCCAGCCGCCGGGCAGCGACAGGGCGTCGCCGCCGGAGAAAATCGTCTCGCCCGTATCCGAGAGGCGGCGCGGGATGCGGTCGTACGACAACCCGAACTCGTAGGCGCCCTGCTTGCCGCCCGCGATCGAAGCCGCGCGCGAATCGAGGCCGAGGTCGAGCAGCTCGTAATCGAGGTGATACCCGGACTCGAGCACGACGCCGCCTTCGGCGTTCGCCACGACGTACGCGCCGTCTTCATCGAGGCCGGTGTAGTCGCCGAACTTCGCGCTCGACTCGTCGAGCCAGCCGGCGCCGAGTTCGGCTGCGGACGTGTAGCCCTGCGCGAACGTGCATTTCTTGCAGGCCCAGGCCGAGGTGTCAGATGCCGCCGATTCTTCGGCCTGCACGCCCGAGCCCGCCGCCAGCAGGACGGTGGCAACCGCGATCGAAAGTTGATGGCTGCGTTGTTTCATGGCGGTCACCGTGTCAGCGACGAACCCGAGGGGTGGTTCGATCCGTGCACTTGCGAGTGGCAGTTCATGCAGTTTCCAAGCGCGAGCGCCGTGGCCGGCGCAGCGTTGCCGGGCAGGCCGGAAGGCCCGTAGCCGAGGCTCGGGTGCCCCTGCTGCGAGTGGCACGACTGGCAGAGCAGCGGGCCGCGCTGCTTGACCATGCCGGGGTTGCTCGAGCCGTGCGGCGCGTGGCAGGTCGAGCAGTCCTCGGTGACCGGCTGGTGTTCCCACAGCAGCGGGCCGCGCTTCTCGGCATGACATTCGTAGCAGGTGTCGTTTACCGTCGCGCGCACCAGCTGCTTCTGCGCCACCGTGCCGTGCGGAGCATGACAGTCGCTGCAGGCGAGCTTGCCCTGGCGCACCGGATGCGCATAGACCTTCTGGAACTGGCTGCGCTCGGCGACGTGGCAGGTATAGCAGACGTCGGGCTGCGTGGCCCTGGCCAGCACGGCGTCCTTCGCCTTGTGGCTGTCGTGACATGCGGCGCACGAGACGTTGTTCACGTCGTGCGGACCCATGTGCCAGTTCGCCACCGCCGTCTGTTCGTGACAACCCAGGCACATCGCGTTCTGCACGCCGACGGGCGTAGCGGCGGTGCGGCCAAACTTGATCATCGACGGGCGCGACTCGCCCTTCTTGACGCGCTTGGCGTGATTGCCGCCGGGACCGTGGCAGGCCTCGCACTGCAAGCCGCCCTTGCCGAACGGCGTGCGCGCGTCATTTGGCTGCGCGTGCGCAGTGTGGAAGACGTCCACCACTTCCGGGTCATCGTGGCAGCTCAGGCAGGTGTCGGCACCCTTCGCGCTGTATGGCGCGCCGGCGTTCGGCGCCTTCTCCGGCACCCCGGCGAACGCGAGCATGGGTCCCAGGCCCAGGCCAATGAGCAGCAGTCCTCGCGGCAACGCTTGCGGTAACTTCATGTCGGTGCGTCCGTCTGTATTGGGGTTGCGCGTCAGTTGCTGTTCTGGAACTGGCCGACGCCGTGCGTGACCTTCACGTCGACCGGCTTGCCGGGGCCGTGACAGTTGGCACAGGCCTCCGCCGGTGCGGCCGGCGTCGCGCTGCTGGCGTCCTTCACCGCACTGAACAAGCCGCCGTTCAATTCCATGTGCTGCCTCGCCGTGACGCCGCTGTGGCACGCGGAGCAGGCCGCGCTGGCGGGCGTGATCGCGACGTCGCCGACCGGAGTCGAGCGGTCAGGGCCGGCGTCGATCGTGGTCGCAATGGCCGTCGCGGAACTCGGCGGGTAGTAAGTATCGGGCAGATGGCAGCCTTCGCAGTTATTGAGCTTGCCGGGATATGCCACGGCGCCGAAGTCGTAACCGGTGTTGTTGTAACCGCAGACTTGGTAATCGGCTGCGTGGATCGCGTGAACCATGTACTTCAGGTCGATCGACTGGTCATCCAGCGTCCCGGTGACCACTTCGCAATTCGACCCCGCGACGCGGCGATTGATGTCCGTCGCGTTCGGGTTATGGCAGGTCGCGCAGAGGTCGGCGTTGCCGGTACGGCTGTCGCCGTGCAGCGTGAGTTCCCGATGGCAGTCGTTGCAGCGGGCGATGTCCACGATCCTGCGGTACGCGACAGGCGTAGCGTCGGTGATCGAGAACGCCTTGCCGACCGACGTGACGGCGAGGCGCTCGAGCGTACCGTCGCCGTTAACGTCAACGGCCGGACGGCCTTCGACGAGCGCCTCACCCGATCCCTTCGCGTCCGCGGGAATCGCCACGGTCGCCGTCGCGGTGAAACCGCCCGCGAATGCAGGGTCGGCCACGCCGTTTGCCTTGAAATCGATGCGAATCGGCTGGGCCGGCGTGCCGGTCGTGGCCGTGGCCGACAGGCTTCCAGTGTTGGTGAAGTCGGGCTGAGTCGAGTAAGCGACCTCGACGGCCAGCGAGGCCGATGAATTCTGGAACGGGCCGTTGGCCGCCTTGATGTCGTATGGCGTATTGCCATTGGTCGGATCGACGACGCGGATGGTCACCGCCGGCTTCTGGCCCGGCGCGGTGCTGGTGACGTTGAGGACTTCGTACTTGAACTTCGCCGCGGCCACCTGCTCCGGGATCACGTGGGCATTGGAGACTCGCAGGTTGCCCACGGCGGAATTCGGACCGTGGCAGGAGGTGCAGGTGTCGTCCGTCGCGGCGACGCCGCCGTGGTTCTCACCCGTGACGAAATTGACGTTGTCGTGACAGGCGCTGCAGGTCGCCGTGTTGACGGTGTACCGCCAGTTGCCGGCCTGCGGCGTGTCGGCGTCGTTCTCCTCGTGGCAGGTCGTGCAGTTGCGCTTGTCCTGCGGGTACACGACTTCGCTGAAGTCCGTGAACGTGTTGCCGAAGCCGAAGATGCCGTAGAAACCGCCGGCCTCGACACTCGGCAGCGTCTCGCCCGAGTGGATCTTGTGGATCATCACCTTGAGGTCGATCGAGTTGCCGGACTGCGCGTCGAACGAGTACGACTCGTGGCACATAGCGCAGTACTGCAGGTCGAAGCGCGCGCCGCCGTGGAACGACAGGTTGTCGTGGCAGGCATTGCAGGTGTCGTTGTCGACGATCTCGCGGCCCGACTCATTGACCGGGAGGTTGGTCGCCGGCGTGAACGTGTACACGGCGTTGTTGGACGGGATCGCCGGTGACAGCCGGATCTCGAGACCGACACGATGCGGCAGCGAACCGTCGTACGGAATCCCGGCGTCGCCTTTCACGCTCTTGGCAAAGGTGTAGGTATAGACGCCGTTCTGCTTGTCGGTCCAGGTGCCTGCCGTCGCGGTCTCGGTGTAGGCCTGGTTGGCCGGCCCGGTGCCCGTGACCCGGTCGGCCGGGGTCGGCGCCGGCGTGCCGGGAAAGGCCTCCGTGCGTCGGGTAATCGCATGCCAGGTGCTCGAGGCGCCGTTGGCCGCCGGCTCCAGCCGCGCCAGCACGAAGCGAATGTTGGCGGCGGGCAGGCCCTGCAGGGAGAAGTTGTTCTCGTCCCGCAGATAGATCTCTACCACCGCCTTGCCATCGTCCGGCATCGTGACGCGCGTGATCGAGGCCACGATGCTCGTCGCGGAGGTGATTGGAATGGCGGCGCCGCTGCCCGGGCCCGGCGGGAACACCGGATCCGGCGGCGTGGACGTGTCGTCCGGCCCGTTGTCGCCGCTGCAGCCGGCCAGCCCGATCGCGAAGGCACCCAGGCCTGCGAACAGGAGCGTCGTGAAAGGCGTCATGGAACGTCGTGTCATTGTGATTCTTCCGGTCACTGGGTGCACTGGCCGTAAGGCAGCGTGTCGCAGTGCAGCTTCTCGGTGTCAAAGGTTCGGCCCGGGCCGTGGCAGAACGCACAACCCTCCACGGCCGAGGACGGCGCCAGCGCCTTGGCAACGCCGAAGCTGCCGCCCTGCGACCGCATGTGGGTCGCCGCCGAGGCCGACGCGTGGCAACCCTTGCAGGTACCCGCCGTCGCCGAGTCGGCGAGGTCGTCCTTCCACGCGAACGCCGCTGCATCGTTGGTGAGGGTTGTCCCCGCGTCGACGGTAATGGGCAGTGCAGTGGTTCGGGCCATGTTGGCCTTGCCGTCCACGTGACAGCCGGTGCAGCGCGCGAGGCTCTGCGGGTAGGTGACCGCACCAAACGGCGCCACGTTGCTCGCGTGCAGGTTGTGGATGAAGGCACCGAGGGCCAGCGGACCGAAGTTGTCCGCAGCGAACGTGCCGCCGACGCTGGAGTTGTGGCAAACGGTGCAGATGATCGGGTCGCCTGCGCGACTGCCGCCATGCAACGCGAGGCGCTTGTGGCAGGTCTCGCACTTGGCCTGGTCGACGATTTTTTCGCGGGCTGCGCCGCCGCCGAAAGCATAGGCGCTGTTCGGGTAGGCGTTGGAACCGTCCGGCATCTGGCGCCGGCCCTCGAGCACGACCATCAGGCCCTTGCCGAGGGTTGCGTCGTCAAAGCCGGCTGGCAGCACCTGGGCGAGCGTGTAGCTGAAGGTGCCGTTGCCGTTGTCGACGACACTGGCCATGTTGGCGATCAGGTCGATGACCGTGGCCTCGCCACGACCGGCCTGGTACAGATCCCCCGCGACGTCTGCAACGTTGTGGATGTCGGCCGTCGACCAGGCAAAGTCGAGGCGCAGCCGGCCCGTGGTGATCGCTTTCACGTTCATCGGCTGGCCGTCCGTGCCGAGGATCTGGAAGGTCACTTTCGGCGCCTGGCCAGCAAGGGCGTTGTCGACGCTCAGGACCTTGTAGGTGAACAGGCTGCCATTCTCGATCGCCTTGCGGTCCGCATCCCGCTTGTGCGCGTCGAGAATGCCGCCGGCCGCACCGTCTGCCCGGTGGCAGCCCGCGCACGAGCCGTCAGCGGGGGTGAAATCCGGCGGTAGCAGCGGTGTGCTGGAATGCGTGTAGGTGTACGTGTAGAGGCCCGTCGTGGCGCTGGGGCCGGTCTTGTTCAGGCCGGCGTCATGGCAGCCACCGCAGGCGGCCGCACCGGGATTCGTTTGCCAGTCGTCGCCCTGCGGCATCGACGCGGACTTGGCGTGGCAGGTCTCGCAGAAGGAGATCGGCTGCGGGTAGGTGACTTCGCCCGCATCGAACAGCGTGCCGTTGAAGCCGTACACGATGAACGGATTGCTGCGGTTCTCACCGCGATGGATCGAGTGCGCCAGGTAGGCGAGGTCGACCGATTCGCCGGAATCGGGGTCAATCGTGGCCGGGTTGTGGCAGACCGCACAGTATTCGTTGCTGCGGCGTGAACCGCCGTGTTCGCCGAACCGGACGTGGCAGGCCTGGCAGTTCTCGGTCGCCGCAATGAGCTTGCTCGAGACGGCGCCGCCGCTCGGCACGAAGTCCTTGAAAGGATTGTCCGGCGCGAGTGCGCGCGCGCTGCCCGTCAGGTCAATCGCAACGCTGATGCGGTGCGTCAGGCTCGGCTCGTAGGCCACGGCAATTGGCAGCGTGACAGTGCTCAGGTCGACCGCCGAAGTGTAGCGGTACTTGCCCGCTCCCAGTTCCTGCCAACCGGCGGCCACACCGCTCTCGGTGTTCGCCTGCACCGCGTTGGGCAGGACCGGGGTCGGGATGCTGGGCGCAGCGCTGCGGTTGACGTAGCTCTGCCAGCGCGACGGGAAGCCGTTCGCGGCCGGCACGAGTTTGGCCACGCCCAGCCGCAAAGTGGTCGCTGCCAGGCCGAGCACGGCACCACCCTTGTCCGTCTTGACCGTGATTTCGATGACGGGTTTATTGCCGGCAATAGCCGCGCTGTCGAGCGTCGCGACCAGCGTGCCGATGTCGGCGATCTGCTGCGCCGTCAGGGTCGAACCGGTTCCCACGTTGCTGACGTCGCCACCCTGCGAAATGGGAGCATCTGCCGGTCCGGTAGGGCCGGTCGGTCCCGTCTGTCCGGTGTCGCCGCCACCCGGTCCAGCCGGGCCGGCGCCGCCGTCGTTCTCGCAACCCGCAATCCCCATCGAGGCCGTGAGCGCCAGCATGGCGATCAGGGGCAGACGCGACCGCGCATGGGAACGAGCGCTGGAGAATTTCATCACTGGCACCTGACTGTTCTGGAGAACTCCATGGCCCCAAGGGTCGGGTTCCCGCCGGAGCGGGCCGAATCCAGGGTCGTGCCGATAGTATGCAGTCGCGATTTAGACTCGTACTCGTATATCTCCGTATCACCCGCAGCTTGCCTCGCGGCGATACCACAGATAGCGACGGCAGATGTCTATTAGCAAGCCGCATTTTGTCCTTTAGACTCCTGCGCCCAACGAGTCCCCCCGATCCGTCATCCAACTGGAGAATTGCAGTGCTCAAGGCATCCATTGCCAGCGTGCTCGCCCTCGCCGCCGCCGTGTCCGTTTCCGGCTGCAACGGCAAACCGCAGGAAGCAGCCAGGACCGACACCGTCCCGACAGCCGCCGCCCCCGCCGACACGGCCGCCATGCCGGCGAACCACCCGCAGGCCCGGCCAACCGGCGAAGTCGACCTGACCGGCATTTTGCAGGCCGAAGGCGGCAAGTCCGTTGCGGACGTGTTCACGGAGAAGTCCGCACTCGCGAACCAGAAAGTCGTCGTCCGCGGCAAGGTCGTGAAGACCAACGCCGGCATCATGAACAAGGACTGGGTGCACATCCGGGACGGTTCGGGCGAAGAAGGCACCAACGACCTGACGGTGACGACGACGTCGCAGCCGCTGCCGAACGTCGGCGACACGGTGCTCGTCTCCGGCACGGTGATCCTCGACAAGGACTTCGGCATGGGCTACCAGTACCCCGTGCTGATCGAAGATGCCAACGTGAAGATCGAAATCACGGCAGCGAAGTAAATGCGCTGACGGGATGGCTGGATTTCCGGCCGTCTCGATGCAGTCAGATAGGCCGGGCAGCTCGGACCGTATCAAGACGGCCGGTGATGCCAAGGTCATCAGGACGCCCCGCGCTGCGGGGCGTTCTCTTTTGTGCGCCCTGCCGGGCGCACCAAAAAAAAGGTGGGCCCACAGGCCCACCTCGTCAGAGTTTCCTTGAGCGATTGGGGTGGACCCGAAGGCCCACCCCGCTCACCCGGAGCTCAGTCGAACATCAGCTCATTGCGTATCAATGATGGTCTGACGTCCCTTCTCGAAGGTCTGCGGCGTCCAGCCATTCTGGTACGCATGACCCCTCGCGTCGGTCGTCTGGTGGCAGCTCGTGCAGGCGGCCGCCGAGGCACCCTGCAGCGTGTCGTCGAGCTGGTTCTTCCAGACTGTGCTCGTGCCCGTGCCCGAGTCGGGCGCACCGGCGTCGAGCGTGGTCGCCACCGCCTTGCCCTGGTCGGGGATCAGGTCGAAGCCGCCCACGTGGCAGGCTGCGCAGTCGTTGAACGGCCGCGGATAGGTCGGGTGATACAGGTTGTGCGTCTGGCACGACTGCGCCACCGCAGGATCCGCCCCGAACACGGTGAAGCCCGTCATCGGCGCAGGGGCCGCCGCGTCCACTGAACTGCGGCACGTCGGCGCGCCAGTCGGCCAGTTCGGGAGGGTCGCCCCTTCGGCCGTCCAGGCATAGATGCCGCGGGTCCGATAGAGCGTGAACGGCGCCAGGCCCGAGCCCGCCGAGTGGATAGCGTGCAGCATGGTCTTCAGCTCATACGTCTGGCCAACCTTGCCGTCGTACGCTTCAGACTTGTCGACGCCCATCAGCACGCGGTTGTTCTGCTCACTCGAGGCCGAGTTGTGGCAGATGATGCACATCGTCACGTTGTCAACGCGGGTGTTGCCGTGCTGATAGAGCGAGCCGACATGGCACTTCAGGCACTGCCCGGTGTCCGCGATTTCACGACGTGGCGTGGTCGCCTTGGCACCCGTGCCCACGACGAACTTGTAGGTCGGCGTCGGGACGCGGACGAACAGCAAGGGGTACGTCCAGTGCTTGGTCGACATGCCTGCCGGGACCGGCAGCTGCGGCTTGCCCTGCAGGGCCACGATGCCCCGTGTACCGGCCGGGATGGCGGCGTCCACCGGGATGGTCGTGGTCGCCACGTTGGCGGCGCAGACCGTGTTGGTGGTCGAGAGGTTCACGGCCGCTGCCTGACCCGGCGCGTTCGCCTGGCCGAGGACGTAGTCATCGCCCTGCGCGTAGCTGCGCAGCATGCTCAATGTGCCCTCGTTCGCGGTATTCGGCCCATACGGGTAGAACACCGGCGCGTCCGCGGTCGCAGTGATGTTGCACGGATTCACGGGGTTGCCTTTGTAGGTCGCCGACCAGCTGATCTTCAGGTTGGTCTTGTCGTCGACCACGCTGTCGATCTGCCAGGTGAAGTCCTTGCCCCAGGCAACGGAGAGGTCTTCGCCGTCATGGATGATGCCGACGCGTTCGGTCTCGAGCCCGTTGTGGAAGTCCGTGACGACGACCTTGCCCGATGCCACGCCGGAAGCGTTGTGGCAAACGGTGCAGTCCTCGGTCGGCGCGAAGCCATTGTGGAAAGTCAGGCCGGAGGCCGTGAAGTCCCAGCTGTCCATTGACTCGTGGCAACTGAAGCAGTTGTCGCCGGTGACCGTCATCGCGTTCGCCGCCGCCAGCGTCTCAGTGCTGTCGTGGCAGACGCTGCAGTTGGTCATGTAGGTCGGGTAGCTGACCTCGAAATCAATTGGCGGGCCGCCAAAAGGCGGTACGAACTCGTACGAACCACTTGGCCTGTTGTGCGAATTGTGGATGCCGTGCACCAGACCCTTAAAGCTGTCCGGTATCCACGCGTATTCGCTGCCTTCGTGGCACACCACGCACTCCGACGCAACCATCGATGCGTAGGCGTACTGATCTGACGGCTTATCCCCAGCGTGGGGAGCTATGCCTTGATCGCCGTGGCAGTTGTTGCAGGACTGATTGCTGACGACGGCGTCACGCGGGGCGGCAGGATAGTCGCCCGACACGCTGATGTTCTTCGTCACGGGGTCGTCCGCGATGCGGAACAGGTACCGCGAGTCAGGATTCGCCCCGGCACCCAGGATCGTCATTTTGTAGGTGCCATTGCCGTTGTCGGCCACCACGGGCGGGGCCGGCTCGAGCAGGTCGGACTGCGCACCGCCCGCGGCCAGCCGATAGGCAGTACGCACCTTGGTGAAGCCGATTGCGGGTTGACCGTCAATGCTGACGCTGTACTCGACCTCCAGGTCGGCGCCGTTCACCGTGAATACGGGTGTACTGACCGTCACCTGACCGGTGAGGGCGTGCGCTGTGTCGACAGCCGCCAGCGAGCCGACGTCATGACAGACGCCGCAGGACTCCCGCGGCTCGATCTTGGCAACGCCCGCGGGACCGGTGGGGCCCGTGGCGCCCGTCGCGCCTGAGGCGCCCGGTGTACCCGGCGTGCCGGCAGGACCAGCTGGGCCGGTTGCCCCGTTCTTGCCATCGTCGCCGGAACAACCGGCCATGCCGGCACCCAACGCCAACAGCGCGATGAGTGGCACGAATCCACGTGCGCCTCGAAGCCTTGCAAGTCTCATTTTTGACTCCCTCACTCGGCTTGCGCCG
>Ga0073899_10003408_pt1 | contig 14072 bp, 12 predicted proteins | sample KloWWTmetaKNB5Ph_FD_88975 | JGI IMG/M metagenome (GOLD analysis project Ga0073899, IMG submission 88975) | Active sludge microbial communities from Klosterneuburg, Austria, studying microevolution and ecology of nitrifiers - Klosterneuburg... | ecosystem: Engineered > WWTP > Aerobic digester >... | reverse complement strand
GCGCCAGAGTCGCGACCAGAAGACGCTCACCCTGCTGAAGGCGGACGCGGCGAGCGGCGCCACACGCAAACTGCTCGAGGAGCACTCGGACACCTGGGTCGACGTCTGCGATGAGCTCACTTTCGTTTCGGATCGCGGTGACTTCCTGTGGGGATCGAGCCGCTCCGGCTTCAATCACCTGTATCTGCATGACGCGGATGGCCAGTTGCAGCACGCCGTGACAAGCGGCGAGTGGATGGTCGCAGGTGAGGACCGCGGCGATGCGATGCGTGCGATCCGTGGCATCGACCGCCGACGGGGCCTCGTCTGGTTCATGGCGAACGCGGCCTCCCCGCTCGAAAGGCAGCTCTACGTCACGTCCTTTCGCAAGCGGGAGGCGCCACGCCGCATTTCGCGCGAGACGGGCTGGCACACGGTACGCATGTCGCCCGACGCGCGCTACTACCTCGACACTTTCTCCGACAGCGAGCACCCGCCCTCGGTCGAATTGCACAACGCCGACGGCAGCACGCGTGCCACGCTGGTCGCCAATACCCTCGACGCCTCGCACCCGTATGCGCCGTATCTCGCCTCGCAGCAGAAGTCGCAATTCGGCACTTTGCGGGCGCGTGACGGCCAGACGCTTTACTACCAGCTGACTCCTGCGAAAGACATGCAGCCGGGCCGACGCTATCCGGTCATCGTCGACGTGTACGGAGGACCGGGCGTACTCGGGCGCGTGCGCAATGCCTGGGGCAACCTCTTCCGCCAGTTCCTCGCGCAGTCAGGTTACGTGGTGTTCACGCTCGACAATCGTGGCACAGCCTTTCGCGGCGTGCAGTTCGCCAGCGCGACCTTTCATCGGCTCGGCACGGTCGAGGTCGAAGACCAGGTGACGGGCGTCGAATTCCTTCGCTCGCTGCCCTACCTCGACCCGGCGCGCATCGGCGTCTGGGGCTGGAGTTACGGCGGCTACATGGCGCTGATGTCGATGATGCAGGCGCCTGATTACTTCGCGGTTGGGGTGGCCGGCGCACCAGTCACCGACTTTCGCCTCTACGACACGAACTACACCGAGCGCTACATGGGCACGCCCGCGGAGAACCGCGCGGGCTACGAGGCTTCGAGCGTGATGACGCACGCTGCGGGCCTCAGAGGACCGCTCCTCATCATGCACGGCATGGCCGACGACAACGTTCTTTTCACCAACAGCACCGCGCTCTTCAAGCGCCTGCAGGACCTCGACAGGCCCTTTGAGGTGATGCCCTATCCGGGAGGCAAGCACGGCCTCTTGAGGCACGCGGACATGGGCCCACACGCCTATATGACGGTGAAGCGCTTTTTCGACGAGAAGCTGTGAGGGCGGTGGGCTGAGCGGCAGCGCGCTTCTGGCCCGTCGCCCTATGGCAACTTCAGCTTCCCCGGCCCCATCGGCGGGAGACCACCGGCTTCCGGCACGACGATGCGCGAGGCGGATTCGCGCCGGTACTCGCGCGCTTCATCGATCGCCTGTTCGAGCGCCAGCTTGACCGACCCGGAGAATTTCGCGAGCGCATCGGGCAGGGTCTTCGCGTCGATCTCGAACATCAGCGGCAGCACGCCACCCGGTGTCAGCAGCTGTGTCTGCCCCGAATAGAGCACATCGCGGCCGGGATCGTCCTTGCCATCTGCCGTGATCGGCACGAGACGACGCAGTGTGCCGGCCTTGCGGTCGGTGAACACCTCCTCGCGGTAGAGAGCGTTCGCGTCGAGCTGGATTTCGGGCAAATTCGGATCGGTAGCCATGGCGAGCCTGTCGGATGGAGGGCGGCATTGTATCGCGCATTCCGGGGCGAATGCGCCAGATTGACATGTGGAGCACATGCAAATAGCTTGAGCGCATGTCACACATGATCCAGATCCGGCACGTTCCCGAGGAGATCCACCGGCGCCTGAAAGCACGGGCCTCGCTCGAGGGCCTGTCGCTATCGGACTTCCTGCTGCGCGAAGTCGCGAAGTTGAGCGCGCAGCCCACGTTGGAAGATATGCGCGCGCGCCTTGCGCGGCTTTCTCCCGTGAAAACAAGGGCTTCCGCCGCCGCCATGCTTCGCCAGGAACGCGAGCGACGGTGATTGTCGTCGACGCATCCGCAGTGATCGAACTGGTCCTCGCGAAACCGGCGGCCGGCTCGATCCTCGAGCGAATGTACGGTCGCGACGGCCTGACACTGGCGCCCGATCTGATCGAAGTCGAGGTCCTGCATGTCCTGCGACGCCTCGTGCTGAACGAGGGATTGGGACCGGAGCGTGCCGCGACCGCGATCGCATTGTTCCATGACCTGCCGATTCACACCGTGGGCCATCGGGCGCTCGCCATGCGTATCTGGGAATTGCGGCACCAGTTTTCGGCCTATGACGCCGCGTACGTTGCACTCGCAGAAGGTCTGGACGCTCCACTGCTGACCAGCGACCGCCGCCTCATGAACTCACATGGCCACCACGCCCGAGTGGAGCTACTGGCATGACAGCACCGTCCTGCCCATAGCGCGGCGCGTTCTCCTCCGCCAGCACCGCGACCGTGGCAGGCGCACCGGACTGGCGCAGCAGCGCCTTGGTGCGCAGAAAGCGCAGGTATCCCGTGGCGCCCATGCGGGAGCCGCCGAGCCCCGAAAGCTTGAACGAATTCTTCTCCGCCTCGTGCATCACGGTGGTGAGCGAGCAGTCGTTCAGGCTCACGGCGCCCACCTCGATCTGCCGGCCGATAGCCTCAGCCTCCTCCATCGAGCCGGCCATCACCGCCGCGGAGAGGCCGAAGCTGGAGTCGTTCGCGAGCCGGATCGCGTCATCGATCGTGTCGAAGGCCATCACGGGCATCAGCGGGCCGAAAGTCTCATCGGTCATCACCTGCATATCGTGCGTCACATCGCCCAGTACGGTCGGCCGCAGCCATTCGCCGCCGTGCTTTTCGATCGTGCCGCCGGCGAGCACCTTGGCGCCTTTCGCAACCGCATCCGCGATCTGCTGCTCGACGACGCGCGCCTGCGCCGCCCAGATGAAAGGACCAACGGCGCCGCGATGGATGTCAGGCCAATTGATTTCGACGGCGCGCGCCTTGGCGGCAAGCCGCTCGACGAACGCGGCGTGAATGCGACGATCCACGTAGACTCGCTCGAGCGCCTGGCAGGCTTGGCCGCTTGCGCTGATCGAGGCACGCAACACGGCGTCAGCCGCACGCTCGATATCGGCGTTCGCGGTGACGATCACCGGGTCCTTGCCACCGAGTTCGAGGAAGGCCGGAATGAAATGCGCGGCCGCGCTGGCGCCGACCAGCCGACCCGTCTTCACGCTGCCCGTAAAACATACGGCATCGACGGCTGCCACCAGCGCCTCACCCGTCTCGCGGCCGCCCCGGCAGATCGCGAACACGGCGGCGAGCTCGGGCACCGAGTCGATTGCGCTGCGCACCGGGTCGATCCAGCGTGGCGTGACTTCACTCGGCTTCAACAGCACGGCACAGCCGGCCAGCAGTGCCGGAACCGCGTCGATGAAGGAGAGGATGAAAGGAAAGTTCCACGGGCTGATCGCCCCGACGAGCGGATAGGGAACCAGCTGGAAGCCGTAGCTGACAGTCGGCAGACCCTCGGAGCGACCCTCCGGGGGCGCACCGAAGCCCGGCACTTTGCGGCACCAGCGATCGATCGCACCCGGCACCGACTGCGCCTCTCCCAGCGAAAGGAGATGACGCCCGGTGTCGCGCGTGAGCGCATCGCCGATCTCGCGGCTGCGCGCGACCAGCTCGGCCCTGAAGCGCTGCATGACCTCGATGCGATGCGACAGGCCTGCGTCGCGCCAGTTGAGCTGCTGCGCGCGCAGTGCGGCGGCGACCCGCTCGACCTCTGCGGCGCTGGCCGCGGTGAAGCGATAGTCCACCTCACCGCTGCGTGGATTGCGAACTTCGAAGGTCTGCGGCTGCGTCATCGTCGTTCCGGTAAACGCGCGCAAGGCGCCAATGAAAGGAGCGTCGGCCTCGAGGATATCCCACCCTGGCAGCTCGCGCGGCGCCACCCACGCGAGTCGCTGACCATCGAGCGGACGCGGCTCGCCGCTCCACGATTCGATGAGCCACAGCGAGAGATCGACGCTGCGGTCGGGGTACTCGTGCGACACGGCCATGAACGGGCGCGCAGCCTGCACGGTGACACCGAGCTCTTCCGCGAGTTCACGGGAGAGCGCCGCGCGCGCGCTCTCCGCCGCGCCGATCTTGCCGCCCGGGAATTCCCACCGGCCGGCGAGATGCTTGCCACGCGGCCGATCGGCAAGCAGAACGCGACCCTCGCCATCGAACAGCGCGGCCGCCACGACCCTGACAGGTGGTTTCGCCGCGGCCGGCGCCACGGTTGCAGACGTCACTCGGCCTGGGCCAGTGTGCCGTGACAGTGCTTGTATTTCTTGCCCGAGCCGCACGGGCACGGCTCATTGCGGCCGACTTTGGGCTCGGCACGCACCATGGGCGTGTGGTCCGCCGGCGCGATCGGCCGGCCAGGCAGACGCGCAACCCCGGCACGCGCCGCGCCGGAACCCGCCGCCGGGACACCCGCCGGCGCCGGCGCCTCGGCTTCACCGCCTCCGGCTGTCAGCGCCGACTGTGCATCGGCGTGCTGCGCCTGCAAGGCCTGCATCAGACGCATGCGGCGGCGCTCTTCCTCGCGATCGATCTCCTCCTGCGTGCGCACTTCGATCTTCGCGAGGAGCGAGGCCGTCTCGAACTTCACGCGATCGAGCATCGCTGAAAAGAGCTCGAAAGCCTCGCGCTTGTACTCGTAGCGGTAGTCCTTCTGCGCGTAGCCGCGCAGGTGGATGCCCTGGCGAAGGTAGTCCATGGCCGCGAGATGATCGCGCCAGTGCTGATCGAGGGTACGCAGCATCACGTCTTTCTCGACATGCCGCATCAGCTCCGCGCCGATGCGCGCGACCTTCCCGTCGTAGGTCGCTTCAACCGACTCCGCGATGCGCGCGCGGAAACTCGCCTCGTCGATCTCGGGCTCCTGCGCGAGCCACTCCTGCGGCGCGATGCGTGCATTGAAGTCCTTCAGCACCGAATCGGCGAGACCGCCGAGGTCCCAGTCCGCGGGACCGGCATTCTTCGGCACGAACTGGTCGACGAGCGTACCGATCGCGTCGGCGCGGATGCCGCGGATCGCGTCCGCGACCTCCTCCTTCGCCATGATCTCCGTGCGCTGCTGGTAGATCACGCGACGCTGATCGTTCGCGACGTCGTCGAACAGCAGCAGCTGCTTTCTGATGTCGAAGTTGTGCGACTCGACCTTGCGCTGCGCCTTCTCGATGCGACCCGACAGCATGCGGCTCTCGATCACTTCACCTTCCTTCATGCCCGCCATCGTGAGCAGGCGCTTGGTGAAGTTCGGATCGCCGAAGATCCGCATCAGGTTGTCTTCCATTGACAGATAGAACCGGCTCGAACCCGCGTCTCCCTGGCGGCCCGAGCGGCCGCGCAGCTGATTGTCGATGCGGCGGGATTCGTGACGTTCGGTGCCGATGATGTGCAGGCCGCCAGCGGCGAGCACCTTGTCGTGGCGGGTCTGCCAGTCGCTGCGCACGCGTTCGCGCTCGGCGTCTGGCGCTTCGGGCGCCAGCGTTGCGAGCTCAGAGTCGAGATTGCCGCCAAGCACGATATCGGTGCCGCGACCCGCCATGTTGGTGGCAATCGTGATCGAGCCCGGTCGGCCGGCCTGTGCGATGACGTGCGCTTCGCGCTCGTGCTGCTTGGCGTTCAGCACCTGGTGCGTGACGCCTTCCTTCTGCAGCAGCTCCGACAGGAACTCGGAGGTCTCGATCGAGGTCGTGCCGACGAGCACCGGCTGCTCGCGCGTCACGCAGTCCCGGATGTCCTCGATGATCGCCTTGAACTTGTCGCTCTGGTTGAGATAGACGAAATCCGGGTGATCCTTCCTCACCATCGGCCGATGCGTCGGAATCACGACCACTTCGAGTCCGTAGATCTGCAGGAACTCGGGCGCCTCGGTGTCGGCGGTGCCGGTCATGCCCGAGAGCTTGCGATAAATGCGAAAGTAGTTCTGGAACGTGATCGAGGCGACCGTCTGGTTCTCCTCGCGCACGCGCACGCCTTCCTTGGCTTCGATCGCCTGGTGCAGGCCGTCCGACCAGCGTCGGCCCTGCATCGTGCGGCCGGTGAACTCATCGACAATGATCACCTCGCCACCGCGCACGATGTACTCGACGTCGCGCCGGTAGATCGCGTGGGCGCGCAGCGCCGCGTTCAGGTGATGCATCAGGCGGATGTTGCCCGAGTCGTAGAGGCTCTCGCCTTCGCGCAGGAGCCCCGCCTGCAGCATGTACTGCTCGACGTGCTCGTGACCCTCCTCGGTGATATGCACCTGTTTCTGCTTCTCGTCGACCGAGTAGTCACCGGGGCTGTTCTCGTCCTTCTGGCGCGTGAGGCGCGGCACGAGCTTGTTGATCGTGAGGTAGAGTTCGGTGCTCTCCTCGGCCGGGCCCGAGATGATGAGCGGCGTGCGTGCCTCGTCGATCAGGATCGAGTCGACTTCGTCGACAATCGCGAACGCATGGCCGCGCTGCACGCGATCTTCGAGGCGAAACGCCAGGTTGTCGCGCAGGTAGTCGAAGCCGAACTCGTTGTTGGTGCCATAGGTGATGTCGCAGGCATAGGCGGCACGCTTCTCGGGGCTCGACTGCGAGTTCCTGATCACGCCGACCGTAAGGCCGAGGAAGCGGAAGATCGGCCCCATCCAGTCCGAGTCGCGCTGGGCAAGGTACTCGTTCACCGTCACGACGTGTACGCCTTCGCCCGAGAGCGCGTTGAGGTACGCCGGCAGGGTCGCGACGAGCGTCTTGCCCTCGCCCGTGCGCATCTCGGCGATCTTGCCCTCGTGCAGCACCGTGCCGCCGATCAGCTGCACATCGAAGTGGCGCATCTTCAGGGTGCGTCGCGCCGCCTCGCGCACGACCGCAAAGGCCTCGGCGGCGAGATCGTCGGGTTTTGCGCCATCCTTCAGGCGGGCGCGGAACTCGTCGGTTTTCGCGCGCAGCGCATCGTCCGGGAGCGCCTCGATGGTGGGCTCGAGGGCGGTCGAGGCGCGGACCTGGCGGGCGTAGTTCTTGACGAGACGGTCGTTGCGGCTGCCGAAGACGCGCGTGAGCAGTGCGAGCACGTGGAATCCTTGAAAAAAATCCGCCCGATCAGGCACTTATGCGTGCCTTGGCCGGGCAAAGGCCGGATATTATACGGATTCGTAGATAGACGGCGCGCGGAGAAAATGATTCCCCCACCCGGGGAGGGGGTTAGCGTCCGATGAAAGTCAGCGGATCGACCTGGCGGCCCTGCCGCAGCACTTCGAAGTGCACATGCGGACCCGTTGAGCGGCCCGTGGAACCGATCTGTGCGACCGGATCACCGCGCTGCACCGTGTCGCCCACGGACACGAGGTTGCGGCTGTTGTGACCATAGCGGGTCACGAAGCCGTTGCCGTGATTGATCTCGACGAGATTCCCGTAACCGGAGCGTTCGCCCGACCAGGTCACGATGCCGGCTGCGACTGCGACCACTTCAGCGCCTGCCTGGGAAGCGAAGTCGAGGCCCTTGTGGAAGGCGCCGTGGCCCGTGAACGGGTCCTGGCGCGAGCCGAAGTAAGAAGAGATGAAGCCCTGGCGCACCGGACGCCCCTCGGGGTGAATCTGGTCACGAAGCTGGCGCGCGATCAGCACATTCTCAAGTGCTGCAAGCTGTGCACTGCGCAGGTCGACCCGTTCCTCGAGGTTGCCCAACAGGCTCGTGAGATCGGGGATCTGCGCGGCGATGCCGCCCTCCCCCTCTTCGGGGCCGCCGGTGGGCGGCGCGGCGTCGAAATTGAATTCCCTTGAGTCGATGTTCGCCATCTCGGTCAGGCGCTTGCCGAGCGCATCGAGACGGATCATCCGGCCGTTGACCTGACCCATGCGCATGGAGATCGCATCGACGCGCTCCTGCAGCGCGCGTTTCATTTCCGCGATCTCGGCCTCCTGCGCCTTCACGACCTGCGACCAGTGGGACGCGTCGCCGCGCGAAAATACCCGCGCAGAGCGCTGCCCAAGCTCGAGCCCGAGCACGAAAGCGATGCCCAGGACGGCAAGCGCCAGCGCTCCGACGGCCCCCAGGGTGACCGGGTGGGCCAGATTGACGTGCCGCGCGCGCCCATCGCGCCGAGAGAAGAAAATGAGGTTCATCCGTTATGCTCGGTCCATTGGCGGGGGCAATATGCCGAAGAGCCGGGGACGACACAAGCAGACTGGTGCACAGAGTCGAAAATCAGGGTCTCCCCGATATGGTAAACCGGGGGCCCTGGCCGACCTGCTGGCACGTCCCACCTCACCACTGGTCACCCTCAGGCAGCGTGCCGAGGCGGCCCAGGAATGGCTGGGGCTCGTCAGGTCGTGGCTGCCGGCCGGTACGGCCTCGCAGGTGACCTCGGCGGTGGAGCGGGAGGGAACGCTGGCCGTTTATGTCGCATTGGCGGCCTGGGCCGCGCGCCTGCGCTTTGAAACAGAAACGCTGCTCGCGAAGGCCCGCGAGAGGAACGCGCGCATCGCCACCGTGCAAGTAAAGGTTCTGCCGCCGTCCCGCGCCTGACTCAGGCTGCCGTGCTCGGCAGCGCTTCGGTGCCGACGTAGTGGATCGGCGTGTCCTTGTCGGTTTCAAACACCACTTCCTGCCACGCATCCGCATCGGCATGCAGCGCACGCAGCAGCTGGTTGTTCAGGCCATGGCCGGACTTGAAGCCGCTGAACTCACCGATCAGGCTGTGACCCAGGAGGTACAGGTCACCGATCGCATCGAGGATCTTGTGCTTCACGAACTCGTCTTCGTAACGCAGACCGTCCTCGTTCATGATGCCCTCGTCGTCGAGCACGATGGCGTTGTCGAGGTTGCCGCCGAGCGCGAGGTTGTGGGACCGCATGGTCTCGAGATCGCGCATGAAGCCGAAGGTGCGCGCGCGACTGACCTCCTTCAGGAACGAGGTCGTCGAGAAATCCATCGAAGCCGCCTGCGTGCGGCGCTTGAAGATCGGGTGATCGAACTCGATCTGGAAGTTGACCTTGAAACCGTCGAACGGGTGGAACTCGACCCACTTGTCCCCGTCTGCGACGCGCACGTGCTTCAGTATCCGCACGAAGCGCTTCGGTACGGCCTGCTCTTCGATGCCGGCCGACTGCAGGAGGAACACGAAGGGCCCGGCGCTGCCGTCCATGATCGGCACTTCGGGAGCATTCACCTCGACGATGGCGTTGTCGATGCCGAGACCCGCAAACGCCGACATCAGGTGCTCGATCGTCGAGATGCGCGCACCATTCTTGACGAGCACGGTGCCAAGCGTCGTCTCACCGACGTTTTCCGCGAAGGCCGGGATGTCCACGGCCGGCTCGAGGTCGACACGGCGAAAGACGATGCCATGATCGGGCGGCGCGGGACGCACCGTCATCAGCACTTTGGTGCCGGTGTGCAGCCCTACGCCCGACGCGCGGATCGCGTTCTTGAGAGTTCGTTGACCGACCATGCAGGAGTGTAGCGGTAGCGCCCGGTCCCGTTCAGGAAACCGGCTGGAGCGAGGCGCCGACGAGGCGCACCGGCCCCGGCGGGAACGGGGCGCTACCGTACCACAAGCGCGCAGGTCGCGTCAGTCGGCCTGACGGCGCAGGAATGCCGGGATATCGAGCACGTCCTCGACATCGACATCCGCGCGCAGTCCGTCGCCCACCGCCCGCTGGCGTTGCACCGTCGGCCGGTCGAGCGCGGCATAGTCCGAGCTGTTCAGCGGCGAGCGGCGCACGACCCGCATCGGGGGCTCCGTTCTTGCCGCTCCCTCGCGACCCATCTCGCGCGGGCGTGCGGCGGGCGCGGCAGCGATACGGCCGAGGCCGGTAGCCACGACGGTGACCCGGATCAGGTTCGACAGCTCCGGATCGATCACGGTGCCGACGACCACGGTCGCGTCCTCCGAGGCGTACTGCTTGACGATCGAGCCGACTTCCTGGAACTCGCCGATCGAGAGGTCCATCCCCGCCGTCACGTTCACAAGCACGCCATGCGCGCCCGAGAGGTTGATGTCCTCGAGCAGCGGTGACGACACGGCCGCCTCGGCGGCCTCGCGCGCGCGGGCCTCGCCGCTCGCCGAGCCGGAGCCCATCATCGCCATGCCGGTCTCCGACATCACGGTGCGCACGTCCGCAAAGTCGACGTTGATGAGACCGGGCCGCGTGATCAGCTCGGCGATGCCCTGCACGGCGCCCTGCAACACCTGATTGGCCGACTTGAACGCGTCGAGCAGCGTGATCTGCGGCCCGAGCACGGTCAGCAGCTTCTGGTTCGGGATCGTGATCAGCGAGTCGACGTACTTGCCGAGCTCGGCCATGCCGTGTTCCGCGATCAGCATGCGCTTGCCGCCCTCCATCTCGAACGGCTTCGTCACGACCGCGACGGTCAGGATGCCCATTTCCTTCGCCACCTGCGCGACGACCGGCGCCGCGCCCGTGCCCGTGCCACCGCCCATGCCGGCGGTGATGAAGAGCATGTCGCAACCCTCGATCATCTCGATGATGCGGTCGCGGTCTTCCATCGCGGCCTGGCGGCCGACTTCCGGATCAGCACCCGCACCGAGGCCCTTGGTCATGTTGGCGCCGATCTGCAGCGCCGTCTTGACCTTCGAGTGCTTCAGCGCCTGGGCGTCGGTGTTGATGCACAGGAACTCGACGCCCTCGATCCCCGCGGCAACCATGTGGGCGACAGCGTTACCGCCGCCGCCACCTACGCCAAGCACCTTGATCACGGCGCTCTGGCTGTATGCGTCCATTAGTTCGAACATGTAGATACGCTCCTTTGTTGAAAAGGGGCTCCGGGCCCCTAGAAATTCCCCGCAAACCATGACTTCATCCGGTCGAGCACCGACTTCGCACTGCCGCCGATGGAGCGGCCGCGGTTGCTCGCCATCGAGTTGTCCCGCGCGTAGAGCAGCAGCCCCACGGCGGTCGAATAGATCGGATTGCGCACGACGTCGGTAAGACCCTGCACCTGCTGGGGCAGACCGAGACGCACCGGCACGTGAAAGACCTCCTCGGCGAGCTCGATCGCGCCCTCCATCTTGGCGCTGCCGCCCGTGAGCACGATGCCCGCGGCGATCGCTTCCTCGAAGCCGCTCCTGCGCAGCTCGTCGCGCACGAGGCCGAAGAGTTCTTCGTAGCGCGGCTCGACGACTTCGGCGAGCGTCTGACGCGCGAGACGGCGCGCCGGTCGGTCGCCCACACTCGGCACCTCGATGCTCTCATCGGGATTGGCGAGCTGCGAGAGTGCGCATGCGTAGCGCACCTTGATGTCCTCCGCGTAGTGCGTCGGCGTACGCATCGACACCGCGATGTCGTTCGTGACCTGATCGCCCGCGATCGGAATTACGGCCGTGTGGCGGATCGCGCCGTTTGAGAACACCGCGAGATCGGTCGTGCCGCCGCCGATGTCGACGAGGCAGACACCGAGCTCCTTTTCGTCCTCCGTGAGCGTCGCGAAGCTCGAGGCCAGCTGCTCGAGCACCACGTCGTCGACTTCGAGGCCGCAGCGCTGGATGCACTTCTCGATGTTCTGCGCGGCGCTGTCGGCGCCGGTGACGATGTGCACTTTCGCCTCGAGGCGCACGCCCGACATGCCGATCGGGTCGCGGATGCCTTCCTGCCCGTCGATGATGAATTCCTGCGGCAGCACGTGCAGGATCTTCTGGTCGGCGGGGATCGCGACAGCCTTCGCGGCGTCGATCACGTGCATCACGTCGTGCTGCGAGACTTCCTTGTCGCGGATCGCGACGACGCCGTGCGAGTTGAGGCTGCGCACGTGGCTGCCCGCGATGCCGGCGAACACGGAGTGGATCTCGCAGCCGGCCATCAGCTCGGCTTCCTCGACCGCGCGCTGGATCGATTGCACGGTCGACTCGATGTTGACGACCACGCCCTTCTTGAGACCGCGCGAAGGCTGGGAGCCGAGGCCGATCACCTCGATGCCGCCGTCCGGCGCGACCTCGCCGACGAGCGCCACCACTTTCGAGGTGCCGATGTCGAGGCCGACGATCAGAGTCCTGTCTGCGCGTTTCGCCATATCTCCTCAGGCGTCCTTGTTGTCGTTGCCGGTACGCCAGCCGATTGCAAAGCCGTTCGAGTACCGCATGTCCACGTAGTCGATGTCGCCGCTGCGCTCGCCGACCAGCGGGAGGCCGGCGGCGACGAAGCGCTCGAAGCGCGCGTCGACGTCACGCCGCCCGAGTCGCACCGTCACACCGTTGTCGAGGTCGAACTCCCACGCGCCACGCGCGTCGAGGCGCATCGCCGTGAGGCGCATGCCGGCCTCCATCAACCGGCCGCGCGCGGCGAGATAGCGTGAGGCGACGTCGTGTTCGGAGCCGGGCGGTCCGGAAAGCTGTGGCAACTCGGGCGGAATGTGGCGCGATTCGGAGATGAAGAGTTCGCCGCGCGCATTGAGGAGGCTGTTCGCGCCCCAGCGCGCCGCGGCGACCTGCTCCGTCACGAGCACCCGCAGGCCACGCGGCCAGGCACGCTGCACAGTGGCGCCTTCCACCCACGGAATGCGGCGCAGGCTGCGCCCGACCGATTCGAGATCGACGCTCACGAGCCCCATGCCGCGCACTCGCCGCTTCACCGCCTGCTCGACGTCGAGTGGCGAGACGCGCTGGAAGCGACCCTCCACGATGATCGTCTCGATCGGCTGGTCGAGTGCCCACGCCACGCCGCCGACGGCTGCAGCGAGCGCCGCAAGACTCGCGAGGGTCGTCGCGAGGCGGCGCCAGTCGAGCGCGGGCAGACGCCAGCGACGCTCGCCCTGTTTGCGCCGGTTTCTGGGTTTGAGCCGCATCAGAGGCGCGTCCTGGCGAAGCTCGTCTCGAGTACGCGCCACACGAGCTCGTCGAATTCCATGCCGACGGCGCGCGCGGCCATCGGCACGAGGCTGTGGTCGGTCATGCCAGGCACGGTGTTGATCTCGAGCAGCAAGGGCCGCCCGGCGCCATCCATCATGAAATCGGCGCGGCCCCAGCCACCCGCACCACAGGCTTCGAAGGCCGTGGCCGCGAGCGCGCCGAGCTCTCCCTCGGCGCCCGCCGCGAGGCCCGACGGGCAGTGATACAGGGTGTCGCTGCGGAAGTATTTCGCTTCGTAGTCGTAGAAGACCTTCGGCGTCTCGATGCGGATCGAGGGCAGTGCCCGCCCCTTCAGGATCGCAACGGTGTATTCCGCACCCGTGATCCAGGGTTCCGCAAACACCACGGGCTCGTGGATCGTGGCGGCCTCCCAGGCAGCGCGCAGGTCCTCGGCCCGCTCGACTTTCGTCATGCCGACCGACGAGCCCTGCGTCGCGGGCTTGACGATCAGGGGCAGCCCGAGCCGCGCGATCACGGCGGCGAAATCCTCCGGACCGTGCAGCACCGCGTAGTCGGCCGTGGCGACTCCGACGGCGGCAGCGAGGCGCTTGGTGCGCAGTTTGTCCATGCACACGGCCGAGCCGAGCACGCCGCTGCCCGTATACGGAATGCCGAGGCATTCGAGTGCGCCCTGCACCGTGCCGTCTTCACCACCTGGCCCGTGCAATGCAATCCACACACGATCGAATTTTTCGCCGACGAGGTCCGTGAGCGACCGCTCGCGTGGATCGAAGGCGTGCGCGTCGACCGCGCGCCGCTGCAGCGCAGCCAGCACGGCGTTGCCGGTGAGGAGCGAGATCTCGCGCTCCGAGGAGTTGCCACCGAGCAGCACGGCAACACGTCCAAAAGCGACAGCGTCGGTGACTTCGGTGATGCGTCCGGCGTGATGTTTGAGCTTCACAGTGCAGTCTCCCTGGCGAGGCGCGCCGGCAGCTCATGAGCCACCGTGCTGATGCTGCCCGCCCCCATCATCACGACGACGTCACCCGGCGCGATCACAGCGGCGAGCGCCTGCGGCAACTCTTCCGCCTTCTCGACGAACACGGGTTCAACCTGCCCGCGGCTGCGTACGGCGCGGCAGATCGCGCGGCCGTCGGCGCCGGGGATGGCG
>Ga0073899_10003407_pt1 | contig 14078 bp, 6 predicted proteins | sample KloWWTmetaKNB5Ph_FD_88975 | JGI IMG/M metagenome (GOLD analysis project Ga0073899, IMG submission 88975) | Active sludge microbial communities from Klosterneuburg, Austria, studying microevolution and ecology of nitrifiers - Klosterneuburg... | ecosystem: Engineered > WWTP > Aerobic digester >... | reverse complement strand
CGCGGCCTCCGCGGCCTCCGCGGCCTCCGTGAAGATCGGCCGTAGGCGGCCGTAGGCTGTCATCCCGGAGGCGTCGGCCCCGTCGGCGATGGCGATGCGCTCGACGCGGATATCGAACTCCTGGTGCCCGCCGAGCTTGACCACGACGCCATTCTCGTCGGTCACGACGAGCTCGCGCCCGCCCGAGGCGGCCTTCCGCAGCTCCCCGGAGCGCTTCTGGACCACGTCCAGGAACGGCTCGGGAATCGTGGGCACTTCATTCTCGGAATCTAAGGCGTTCCCCATGGGGCTCTCCTGCTGTGCGGCCGACGTGAGGTCATTGAATCGATTGGCAGCGTCATTGACAGAACAGCGGCGCGGGCGGGACCGCCTCCTCGTACCATTTCTGCTTGGCCTTGATGGCCGCGTCCGGGTCGCTCGGGGGAATTCGGAGCTGCCAGACTCCCGCCGTCCAATCGAAGAAGACCGTCGCCAGGTCGACGATCACGTCCTGACCGGCGCGCTCGATCTTCTCCAGCTTGATCTCTAGTCCATTGCCGCCCGCGAAGAACCCCAAGCTGAACAGATCGCTGTTCGTGCGGAGGTGGTCCTTGCGCCGGTAACGAAGTCGGATTGATTCGAGGATCCTGTTCTTCGGCTCTTTTTCCCTCAGGCCGTCCATGGTGACGTCGTTCAGCGTCATCATCTGCCGACCGAGGCCGTCCTTGTAGACCTCATAGTCGACGCTCCGGGTGGTATTGAACCTGTACGTCGCCTCGAGGAGGAGACTGCCTTCGTCCTTGAGTTTATCCGTGTTCTCATTGAAGATACCCCGGACGACCGCGGTGTCCAGGAAGCTCGCCACCAGAACCAAGGTGGGCCCGAGCCCGAATTCAAGCTTGGTGAGCTGGAGTAACTCGGCAATGTGGAGCAGGTACTTCAACTCCGCGGGCTCTTTGTCGGCCAGATGCGTCAAACTGGAGAGCTGTTTGCCGATGGCCCAGTCGCTAATGAGACTCGTCGCGTGCACACCAGGCTTGTAGATCTGCTTCAGGCTGGCGAGGAGGAAGGATGCGCCTATCGAAACACCGGAGCCCGGGAGCAGCGTGACCGTCCCCTTGCGCGGGACGGCCCCGGATGGCTTCGTCCAGACCGCGATCGCTGTCTGGTATTGCATCTGGTTGTGGGCGTAGGTGAAGCGTTCCTGAAGCTCTTCGATCGCTTTCTTGGCGCCCGCGCCCCTCTTCGAGTCTTCCAGATCCTTCTTGAGGATCTTGTCGGTGATAAGCGCCGCCACCTCCACTTTGGGCCCTGCCTCGGCCCGGATGTAGACAATGCGCGAGTCGAAGGTCGTCAGGATCTCAGCGCGCCCACCGACACGAGGGGTCGCTGTGGTGATCGTCTGGAAGCGGGTACGAGCTATCTTTCCGGCGCAGCGAGCGCCGATCGACGCTGAGGCCGACAGCTCGCCGTTGACGTGCAGCGCTTTGGCCTCGATGCCCGCCGTGGCGAAGAGCTCCGCGGCGCCCTCCCCGTTGTGGGCGGTGATGGAGAGGAAGACTGGCTCTCCGGTGTCCCCGTCGGCGTCCATGTACATGGAGCACGTCCGCCAGACATCCGGACAGAACAAGAACCGTACCTCCGCCCTCGCCTCGAAGTATTCGTAGATCGCATTGAACGTGGCATTCTTGGGAAGGTCCCCCGTACAGCAAACCTTGTTTTTGTGGTTGGGGCATTGGGCGGTGTGCTCCGTGATCAGCGCCAAGGCATCTTCATGCGTCTTTGCGCCACACAGCCTCACGCTGGGGCTGAGACGCCGCCGGAGCTGCTCTGCCTTTCGATGCCGGTTGGTGTAAATGTCGAAGCGATTATTCTCGGTCGCCTCGGCCAGCGTCAGCCACACAAGTCCGGTCGAGTACCGAAACAATCCGTCCTTTGGGGGAACCTTTATGCCGGCGGTATTGAGGAAATTAACCGCTTCTTCCTTCAGCGCCTCGTAGTCCGTTGGAACGTACCGCCTGAGAGCGTCCTCGATCGTGTCGGCCTCGGCGAACACCCGATCGTCTTTTTTGGGCGACTCCGGGTTGCGATTGATGAGGGCCTTCAAGACAGTCTCCGACGACAAGGTCCTCACGATGCTCGCGAGGCCGTCGAACTTCTTCCCCCACGCGGAGTCGGCGATGAACGCGACGGAGTTCAAGTAGAACACCGCGAGGAGCGATTCAGCGCCGGCCTCCCAGTGGAGCGGGTTCGCCGCCTTGAACATCTCTTTGTTCTTCGCCATCAGCGCGCACGCCTTGGCTTTCAGCATCGTCTTGGTCGATCCCTCCTGCAGGATCATGGCGAGGTCTGTCCGAAGCCGGCTGTCCTTCTCCTCGCGCGACTCTGCATCCGTGTAGAAGAGGGGCATCCGATCTTCCGCGTAGAACCGCTCGTAGGAGTACTCGATGCTGGCCTGGAAGCCGGCCTTGGCCGTGAGCCCGGCGCCGACCATTTCGATCTGCAGCGGTGTGTCATCCCCCGAGCGCCGCTCCTTCTGCGCCTCGGTATAGCTCTTCGACTCCGGCTCGGCGTAGAAGACGAGCTTTTTTTTGTCGTCGTCCTTGATGCCTGCGCCCGCCGAGAACTCCCACCCAATGGACAGCTCGGCGCTCAGCTTCGCCGTGAATTCGTAGTAGTTGCCGACGAGACTGTGCACGGCGATCGGGTGGGAGACCGTAGCTTCCCAGTGTGGACTCTTGATAGCGCTCGGCCCCCGCAGGATCACCACGCTGCGCTGCTTTCCCTTGGCTGCGCTCAGCTTGAGGCCAGCCTGGAAGTTAAGACCGATCGGTCCGAGCGGGCTGATCGACCCCTCGGCGCTGGCCGCCTTCCCCGTCGTCGTATAGGCATAGTAGAGGGTGCCCTTCAAACCCAAGCCGGCGTCGAGAAGGTAGTCGACCGGGAGAAACTCGCTCCCCTTCTTCAGTACGAGCTTCTTGAGCTGCTCCTCGTTGGACGCCTGGCCGGCGGTGAGCTCCCTCAGCCGTTCTTGGGAGCTCGTGTCGAAGAGGCCCGTCAGACGCGCGATCTCAGCCTTATTGCCGTCGATCTCCGCCTGCCGAGCATGGATCTTCTCGGCGATCTCGAGATTCGCTTTGAGGCTCAGGTACCGGAAGCGGTAAATTTCTTTGTCGTTAGGCATCGCGCCACCGGACCTTTGGTTATTGAGCAGGGGGGGTCAAACCGGCGGCTCGGCGTCCGGGTAGCACGCGGGCGCGGTCGCGTCGTAGCTGAATTCGTCGAGGTCGTCGCTCTCGAGCGCGGACTCCTCGTCTTCCGGATCGAAGGACACCATGTCCTCCGGGGGCCCGGGATCGTCGGGGCCGATCACGCCGGACTCGAACGCCTCGAGGCTGAGCGGGTACTCCCAGTGCCACGGCTCGACCTTGTAGGGGTACCAGCCGTACTCCGACGCGTGCTGGACGAGCCACTGGTGGAGCGGTTGCTTGCGCTGGAAGTCGACGGTCGAGCGGGTCGGCTTGAGGCCGCCGACGCCGATGTCCATCGCCAGGCCGGTCTCGTGCGGCGAGTCGAAGGCGAGCCAGCGCTTGCCCTCCTTCACCGATCCGAACTTGCTGATCAGCACCGCCTCGTACTGTTCGCGCGACTGCCAGCGATGGGCCCGCCACGCCGACGCGATCTTGAGCTCGATCCCGAGGTCGCGCTGGATCGCCACGGCCATCGTCTTCATCGCCTGCGCCGCGAGCACGTGCAGGCGCTTGGCCCCGGCGCTCGATCCCGGGACGGTGAGCAGCAGCCGCGAGTCGGCCCGCAGCGGGCCGTAGGTGCGGACCTTGACGCGCCGCTCGACGTAGCCCTGCCCGGGCTGTGAGGGCGCGGCGCCCTGCGCGGGCGCGGCCGCCTTCGCCACGGCGTCGTCGCTGCCCTCGTTCTCGGCGGCCGCGTCATCATCGGCGTCGGGCGCCACGGCCATCGTCCTCAGCTCGCCGCCCCCGCCCGCGCGGGCCTGCAGCGCCGCCTCGATCGCCGCGATCGTCGCGGAGCCGGCGACGCCATCGGCCGTCAGCCCGCGCAGCTTCTGGAACTTCTTGACCGCCGCGGTGGTTCGCGGGCCGGTCGATCCGTCGGTCGCGAGGTCGGGCTCGACGAGGTCGCGCAGGCTGGTCTGCAGCCACGTGACGAAGCCGGGGTCCTTCGGCGTCACTGCCCGCCCCCTCGTAGCAGCGCGAACATCGAATCCATCATTTTGCTGCGGTACTCGATCGCCTTCTGCACGTTTTGCATGTGCAGCTCGTACAGCACCGTATCGATCTCCCATTTGCCTTGCTGGTTCCTCACCCCCGGGATCAGCGAGTTGTTGTCGCCGTCGAGCTTGATCACCGTGCGCGCCACGAGCACCGGCTCGGTCGCCGCGCCGACATCCACGGTATGCGTCTCGACGTTCAGCACGCCGAGGTCGCGAGCGTACTTGGCGACGGTGTCCGCCGCGCTGCGCAGGGCTTCTTTCATCTCTGTCATTGCCATGGTCTGGCCAGGAGCAAGGGGCGTGCCAGGGGGCGGTGGCGCGTATCACCGGAGATTGCCAGCGGCACAGCGGGCGGGCGGGCAGTTTGGCCACGTGCGCACGCCCGGCGCGGAGCCGATGGGCGCACGGCTCGGGTGCGCGCCCGCCGGGCGCCCGCTCACTCGATGCCGAGCTTCTTGAGCAGGCGATTGAGCTGATAGCGGTTACGCAGCCCGAGTTCGCGCCAGGCGGTCTCCTTGACGCCGCCACAGCGCTCGAGCACGGCGAGCACGCCATCGCGGGTCAGGGCGCCGGGGTACGGCTCGGCGCCGTCGGACCTGGGCTGCGGGAGCACGACCCGGACCAGATCCGGCGGTGGCGCGAGGGCGTCGCCGACGTTGCCGCGGAGGGCCCGCCAGAGCAGCTCCTGCAGCTCGCGGACGTGGGTGTCGAAGCGGCAGCCGACGAGCGACGCGACCAGCTCGGGGTCGAGGGCGGGCTCGCCTTGCCGAAGGATGGGCGCGACGAGCTCGGGGTCGAGGGCGGCGATGCCCCGGAGGATGTGGCGCGCGATCAGGATGGTATCCTCCGGTCGGTCATTGAGGCCGGGGATCGTGAGGCGATGGGGGAAGCGGGCCAGCAGATCGTGCTTGAGCTCGGCCGGGCCGCGGTTGGTCGCGGCGAGCATGCGGAGGTCGGCGCGTCGCACCCGCGTCTCGCCGAGGCGCTGATACTCGCCGTGATCCATCGCCCGCAGGAGGTGCGATTGCAGGCGCTGGGGCAGCTCGCCGACCTCGTCGAGGAACAGCGTGCCGCCGTCGGCCTCGCCGACCAGCCCCGGTCGCTCGGGCATTCCGGGGTTGGGGTAGTTGCGGAGATTACCGAACAGCTCGGCGTCGATCAGCGTCTCGGGGATCGTCGCCGCGTTGCGGGAGACCAGCGGCGCGCGGCCCCGGCGTGACTGGCCGTGGATCGCCTGAATGACCAGCTCCTTGCCGCTGCCGCTCGGGCCGAGCACGAGCACGTGCTCGTCGCGTGCGGCGAAGAAGGCGATCTGACGGCGCAGCTCCCACGTCATCGGCGATTCGCCGACGATCCCCCAGGGATCGGCGCAGGCGAAGGCGAAGGCGTCGGCGGAGCCCGGACGGCGCGGCTTCACCCAGCTCGCGGGGCGGCGGGTATAAAGCAGCACGAGTCGGTGCTCGACCTCGATGAGGCCGCCGGGATGGATCACGCCGCTGGCCATCGGATGGCCGTCGAGGCGCAGGATGCCGCGGCCGCATTGCTCGATCCGCAGCCCGTCGCCGGCCTCGTGGGTGATCGCCAATTGGCGCCGCGAGATGCGGGCGGCTCGCAGCGGCCCGGTGTCGATGCGTCCGGCCGGGCGGAGCTGGCCGAAGCTCAGGGCGATGGCCCCGTCGTCGTCGACGCAGACGGCGCGGCCGATCGTGTACAGGTCGCTGCCGACCACCGGCAGATGGACGGCCTCGCCGCTGCGCTCGGGCTCGTCGCGCGACCAGAGCAGCACCAGCACCGGCACATCGTGCTCGTCGTCGCCGCCGCCACGCCGCCGCGTGACGACCGAATCGTTCAGCGTCTCCTCGATCGGGCCGGCGCGCCGGGGTTCCGTCGCCACGTCGCCATCCTAACAAAGGGCATCACCCGGGCGCGAGGTCCCAGATTGCGCGGAGGTCGTCACGGGCGCGGAGTCGATCGATGAATGAATAATCTGCGTCCGGACCGGTGATGAAGGGGCGAAGCTCGCGGCGCGCGGCCGCCTCGTCGCCCGCCGCGAGGGCCAGGGCCGCGAGATCGAGGTGGATCGTCCCGAGCTCCTGCTGTCGGAACCATGATGTGGGCAGTCCGAGGGTGCGTTCCGGGAATGCGAGAGCCACCATCGCGGCGCGATAGCTCGTCTGCGCGGCGGCGACGTGGCCGAGGGCGGCCGCCGCGAAGGCGTGGACCTTGAGGACCTCGAAGGAGTCGGTGTCGAGGTCGCGCTCGGCGAGCCCGGTCCAGGCGATGGCGAAAGCGCGCGGGTCGCGTTCCATCATCACGGCGAAGATCCAGGCTTCGGCGAGCCGGCGGCGCAGCTCCGCCGGTCCAGCGGCGGCACGGACGAGCGCGCCGAAGGCCCCGGGATCGGTGCGGAGCAGGGCCTTGATCGTGACATTCAGGGCGGCGGCGGTGTCCTTGTCGGCCAGCAGCGGTGCCAGGGCTCGCTCGGCCTCGTTCCAGCGGGACAGGCGGGCGAGGGCGACGACGGCGAGCAGGCGGTCACCAGGTGTCGGGGCCGCGGCGCGGGCGAACGCGGCCAGCGCGGCCAGCGGATCATCGTCGACGATCGCATGGCGCGCGTCGACGAGCGCGCCGTCGATCGGCGCGTCGACGAGATCGGCGGCGAGGCTCGCCCCCGTCAGCTCGAGTTGATGGATATCGGCGTCGATCCACCCCGCGGGGCCCCGCGTGGAGGCCAGGGTGAGGCGCAGGCGACCGGCCGCGTCGCCCGCGACGACGATCTCATTTCGAGCATAAAGCAGCACCTCCCCGCTGGCTCGCTCGATCTGGCAGGTCCACTCACCGAGCTCCGGCAAGAGGGTCGTCCGGATCGACACCCGACCGAGGCGATCGCCGGGCTCGCCGATCAGGAACGGGATCCGGGCGATGCTCCGGCGACCGTAGCTCATGCAGATGAACTCGTGGGTCCGCTCGCTGCCGCCGCCGCTGGTGGTGATATCGATGCCGAGCGGGCTGCTCCCATCGTCCAGGCCGGTGCCATCGCGGACCAGCCCGATCTCCAGGCCGCTGCGCCAGTCGACCTGCGCGAGGTCGAGGTCGACCGCGAGGGTGAGGCTCTGCCCCGACCAGCGGGCTGGCGCCGAGAGCAGCTCACCGCGGACCAGCGCGTCGACGTGCAGGGCCTTGCTGGCGCCGTCGCGCCGCAGCGCGAGCGGCTGGGCGATCCGCCAGAGCGGATCCAGAGGGCGGTCGAGGTCGAGGCTGATGCGGTCGCCGGCGCGCAGGGCCGCGATCGCGGTGGCGACGGCGGTCGGGGGTCCATCGACGCCGCGCGTCGCCGCCTCGATGTGGGTCGCGGCGGCGTCGACCCGCCCGATACGGAGGAAGCAGCGCGCGGCGCCCTCGTGCGCGCGGCGAGCCATCACCGGCTCCTCCGCGGCCCGGGCGAACAGCGCCGCGGCCGGCGCGTCCGCGGCGAGCGATTCGTGGAGTTCGGCCGCGCGGAGCAGAGCGCGGGCGCGCAACTCGGGCTCGACGAGCTGGTCGGCCACGGTCTCCAGGCCCTCGGCCGCCTGGCGGGTCAGCCCCATCCGGGCGAGCTCGTCGGCGTGTCGCCACATTCGGGCGAGCACCGGGTCGGTCGGTGCGGCCGCGTCGTCGACCGCGGGCTCGTCCTGCGGCAGGGTCGGGGGCGTCGACGTACCGCTGCCGAGCACCCATACGCGATCGGTGTCGACCGCGGTGCTGTCCGAGACGATCAGCTCGTCGTCGGCATCACCATCGAGGTCCAGGGCGGCGATCGGGCGGGCGTCGCCGAGCACGATCGGCTGCAGCGAGCCGTCGTCGTCGCTGACGAAGATCATGGCGCTCTCGCGATAGCCGCCGCTGGGATCGGTGACGCTGCAGCCGACGATCAGCTCGTCGCGAGCATCACCGTCGAGGTCGCCGACCAGCGGGGGGCCATGGACCACCTGCGCGCCCGCGGCCATGTGCGGCGCCGCGACGTACGCCGTCTGGACCAGGGAATCGTCGATCAGACGAAACAGATAGAGGCCAGCCGGCTCACCGAACGGACGATCGCGGGGAAAGACGGTGGTATTGCGATACTCATCGGTCTTGCTGACCGCGATCTCCGGACCGCCTCCGGCGAGGGCCCGCCGGATCATCGCGGCGCCGTTGATGTTTCCGAGGCGGTGGCGCGCGACCGTGCGCAGGGTGTCGCTCGCAGGATCGTGGCGCAGCACCTGCAACTCGTAGGCGTGCCACGGCCCGAGGGCGGCGATCACCTCGATCACCCCATCGCCATCGAGGTCCTCGGCCAGCAGGGCGACGATGTCCGAGTTGCGGCGATCGAGGTCCGGCGCCGGCGATCGCGTCGACCACGCGCCATCGGCCCCAGGGATCAACTCGAGGACCCGGCGGGTGTAGGGCCCGGTCCCGACCAGGAGCTCGCGCACGCCGTCGCCGTCGATGTCGGCGGCGAGCGCCGAGAGCAGCCCGTCCTCGCGCCAGCGAAACAGCTCGACCGGGGCGCCGTCTCGCCAGGTGCGCAACACCGCGTGACGCTCGAACTCGCCGGCGACGGTCCGGCTCTCGCTGGCGAGCAGCAGCGCGGGCTCGCCGGGACCGCGGGACAGCGCCAGGAACTTCGCGCGGTCGAGGTCGAGGGTCCCGATCGGGCGCAGCTGGGGCTCCGCCCGCAGCAGCGGCGCGATCTGACGGTCGCGTGCGTCGGTCTCGAGGGCGAGCTCCGGGCGTCCGTCGCCGTCGACATCGGCGAGCACCGCCAGGCCACGGTGGTGATGCTCAGTCTGTGTCGCTTGCTGCAGCGCCGTGAGCACGGGCAGCAAGGTCGTCCGCGGCGACCCGGCCAGCGGCCCGCGGAGGAGGGCCGTCGCTGCGTTGAGGTCGCGGCGGGCGATCTGCGCGTCGAGGCGGAGCAGGGCGAGCTCGGTGGGATCGAGCGCCCCGCCGCGGCGGCCCGCGAGGCTGGCGAGGGTGAGGAGAAGCCCGCGCCACTTCATTTCCTGGCGGAAGATCCTGGCGAGGCCCATGAGCGCCGTGCTCTGGTCGTCGGCTGTGGTGGCGACCGTATAGGCGCCGGCGAATGCATCGACCGCGCCGGATGTATCGTCGCGTCCGCGGGCCCGCTCGGCCCGGTGCAGCCAGGCGCGACCGAGGGCCGCGCTCCCGCGATTGTCGGGGTGGCCGGCGAAGGTGGTGAATGCATGCTCGGCCTCGGCGACGGCTCCCGCGGCGAGGGCGGCGTCGATCCGGGCCGTGACGGCCACGAGGCGTTCGGCCGCGCGGGCCTCGGCGGCCGCTTGCTCCCAGCGTTCCCAGCCCCAGCGACCGAGGACCAGCACGAGCGACGCGACGGTCATCGCCGCGAGGCCGAGGCCGAGCAGGCGCCAGCGTCGGCGTCGCCGCTCGATCGGATCGTCGAGCAGCGCGGTGAGCAGCGCCGCCATGGTCGGGTGGCGATCCGCGGGGTCGCGGGCGAGCCCACGAACGACCACGGCGCCGAGCCACGCCGGAATACCGGCCGCGGGTGAAGGGGCACGCAGCTCCCCGGCGACGACCGCCAGCTGGCGCGCGGCGAAGGTGTCGCCGTCGAAGGGGGGTGTGCCATAGAGGGCCTCGTAGAGGGCGACCGAGAACGCGAAGATATCGGTGCGCGGGTCGACGGATCGCGCGAGGAATTGCTCGGGCGCCATATAAGCCGGCGTGCCGAGGACCGATCCTGTCCGGGTGAGGTCGGTGCTGTGGGCGCCGCCGGGCCCCCGGTTCACCGCGGTGGTCGACACGGGCAGGTCGGTCGCGGATGGCTCGGCGGCGAGGCCGAAGTCGAGGACCCGCGCGCGACCGTCATCGCCGACGAGCACGTTGTCGGGCTTGAAGTCGCGGTGGACGATCCCGGCCTCGTGGGCGGCGGCGAGGCCCCGCCCCGCCTGAATGTACATATCGAGGATCTCCCGCCGTCCGGTCGCCGTCGCGGGATCGTGGCGCGCCTGCCAGGTCCGCAGGGTCTCACCCTTGACGTACTCCATGGCGACGAAGAGCTGGCCGCCGACCTCGCCGACGTCGTGGACCTGAACGACGTTGGGGTGCGAGAGTCGGGCCAGCGCCTGGGCCTCGCGATGCATCCGCGCCTGGCTGAGGTCGTCGTCGGCGCGAAACGAGCGGACCACCTTCAGCGCGACGCGTCGGTCCAGTTCGCGGTCGTAGCCCGAGAAGACCTCACCCATCCCGCCCTCACCGAGCTTCGACAGCAGCACGTAGCGACCGATCCGTGGGCCGATCGCCGAGGTCGGGAGGCGCAGATCCACGGGCGCGCCGCGGCCCACGTCCTCGTATGAGGTGAGGGTATTCGCATCGGCGAGCGCGAGCGCCGGCGCGACCGGCTGCGGGGGGGCCGACCGCGCCGCGATATCCACCGGGCACCGATTCGAGGTGTCGAGGGTCTCGGCGTCGGCGAGGTCGCCCTGGGGGTCGCGGTTCACACGGTGGCCCTCCAGGACCGTCCCACGGCATGATATCGGGCGGCGCGGCCCATGAACAGCCCCAGCGGCGAGCAGCCACGGCCGGCTCCGCCGCGGATGGTCCCTGCGCGGTGAATCGTCGCCAGCGCGCAAGAAGTGCCGGCACGCCGGCGATACTGTGCGAACGCGAGTGATTGGCCTCGGCCAGATGAAGACCGAGCAGCAGCTGGTCGCCGCTGCGCAGCTCCAAGCGCCTCCATCAGCCCTCCGTAGGTGGGCCGAATCCCGCGAGTCGCGGGGACTCGCGGGTGTTCACATTAGGAGCGAATTCGCAAATAACAACGATGACTTTCGGCGAAAGACGAGCGCTGACAAGGGGTTGAGAAATCCGCGTTATTACCGTGTCCAACAGTAGAGATACGTCTGATTGATCTTGTTGTGATAGATGCTCTGCAGCGGGCTCAAGCGCGCCTCCATCGGCTCTCCAGCGCAGTGAGCGCGCGGGAGTCCGTGGATCGCGGTCGCGTTGGCCATGGGTACGCGCGCAGCGCCGAGTCGCTGCGGCACGGATGGGCTGCGCTGGATGCGGGTCATCGGTGATACGGTGTTCGCATTCGGTGCCTTGACGTTGGTGGCGTGGTCGCGGCTTTGGCGACCGGTCACGCCGATGAGCGCCCTGGCGCGGTCAACGACGCATTGAGCCTCCGCGGCCCGCGGGGCGCCGCGGGGGCCGCCCGGGATCCCGCTGAACTGCGTGGTACCACTCGAGGTGGGGAGGATCCGATGCAGAGCGGCGGGCTGTTCATCCACCTCGTGACGGCCCTCGGCGCCGCGGTGATCGGCGCCGCGGTCGCCCTGCGGCTTCGTCAGCCGCTGATCATCGGCTACATCCTGGCGGGCCTGGCGATCGGTCCGTTCACGCCCGGGATCATGGGGGACACCGACGCGATCGCCGAGCTGGCCGAGGTCGGCATCGTCTTCCTGATGTTCGTCATCGGCGCCCAGCTCTCGCTGAGAGCGCTGGTGCGCGCGAGCCGGATCGCGCTGATCGGCGGGCTCCTCCAGGTCGGCGTCATGATCGCTATCGGGTACCTCGTCGGCCGCGCGCTCGGATGGGGGCACGTCGAGGCCTACGCGTTCGGGGCGGTCCTCTCGAACTCGTCCTCGACCGTGCTCGGCAAGATCCTGTCGGACCGCGGCGAGCTCGACAGTCAGCACGCCCAGATCGGCCTGGCCTGGTCCTCGGTGCAGGACATGTCGACCGTGGTGCTCGTGGCCATCCTGGGGATGGTCACCCCGAGCGCGACCGCCGTCGGGCCCGTGCTCGGCAAGGCCGCGCTGTTCTTCTTCGTCCTCATCCCGCTCGGCTTCTGGGGCCTGCCCTGGCTGCTGCGCCACGCGGCCGCGCCGCGCAGCCGGGAGTTCTTCGCGCTCTCGACCATCACGCTCGCGCTCGCGCTGGCCGGGCTCGCCTCGGTGCTGGGGGTGTCGCCGGCCCTCGGGGCCTTCCTGGCCGGCATCGTCGTCGGGGAGTCGGACCTGTCGCACCGGGTCCTCGGGGACGCGATCCCGATGCGGGACATCTTCTCCGGCATCTTCTTCGTGTCGATCGGGATGCTCCTGGACCCGGTCTTCCTGGTCGACTCGTGGGCGCTGGTGTTGATGGGGACGACCCTGATCATCCTCGTCAAGGGCGCGGTCATCGCGGTGCTGGCGCGCGGGCTCGGCTGCTCGACGCGGATGGCGGTGCTCGTCGGCGCCGCGCTCGCTCAATCGGCCGAGTTCTCGTTCTTGCTCGCGCGCATCGGCCTCGAGGCCGATGCGATCACCGTGCCGGTCTTCAACCTCCTGCTGACGGCGACGATCGTCAGCATCCTGTTCGCGCCGACGGCCAACGACCTCGCGCCCCGGCTGCTGCGCTGGGCGCAACGCCGATGGCCCGGGGTCGCCCCGCAGCCCGAGGCCGCCCCGCCGGCGGCGCTCGCGGAGCACGCGATCGTCTGCGGATACGGGCGCGTGGGCAGCATCGTCTGCGACCTGCTCCAGCGGCACCAGCGGCCTTATGTGGTCATCGAGGAGGACCTGCGCCTCATCCAGTCGCTGCGGGCGCGCGGCGTGCAGGCCGTGTCCGGCGACGCCGGGCTGCCCAGCACCCTCGAGCGCGCGCACGTTCGCACGGCGCGGCTGCTCGCGCTGTGCATCCCGGAGAAGATGGCCCTCCGGCGCGCGCTGGAGTACACGCGTGAGGTCAACACGACGGCGCTGGTGCTCGCGCGCACCCACAGCGCCGACGACCGGCGGTTCTTGCGGGGTCACGGCGTCGACGATGCGGTGGTCGGCGAGACGGAGCTCGCGCTGGAGATCGGCCGCCGGACCCTCGAGCGCCTGGGCGTCAGCTCGGAGCTGGTGGAGCGGTCGATCGCCGAGCTTCGCCGCGCCACCAGTGAGTAGACCGCGGTCGCGGGCGGCGTCGCCGTCGAATGACATCTATTGACATCAGGGGCGGGCTCCGGGAGCCTCCCCGCCATGATCGAGCGCTTCGATGTCGTGATCGTGGGGGCCGGGCTCTCGGGCGTCGGCGCGGCGTGCCACCTGCGCCGCGCGTGCCCCGACAAGTCCTTCGCCTTGCTCGAGGGCCGCGAGGCGATCGGTGGGACCTGGGACCTGTTCCGGTACCCGGGCATCCGCTCCGACTCGGACATGTTCACCTTCGGCTATTCCTTCGAGCCGTGGAAGGGCGACAAGGCCCTCGCCGACGGCCCGTCGATCCGCGCCTACGTGCAAGAGACCGCCCGCAAGCACGACGTCGACGCCCGGGTGCGCTTCGGCCACCGCGTGACCCGGGCCTCGTGGTCGAGCGCCGACAGCGAATGGACGATCGAGGTCACCCGCAGCGACGGCAGCAGCGCGCAGTTCAAGGCCGGCTTCCTGTGGATGTGCACCGGATATTATCGCTACGACGCCGGCCACACGCCGGACTTCCCGGGCCGCGAGCGGTTTCAGGGGCGCGTCGTGCACCCGCAGCTCTGGCCCGAGGACCTCGACTACAGCGGGCAGCGCGTGGTGGTGATCGGCAGCGGCGCGACGGCGGTGACGCTGGTGCCGGCGATGGCCGACCGGGCGGCGCACGTGACCATGCTGCAGCGCTCGCCGAGCTATGTGCTGTCGCGACCGGCGGTCGACGCGGTGGCGAGCGCGCTGCGGCGGGTGCTGCCCGAGCGGCTGGCATATGCGCTGTCGCGCTGGAAGAACGTGGCGATGGGGACCCTCCTGTACCAGCTGTCGAGGCGGCGGCCGGAGGGCATGAAGAAGTTCCTGCTCGCGCAGGTCCGCCGGGCGCTCGGTCCGGACCATGTCATCGATCCGCACTT
>Ga0073899_10003406_pt1 | contig 14079 bp, 12 predicted proteins | sample KloWWTmetaKNB5Ph_FD_88975 | JGI IMG/M metagenome (GOLD analysis project Ga0073899, IMG submission 88975) | Active sludge microbial communities from Klosterneuburg, Austria, studying microevolution and ecology of nitrifiers - Klosterneuburg... | ecosystem: Engineered > WWTP > Aerobic digester >... | reverse complement strand
CGATATCAGCTCGGGTATGGTGCGATTTTTGATGCCGTCAGGCCAGGATCTCGCTGACTTCGGGCCCGACTTAGTGATGGCTGTCGGCTGGTATAAATCTGGCAATAAGTCCATCTACCGAGATGTTGCATTTGCACTGGCACTGCATCTCGACCATCACAAAATCAAGTTTTGGAACCGAGAGATGCTTTACCAGCGATCGACCTCCAAGCTTTCTTGTATGGTTCAGCTCACCCTCGCAGATATTCCTGTGCCAGATACGCAGTTTTCCCTCGATAATCATGTTATTTCTATTCAACCCCTTCCATTTATCGCCAAGGCTGCATCTGCAAGCCGGGGTCACTCAAATCATCTTGTGTCCACTGAGCTAGAGCGATCAGAAATTGATTTTGGCGCTGGCTTCTTTCTTGTCCAGCCATTTTTGCCAAACGACCATGACTTACGTGTTATATGCATGAGTAGCAACCCTCAGCTAATCCTAAAACGTGCACGAGCGAAGGATGCCGATACCCACCTCAACAATGTCTCACAGGGCGGAGAGGGTGTATGGCTGGACAAAGCCACAGTAGCACCTGAGCTATTGACAATTTCGACTAAAATATGTAAAATATTAGGAAGAGATTTAGCTGGAATTGATTTTATCCCAGACGAATCATCTCCCTTCGGGTACAGCTGCCTTGAAGTTAACGCGATTCCGCAACTGACCTCTGGGCAAGATGTACAAATAAAAATGTCAGCACTAAAGCAAGTTATAAGCGAGGCCTAAATATGAAAATTGGTATTATTTCCCGACAACCAGGCTACAGCGTCCGACGGCTTCGTGAAGAAGCGCGTCTGCGTGGCCATCATGTTAAAACGATAAAATTTGCTGAGTGTTATGTAGATATTCAGCAAAATCATCCCGAAGTTCGATACCGCGGCGAACTTCTCAACGAATTCGATGCGATTATTCCTCGCATCATGCCAGGCATGTCAAACTACGGCGCGGCAATTATAAGACAGTTCGAAATGATGGGCGTCTATACGCCGGTCAAGTCGATTGCTATTAGTCGTTCTCGCGACAAGCTTCGTTCATTACAGCTCCTCAGCAAATCAGGTGTCGGAATTCCGAAGACGATCTTTTCTCGCGAGACTGATCAAGTCGATGACTTGCTCGCTCATTTTGAGGTGCCAGTTATCATCAAGCTTGCTACTGGAACACAGGGCAACGGTGTCGTGCTCGCAGAGACACGAAAAGCGGCAAAATCTGTAATTCAGGCATTTTATGTCAATGACACGAGCTTCTTGATTCAGGAATTCGTCGAAGAGTCGGCCGGAACTGATATACGTGCATTCGTAGTGGGGAACAAAGTCGTTGCAAGTATGCAGCGACAGAGCCTCGACGATGATTTTCGTTCTAATATTCACCAGGGCGGACAAGGAAAAGTTGTCAAGCTAACTGACGAAGAGCGACGTACGGCACTTCGTGCGGCTAAAGCTATGGGTCTTGCAATCTGTGGCGTCGATATGATGCGAAGTAATCGTGGTCCACTGGTGCTTGAAGTCAATTCTTCGCCTGGACTCGAAGGCATCGAGGCTGCGACAGGCCGAAACGTAGCCGGCAAGATCATTGAGTATATCGAGATCAACGCAAGACGCGATCAGAAAAAAGACAAAGTCGGCGCCTAAGCGCAAGTGATATAAAAAAGCCATGACGTACCTGATTGTTCTCGGGTTTTATCTCGCTATACTATTTTTGGTTGGATTTTTTAGTCGTCGCAGCATGGGGTATCCCGCACTCGCGCTGACTGCTGGGTCAATCATCGCCACACTCTGGACTGATAGCTTGACGCCAGTCGTCGTACAAGCAGGTATCATCGTCGTACAGCCTCCGATGACGAGTCTTGTCGCTGTGGTGTTGACTCTTTTGCCGGCACTTATCGTCATGACCCGCGCGCCAAAAGTCAGTAGCCATCACCATGGCATAGTTGGTAGTCTCGTGTTTGCGGTCCTCGCAGTCATGCTGACCTACGCGGCATTTTCGAATGCCGTCGTGCTCGACGCTGGCAGTGAAGAAATCGTTAAGCAGATATTTGAGTATCAAGCGGTCATCACGACTGTAGCGATTGTCTTGGCGATACTAGAGGTAGTATTTTACAAGGCTCCTCACGCCCGCGATCATCATAAGAAATAGTTTGTAATGCTATGAAGAGAGAGTGACGCCGAGCCTATCGATGATTAGTTCAGCTGATTGCTCGGCAGCCAACGAAGAGGTATCGATCTTTAGTGCGTCGACATACGGCATAGCGTATACGCCCATGTCTTTTGTCAGCTGGGTCATGATGGCTGGATCAGAGAGCTTTTTGAACCGTTTTCTCGATTCATTATCAACTCTTGATATCAAATCTTCTCGATTTGCGGTTAACTCAACGAAGACGACTTCGCCGCCGTTTTTTTCTGTTGTTTCGACCATTTCTTTGACGTTTGCATCATCGGCTTGGCCCTCATAAACATACGTGAAGAGAATGTCGGTATTGTTTTCCCACAGTATTCAATGACGTCTAGCCGGATTGTTGTAACGAGTGCGTAGTGCTTCTTTAGCTCGTCGCCATAAATATCTTTCACTAGGTCCCTCGAGATATGGTTATGGAACAACGGAATTCCCGTTCGTGCTGAGACAATTTCAGCAATGGTCAGTTTGCCAGATGCGGGCGGACCATAGATAAAGATTAATTTCATGTTATCACTATAACAAAAAAAGACCCCGCTAGGAGGTCTATTTTTTTTGAATCGTATTTGGAGGGTCCGATGGGGCTTGAACCCATGACACCCTGCTTAAAAGGCAGGTGCTCTAACCAGCTGAGCTACGGACCCAAATAACACTAGAAAAATATAGCATTAATAGAGGTGTTTTGTCAACGGACAGAAAGTGCTAGTATGAAATGCAATGTATAGGATGCGGAGCAAAATTCACCCGACGTGGCACTTTACTTTCGCATGTCTCGGTATCGTTGTTGGCATCGGGCTTGCGGCGGCGTGGAACGGCATGGATGCGGCGGTATGGTCATTTGTCGGAGCAGCGTTGGTCGCTGTGGCGTTTTGGCGACGATTCGCATATCTACTGGTGATAGCTTTGATTGGCGGCATGCTTCTCGGTTTGTGGCGCGGTAGTATCGACCAGCAGGCTCTAACAGTATATTCACAAGTCTTTGGGCAGAGGGTGGTCGTCAGGGGCACTGTATCGGGCGACCTGGACAATAATGCCCGTGGGCAACTAGTGATGCAACTTCGCGACCTCAAGAGCGACGGTGCTGAAATTGAGGGGCAACTGTGGGTCACCACGAAAGCGCGGACTGATCTACGACGGAGCGATCAACTAACGGTAGAGGGCAAGTTAACCTCCGGTTTCGGTAACTTTGCTGGGACGATATATGACGCGAAAGTGAGCGATGCTGTGCGTGAGACTCCTGGCGATGTTGGGGTCACTATTCGAGATAATTTTTCAGAAAAAGTCAGGAGCAGCATAGATGCACCCGCTGCCGACCTAGGAGTCGGGTATCTGCTCGGTCAAAAACGCGCACTTTCACCAGAACTCGTTGATGCGCTCATGGTGACTGGATTGACGCACATCGTCGTAGCGAGTGGGTACAACCTCACTATCCTAGTCAGATTTACTCGAAAGATATTTGCAAAAGTATCAAAATATCTTGCGGTGCTCAGCGGCGCAACGTTAGTCGGGGTGTTTATTGCAATAACGGGAAATAGCCCAAGCATGGCCAGGGCGGGGCTTGTCTCGGGGCTTAGTCTGTGGGCATGGTATGTCGGCAGACGTTTTCACCCTGTGACGCTTCTTGCCCTCGCAGGCGCACTCACGGCGTGGGTTGAACCGAGTTACGTGTGGGGAAATCTGGGATGGTCACTGAGCTTTGCCGCATTTGCGGGTGTGATGATTGTCGCGCCGCTGCTTCAGGCGTATTTCTGGGGTACAGAAAAGCCGCACGCTATAGGTAGGCTCCTGGTCGAAACCTTTTCGGCACAGTTGGCGACGCTACCAATTATCCTAATGGCATTTTCGCAATTTTCTGTCGTGGCGCTGTTTGCAAATATAATTATCGTTCCATTCGTACCGCTGGCAATGGTACTGACATTTGCCGCCGGCATAGCTGGTTATATTGCGCCATCGATTGCTAGTATCATCGCGCTACCTGCGCAGGTTTTGCTTGATGCGATGATAGCAGTTATCGAGTATTGCGCCAGCATCCCATGGGCACAGGTGTCGTTACCATTTACATGGCAAATGCTTGTCATCGCGTATGTGGTGATAGCCGCTGCATGCGTCTGCATGCGCTGGAAAACGCAGTATAGCTTGCGTCTTTCAAGCATCGTGGAATAAAGCCCCCAGATCTGTTATAATACCAAAAAGAACAGAATAAACCTTAGCGTTGGAGTGCAAATGTCAGGACACAGCAAATGGTCAAAAATCAAGCGAGACAAGGGCGCAAATGACGCAAAGCGTGGCGCTATTTTTACGAGAATCGGAAACCAAATAGCTATTGCGGCTCGGAGCGGAATCGACCCACTGATGAACCCAGCGCTGGCGATGGCTATCGAAAAAGCTAGGCAAGCAAATATGCCAAAAGATAATATTCAACGCTCGATTGACCGTGTCGCTGACAAAAACGCAGCCGTGCTCGAAGAAGTTACCTACGAGGGCTACGGACCGGGAGGTATGGGTATCATCGTCGAGGCCGCCACTGACAACAAGAACCGTACGTATCCCGAAATTCGCACCGCGCTGACCAAAAATGGCGGCTCGATGGCAGATGCTGGCAGTGTGGCATTTCAGTTCACACGAAAGGGCGTCATCCGCGTTGCGGCAACTGGTGAGGATGCTTTGTTAACAGTCCTTGATGCCGGTGCCGAAGACGCTGTCGAAGAAGACGGCGAAATCATCGTCTATACAGAGATGAAAGAGCTGGCAAAAGTTCGCACCGCTCTGGTAGATGCTGGGCTCACGGTTGAAGATGCAGAGCTACAGTATGTGCCAAATAATTCTATACCTATCGATGATTCAGAGACGGCCCGCAAAGCCATGAAAATCCTCGACACACTTGATGACCTTGACGATGTAGTAAATGTTCATACAAACGCTGACATCACTGTCGACGTGTAATAAATATGTAGTAAATTATACAATATTCTTTAAATGGAAACTGTTGTACTATGTACTCATATCTTATAAAAACAAAAAAGGATAACAAAATGAGCGTGAGAAGATTATTAGGTGGATTTGTTCCGTTGATTGCACTTGCATGGGTATTTGGCGTCGGCAACAGTAGCGTTGTGCACGCTGTGGACCAAGTTTGCGATTGGACAGGAGCCGGTGGTAATAACAGCTTCAGTACTCCGGCTAACTGGTCGAACTGCGGCTCCGCGGCACCGGGCGCATCGGATATAGTTCGTTTCCCCGATTCGTTGACGACAAACACTAATTTAGTGAATGATTTAGGCGTGCCACTTGCAGGTGTCCTAACAGTTCCTAATCCGGCTAATAATAGTTATGCATATCTTATAGACACGATTAGTTTGACTGACGGAGCCTATATAGACGTCGAGACTTCGGCCGCGTGTGACAAGCCTACCAAAGTCACATTCCAACAGATCAACTCTAGCGGCGCCGTTACGGTTAATACTGAAGCCGTGTCTGGGGCGGCAGGGGGCCAAACGTACAATATTTCAGGGGCATTATCATTTAAGAATAGATACGGTCAAGGTTATAATGGCGCACAGTCGGGTAGCTCTGCTTCGGAAATTATAGTGAAAAGTCCGTTTGTGTATTCGGCTGCCTGCCAGAATGCTGGCGGTATGGGCGCAGCGCCAAACGGTCCGTATGATATTTTTGCTGCAATAAATTATAATGGCTTGACTATCGAAAAAGGTGCCTCTGTGTCTCTGGGGGCAACATACTCGAAGCCAATTGTAGTTGGCGGAGGAACAGGCACGCAGACTCCAAAAATATTTTACTTTGGAATGTGGAATAACGAAGGCACAGAGACGCTGCCAACAAATGTTCTGATTTCTGGCCCAGTCACATTAAATAGTAATCTTAATATTTCAATAGGAAGCAGGGCGGTACTAAGAGTCACCGGATCATTGACTGGCACCGGAAAAATTGAGAAAGCGACCGACGCAACCGGTACGGTTATCATAGAATCAAATGCGAACAGCTCTACTAGTGAGAATGGCAAAATTGAGTTGCCATCTCTGGCTACCGTGATCTCGGATACGCAAGAAGGTCTGATTACAGTTGTCGATAACCAGAGACTCTCTTTGCAGGGGGAGCGTACTGATGCGTATGTAGCGGAAGGCGGGGTTCTCACTGGAACAGGCCTCCTGACGGGCCGGCTATATGTTGAGGTGGGCGCAGTCATCGCTCCGGGCAATAGTCCTGGTTGTATCACTGTAGGTACACTCAAGATTAGTGGCGAGTACGAGTTTGAGCTCGGTGGTGCGGCTAGCTGCTCGGGATATGATGAGATAATTGTTACAGACGGAGCTGCCGTAGGGCCAATCGTACTTGACGCAGGGTCTGTCCTTGCGACGTCGAGGTACAACAGGTATACACCCACCCAAAGCCAGACTTTTATGATTATAGACAATAGGACGGCAAGCGCTGTATCGGGAACCTTTAATGGACTTCCCGAAGGGGCGACGTTTGAACAAAATGGCGTTGTTTTCAAAATCAGCTACGTAGGTGGCGATGGTAATGATGTTGTGCTCACGGTGCAAAATGTACCAGCAGCACCAAACACCGGAGTCCAAATACTACGATCTAACCCGATCTTAATCGGCGGTATCACGATTGTCGGTGCGGCGTTATTGCTCGGTTTCGCTCGAGCATTTGCTAAAAGTCGACGATAAACCGCATATTTGTATCAAAAATGGGCCTCAGCTGGTGAGGCCCATTTAAATTGACGAGGGGAACCACAACCGTTATCATAAACGTAACTATGAATAACCATCGTGATGCGGGAAGGCCGCGTGTGCGTACATACCGAAACCCTTCCCTGAAGGTAGGTGTTCGGGATTCCCAAATGCGATCGCCACAAAAGCCGTCATCGATATTTTCGCTCAGCCTTAAGGGGGCTACTCAGCAAGGTACACCGTTAGTCTCTTTGCAAGCTGCTGCGATCGAGAAGCGCGCTCCTCCGAAGTCGAGTTTGAAGCCAGTTACAAATAAACTTCCGGATCGAGACGCGGGAGACATCATTCCAGCATTAGTTATTACAACAAAATTAACCCACCATGCAACCACTGCCAATTCGCAGCTTGCGCGCAACGATCAGCTTGTACGCATGCCGCACCAGGAAAAGCCAGCGAATGAGAAGGCACCCAAGCGGCAGCATCGCAGGCATTTTGTAAGCGCAAGAGCACTCTACGGCGCATCTATCGTTGTGATTGTGATCGGCGGAGGGCTCGCATATCAAGCGTATTCGACGAATCTTGCTGTTGATGCGCAAATTGAGAAATTGCAGACCGAGAGTTCAAGCACGGGTGATGGCAGCACATCTAGCTCTTTGCCGAGCGATATGAAGCCAGCGAATAAAAACTACCTCCAGGACTACAAGGTAGGGCTTGCATTGCCGCGAGTCCTTACAATCAAAAAACTAAACGTTAAAGCACGTATCATGCAAGTTGGCGTCGATAATGACGGCAAAATGGGCGTGCCAAAAACGGCATATGACGTGGCATGGTACAATGGGAGCTCTCGACCTGGCGAGGCAGGCGCCATGGTTGTCGACGGGCACGTTCAGGGTGTCGGGGGGGCTGCAATATTTGCTGATCTGAAAAAGCTTGCAGTGGGCGATCAGATAACTGTCGAGCGTGGTGACGGTAAGGTTTTTATTTATTCAGTAAGGAAATTCGAAACAGAGCTTGTTGATAAAGTTGATATGGGGCGTCTTCTCGTCTCGGTGGACACAAATGTACCCGGTCTGAACCTGATTACGTGTGCCGGCAGCTATGATGAATCGGTAGATTCATTCGACAGCCGTACAATTGTCTATGCTGTGCAGCAGTAATGTTGTAATATCTGCAAAATAAAATTGCTCATGCTTGCATAGGGCTATGCATCCACCGTATTCTTTCTATAATTAATGAGAGAGGGTAGTGGTGATGCGACGACTAATCTGGGTGACAATTGTAGCTATTTTGGTACCCGCGTTGCCCTATAATGCCGTACATGCAGCCTCCGACTCTGTTGTTATCAGCTCCGTACAAGGTGCTGGCTCGTCGGCGGCCTACGAATTTATAGAAGTAAAAAATACCAGCAATCAAGCCGTTGATGTAACAGATTGGTCCTTAGCGTATTCTAGTTCGTCTGGGTCAACGGTGAGTACTCTGCTTAGGTTTACATCACCAGATGCGGCCACGAGACTCATGCTGCCCGGAGGCAGCCATGAGATTTTTGTTTCGAACGAATATTCAGCCGCATTGGTGACGGAAAAAATGGGGCTCATGACGTTTGCTTCAGGCATCAATCACCTCGGAGGTGCAGTTCTGCTTCGTGACCAGAACGCCACGATTGTTGATTCGATTGGATGGGGTACGGCAACAAAATATTTTGAAACGGCTCCAGCAGTAGCTATGAAAACTACAACGTATTTGCAGCGACAGAATGCCGATAGCGATAATAACAGTGTAGACTTTGTCTCTATCAGCCAAATTGACGGAAAAACGATGCAGTATGGTTCAATCGAGGAGTTGTATGACGCCTGTCAAAATATAGACGGCATTCAACAAGATGTACCGAGTGGATTAGTTGAATCTGAGGGAATCTGCCTCAAGCCTTTTGCGCCGGCAAGACTGCGTATTTCTGAACTGCTGCCAAATCCTAATGGCACGGACGCAGGACATGAATATATAGAAATACTGAACGAAGATATGCTTGACGCGAACCTGTCTGATTATATGCTCCGGATCAATGGCAAGACGTATAGCTTCCCGGACGGCGATAGCATTCGTGCTGGTGAGTTAAAAACTTGGACAGATGACGATCTAGGTGTGGTATTTGCAAATACCACAGGAGCGCCAATTGAACTCGTCGCAGATGGCCAGGTGATTGACGAATCGCCTGCATATTCGAATGCTCCAGTCGATGCTAGCTGGTCTCGTTTTGGGGGCGAATGGAGATTTACAAATCAACTAACACCCGCAGCGCTAAATCTCGTTTCGCTCACTACCCCTATCGATGAGGATGATGATGGTGAAGTCGTGAATCAAGGCTGTAAAGCCGGCTATTATCGAAATGAATTAACTAATCGTTGCCGTAAGCTACCGGCGACATACCAACTTGCGCCTTGTAGCGAGGGGCAGTACCGCAACGAAGAAACTGGCCGATGCCGGTCTATTTTACAAGCTGTTTCCAGTACGCTAAAGCCGTGTGCCGATGATCAATTCCGCAACCCTGAAACAGGTAGATGCAAAAAGATCGCCAGCGTCGACGATATTTTGGAGCCTTGTAAGCCTGGTTATGAGAGGAGCGCTGACACCAATCGTTGCCGTAAGTTGTTAGTCACCGCCATGCCAGCCGCTTCATTTCCGGTGGAGCCTATCAAGCAAGTCGCTGGCTCGACAGTTATGTGGTGGACGCTCGGGGGAATTGGTATATTGGCACTCGCCTACGGAGGATGGGAGTGGCGGTACGAGATCCTACGAATCATGCGCAGAGCAGCCCCCTTTGGTGGCCGATAGACTATACTAGTGAGATGAGAATAATCGGAATTGACCCAGGCACGGGAATCCTCGGCTTTGGTGTCATCGACCACAATAAAGGCAAGACGAAGCTCGTCACGGCGGGTGTGATTAGGACGCCCGCGCATACGCCGTTGCCAATCCGTCTCGAAGAAATATATAATGGCCTGACCGAAATTATCACCGAGACGCAGCCTACCGTGATGGCTATCGAAAAACTCTTTTTTGCCCAAAATGTCACGACTGCAATGAGTGTATCGCACGCTCGTGGCGTCGCGATGCTGACAGGACAGCAAGCTGGGCTGGCAATTGAAGAATATACGCCGTTACAGATCAAACAGACGATGACCGGTTACGGTAAGGCCACAAAGAAGCAAGTCCAGGAGATGGTACGTATCCATCTGGGGCTCACCGAAGTGCCGAAGCCTGATGACTGCGCCGATGCGCTCGCGGCGGCAATCATGGCGGCAGTGATGCATCGCGGTCAATAACAAGGTATAATAGGTATTGTATGAAAAGCTCGAAACAACCGCCGCGAATGGGGCGCTATGCTAACCTCGCTGCTCCGAAGCCTGCGAAGAAGAAATCACCTCACCGACGTCATCGCCGGCTAGCGTGGTTTTGGGATCTTTCGCGCAAGAAAAAAGCGATGGTACTTGGCTTGCCGATTTTGGCATTTCTTATCTTGACGCCTATCATCACGTATTTTATCTACGCACGAGATATTTCCAACCAAGAACGACTCATGAACCGCAACAACACCGGCATCGTCTTGCTCGACAAGGACGGCCAAAAGTTTTATAGCGTCGGCCGTGCCGAGCATCGAAACCTCGTGCCACTGAGTGAGATCTCTGACGATATGGAAAAAGCATTAATCGCATCTGAGGATAAAGACTTTTATAAGCACGGTGGCTTTAGCGTCTTTAGCATCTTCCGTGCAGCATTTACCAGGGTTGGTGGTGGCTCGACCATTACTCAGCAGCTGGCGAAAAACACTGTGCTCAGCGATCAGCGTAGTCTACTCCGTAAGTACCAAGAGCTGGCGATATCTATCGCTATCGAACAGAATTATTCAAAAGACGAAATCCTCGAGATGTACCTCAACTCTGTGTACTATGGAGAGAATGCTTTTGGTATCGAAGAAGCAGCTAAAGCGTATTTCAATAAATCGCCAAGCGAGCTCGATCTCGCCGAAAGCTCAATGCTTATCGGGCTGCTGCCTGCGCCGAGCGCGTACTCGCCGATTAGCGGCAGCATGGAGTATGCCAAGCAGCGGCAGACGACGGTATTGACGCGTATGGTCAATAATAACTTCATCACAGAAGAGCAAAAGACCGCCGCGCTTGCTCAAGAGCTTGTGTTTGGAGAGGGCGCAGGCAATGTTGATTCGATCGCGCCACATTATGCGGAGATGGTGCTCAATCAACTGAGTGAGAAGTACGGATATGAAACTGTCATGCGTTCAGGATTCCAGGTCAAGACAACACTCGACACAAATGCACAAAATATCCTTAATGACGGTGTCGCCGACAGGATGTCACACATCAACGCAAATGGTGGCTCAAATGCCAGCGGTGTCATCATCGACCCGAAGACAGGTGAGGTCAGGGCGCTTGTCGGTAGCGCTGATTATAAAAATGAAGAGTGGGGCAAGGTCAACATGGTGACGACAGATCGACAGCCCGGCTCGAGCTTCAAGCCAATCTACTACTCATACGCACTTGCCGATGGCGTCATAAATCCAGCGACAATTTTGCACGACAAGCCGACAGATTTTGGCGGCGGGTATAAGCCACTCAATGCGGATAAACAATTCCGTGGCGATATATCAGTTCGAAAAGCGATTAGTCAGTCACTAAATATCCCAAGTGTTGAAGTGATGCAAAAGTATGGGATAGATAAATCCGTACAAGCGGCAAATAATCTCGGCATTTCGAGCATCAAAAAAGACAATGACTACGGGTTGTCGCTGGCGCTTGGTTCCGCGGAGGCGCCATTGATGCAGATGACAAACGCCTATGCTGCTTTTGCAAACCAAGGCCGACAATTCGAAAACGCTCTCGTCATCCAGGTAAAAGATAAATTTGGTAAGACGATTCAATCGTCGAACAAAACGTCGAAGCAGGCGATCACCAAAGAAGGTGCCTTCTTGATATCTAGCATCCTCTCTGACAACCAGGCGCGGGCACCAATTTTTGGTGGCTCTCTCACGGTTAGCGGCCATACGGTTGCAGTGAAGACCGGCACCACAAACGACAATCGTGACGCTTGGACAATCGGCTACACTCCAAAGTACGCAATCGGCATCTGGGTCGGCAACAACGACAATACGGCAATGACTTCGGGTGGTTCAGATATGGCAGGTCCAATCTGGCGTAATTCTATGCAAAAATTACTGACCGGCCAGCCTGATGAAAAATTTGCAGTGCCCGACGGGGTCGTGCAGAAGCTCGTGTGTTCATCAAATGGTGGCTTGGCGCAAAACGCCGGCAATGGAACGTTTAATGAGTTCTTCCGAGCCGGGGCGCTCCCGACAGTAACCTGCAAAGCCCCTGTCAAGGTGACTGTCTGTGACCTCGATAGCAAGCAGATCGTCACGATTGACGACACTGAAGTATCTAGTGGTAATTATTCTACCGATACGTCTAAGTGCGATGTAAAGATAAAGGTGTGTGATACAGCTACAGGCAAGATAATCTCTATCAATGAGGCAGACTATGACGCCACGCAGCATTCACGTGATACGGTAAATTGCAAAAAAGTCGCAGAAGAGCCGACAATGATCGAGGTGTGCGATACAACGACAGGCCAGGTGGTGACCATCGATGAAGCCGATTACGACGCGACGCGATACTCTAGGGACACAGAAAACTGTCAGGTTGTCTCGAGGCCACCGCGATAATGGCTAGCAGCCATGAGAGTTGGTGTCATGCTGTGAGCTGTGCGATAATATGTCTATGATTGCACATGTATTCGGGACGGTTGCCGAAAAATTTGGCTCAAGCGTGATTGTTGACGTCAGCGGGGTAGGTTACGAAGTGAACGTATCTGCAAATGATTATGACGCAGTGACACTCAACCAAGCAGTTAAGTTTTTCACGTATCACCACATCCGGGAGCAGTCTCAGGAATTATTTGGCTTTTCTAGTCTCGCCGCAAAGAAATTGTTTGAAATGCTCATTACCGTCCAAGGTGTCGGCCCCAAGGCTGCATTATCGATACTGAGCCTCGGTGATGCCGAATCTGTCAGGAACGCGATTGCAAACAGCGACAGCGTGTATCTCTCGGGTGCGAGCGGAGTCGGCAAAAAGACTGCCGAACGAGTCGTGGTGGATTTGTCGGACAAGGTTGGCATGCCGATTGTTTACAGGCAAGCGGGCGTTGGCGTGCAGACCGAGCTCAATACCAGCGATGAAGCACTTGAGGCTCTGATAGCCCTTGGCTATACACTCAACGACGCGACAAAAGCTCTCGAAAAAGTAGATACAACACTGCCAACAAGTCAACGTGTACGAGAGGCACTGAGAGGTTAAGCATGGCAATCGAACGAATAGTTGATACAAGTGTGAGTGATGATAGTTCAGAGGAGCTTCAGATAGAAGTAACCCTCCGGCCTCAAACGTTCATTGAGTATGTCGGGCAGGAGAGGTTAAAGAGAAATCTGCAGCTCAGTATTGATGCAGCAAAAAAGCGTAGCGAACCCATCGATCACGTCTTACTCTACGGACCTCCAGGGCTCGGCAAGACGACGATGGCAACCGTCATAGCCAATGAGATGGGAAAAACCATTCGCATCACGAGCGGCCCTGCTATCGAGCGTGCGGGTGATCTCGCGAGTATTCTGACGAACCTGAGTGACGGCGACATACTGTTTATCGATGAGATACATCGCCTGAATCGTACAGTCGAAGAGGTGTTGTATTCTGCGATGGAGGATTTTAAGCTTGATATCGTGATCGGTAAAGGCCCGGCGGCGCGCAGCGTCAGGCTTGATCTGCCACAGTTTACCGTCATCGGCGCAACGACACGCACTGGTAGCTTGGCTGCACCGCTTCGTGATCGGTTCGGCCACATCTATCGTCTCGAGTTTTATTCTACAGATGAAATCGCTAAAATTATCAGACGCTCGGCGAACATCCTGGAGAGCCCAATCGATCCGATCGCGGCCGATTTGCTTTCAACAAGAGCAAGATTGACGCCTCGCATCGCGAATAGGCTCTTAAAGCGTGTGCGCGATTACGCCGATGTGAACGGTGATGGTATTATCGATACGGTTACGACCACAAGGGCACTCGAGATGCTTGAAATTGACACGCTAGGTCTTGATCCGGCTGATCGCAACTTGCT
>Ga0073899_10003404_pt1 | contig 14088 bp, 13 predicted proteins | sample KloWWTmetaKNB5Ph_FD_88975 | JGI IMG/M metagenome (GOLD analysis project Ga0073899, IMG submission 88975) | Active sludge microbial communities from Klosterneuburg, Austria, studying microevolution and ecology of nitrifiers - Klosterneuburg... | ecosystem: Engineered > WWTP > Aerobic digester >... | reverse complement strand
GCCACTAGTGCCATGCGCGAGGCGAGCAACAGCCAAGCGATCATGGACCGTGTGGAAATGGAGAGCGGTGTCCACATCGAATCCATTGGTGGCAAGACCGAAGCGGACCTTATCGTGAACACCTTCTGGACGCAGGACCTGCTGAAAGACTTGAGCTACCTGTACATCGATGTTGGAGGGGGAAGTACCGAACTAACGTGGTTGAAAGGGGGCAAACGGGTGAAAGGTGCCTCCTTCCAGGTTGGAACAGTTCGCACCATCAAGGGCAAAGTGAAGGATGGCGTGTGGAATGAAATTTCCGAGTTCCTTACGACCGTGAAGAAGGAACATGGCAGCGGAGTCGGTATCGGGACCGGAGGTAACATCAACCGGATCTTCAAGGAGAACGGCAACCGCTTTGGTGAACCATTGGGCCGGGACGATATCCAAAAGCAACGGGACCGGATCGATGCCTACAGTTTTGAGGACCGGGTGAAACTCTTGCGTCTTCGTCCGGATCGTGCAGACGTTATTGTACCCGCAGCGGACATCTTCCTGCGGATCATGGGCCTCGCGGAGATCGATGAACTCTTCGTTCCCAAAGTGGGTCTTGCCGATGGGATGGTCTACGACATGTACATGAAGCAATACGGCCAGAAACGGTACGCCCCGCAGAACGTTTCGGCCTGATCGCATGAGATCGCTGTGCATTCTACTGGCCACCTTTTTCCCTTTCCTTTTGCACAGTGCCGATGGACCATGGTCCTTGGGTGCGCGGTTGCACTATGGATCATTATGGCCACACAGTCGCAGCAGTTGGATCCTGGTGCAAGGCCATGCCGTGGGTGGTGAAGTGTTCGCGGAACGGCGGTTGCTGGGCGATCGGGAATGGCAAAGGGATTACCGGGGTCCGAGCGTTGGCTTCGGGTTCATGTATGCCGACATGGCGGCGCCCACATTGATCGGCGCCAGTTATCGCGTGGTCCCTTACTTGTTCCTCCCGATCATGGAAGGCAGGAACGGCTGTTTCGGAACGCGATTGGGTTGGGGCGTGGGCTACATTTCACAAGCCTTCGATCGGCGCGAGAACACCAAACAGATCGCGATCGGGTCCCGTGTCAACACCGCGATCCAGGTCATGCTTGAGTATCGTCTACGGATCGATCGGACCACCTTACATACAGGTCTTTCCTTGGATCATTGGAGCAACGGGGCGGTTGCTCTGCCGAACTTGGGTTTGAACTTGGTAACGGCCAACGTGGGTTTGAGCTATGCTTTGGGTGCTGTTACGCCCTATGTCCACGTGCCGGACACTTCAAGGATGAAACGCCCATTGCGTGAACAGAGCGTAGTACTAGCAGGATCTGTGTGCGAAGTAGCGCGACCGGTGAGTGGCACGCACAGTGTGTACTCGTTGATCGGCAATGTGCAATGGCGGGTTACGCGGAAGTCATCATTCGGCTGTGGTTTCGACGTGTTCAACAAGGGAACGCTGGGTACGCTGTATCCGGAACTGTTGGACAAGCCGCGCTCGGCGTACACACAGGTTGCGGTGCATGGCGGTTATGCATTGGGCTTCGGTCGGGGTGAATTGCTCTTCCAAATGGGAGCATACGCATACACACCAAAACCGGAGACCTCGATCGTCTTCCACCGTTTCGGCATGCGCTACCGGATCGGGAAACACCTGCTTGCTCACATGTCGTTGAAGAGCCACTACGCAACGGCCGACCACTGGGAATTCGGGATTGGGTACAGATGGAATTGAAGTGGGCCATAGCATTTTCCGTTCTCGTCCTTCCCGGATGTCAACGCGAACAGTGGGATGATTGCATCACCAGTGCCGGGCCCATGCGCAGTGAAGAACGCATCGTCGGGGACTTTACCACGGTGGATCTTCGCGAGCGGATCGACCTTGTGCTGGAGGAACGAACCGCAGGCTCGATCGACGTGGAAGCCGGTAGGAATTTGCTCGATCAAGTGCGTGCCGAAGTGCGCGACGGTGTGCTTTATTTGGACAACGACAACACCTGCAAATGGGTGCGCAGTTACAAACCGCGCATCACGGTGAAAGTGCCGATCGCTGCTGTGGACCATCTGGTCCTCCGCGGTACGGGTAACGTTACCTGCAGCGACACCATCGTTCGTGAAGCGTTCAACGTGGAGCAGTGGGGCGGACAAGGAAGTACAACATTGACCGTTGACGTGAACGAAATTGACATCGGCATGCACACCGGCGCGGGGGATGTAAGGCTGCACGGACGGTGCCGCTCACTGGCGAAATTGTACAGCGGGATCATGGCCCCGATCGATGCATCGGACATGCGCACACGGTTCGTTCAAGTCAACAACAGCAGCATTTCCGACATGCGTTGCTGGCCAACAGAAGCACTTTCAGCAACGATCAGTGGTGTAGGGGACGTGTACTACCAAGGGTCTCCAACGAACTTGGAAAGTACTGTCACCGGCAGCGGTTCGTTGATCAGGGTGGAGTGATCATTTCTTCATCCAACGCACAGCGCTGGTACCTGCTCGGATATGGTAAGCACCGGGGGATAATCCACTGGCATCGATGCGCATTGAAGGTCCCGTTGATCGTTGCTTCAGCGCGATTTTGCCCGTGACATCATAGACTTCGATCAGCTCGCCAAATTCAAGGTCGTTTAGGTTGAAGTGTTCGATGCCGGGGTTCGGAAAGATCAATAGGCCGGGACTGCCAGCAAGTTCATTCAACCCGACCAAGGATTCGCAATTGATAACATTCAATGCATAGGCGATCTCGTCGTCGCTATAACAGCGCATGCCCGTCGGGCCGTCGATGATGTAATTCGGACAATACATGTACAGGTCGAACGTGGAGCCGATGCGTTCGATAACGGTCGTTCCGGACACGTTCAACCAGCGCAAGGACACATCATCTACCACCATCGTTCCTGTGTCCGACACAAGTAATGGCTCGCAATTGGTGTCAACGGCGTGAGCTGGATACCAATGGTCTCCGGGGACCGCGCCAAACCAGTAAAGGGTATCCCACGTAATGCCACTTAGTGTGAACACCACATCGTCCGCAGACCGCGTGATCACCGAGACGGGATCGTAGGAGATGATCGGTGGTCCACCATAGGTCGGTCCGGGTGGAGCTTGCGGATACTGGATCGCGGAGTACCGGTCGATGACCTGCGCAGTATAGCCACCGACAAGCGTATCGTGCGTGTAGCTCATGCGCTGGAACCCCGCCAAGATCAAGCCAGCTTCATAGGTCCACGTAGCTCCAGGCGGGCACCAGATCTGGCCCCAGCTAAAGTTGGAACCAATCAGCATGAATCCAGCGAAAGCGAACCACTTCATAAGATGAAGATAGGTGCGGATCGATCACATCCATGCCAGGCCCCAATTTAAAACATGCCAAGGAACAGCAGGAGGCCGATGACTTGTGCTTGCATTTGGCAGTGGCTCGTTGATCAGGCTGGAGTGATCGAACAGTCTTTCAGCGATACGAACAAAGGATTTTCGGCCCACAACGAGCAGGGTGAGATCAAATGACGAACGGCACCACTTCTCCGATCGGCGTGTTGGAATGGAGCGTACCAAATTACTTTGCAGTGCGATGAAGAAGAAAGAGATCCGCGACTTGGCGGAGGAACGCTTCCAGCTTGGTTATTCGCGGCAGCATGTCCAGAACGAGCTGGTGCTGCTGCACCCGGAAGTCCCACCCAAGCGCATCGCCGGGGTGATCCGTTACTTGGCACCGGAAGCCACCCGAACACATTTCCGGATCTACCAAATAGGTCTACTTGCCGTGGTGGTCATGGCTGGTGCGTTGCAATTGGCACGGACCATCAATGCAGGTTGGATCGATAGGAGCCAGCCATGGGGATGGTTGAGTGCCGTGCCGTTTGCGACATTATTCCTCGGTTATTCGATCTATCGTTGGCGTGGAAATGGCCTCTCTTTGTTGGTAGTGCTCAGTGGCATAGGCGCCTTCGGGATGATGGACCCATTACGGGACATGTTCAACGGACATGCCGATCCATGGGAGTTGGGTAGCGGATCATTGAGCTTGTTGATCAGCATCCTCGCTGGTTACTTGCTCAGTCGTGCGTTCCCGAAGTTCAAGGTGGAAGAGGATCCATCCGGGATCGGTCCACCGCGCATCATTTTTCCGCAAGAAACAGGCATGGCGATGATGTGATCGCGAAACTCTCCACCCTTCCGTAAGCCATACCGGCCGTTTCGTGCAAGCAGAACCGGACTTTGTGTTAGCCGGATCCTTTCCTGGTCCTGTACTTTGCACCATATCCAAGGAACGTGTCGAACGAGATCCATCATATCAAGTCCATCAGCGAGCTGCACGCGATCAGCGGCTTCGATAAGCCCACGCATCCGTTGATCTCCGTGATCGACGTGAGCAAGTGGGAACTAGGCCCGGAATGGGTGGGCAGAAAGATGCGGACGGATCTGTATTCCATCGCATTGAAGGATGCGAGTTGCGGGATGGATTACGGACGGAACACCTACGACTTCAATGAAGGGGTGTTGATCTTCACCGCACCGGACCAGGTGGCTACCATCACCAAGGAACAGAAGTTGGGCGCGATCAATGGCTGGATGATCTTCTTCCACCCGGACCTGATCCGCAACACGGCGCTGGGCAAGCGCATTGACGAGTTCGGTTTCTTCTCGTACGAGGTGCATGAAGCGTTGCACCTCTCCGATGCCGAGCAGAAGACCTTGAATGAGTGTGTGGAGCTGATCCGCACCGAGATCGGAGCGCGGATCGATGGCCACAGTCAGCGGGTTATCGCGAGCACCATCGAGTTGTTGCTGAACTACAGCCAGCGCTATTACGAGCGGCAGTTCCACACGCGCACCGCGCAACACAGCGATGTGGTCAGCCAGTTCGAGGTTTTGTTGAAGGACTATTACAAGCAAGGACATTTCGCCGAGAAGGGCATGCCTTCCATCGAATTCTTCGCGGAAGAGGTACATCTATCGCCCAATTACTTGAGCGATCTCTTGAAGAAGGAAACGGGCATGTCCACCAAGGACAAGATCAATCACTTCGTGGTGGAAAAGGCAAAGGACCTCTTGCTAAGCGAAGACGAGCCCATCAGCGGGGTCGCGTACAAACTGGGCTTCAACTATCCGCATTACTTCAGCCGTTTGTTCAAGGCCAGAACGGGTATGACGCCGATCGAGTACCGCAGCAGAACTATGCTGAACTGACCCGACAGGAACACATTACCCTTTTCAGGGATCCGTGTTACACAAAGAGGGATAGGTGTTAAGACCGCACCACCCATTGAAGGAAGTTTGCATCCGATAGAACAGAACAGATGACAACAATAGACAGAACGAAGCCAGTGCTTGTGACCGGTGCCAACGGATATGTGGCCAGTTGGTTGGTGAAACGCTTGCTGGACGAAGGCCTCACCGTACACGCTGCAGTACGCAACCCCAAGGACGAGAAGAAGATCGCGCACCTGAAGGAAGCGGCGGCCAAGTCGAAGGGACGGATCGTGTTCTTCGCAAGCGATCTGCTGAAGCCCGGATCGTACAAAGAAGCGATGGAAGGTTGTGAGTTGGTTTACCACACCGCTTCGCCATTCACTACGAACGTGAAGGATGCGCAGAAGGAATTGATCGATCCGGCGGTGAACGGAACGGCGAATGTGCTGAACTCTGCCAACGAGGTCAGCTCGGTGAAGCGCGTGGTGGTCACCAGCAGTTGTGCTGCCATCTACTGCGATGCCATCGACACCGTGAATGCACCGGGCGGACGGATCACCGAGGAGATCTGGAACACCACGGCATCGCTGGAGTACCAGCCATATTCCTACTCGAAGACCCTTGCGGAGAGGAAGGCTTGGGAGATCGAAAGGTCACAAGATCGATGGGACCTTGTTACGGTGAACATGTCCTTGGTATTGGGTCCTGCGCTGAACCCCGGCAACACCACATCGGAGAGCATCAACATCCTCAAGATGCTCGGTGGTGGTGAAATGAAAATGGGTGCTCCGCGAATGGGAGTCGGCCTAGTGGATGTCCGCGATGTGGCCGAGGCGCACTTCAAAGCGGGATATACACCGAGTGCGAAAGGACGCTACATCACCTCCGCGCATTCCACGAACTTCCTGGAAATGGGAACCGTGCTCCTGCCCAAGTATGGCGACAGATTTCCGTTGCCGACGAAGGCCTTGCCGAAATGGTTGTTGATGATCGTTGGTCCGTTCACGAACAAACTGTTCACGCGACCATTCATCCGCAAGAACGTGGATGTGCCTTGGAATGCGGACAACTCCAAGATCAAGAAGGATCTGGGGATCACCTTCAGACCAATGAAGGAAACGATGGAAGATGCCTTCCAGAACCTGATCGATGAAAATATATTGAAAGCGAAATGATAGAGCACACCAACACATGGGCACAAGGTGATGTAGCCCAAGGAAAATTGATGTTGATCGTGGGAGCTATCCTGCTCTTGGCTTCCATCCTCGCTTGGAGGAACGGTGGCGAAATGCTGCGCGGGATGCTGATCCCGGTCGGCCTTCTTATACTGATCGCTTCTGGCTACGGCGGGTTCATGCAAGTGAACCGGCCCGCACATGCAAGAGCTCTTGCCGAGCGCTACCAGCAGGGTCCGGAGAGTAGCAGGACTGCGGAGGTCGCACGCCTCCAGAACGACTGTAAGAATTACCGCAAGATGAATATGATCTGGAGTACGATCTTTCTTACGGCGATCGCATTGATCTTCCTCGCTGGTTCCGGCACATGGAAAGGTGTTGCACTTGGACTGATCGTACTGAGCAGCGTCGGGTTCGTGGTAGACAATTTCCTGTTCCATCGCGCAGCGGTCTATCTGGAAGCCATCGCATGAAGAAGAACTGGTTCAAACGGAAGCGCACCTACTTCATGGGAGTTCCATCACTTCTCTTCCTTTCAGGTAGCATCTTCGTTAACAGTAGTTCGGAATTCGGAAGTACGCCAAATACAATGGATAAAAAGAAATACGAAGCCTCCGCGAACTTCAACAACGGAAAGTTCCAGAACATCTTGCCCACCAACATGTCAATGTCCGCGCGGGACATGGCAACGACCCTCTACGACTTCGTAGCAGGAGGCGATGACTTATCACCGAAAGGCAAGATCCCCGTGCTGCATCCGGATAGCGCGTTGATCACTTCACCGCCACAAGCTGCGCGCATGGTGTGGTTCGGGCACTCTGCATTCCTCTTGCAACTGGATGGCAAGAACATCCTGATCGATCCCATGTTCGGAGCTGTACCTGCGCCACACCCTTGGCTCGGTCGCGCGCGTTTTACCGATGGACTGCCGATCGAGATCGCGGCCTTACCACAGATCGATGCGATCCTGCTTTCACACGATCACTACGATCACTTGGACTATGGGTCCATCAAAGCATTGAACGCTAAAACGAAGGAGTTCTACGTCCCGCTCGGAGTGGGATCGCACTTGCGTTCTTGGGGCATTGAAGAATCACGCATCCATGAACTCGATTGGTGGAACGAGATCGATCACGACGGCATCCGTTTCGCGTTGGCACCAGCCCGCCATTTTTCAGGACGGGGTCTCACCAACCGCTTTTCAACGCTCTGGGGTGCATGGGTGATACACGGAAAACAAGACCGCATTTTCTTCAGCGGCGATAGCGGTTACGGTCCGCACTTCGCAGCCATCGGTGCCAAGTACGGGCCCTTCGACTTTGCGATGATCGAGTGTGGCCAATACAACGAGAAGTGGGCGGATATCCACATGATGCCAGAGCAATCGGCACAAGCGGCGGTGGATGTGGGTGCGAAAGTGATGATGCCGATCCATTGGGGATCTTTCGTACTAGCCATGCACAGTTGGACCGATCCCGTTGTGCGCGTGACAAAGCGGGCGGAGGAGTTGGGGATGCCGATCATTACGCCGCGTATCGGCGAGATGATCAGGTTGGATGCTCTTGATCAGCTCCAGAACGCTTGGTGGTCGAAACTTTGATCGGTCCTGTTTGTTTTCGTGAAGCAGTGAATGGACCAATGAACGAGTGCGTGCCTTATCATTGGCCTATCAATTGATCACAATGGCAGAACAGAAGAGCTTGTACGAAAGCGCATTCGAGAACAACAAGAAGTGGATCGCCGAGAAGAAGTCCACCAACAAGGATTTCTTCAAGCACCTTGCGGAAGGGCAAACACCGGAGATCCTCTACATCGGCTGTAGCGATAGCCGTGCGACCGCAGAGGACCTGATGGGTGCTGCACCCGGTCAAGTATTCGTTCACCGCAACATCGCCAACATCGTAGGTGGTGCCGACCTGAATACCTTAAGTGTGATCCAGTATGCCGTTGGTCACCTGAAGGTGAAGCATGTGGTGGTATGCGGCCACTACTACTGTGGTGGTGTGAAGGCAGCGATGGAGGCACATGACCTGGGCATCTTGAATCCATGGTTGCGCTACATCCGCGATGTGTACCGGATCCATCAGAAGGAGTTGGATGCGATCGCCGATCAAGAACAGCGTTACCGCCGATTGGTGGAATTGAACGTGCAGGAACAATGCATCAATGTGATCAAAACGGCCATATTGCAGAAGACTTTTCTACAGACGGGATCACCTGTCGTTCACGGTTGGGTCTTCGATGTACGCACCGGTGAACTGATCGACCTCAAGATCGACTTCGAGAATGAGTTGAAGCACATCCGAGAGATCTACGACCTCGGATTTGAAGTCTGAAGGTTTACCGCCAATTCCCTTAGTAGCTCAACAACACGTGCTACCGGGGCCGCACATGCCTTCGGTTGGCAGTGTCGCACCTTCAACGGTCGTCAACTTGATCTTCGCTGTGCTTTCTGCAGTAGGAGCGCAACACTGTGTTTCGGACTTTGTCGCAGCAACGGTTATGCTGAAGATGCCGGTGCCACTGGCTTTGAATGCTGCGATCTCTTCTGCACTGAGGTAGTTGGAGAGAATATCATCAGGAACGATGATCGGTTTGCGTTTCTGCACCGTTACCTGCTCGAAGCCGAGGTCGTGGATGATGCCCAAGTACTCGCTCTCTTGCAAGGCACCGCTCACACAACCTGCATAAAGGGCCGCCGCGTTCTTGATGTTCTCGGGCAACTCGCCGTTCAACACCACATCGCTGATGCTGAAGTGTCCACCGGGTTTCAGCACGCGCAATACCTCGCTCATGGCCTGCCGTTTGTTCGGCACAAGATTCAAAACGCAATTGCTCACCACGACGTCCACGATGTTGCTGGTCAATGGCAATGCTTCAATATCTCCCTGACGGAATTCAACGTTCTGGAAGCCCAATTGAGCAGCGTTCGCCTTTGCCTTCGCGATCATTTCCGGAGTAAAGTCCACGCCGATCACACGACCATCTTCGCCGGCGATCGCACGCGCCACGAAGCAATCGTTGCCTGCTCCGGAACCCAGGTCCAGGACGGTATCTCCGGGCTTGATGTCCGCGAATTCCGTAGGCAGTCCACAGCCAAGTCCAAGGTCCGCATTGGCGGTGTAGCCTTCGAGTGAACTGTAGTCTTCACTCATGATGTTATACACTTCCGTACTGCATCCGCCAGCCCCACAACAGCTACTCGTATTGGTGGCTTTGTCCTGCAAGGCGATCTCTGCATACTGGCGACGGACCATTTCTTTTGTCTCTTCTGCGGTTGACATGTTCGGTTGAGTTCGTATCGTTATTGTGCGATCAGTACACTATTTCAGCAGCACTTGGTATCAATGGGATTCATGCTGTCCATCAGTTCAGCAAGCGAACGTTTGGCGCGTTCCCATTCCTTGGGGTCAATACAGTAGCAAACGCGTTTTCCTTCGATCTCGCCTTGGATCAGTCCGGCCTCCTTCAGTTCCTTCAAATGCTGGCTCACCGTGCTCTGACTGAGAGGTAGTTGGTCCACGATGTCCCCGCAAATACAGCTCTTGTTCGCGATCAGGAACTTCAGGATCGCTACGCGTGCCGGATGTCCAAGTGCCTTCGCATAGCGAGCAACGCGGTTGTCGCGGATGGTGAATTCTTCGAGCTTGGCGGTACCCATGATGGATCTTATACATCGCAAAGATACGATGAAGGATCCAGGGGTCAACGTGCTTTCTGATCTTCTGGACAGCTCAAGCTAACAACCCGCTCGGAGGTCACGATTCACGCAACCTCCAGGCGTTCTTCCAATTTCTTGCGTTTGCGACCGAAGCGCAGACCGCCGACCTTCTCCATGAGGCGAGTGAAGATGTAGTACATGGTAGGCACAAGAACCAACGTAAGGATCAGCGAGCTGGTCAGTCCACCGATGATCACCCAGGCCATGCCGTTCTTCACTTCGGCACCATCGCCACTGGCGAGCGCGATCGGCAACATGCCGAAGATCATGGCCACGGTGGTCATCAAGATCGGGCGCAAGCGTTCGCGACCGGCTTCCAACAAGGCTTCGGTGAGGCCCATGCCTTCCGCACGTAGGTGGTTGGCAAAGTCGACGATGAGGATACCGTTCTTGCTCACGAGACCCAAGAGCATGATGAGGCCCACGATGGCGAAGATGCTGAGCGGCTGCATGGTGAGCGCAAGTGCGAGCAACGCACCGATGAGCGCCACGGGAATGGAGAAGAGCACCACGAACGGATACACCACGCTTTCGTAGAGGGCCACCATGATCAAGTACACCAGGATAATACCCAGAACAAGAGCAGTGCCTAAGCTGCCGAACGAATCACCTTGGTTCTTGGCATCGCCGAGGTACTGGATGCTCACCCCTTCAGGCAATGGATGAGCGGCCAATGTTTTCTTGATGTCCGCTACGATGGTACCGCTCGGTCGACCGACGGCCGCGCTGTTCACTTTGATGGAGTTGAGGCGGTCCGTGCGTTCCAATACGCTGCTGCCCATGTCCTCGTAAACATCCGCAAGTTGATCCAAGCGCACGGTGGCTCCCATGGGGTTGGTGATCATCAATCCGCGCACGCTGTTGATGTCCTGCCGATCGCCTTGGTCCAAGCGCATGTTGATCGGGTATTCCTCACCGCCTTCCTTGAACTTGTAGATGTCATTCCCACGGAATGCGATCTGTACGGAACTGCCCACATCCCCGCTGCTGAAGCCAAGTTGCGCCATGCGCGTTTGATCCAGCTTCACCTTCACTTCCGGCTTTGGGCTCTTGGTGCTGAATGCCACATAGTCGCTGCCCGGTGTGCTTTCCACAACGTCGCGCACCAGACGTGCCGCTTTCCACAGGCTGTCCATGTTGGTGCCTTTCACCGCGATCTGAATAGGTGTCTGGCCGGAACCGGTGATGCTGGTCTGCACCACGGTCACCTTCACGCCGGGGATCTCGCTCACCTCGTCGCGGATCATGTTGCCGAATTGCTCGGAACTCATGCTACGATCGTGTTTCGACACCAACTTCACGTTGATCTCAGAGAGGTTCGCCGTTGAAGAACCACTGCCGGACCCCGATCCCATCTGCGCACTTTGGGTGCCCACGTTCGTGAACGTGTTCACCACTTCAGGGTGCTGCATGATGATGCGTTCGGCCTTCATGGTAAGCTGATCGATCACACCCAAGTTGGCTTGTGGCGCTGCTTCCAGTTGAACGATGAATTCACCGCGATCACCATTGGCGACGAACGTGGCTCCGATGAACCCGGTCGGCACGAGTGCGATGGAGCCAACGAAGAGCACCAGCACTCCGATGAGGATGTAGCGTTTGTGTGTGAGGGACCAGGTCAGGATACGCCCGTACTGGTTCTGAAGGCCGGTCACGCCCGACTCGAAGGCCAAGCTGATGCGGCCCCACAACGTGTCCTTGGTGAGGTGTGCGAGCTTGCCCCAACGGGAGGCCAGCAGCGGTGTCAGCGTGAAGGCCACCACGAGGCTCATCAAGGTGCTGAACACCACGACGAGGGCGAATTCACGCAGGATGTTGCCGATCAATCCACCGGCCATGGCCATGGGAATGAACACCACCACGTCCACCAAGGTGATCGCCAAAGCGGTGAAGCCGATCTCTGCGCGACCTTCCAAAGCGGCGGTCCAGCGGGTCTTGCCCATTTCAAGGTGGCGATAGATGTTCTCGAGCACCACGATGCTATCGTCCACGAGAATACCGACGACCAACGAGAGCGCCATCAGGGTCATCAGGTTCAGCGAGAACCCGAAGATGTACATAAGGATGAAGGTGGGGATCATGGCCGAAGGCAGAGCCACCAATACGAAGAGCGAACTGCGCAGGCTGTGCAGGAACATGAGCATCACGAAGCCCACGATCAGCACGGCAAGCACCAGATCCTCCATCACAGCATCCGCGGATGAAAGCGTGTAGATGCTCTGGTCCATGGCGATCACATAATCGAAGTCCACATCGGCGAGTTGGGTCTTCAATTCAGCCAAGCGCTCCTTCACACCGCGGCTCACGTCCACGGCATTCGCATCGCTTTGTTTCACCAATTGCAGGCCGATGCCCGGCATGCCATTGCTACGGTTGTAAGTGGTCGCTTCGGTCAATCCGTCGGTTACGGAGGCCACGTCCTGCAGCAGGATCCGGGAGCCATCGGGATTCTCGCGGATCACGGTATGGCGGAGGTCATCGACCGTTCCGGCGCGCGCCTCCAAGTTGATCGAAAGACGTGAGATACCGCCTTCCACGTTCCCTGCGGGGAAAGTGCTGCTGTTGCTGCCGACGGCTTGCGCAATGCGTGTTGGGCTCAGGCCGTAGGCCTTCAGTTTGTCGTTGTCCAACACCACTTGCACTTCGCGTTGTTGGGCACCGATCAACGACACGGAACCAACTCCGCTCACGTTGCTCAGGATCGGTACAACACGGTCATCCAACAGTTGATAGAAATCACCGGGGGAAAGATTGCTGGTGGCGCTAAAGCGAAGGATCGGGATCTCGTCGGTGCTGAAACGGGAGACCACGGGGTCATCCGCATCCTCCGGAAGAAGGGCCTTCACTTGGCTCACTTTCCTTTCGGCATCGCGTTGCGCGTTGTTCACGTTGATCCCTTGCTTCAGGGTCACGGTGATCGAGGAAAGACCTTCCTGCGAAACAGAGCTGATCTGGTCCACGCCTTCGATCGCGCTCACGGCGTCCTCCAGCAGTTTGGTGATGGTGTTCTGGATCTCTTCCGGCGAAGCACCGCGATAGGTGGTACGCACCGAGACCACGTTGGCTTCGAACTTGGGCAGCAGGTTGTAGCTGAGCTGCTTGTAGCCGAGGAAGCCGAAGAGGATCAGGGTGACGAAGATCACCGTGATCAGCAAGGGCCTGCGAATGGCGACTTCAGTAATGGACATCTGTACTATGCTTTAAGAGGAGAAACAATGATCAGTTGGCGTTGGTGATCCGCACCAGTGTGCCTTCCACAAGGTTGAGCTGGCCGGTAAGCACCACGGACTGTCCGGGCTCCAAGCCATTCACTACGGCGATGCGATCACCCACTTCACGCCCCAGCGTGATCTGGCGTCTGGTTGCACGCATGGTGCTGTCCGTGCCTTGCACCAAGAATATGTACGGATCCTTCAGGCCTTCGCCGAGGGCGGTCTTCGGGATCAATAGCGCTTCGCCTTCTGCATTGTCGCTGAACAGTGCGGTGATGAATGTGCCGCTCTTCAGCGGATGGTCCTTGCTGTTCACCAGGTCCACTTCCACTTCGTAGTTGTGGCTTTCATCGCCGCGTGGGCTCACGAAGGTCACCTTGCCGGGGAAGGTCTCGCCCGGATAGATGTTCGTGGTCAAGGTCACGTCCTGGCCGGTGCGTACGCGGTAGGCATCGCTCTCGCTCACGTATACCTTGGCCTTCAGTCGCGCCACATCCACGATTTCCACCACGGCGGTATTTGCACCAACGAACTCGCCGATCTCGACGTTCTTCGCCACCACGGTGCCACTTACCGGAGCGATCACTTGGGCATCACGGATCTGCTGGCGGATCTGGTCCACCTTTACTTGGGCGTTCTGGTATTGGTAGGCCGCATCATCGTAGGTCATCTGGCTGGTGGCCTTGCCTTCCAGCAGGTCCTTGAACCGATCGTGGTCCTTCTTCAACCGGCCGAGGCTCAATTCAGCAGCCTGCAGGTCCAGTTGCTTTTG
>Ga0073899_10003403_pt1 | contig 14089 bp, 8 predicted proteins | sample KloWWTmetaKNB5Ph_FD_88975 | JGI IMG/M metagenome (GOLD analysis project Ga0073899, IMG submission 88975) | Active sludge microbial communities from Klosterneuburg, Austria, studying microevolution and ecology of nitrifiers - Klosterneuburg... | ecosystem: Engineered > WWTP > Aerobic digester >... | reverse complement strand
GGCGGCCCCGCGCGGGCCCGATCGTCGCCGATCAGGCGCGCGCGAAGTCGCTGATGACCGCCGGCGTCGCCGTGTCGAAACCGACCACGTCGAGCATGCCGGCATCGTTCGGGTCAGCGATGCTGAACCCGTTCGAGGTCATCCCCACCACCACCACCTTCGCCGCGATGCCACGCGCCTGACGGTACGCGCGGATCGCCTGCGCCGGGTGCACGCTCCCGGCCCACGTCTCGCTGTCCGTGTAGATGACGAAGGTGTCGACATCCACGCGGTTGCGCTCGGCCCACAGCATGGGCAGCGCGCAGTCGGTGCCACCGAAGGGCAGCCCGTCGACGGCCTTGCAGACGTCGTCGAGCCGCTGCCGCGGCGAGATCGCGAGCGGGCGCAGGCCCGACTCGCCGCCGCCGTACTGGCCGCCGTAGCCACCGGTCGCGGCGGTGAACGCCACGAACTGGTGGTCGCGCTCGGTGGCCGCGGTGATCAGCGCCATCGCGGCGCTGCCGATCCGCGGCGTCAGGCCGGGCACCCCGGCGATCGCGCCCGAGCTCATCGAGCCCGACACGTCGAGCGCCAGGAGCGTGCGCTTGCCGCTCGGCTCGACCGCCTTGAACGCCTGGTAGAACGCGCCGTCGAGGGCATCGACGACCGCCGCCACCGGCGCCCAGGTGCCGCCGCCGCGCGCGCCGTGACCGCTCTTGTACGTGGTCAGGGCCGCCAGCACCGCGACCGGATGGACGCGCGCCTTCTTCAGGCGCGCCTCGTCACCCAGCCGCGCCACCACGGTCTTGGCCGCGTCGCTGCCGGCCTTGAGCAGGCCGACGCGCGTCATGGTCGCGAGGTTGCGGATCATCGCCGTCATCGGCATGTCGGCGAGGAGCGCGTCCCAGATCTCGGCGAAGGTCAGCCACGTGGTCGGGACCGCCTCGCGCGGGACCCGGTGCTCGCGCACCAGCGCCGCCGCGCGCGCGACCTCGTCGACGCGCTTGAGCTCGTCCACCGCGGTCAGGAGCCGCAGCGCCTGGTCGGCCTTGGCCTCGTCGGTCAGCGCGCCGCTGGTCACCCAGGCGAACAGCCGATCGTGCGAGGGCGAGGCCGCGCGCGGGTGCGCGAGGCGCAGGAGGTCGCGGGTCGACCAGCCGTCGCGGCTGCCGTACTTCACGAGCTGGTAGGCCAGGTCGCGGGCCGGCTTGTCGTTGAACCAGGCGGCGACCGCCTTGCGCATGCCGCGACCCCAGCCGCCGAAGCCCTGGGCGTACTCGGCGAAGTGCATCAGCTGGGTGCCGGTGCGGCACACCGCCGGCAGCGCGGCGTAGGCGGCCTTGCGGGTCGCCTCGTCGCCGAGCTTGGCGCACATCGCGAGGGCGAAGATCGCCGGGTCGGTCTTGGGCGCGCGGCCCTCGGTGGCGACCGCGACGATCGTGTTGACCACGCGGACGCCGTCCTCGGCGATGCAGCGCTGCACCGCGCCGGCGTTGGCGACGGTGAGCGCGGCCTCCTTGATGTAGTAGGTGCCGCCCTCGCTGCCGAGGATCAGGAAGCGATCGAGCCGCACCCAGTCGGTGACGGCCCAGGTGAAGCCGCCGGCCGAGTTCGCGACCTGGTCGGTACCGGGGATCGCCTGCGCCTGCGGGGTGGTGAGGGTCGAGAAGTGCTTGGTGAACTTGAACATGGCGAACCTCCGGCCCGGGGTATGCGGGCAGTGAGTACGGTTGCGGAACAACGGTGAGAGCCAGACGGGAGAATCGAACTCCGGACATCCGCTTACGGGGCGGCGCCTCGACCCATCGAGGGACGACTGGCGAAGGCACGGGCGCATCCACGTGGGCAAGGAGCGGCTGCGAGGGTGATACTTTTCGACGGTAACCCTCGCGCCATCGGCCCACCGGCGGCGCTACGTTGGTCCACGGGCGAGGTGACGACCGAGGGGGTGATTCGGTATGAGCGAGAACCCTCGGTCAGCGGCCCGCGGAACTGGAGTGGCTCGCGGGATTTGCACCCGCACGATCAGGGTGGAGGCCTGAGCTGCTGCTGTTACATCAGAGCCACGATATCGGTCTCACGCGGCCGGCGCCGCGCGTCGGTCCTGTGCACGTTCGCCGTGCATGGCCGTTCAGGTTCACGTGCGAGCACCCGCCCGGTCGGCTCGCACCACCCGGGAGGTGTGCGGACAGCCGTCGTGGAGGGGAGGCTCGGCGGGGGCATGACCCCGCCGAGGGGAGGCTCGGCGACGAGCCTCCCTGGAATACGAGCAGATGGCGGGAATCGAACCCGCGATCCCGGTCTGGCGAACCGGTGTGTCACCACAACACTTCACCTGCGGCGGTGGGCCCGTGCGCCTGGAAGCGCGTGATCGGCGGATCACACGCCTCGTGGCGCGCACGAGACACCTGACGAGTCATCGGGGCGGTCGGCGGACGTCGCGCCACGACACTCGCTAGCGTGAGCCGGGTGGGAATCGAACCCACGTCGGGACGGTTTAAGAAACCGCTGCAAAGCCAACGTTTGCTACCAGCTCGAGGACGAAATGCCTTCCGGGGAAGGCGGCCCCACTCTCTGGAATCGAACCAGAATCCTCCGGGTTTCGGCCGGCCGCGTAGACCACATACGCTAGAGTGGGAGAGAGCCCCGGCGCTCCGCGATCGGGAATCGCGGCGACGCCGGGGGTGAGCCTCGCGCGGATTACGGCCGCGCGAGCTCGTTTGCTGGGCGCCGTGCAAGGGCGCCCACGTCGTTCGTCTCTTCAGTTGTCAGGGATCGGCGTCGTCGGGGAGGGCGCGGGCACACCTCGGGCGTGACCGCGTCCCGTCGAGGACGCAGCAGTACCGGACCCAGGAGTCGAACCTGGAGTCTTGCGGGTCAGAGCCGCCTGTCTTGCCGATTAGACGAGTCCGGTAGACTCGATTGCTTGTGCGTGGCGGGAGGGCGAGAGGCCCTCAATGCAGTCGTGGGACGTCCAGGAATCGAACCTGGCTGGTGTTGGACACATCGATTTTACGGACCGCCTCGCCTCCATAGCGAGCTACCGTCCCGTGGGTGCAGGTGGGCCGAAACGTCGAAGGGCCACCTGGGGTTCGCCCGGGTGGCCCTTGGTTCACTCGTCGAGAGACGAGCTAGACAAAGGCTCCGGGCGGCCGATCCTTGCTACCGATGGCGAGCTGCGAGACGAGCGCCATGCGACGCACGCACGTGGACTCTCCGCCTTCGCTGGCCAGGCGCGCGGCCCCGAAGAGGGCATTCGCGGCTGGCAACGAATACGCGCACCAGCGCTCGGCCGAGACGGCGTTGCGGGTAGCGGTATGTGCGAAGTTGGTGAACATGGCGTGTTGGCTTTTTGGCGTGTGCTCGGTTGAGTCGTGGTTGCTGGCGTTGTGACGTCCGACGGAGACGTTCGTTCCAATTTTCTTTCCCACCGACCCCGTTTCCCGTTCTCCGTCTCAGCCGGCCGCGTTCACCCGAAGGCTCGCGCGACGAATGACCAACTTCTAATCGTCCGCTCGGAGAAAGTCAAACACCTTTTTTTGAGAATGTTGGATGTCGCGTTGACTGCTGGAGTTTTTTCGCGCGCGAATCCGTCGTCGGGCGCGCGGCGCACGTTCGACGAGCGGGCCGCCGCGGGCGGTCGCCGCCGCCGCTTTCCGCGCGCTGCCGCTGGCGCCGCCGGGCGTCGTCGAGTAAATCCGCGGGGATGCCCGCCCGCTACCTGATCGGCATCGATCTCGGGACGACCAACACCGCGGTGGCCTACGTCGACACCGCCGCGGCCGATCCCCGCGTGCGCGTGTTCGAGGTGCCGCAGCTGGTGGCGCCCGGCGAGACCGGCCCCCGGCGGCAGCTGCCGTCGTTCGTCTACCTGCCCGGCGAGCACGACCTCGGCGCCGGCGAGGTGGCGCTGCCGTGGCGCCCGGCCACCGCCGCCGATCGCACGGTCGTCGGCGAGCTGGCCCGCAGCCAGGGCGCGCGCAACCCGCAGCGGATGGTGGCCTCGGCCAAGTCCTGGCTGTGCCACGCCGGCGTCGATCGCAAGGCGGCCATCCTGCCGTGGGGCAGCGAGGACGGGCCGCGGCTGTCGCCGGTGCAGGCCCAGGCCGCGATCCTCGGCCACGTCCGCGACGCCTGGGACCACGCGTTCGGCGCCGGCGCGCGCTTCGTCGACCAGGACGTGGTCGTCACCTGCCCGGCGTCGTTCGACGAGGCCGCCCGCGAGCTGACCGCGCTGGCGGCGCAGCAGGCGGGGCTGGCGTCGGTGGTGCTGCTCGAGGAGCCGCAGGCCGCGTTCTACGCGTGGGTCGACGCCCACCGCGGCGTGGCGCGCACGCTGGCGGCCGGCGACCGCGTGCTGGTGTTCGACGTCGGCGGCGGCACCACCGACTTCACGCTGATCAGCGTCGACGCCGACGGCGGGTTCGCCCGGGTCGCGGTCGGCGATCACCTGCTGCTCGGCGGCGACAACGTCGACCTGACGCTGGCCAAGCTGGTCGAGCAGCGGCTGACCGCCGGCGGCGGCAAGCGCCTCGACGCGCTACAGTGGCACGGGCTGGTCCACGCCTGCCGGCTGGCCAAGGAGGCGCTGCTGGGCGACGCGGCGCCCGATGAGGTGCCGATCACCGTCGCGGCCCGCGGCGCGCGGCTGATCGCCGGCACGCTGCGGGATCGGGTGACCTCGGCCGAGCTGCGCGCGGTCTTGATCGACGGCTTCTTCCCGCAGGTGGCGGCGACCGCGACGCCCCAGCGCAGCCGCGGCGGCCTGCAGGAGCTGGGGCTGCCCTACGCCAGCGACGCGGCGATCACCCGCCACCTGGCGTCGTTCCTGAGCCGCCACGGCGGCCCGCGGGTCGACGCCGTGCTGTTCAACGGCGGCGCGATGACGCCGACGACGCTGCGCGATCGCGTGCTCGACCAGCTCGCGGCGTGGCACCCCGACGGCGCGCGGCCACGGCAGCTGGCCAGCGACGCGCCCGAGCTGGCGGTGGCGCTGGGGGCGGCGCACTTCAGGCTGGTGCGCCGCGGCCTGGCGGCGCGCATCCGCGGCGGCACCCCGCGCGCCTTCTACCTGGGCGTCGATGGCGCCGGCGCGCCGATGGCGGTGTGCCTGGCGCCCAAGGGGCTCGACGAGGGCAGCCGGGTCGAGCTCGACCGCGACTTCGCGCTGGTGACCAACCGGCCGGTGCGGTTCAAGCTGTTCTCGTCGAGCGCGCGCGCCGACGCGCCGGGCGCGCTGGTGCCGGTGGGCGACGGCCGCGCCGACACGCTCGACGACGGCAGCGACCTGCTCGAGCTGCCGCCGATCGTCACCGTGCTGCGCGCGCCGGGGCGCTCGAGCGTCGACGTGCGGCTGCACATTGCGATCACCGAGCTGGGCGCGGTCGAGGTGTGGTGCGTCGAGCGCGGCGCGCCGGCCAACCGCTGGCGGCTGACCTTCGACATGCGCGCCGGCGGCGCCAGCGGCCCGGCCGACGACGACGCCCCCGAGGCCGCGCCGCACCCGCGGCTGGGCGAGGCCCGCGACCGCACCCAGGCGGCGTTCCGCGGCGACCCCGCGCTCTTGCCACCGCTGGTGCGCGACCTCGAGGACATGCTGGCCGCGCGCCGCGACGAGTGGAGCGCGACCACCGCGCGCGGGCTGTTCGACGCGATCATCGACGTCGCCGAGACCCGCAAGCGCTCGGCCGATCACGAGCAGCGCTGGCTGGGGCTGGCCGGGCTGTGCCTGCGGCCCGGCACCGGCGCGCCGCTCGACGCGTGGCGCATCAAGCAGATGTGGGGCGTCTTCAACGAGGGCCCGGCGTTCGGCAAGACCGAGGCGTCGCGGCTGGCGTGGTGGATCGTGTGGCGGCGGGTCGCCGGTGGCATGACCGCGGGGCAGCAGGAGCAGATCTACGACCGGCTGGCGAAGCTGCTGCTGCCCAACGCCTTGCAGCAGAAGAAGCTGGCCGAGGTGAAGGCGTCGCGGCAGGAGCTGGGCGAGATGTGGCGCGCGGTGGCCAGCCTCGAGCGGCTGCCGGTGGCGCACAAGCTCAAGCTCGGCGATGAGCTGATGCGGCGCATGGACACCCGCAAGGGCCGCGAGGACGCGGTGCTGATCTGGGCGCTGGGCCGGATCGGCGCGCGGGTGCCGCTGTACGGCCCGCACAACACCGTCGTGCCGGCGTCGAAGGTGGCGGCGTGGCTGGGCACGGTGCTCGGCTGGGACTGGCCCGAGCCCGACAAGGCGGCGTTCGCGATCGCGCAGCTGGCGCGGCGCACCGACGATCGCGCCCGCGACGTCGACGAGGCGATGCGCGCGCGCGCCGCGGCGGCGGTGCGGCAGATGCCGGGCGGCGAGCGCGGCGCGGTGCTGATCGAGCAGGTGGTCACGCTCGAGGCGCGCGAGGAGCGCGTCGTGCTGGGCGACACGCTGCCGGCCGGCCTGCGGCTGGTCGGCGACGTCGACGGCTAGCCGCGCGCGTGGCCCGGCGGCTACGGCGTGACCGCGACGATCAGCACGTCGTCGTCGAGGCGGGCGTCGCCGACGTGGCCGTCGACCGCGGCCAGCGTGGCGTCGGCCACGTCGCCGCCGCGCCCGACCAGCTCGCGCAGCGTGCGCTGCAGCCGGCGCTCGCCCCACGCCGCGCCCTCGCGGTTGCGCGCGGCGACCACGCCGTCGGACACCAGCACCACGGCGTCGCCGGGCGCCAGCGTGTGGCTGGCCTCGCTGGCCCGCCAGTCGGGCTCGCCCAGCGGCGCGCCGCGGCCGACCAGCGGCACCAGCTCGACCTCGTCGCCGCGCGGGCGGGTCAGGTAGCCGCCGCGGTGGCCGGCCAGCGCCATCGTCACCCGCGCCGGCGCGTCCGCGGTCGCCCGCTCGATCAGCAGCGCGGCGGCGGTGACCCGGTGCCGGCCGTCGTCGATGGCGCGCACGACGCCGTGGAGCAGCGTCAGCACCGCCAGCGGGGTCGCGGTGGGCTCGGCGAGCCCGACCGCGCTCTGGCACGCGCCGATCACCGCCGCCGACACCAGCGCCGCCGGCGTGCCGCGGCCGGCGACGTCGCCTACCAGCACGAACCCGCGCCCGTCGGCCAGCTCGCCGGCGAACCACAGGTCGCCGGCCACCCGCGGCGCCGGGTGGTAAGCGACGGCGACGTCGATCCCGGCCAGCGTGCGCCGGCCGCCAGAGGCCCGGGCCTGGCGCACGACGTCGGCCAGCTCGACCTCGCGCGCCAGCTCGGTGCGGGCGTCGATGTCGCGGCGCAGGGAGTGCACGGTGTGGGCGCGGGCGATGGCGCGGGCCAGGTCGTCGAGCTGGACCCGCTCCGAGTCGCGCAGCGCGCGGTCGCCGGGCAGGTCGCCGACCAGCAGCCCCACCAGCGCGTCGCGCTCGCACAGCGGCACCACGACGTCGGCGCCGAGCTCGGCGACCCAGGCCATCATCGTCGGCCGCAGCGGCCCCAGCCGCTCGGTCACCAGGTCGCCGATCGGCAGCGGCCGCGCCTGCTGTACCAGGAACCCGCGGATCTCGGCCGGCACCGCCAGCGCCGCCGCGCCGCGCCCGCCGCTGGCCGGCCGCAGGTCGCCGGCGCCGAACCACACCCGCACGTGGACCAGCAGGCTGGCCGCGGCCAGCAGCTCGGCCGCCGCCGCGGCCAGCTCGTCGTCGCGCTCGGCGAGGTCGATCGCGTCGCGCAGCGCGACCAGCTTCTTGTCGCGGGCCTGGGGCGGCGGGGCCGCCATCGCCAGCGTGCGGCCGATGGCCACCATCGCCGCCGCGTAGCCGCCGGTGACGATCGCCAGGATCGCCGGCGTGCGGACCGCCACCGCCAGCACCGTCACCGCCGCGGCGCCCGCGATCGCGACCCCGGCCTCGATCACCGCGGCGCGATCCACGCCGCGCTGGTTGAGCACGTCGCCGGCGACGATCGCGTACAGCGACAGCCCGACGGCGATCAGGCTGGGCAGCCACGACACCGGGTACACGCCGAACACGCCGTAGGTGAGGAACACGTCGCTGATCGCCAGCACCGCGAGGAGGCCGACGCCGAGCACCGCCTTGCGCGAGGTCGCGCGCACCAGGCGATCGACCGACGCGCCGCGGGTGGCCCACGCGCCGTAGGCGACGCAGGCCGGGATCGACGTGACGAACAGGCCGTACAGGTAGCCGGCGCGCGGGTAGGGCAGCCCCCACTCGGTCGGCGCGATCGCCGCGACCACCGTCGACGACGACGCGCACAGCACCATCAGCGCCGCGTTGAGCACCACCGACACGACGACGATCCGGCGGTGGCCCTCGATGCGGCCGGCGACGCCGAGCATCACGATCAGCAGGCCCGAGCCGACCAGCGGGATCGGCGCGAACGCGGCGCGCATGAACGGCAGGAGCGACGGGCCATCGTCGACGCACGCGGCCAGCGCGGTGGTCGCCGCCCACGGCAGCGCGCACAGGCCGATCATCGTGAAGCCGAGCCGCACGACGACCTCGCCGCGCAGCAACGCCGGCAGCAGCGCCAGCGTCGCCAGCCCGACCGCCAGCGCCAGGAACGGCAGCGCGGTCAGATGAAAGCTGAGGGCGACCGGCACGGCTCCCGATCGTATCACCGCGCGGCGGTACGCTGGCTCGCGTCCCGTCGCCCGTGATATCACCGATCGTCCGTGTCTCGTCGTGCCGTCCGCATCCGCGCGCAGCTCGCCGCCACCGTCCACCCGGTCGCGGGCGACCTGTTCGTGTGCCAGACCCGCGACGTCTCGTCGGTGGGGTGCTTCCTCGACACCGCCGCGCCGCTCGACCTCGGGGCGCAGCTCAGCATCACGATCTTCGACCGCACCCGCGGCGCGCCGATCGAAGTGACCGGCGCGGTGACCCGGGTGCTGACCGGCGCCAACCCCGGCCTCGGGGTCCGGCTCGACGCGCCGCCCGACGACTGGAAGATCATGGTGGCGGTGCTGGCCCACGCGACCAACGCCAGCGACAAGCCGGCGCGGCGGCTGCGGGTGCTGGTGGTCGGCGACGAGCGGCGGCAGCGCGGCGCGCTGGCGCTGTACGTGACCAGCGGCTGGGACGTGCAGTTCGCGACCGACCTCGACGGCACGGTCGAGGCGCTGCGCGGGGTCCACCTCGACGCGGTGATCGCCGAGCACGACGTCTCCGACCAACGCTGGCAGGACGTGCTGGGCGCGGCGCGCCGGCTGCAACCGACGACGCGCCGGATCGTCCGCGGCGCCAGCGATGGGCCGCCGCCGCTGCCGCCGCTGGTCCACCGCTTCGTCGACCGCGACGCCGGCCTCGACGCGCTGCTCGACGCGCTGACCGCCGACATCGCCCAGCACGCGTGATCGCGCGCGGCCGCGCCGTCAGCGCTGCGGCAGGATCGTCACCGCCCAGGCGACGTCGACGCCGGGCAGCGGGCCCTTGGCCGCGTCGCGGTCGGCGCGGCGCAGCGTGAGCACGTCGCCGGTGGCCAGCGTCAGCGCAGCGCGGCCGGGGCCGCGGTCGCGCCCGTCGGGGCCGCGCCAGCTCAGCGGCAGCGGCGCCGGGGCGGTCACCTCGACCACGACCGGGCCGGCCGGGCCGGTCCACCGCAGCGCGTCGACGTCGGCGCGGGCCTCGAGGTGGCCGCGCACCGTGGCCGACGGCGCGACGTCGAGGGCGTCGCTGGCGTCGCCGTTGGGCTCGCGCTCCCAGCCGGGCGCGGCCGGCGCCTCGCGCACCGTCAGCCGGTAGCGATCCGAGACGTTCTCGACCGGCAGCGCCGCGGTCATCACCTGGCTGACCTCGATGGTCACCGGCCCGTCGACCCGCCGGGCGAACAGCCGCTCGTCGCCGGCGACGCCCTGCTCGTCGGCGCTGGCCACGATCTCGCCGGCGTCGTCGCGCAGCGTCAGCGCGACGTCGATGTTGGGCAGCCCCGTGAGCTCGATGGTCAGCGCGCCGGCGCCGCGCCGGGGCAGCCGGAACAGATCGACGTCGGGCTCGGTCGGCGAGCGGCGGCGCCCCAGCACGCCGGTGACCGTGGCCTCGGCGGCGATCCGGTTGGCGTGCGGGCGATCGTCGTTGGGCTCGCGCTCGGCGCGCACCGGCGCCTCGGCGCGCCAGTGTAGCCACCACGCGGCGCCGGCGCCCAGGCCGCCGACGACGGCCAGCGCGGTGCCCATCGCCAGCCAGCGGCCGCGGCGCAGCGAGCGCTCGTAGCCGTCGATGTCGGCGCGGCGCAGCCGCAGCTCCGACATCGGCTCGTCGTCCTCGGTGTTGGCCCGTCGCCCGCGGCCGCTCGCGCCCGGCTGAGCGCGCTGGGCGGCCAGCGTCGCGCGATCGCCGACCAGCGCCGCGTAGGCGTCGTCGATCGCCGCCGCCAGCGCCGCGGCCGACGCCCAGCGCGCCGCCGGATCCTTGGCCAGCGCGCGCAGCACCAGCGCGTCGACCTCGGGCTCGATGCCCAGGGACGGCGCCCGCGCCGACGGCGGCTCGACCTCGGCGGTGAGGTGCTTGGTCAACACGCCGACCGCGGTCGCGCCGGTGAACACGTACTGGCCGGTGAGCAGGCGGTACATCAGCGCGCCCATCGCGTAGACGTCGGTGCGGGCGTCGACCTCGTCGCCGCGGATCTGCTCGGGCGCCATGAAGTACGGCGTGCCGACGATCTGCGACTGGTCGCTGACGTCGGGCGCGCCGGCGTGGGCCAGCTTGGCCAGGCCGAAGTCGAGCACCTTGGCGAAGTCGCGGCCGCCGGTGGTGCGCGTCACCAGCACGTTGTCGGGCTTGAGGTCGCGGTGGACGATGCCCAGCTCGTGAGCCTCGCCGAGCGCGCCGAGGATCTGGGTCAACAGCGGCGCCGCGCGCGCGAACGGCAACGGCCCGTCGCGCTCGACGATCGTCGCGAGATCCTGGCCGCGCACGTACTCCATGATCAGGTACAGCGCGCCCTGCGCGGCGCCGAAGTCGAACACCTGCACCGCGTTGGGGTGCTGCAGCCGCGACACCGCCGCCGCCTCGCGCTCGAACCGCTGGATCACGTCGGGGTCGTCGGCGAGATCGCGGTGCAGCACCTTCATCGCCGCGATCTTGCCCATGCGCACGTGCTCGACCTTGTAGACCACGCCCATGCCGCCGCGGCCGATCGCCTCGAGCACGCGGTAGCGCCCGTCGACGATGGTGCCGAGCCAGGTCTGGTTGGAGGCCGAGACCCGGCGGTCGGCGCGCGCGGTGGCCGCGACGCCGGGGCGGGTGTCGCCGGTCAGCGTCTCGCGCGCGGCGGCCAGGTCGATCGCCGACACCCGCAGCATGTCGGCCCCGCACTCCGAGCAGAACGCCTGCGGCACCGGATAGCTGGCGCGACAGCGCGGGCAGAAGTGGCGAGGCGCCGGGGTCGACACCGACGACACCGTAGCACCGAATCCCGGCGCGATCGAAGCCGCTACGGCGACGTCAGCAGCCGCCAGCGCACGCCGGCGCGGTCGATCGTCACGATCGGGATGGCCGTCGCCGCGCGCGCGCCGTCGGCGCCAACGCGCGGCAGCGGATCGAGCGACCCGGCCGCGATGCCGACCACGCCGGCGCCGTCGCGCTCGCCGGCGCCGGCCGGCGCGCCCACCGGCGCGTGGAGCACCGCCGCCAGCGGCGCGACGGTGGCAGCCAGGGCCGGATCGCCGGCGTGGACGCCGCCGACCAGGCGGTCGCTGGCGCCGCCCTGGGGCGCGGTCGCGGTCGCCAGCAGGGCCGGCCGGGTCTCGGCCAGGGCCCGCGCCGCCGCGACGATCGCCGCCGCGTCGGCGCCGTCGTAGACGCAGCCGTCGCTGGCCGCCGCCAGCCGCTCCGGGTAGGCCGCGCCCGGCAGCGTCGCGAGCACGGCCGCGCCGCCGTCGAGCAGCCGCAGGTCGCTGCCGTCGACGATCGCCGCGCCGCCGCCGGCCAGCGCGGCCACGGCGGCGCGGTGCGCCGGCCAGGCCTCGGCGGTGCCGGGGATGGCCACCGTCAGCCACGCCGGATCGGTCAGCGCGCCGAGGCTGGCCGTCAGCTCGGCCTCGGTGGTGCCCATGCCGCCCACCGCGACCACCAGGTCGACCTGGGCGCCGCGCAGGGCCGCGCGCCACGCAGGGTCGGTCGCGCCCCGGGCGTCGGCCACCGCCGCCACGGTCAGGCTGGCGCCGGCGCTCGTCAGCGTGCGCTGCTGGCGGCGCCAGGTGCGGCCGCCGGCCGTCAGCTCGCCCGCGGTGGTCACCGGCGCCAGCGTCGCGCACCGCCACGGCGCCACCTCGAGCGCCGCGCGGTCGAGCGCCGCCGCCAGCCCCGCCGCCGCCACCTCGCCGGCGCCCCGCCGCCCGCTGCCGCCGCCGCCCGAGCCGCACGCCGCCAGCGTCAGCGCCAGCGCCAGCGCCGTCGCGCTACCGCGCATCGGCCAGCTGCCCGCCCGCCTTCTTCCACACCGCGACGATCCGCGGCGAGTAGCGGTAGGTCGACATCGTCGTCCGCGGCCGGCGCTCGAGCACCCGCTGGAACGACGCCCGCGCCGACACCTCGTCGTCGAGCGCCACGTAGGCCGCGCCCAGGAGCAGGCCCAGCGCCGCCGCGCGGTCGGTGTCGACGAAGTCGAGGTCGACCGCGATCAGCTCGCGCTTGACGTCACCGTAGGCGCCGGCCCGCCACGCGTCGGTGGCGCGCGGCAGCACCTGGCTGGCCAGCTCCATCATCTGCTCGCGCTTCTGGGTGCGCGCCTTCGACTCGGCGTCGACCGGCGGCATCGCCGACGCGCGCACCTTGACGTGGTTGATCGGGATGACGATCGACTCGCCGGCGGCCAGCGTGTCGCGGTCGAGGAAGTTGTAGCCGCGGAGCAGCGGCGCGTTCTTGCTGTCGCCGAAGTACGCCGCGGCGATCGCCGCCAGCGTCTCGTCGCCCGCCGCGGTGTGGACGACGTGGAACGGGATCGTCAGCGTCGCGCCGGCGGCCAGGCTGTCGGTGGGATCGACGCCGTTGAACTCGGCCAGGTACGGCGCGCGGCGCTTGTCGCCCAGGTAGGCCTGGGCCAGGCCCTCGAGCGTGTCGCCGACCGCCGCGGTCACCGTCCGCGACACCGGGATGCGCAGCTTCTCGCCCGGCTTGAGCGGCCGCGGGTGGTCGAGCTTGTTCGCGACCATGATGAAGACCGCGTGGTTGCGGTCGCCGTAGTACTCGGCCGCCAGCAGCGCCAGCGAGTCGCCGGCCCGCACCTTGTACGTCAGGTAGTCGCGATCCGCGCGCGCCGGCACGGCCAGCAGCGCGCACACCGCGAGCGCGAGCAGCGCGCGCTTCACGGGGCCTCCTTGGGGATGGTCTTGCCGGGCGCCAGCGCGCCGTCGCGCTCGAAGTCGACCCGCACCTCGAGCGGCTGATCGGCCGTGCCAGCGGCGACGTCGAGCGTCTTGGTGATCGGCTGGAACCACGGGTGGGTCACGGTGACGGTGTGCGGCCCGACGGTGAGCTCGACCGCGCGCGCCAGCGGCGTGGCGCCGACCGCGACCTGGTCGATCGCGACCTCGCCCCAGGGGTACGCGTTGACGTGGACGTAGCCGTGCAGCACCGGCGGCGGCGCGGCGGGCGCGGCCTCCCCGAGCGGCGCCACGTGGATCAGCCCCAGCATCAACAGCAGCACGCCGAGGATCACGCCCTGCACCATCGCGCCGCGGCGGCTGGTGACCCGCGCGGCGAGGTTGGGCTGGCCGGCCGCGCCCTGGCCGGGCACGCCGACCAGCGGGCTGACGTACTCGTCGGCCTCGAGCTGCGTGATCAGCCCCTGGGCCTTGAGGAACATCACCAGCCGCGCGTGGTAGTTGACCTCGACGTACTTGGCCAGGAAGCGCTCGAGCGCCATCACCACCTGCTGCGCCGACTGCCAGCGGTCGCGCGGCTGCTTCTCGAGGCACTTGTCGACGATGCGCTCGAGCTCGCGCGGGATGTCGGGGTTGAGCTTGCGCACGCGCGGGTGCCGCTCGAGCCGGATCTTGTGCATCACCGACCGCTGCTCGTCCTCGATGAACGGCTTGCCGCCGGTCAGCATCTGGTAGAGCACGATCCCCAGCGAGAACAGGTCCGAGCGCGCGTCGAGCTTGTCGCCGAGGATCTGCTCGGGCGACATGTACGCGGGCG
>Ga0073899_10003402_pt1 | contig 14091 bp, 11 predicted proteins | sample KloWWTmetaKNB5Ph_FD_88975 | JGI IMG/M metagenome (GOLD analysis project Ga0073899, IMG submission 88975) | Active sludge microbial communities from Klosterneuburg, Austria, studying microevolution and ecology of nitrifiers - Klosterneuburg... | ecosystem: Engineered > WWTP > Aerobic digester >... | reverse complement strand
GAGGCCGCCGAAGGCGTTCTTCATCGCGCCGGTGGTGGTGGTGAAGATGTGGGTCTTCACCGTCGGCAAGTGGACGATGTTCTCGCCGATGAACCGCTTCGGAATGCTGAAGCCCTTGGGGTAGACCTCGTTCAGGCACAAGAACTTCTTGGTCAAGTCGCCGACGGCGTCCCGAACGTCGATCCACTCTTCGCCCTCGTACAGGTGGACGTTGCGCAGGCCGTGGGCTTCGACCACGTCGATCTGCTTGTTCTCGCGCTCCCCCAGGTGTGCGTCGATCACCACCGTGCGGTTGTGGCAGGCATGAATCAGCTCGCTCTTGTAGCCGTCCTGCTTCATGGCGCGGATCACGCCTTCGAGCTGCCAGGGGGTGGTCGACGACCCCGGGTAGAAGAAGTGCCACGAGATGTTGACCTTGAGCCCCGTGTCGGCGGTCTTGTCGACCACCTCTTGGTAGCCCGCGAGGTTATCACGCGGTGGTAGTCCTCGAGGACGGTTTGCGGAGACGTGCGGACGATCGCGACCTTGGAAGTGGCCATGGCGAGGGGTATGTGCCGTGTTTTCCGGCGTTCGCCAAGGCCCGCCGCGCGTCTGCACCGAAGCTCCACGCGGGCTGCACCCACGGACCGGGAAAACGCCGTGATTTCCGGGTCGGCGGGCGCTCACCCCTCGGTGAACACGAAGGGCAGGCGCGCGCTGACCGCGGCTCCGGCGGGGCCGAACCTCCAGCGGCCGACCTCTGCCGCGACGCACCCGGCCAGGCTCGGGTAGTCCGCTGAGCTCGGGCCCGCCGTGGCGGACGTCACGCTGCCGCTCTTCTCGATGGTGAAGCTCGCGGTCACCCGGACCGTGGTCGCGGCGCCGTCCTTGCGCTGGGCGAGCGCCGGTTCCCAGCAGCGTGACTTCACCTCGGCGCGATGCTGCGCCACGACCGCGGCGATCGATGCAGGGCTGCGCTCGCTGGCCAGCTCGTCGGGTGGCGGCTCGGCGCTTGGCACGGCCACCGGATGTCGTCGGGGTGCCGCCCGCTGCACGCTGGGGGCGGGTGTGGGGGCGGCCGAGGCGGGGGGCGGGCTGGGGGGCGCCGACGCAACCGCCGCCGGGAGCGTCTCGCCACGGATCGCCGCCGGGTCCGGCGCGGCTGTGGGCGTCGCCAGCCGGAAGCCCCCGACACCGATCAGCACACACGCCGCGAGCGCCAGCCCGTGGAGCGCGACGCGACGCCTGCCCCGTGCCGGTGGGGCCGGCACCGGATCCGCACCCGGTGCTCGCCGCACGTGCTCGCGCACCCGCGGGAGCAGGCGCTCCAGATACAGCACGTCGGGATCGGGCGTTCCGCTCCGATCCCAGAGGTAGTCATCGGCCACGCTCGCCTCCCTCTCCCAGCCTTCTTCGCAGCAGATTCAGCCCGCGGTTGAGCTTCACGCGGACGTAGCCATCGGTCAGCCCGAGCCGCTCGGCGATTTCGGGGCCGGTCATCCCCTCGACGAATCGCAGCACCAAGAGCTCGGCGTAGCCGTCGGGCAGCGCCTGGATCTTGGTTAAGAGGCCCAGCGCCCGCTCGTCCAGCGAGACCACGCCGAACGCGATCTCGTCCGCTTCTTGGACCCTGAACGACCTGCGGGCGACGTCGATCGAGCGATTGCGCGCGATGCTGGCGAGCCAGGTCGGGAACGCCAGCGGGGCGCGCAGCGACGGCAGGCGAGTCAGGACCGTGACGAACACGTCGTGGAGCACGTCCCGGGCGTCCGCCGGCGAGACCCGGGCCAGGGCGATGCCGCGGACCGTCGGCTCGAACTGGTCGTAAAGGCGGGCGAATGCGGCGCGATCGCCCGCCTGCGCGGCGACCACCAGCGCGACGAATGCCGGCGCCGGGGGGGCGGCGAGCTCGGGCTCGGGCCGGGTCGCGACCACCTTCATCGGGGATTGGACGTACGACCTCGGTGGATCGTTAGCACTCGGGTGCAAGGTGGTCCGCGGCGGGGTGTCTTCGTGGCGCATGCGTCTGGCGGTGCCGGCCCTCATCTTCGCGTCGAGTTGCGCCTCGGTCGGGACCCCACCGCCAGCGCAGCGCCCTGCTCGGGTGCAGGCGGCCCCCGAACCCGAGCCCAGCGACGAGCTGCCCTCGATCGAGGCCGAAATCGGGGGCATGAGCCAGTATGGCGTCGAGCAGCGCTGGGCCGAGCTCCACCCGCGGTTCATCCGCTGCGTGGAGCAGGCCAGCACGCGGCTCTCGGCCATTGGCGGGCGAGTGAGCGTGAAGATGCGGGTCGACCGCAGCGGGAAGGTGCGCTGGGCCTATCTGACCGACACCACGCTGGGCGACCGCGAGGCGGAGCTCTGCGTGCTCGAGCTGGTCAAGAGCCGCCGGTGGCCGCAGCCGAAGAGCGGAGAGGGGCTGGCCGAGACCAGCTTCGAGGTGGAGGCGGCCGACGCGCCGCGGGAGCTGCCGGCGGCGCGGGCTTCGGGGTTCGCTCGCCAGGCTGGCGCTGCCACGCGCGACTGCCGCCGCGGGGTGGCGGGGGCCTTCGTGGCCACGGTGTACTTGAGCGACACCGGCGAGGTGCTCGCGGCGGGCGTGGCACCGCCGGACGAGACCGCCGAGAGCGCGTCGGACTGCGTGGCGGCCGCACTTCTTGGTGTGCGCGCTCGCGGGTTGGTCGCGTCGCGCGACGCGCCGGCCAAGCTCAGCGTGAAGATCCGATAGGCTAGGGCCAGGCAGCGCACGAGCTGAACAACGCCGCCGCGACGGTGTTGGCGTTGATCGCCGTGCAGAGCGAGGTGCACAGCTTGCTGCTCGTCTTGTCTTTACAGCACTTGTTCGCGCCGTCGATGAACGGCATGGCCCCGTCGACGCCGCCGGCACACTTCGCGCCCGAGGCTTCTTCGGAAAAGCAGTCGAGCACGCCGGTGTCGTTGGCGCCGCCGGCGCTGGCATCGGCTTCGCACTTCGAGAGGCAACCGCCGCACTGCAGATGCTTGTCCCCGCCGAAGCCCAGGGTCTCGAGCTGGGGGCCCAGCACCGGCTCGACCGTGGCGTTCTCGACCGCGCAGTCGCCGATGAACTGGCAGTACGTCTGGCACTTGGCCGTGGCGGTGGACCCGCAGCTCACCGCGTTCGGGTTGACGAAGGTCGCCGCGCCCTCCACACACTCGAACTCTTCGCTCGCGGCGGGCGCCGCGTACTTCCATGGGCTGCCCTGGGCGAGGCCCTTGGGGTGCGCCAAGAGGTAGTCGATCATCCACGGGTTGGCGCCGTCGAGCCAGGCGTGCCCCAGGTTCTTTCCGCGGCAGTGCACCTGCTCGGCCTTGGCCTCGTAGTGCTGGCTGGCCAGCGCGGCTTGCTCCACGAAGTTCACGCTTGGCACGGTCTTGCCGCCGGCGCTGCCGCTGTAGGCGTCGTTGTCGCCACCCCAGGTGACCAGCACGGCCACGCCGTCGATGGCGGGTGCCGGGCTGGGTGCCGTGAGGTCGAAGATCCCCGAGGCCGGAATGCCGCCGGCTACCAGGCTGGACCGGGCGCGCAGCACGCGGTTGGTGAAGATGCCGCCCGCCGAGTGCCCCGAGACGTAGATGCGCTTTGCATCGACCGGGTGGTGGGCGGCGATGCACTTCACCAGCTGATCGAAGTACTCCAGGTCCTTGTTGGGCAGGCTCTCGTCTTTCGCCTCGCGCATGCCGTCCCACACCGGCCAGATGGTGCCGTGCCCCGCGCTGTCCGGCGCGACCACGATGAAGCCTGCGTCGACGAAGCTCTGGAGCTTGGCGCGGTTGTAGATCGCCTTGCCATTTTCGCCGGTGCCGTTGAAGGCGACCATCAGCGGGCGTGGCACCGGGACGCGGTCTGCTGCAGCCGCCGAGAGCTGCAGGAAGAAGCTGCGGGGCTCCCCGCCGACGTCGAAGCCGGAGTGCTGCCCGCTCTCGGGAGCCGTCTGGAACGCTGCCGGGCAGTCGGCCAGCGTGGCGTCGAGCGCCACCGGGGGCACCAGCACCAGCGGGTCGTTGCTGCCGCCGCCCGAGCCGCCGGCCCCACCGCTGCCGCCCGAGCTGCCGCCCGAGCCACCGCCGCTCGAGTCGTTGCCCCCGCAGGCGGTGGCGGTGAGACCCAGCGTGAGAACGACCGCGACCCAGCGATTCATGGCGGCGGAAACTACGGCAGAACCGCGCCGTGTCAAATCCGAAAACGTGACGCGCCCGTCTCGATCTACGATGAACCAATGGGGACCGAGAGCGCCGAGCACTTCGATCTGGTCGTGATTGGCTCGGGGCCCGCCGGCGAGAAGGGCGCTGCCCAGGCGGCCTACTTCGGCAAGCGCGTCGCCGTGGTCGAGGCCGAGCCCGAGCCCGGCGGCGCGGCGGTGCACACGGGCACGCTGCCCAGCAAGACCCTGCGCGAGACGGCGCTCTACGTCTCGGGGTACCGGGCGCGGAACCTGTACGGCGTTGCCGTCGAGCTCGACTCGGCGGCGACGGTGCCGGCGCTGATCGCCCGCAAGAACGCCATCGCCGAGCTGGCTTCGCGCACCATTCGTGAGAACCTGGCACGCCATCATGTGACCTACGTGCGGGGCCACGGCAGCTTCGAAGACGCGCACACCGTGCGGGTGAGCGGTCCGGAGGGGGAGCGCAGGCTGCACGGTGAGTTCGTGCTGATCGCCACGGGCTCGCGCCCGCATCGCCCCGCCGACATCGACTTCGCCGACCCCGGCATCGACGACAGCGACGAGATTCTCGGCATCGAGAAGCTGCCGAGCTCGCTCACCATCCTGGGGGGCGGCGTGATCGGCTGCGAGTACGCCTGCATGTTCGCGGCCCTGGGCGTGAGCGTCACGCTGGTGGACGCCCGCCCGGACATCTTGCCGTTCTTGGACAGCGAGATCGTGGGCCGTCTGCGCGAGGCCATGACGAACCTGGGTGTGCGCATCGTGCTGGGGCGGCGCTGGACCCGGGTCGCACGCGAGGGGCAGGTGATCGTGGCGGATCTGGGCGACGAGCGCATCGCGAGCGAGTACCTGCTCTTCGCCGCAGGGCGCATCGGCAACACCGAACGGTTGAACCTGGACCGCATCGGCGTCACGGCGAACGTGCGGGGCTACCTGCAGGTCGACGCCGCCTACCGCACGGAGGTGCCCACGGTGCTCGCCGCCGGGGACGTGATCGGGTTTCCGGCGCTGGCCTCGGCCAGCATGGAGCAGGGGCGGGTGGCCGTGTGCCGGGCCTTCGGCTTCGAATACAAGCAGGCAGTCGCCGAGATCGTGCCCTATGGCCTCTACACCATCCCCGAGGTGAGCGCGGTCGGCGAGACCGAAGAGAGCGCTCGGGTCAAAGGCCTGGAGGTGGTCGTGGGGCGCGCGCTCTATCGCAACAACGCCCGCGGTCAGATCACCGGCGACGTCGAGGGCATCACCAAGCTGGTGGTGGAGCGTGCGACGCGGCGGGTCGTTGGCGTCCACGTGATCGGCGAGCGCGCCACCGAGCTCGTCCACATCGGGCAGACCGCTCTGCATTGCGGCGCGAGCGTCGATCTCTTCATCGAGATGGTGTTCAACTATCCGACCTTGGCCGAAAGCTACAAATACGCCGCCTACGAGTGCCTCGCGGCGCTCTCGCGCAGCCCGGCGTAGGGCTCCTCTTTTTTCCCTGCCGGTTCCGCCGCCGGAACGAGGTATCATCGCGGCTCTACGTGTCGGAGGGATCTGCGAAGCTGCCCCTGGCCGGCGAGGTGCTCGCCGGCAAATACTCGGTCGTGCGCGTGATCGGCGAAGGCGGCATGGGTGTGGTGTACGAGGGCCGCCACGACCGCCTTGGTCAGCGGGTCGCGATCAAGGTGCTGCGGGAAGAAGAGCGGAAGAACCGCGAGGTGGTTGCACGCTTCGAACGCGAGGCCCGGTTCGCCGCCAAGCTGAAGAGCGCCAACGTGGCGCGTGTCACCGACGTGGACCTGCTGGCCGACGGTACCCCGTTCATGGTGATGGAGTACCTCGAGGGCGTGGATCTGGACTTCGAGCTCTCGGAGCGCGGCCGGCTGCCGATCGCCGAGGCGGTCGGCTACGTCTTGCAGGCGTGCTCGGCGGTGGCCGAGGCCCATGCTCTGGGAATCGTTCACCGAGACCTCAAGCCCCACAACCTGTTCTTGACCGACGATGGGGACCGCCGTGTGGTCAAGCTGCTCGATTTCGGGATCTCGAAGACCACCACGGACGAGCCCGACTCGGTGACGCTCACGCGCTCGTCGCTGGGGACACCCCTGTACATGTCGCCCGAGCAGATCCGGTCGGCGCGTAACGCCGACCAGCGGTCCGACCTGTGGTCCCTCGGCGTGATCTTGTACGAGCTGGTCACGGGACGCCCGCCGTTCGACGGCGACGGCCCGGCCGCCGTGATCGCGGCCATCACCGCCGACGCCCCATCGCCGCCGTGCGAGCTTCGACCCGAGATGAGCCGCGTGCTCTCCGACGCCATCGTGCGGGCGCTGGAGAAGGACCCGGCGCGGCGCTACGCGACCGTCGCGGAGTTCGCCGAGGCCATTCAGCCCTTCGGGGTGACCGGCTCCTGGGCGCCGCCGCCGCTCACCGCATCTCAGCCGCGCATCAGCTTTCCCGACCTTCCGCGCATTTCTGCCGACGCCATCACCCTCCTCGACCCGCTCGGAGGCCGAGAGAGCGTGGCCGACCTGGGCGAGTCGCACGCGCCGGTTGCCGCGTCGTCGCGGGCACCGCTCGGAGAGCCCGCGCCTCGGCGCGCCCCAGCGCTGGTCTGGGTGGCCGGCGGGGTCGCGCTGATCGGAATCGGGGTGGCCGTCGGTTGGTCCGGCAGCCGCTCACCCGAACCCCAGGCGCCGGCGCCAACGGCTGTCGAGCAGCACGCCGCAGCGCACGTTCCCTCGGCGTCACCGCAGCCAGTCGTGCCGTCGGTCGTGCCAATCGCCACGCCGAGCGCGGCGGCGTCGTCCGCGCGCGCGCCGCGGCTGCGAGTCGGCGGTGCGATCTCGGCGCCGCCCGCGGCCCCCTCGACCCCCGCGGCAAAACCCAGTGCCGCGCCGCCTGCCCCCAAGAGCACCGAGAACCCCTTGCACCTATGAAGCACTTCGTTCGTCTGCTCTGTTGTGTCTTGCTCGTCGCGCTCGCGCCCGCGTTCGCGCAGGCGGAAGAGGCGCCGCCGCCGGTCGCCAGCGACGCAGCGCGCTTGAAGAGCGAGGGCGACGACGCGATGCAGCGGCTGGACTACGGCCAGGCGCTGGCGCTGTACGACAAGGCATACGCGCTGGAGAAGAGCCCAGCGCTGCTCTACAACCGCGGGCGAGCCCTGCAGGCGCTGGGGCGCTTCCCCGATGCGCTCGAAGCCCTCGAGGCCTTCGACGCCCAGGCGCCAGAAGAGCTGAAATCACGGGTGCCGAAGCTGCGTGAGCTGATCGCGGACGTGCGCGGCAAGGTGAGCGTGCTCGTGCTCGACGCGAACGTCAGCGGTGCGCGGGTGGTGGTGAACAGCCGCGTGATCGGCGCCACGCCGCTCGGGGGGCCCGTGCGGCTCAACGCCGGGCCGGCGGTGGTCGAGGTCAGCGCCGACGGCTATCACCCGCACCGGCAGAAGGTCGAGCTCACGGGCGGCGGGCAGGTGAGGCTCGGGGTGGTGCTGCACTCGAAGACCACCAGCGGGGTGCTCGAGGTCCGCTCGCCGGTGGTGGGTGCCCGGGTTTGGGTCGACGGCCGACGGATCGGCACGGTGCCCGCGCAGACCATCGTGGAGGCGGGCACCCACGACGTCGTGGTGCGCCGCGAAGGCTACGAAGACGCGACCACGCGGGCGGTGGTGCACGTGGGTGGCACCAGCCGGCTCGACGTTCCGTTGCGCCAGCCACCCGGCATCACGTCGCGGTGGTGGTTCTGGACCGGGGTGGGCGCGGTCGTGCTGGGCGGTACGGCCCTCACCGTCGCCCTCTTGACCGAGCGCGAGCCCGAGTCGGGCAGCATTGCCCCGGGCCAGGTGTCCGGGCCGCTGGTGAGGTTCTGAGCCATGCGCGCCCTCCGCGCCAGCGCCTTGATCTTGCTCCTGTCGGGCCTGCTGGTGCCCGCCTGCCGCGAGCCCACCCAGCTCACGTTGCACCTCAGCACCGATGCGAAGTGCGTGGACGTGAAGGGCACCAGCATCACGGTGGGGGCGCACGGCAAGCTCGAGGACAAGGATCCGGTCGCTCGCACCACCGAGTGCAGCGCTGCCACCGGCCAGGTGGGCACGCTGGTCGTGGTTCCGAGCGGCAGCAAGGACGACCAGGTCTCGGTGCGGGTGGTCACGGGCGTGGGCAAGAGCGCCGAAGCGTGCGTGAAAGACGGCTACGTGGGCGGCTGCATCGTCGCCCGTCGCACGCTGCGTTTTCTGCCGCACACCTCGCTGGACCTGCCCATCGCGATGAGCGTCGACTGCCTGGACGTGCCGTGCGAGGCCACGCAGACCTGCCTGGAAGGCAAGTGCGTCTCGGCGGCCACGCAGTGCACCGGGGCAGGGGACTGCAAGCTCAGCTCACCGCCGGGCGACGGCGGCACGATCGACACCGGGACGGGCGGTGCTGCGGGCAGCGGCGGCAGTGCGGGCAGTGGCGGGACGAGCGGCAGTGGCGGCGCCGGTGGCACCGGCGGGGCAGGCGCTAGCGGCGGCACGGGTGGCGCCGATGCCAGCGCGGACGCGGACGCGGCCAGCGATGCCTCGGACGCCGGCAGTGACGTGAGCGTGACCTGCACCGGGACCATGGGCGAGTGCGACGGCAATCCGACCCAGCCCTGCGAGACGGATCTTTCGACCAGCGCGACGCACTGCGGGAAGTGCGGACACGACTGCCTGGGCGGGACCTGCGTGGCCGGCGCATGCCAGCCCGTCACGCTTTTTTCGAACGCCATCAACGGACCATCGCGGCTCGCGCTGGACGCGACCCACATCTACTTCGTCGACTACAAGGGCGGCACGGTTCGGCGAATGCTCAAAGACGGCACCGCCCAGCAGGTGCTCGCCACCGGCACGGAGTGCAATCGCATCGCGGTCGACGGGACTCACGTCTACTGGACCGAGCAGACTCCAAAGCTGGTGCGCCGCGCGCCCAAGGGGGGCGGCGCGCCCGAGACCCTGGGGACCGGTCTGAGCTCGGCTCTGGGCCTTGCCCTGGACGCGACCAACGCCTACTTCAGCGACATGAGCGCCACCGGCGCCGTGAATCGAGCGCCCAAGGCTCCGGGCAGCGTGCAAGCCCTGGCCTCGAACGTGCCGTGGCCTCTCGAGATTGCCATCACCCCCGCACATGCGTACTGGACCACCTTCGCCAACAACGGCGCCGTCCGGCGCGTGCCGCTCGCGGGCGGGGCGACCGAGGTGGTGGTTCCGAACGTGGACAACAGCTTCGGCATCGCGAGCGACGCGGCCAACGTCTACTTCACCGTGCTGGGCACCGGTGCCAACAAGGGGCAGGTCCAGTCCGTGGCGCTCGCCGCGACCCTTCCCGCTACCCCCGTGGTGCTGGCGGTGTCGCAAGGTGGGCCGCGCGGTCTGGCGGTGGATGCCACCCACCTCTTCTGGACCAATTCGGACACGCAGAGCGTGATGCGCATCGCGAAGGACGGCAGCGACCTGCAGAAGCCGACGCTCATTGCCACCGGCGGCATCGAACCGCTGGGCATCGCGGTCGACGACCTGGCGGTGTACTGGGCGGACGAGAAGGCGGGAACGCTGCGGCGAGTGGCCAAATGAGCCGATGACACTGCTGAAGCGCCGTCCGCGGCTTCAAGTTCTGGTCCACGAGCGCGCGCATCCCGGAGCCGCGTTGGACGTGACGTTCGAGCTCGACGTCGCCCGCCCCCTGGAGATCGAGCACCTGGACGTGACGCTGCTCGGCACGACGCGCGTGGCCATCAGCGACAAGGTCGTGTCCGAGGTGGGTGTTCCGATCGCGCTTGGTGCGCGCCTGTCGGAAAAGCGCGAGCTGCCGGCGGGCAAGCAGCGCTTCCCCTGCAGGTTCGCGCTGCCCGAGTGGGCCCCGCCCAGCTTCAGCGGGCGCGTGGTGCGGGTCCAATACCGCCTGGCCGTGGAGCTGGCCATCCCGTGGTGGCCGGACCTGGACCGCGAGTTCGAGCTGGTCGTGGTGCCACGCAAGGTCCAGGGCCCGCGCGAGCCGCGCCCGCTGCTCTTCTCGACGGCGCCAGATGGCCCGCAGGGGCGCGAACCCCACGCCGAGGTGAGCCTGGCCAACGCCGAAGCGCGCGCGGGTGAAGTGCTGCGCGGGGCCGTTGCGCTGGGCAACGTGGACGGCGCGCGGTACTCGGGCATCGTCGTGCGGTTGACGGGGCACGAGCGCGCGGTGGCCTCGGGGCGCACCGCCGAGCTGGGGCGCTGGCAGATCGAGCTGCCCCTGAAAGACCCGCGCGAGGGCGAGCCCATCCTGTTCGACTTCGCCGTGCCCGACGTCCCACCCAGCTTCACGAGCGAGGTGTTCAGCGTCTGGTGGTCGCTCGAGGTCGTGGTCACGCGCCGGTTCGGCAGTGACCTGTCGATCGCGGTCCCGATCACGCTCTTGCCCGGAAGCCGGCGCGCGGGCAGCCGCCCGAAGTATGCGCCGCCCACCGTGGGCAACGCCCGCGTACAGCGCGTCTGGCAAGAGGTCGCCCATCGGGTCGGCATGCAGTTCCTGGACGGGCACCTCGTTGCTCGCGTTGGCGAGGTGGACGTCCGCGTGCGGCGGGAGCACGCCGAGGGTCGGCCGATCTTGCTCGCCGAGATCCAGTTCCCGAAGCTGGGGCTCGAGCTCGCGGGCGAGCCCGTGGGCGGGCTCTCCCGCCTCTGGGGCTCCGACGGTGTCCCGCTCGGCCGGCGCACGCGGCTGTCGGGGCGCGACGCACTTCAGACCCGAGCCGTGGCCCAGTTCCTCGAGCCCTGGCTGGCAGACTTCGAGGTTCGCCGGATCGACGACCAGCAGATCGTGCTCGAGCGTTCGGGGGCGGGGCTCACCGCCGAGTCGGTCACCCAGATCGCGGAAGCGGCGCTGGTCGTTGCGCGGCGCCTCCCCGAGCTCGAGCGAACGCTGCCGGCGCCGCGCGGGGTCGAGCTGGGCGCATGGCACGAGCTGGCAGGGCGCCTGTCGGGTACCGTTTCACCCGCCCGCCCCTCGGTCGTCGGCGAGCTCGACGGTCGGCGCGTCGAGGTCGGTCAGCGCTGGGCGCCCGGCGCCGTGCCCGCGGTGCACAGCGTGTGCGTCCATTCCCGCGCACCCTTCGCCGAGCGCGCGGGCAAGCCTCTGCCCGCCGACGCGCGCGCGCTGATCGACGCCTGGGCGGCCAAGGCCGCCGAGACGCTCATCGAATCCGACCGCGTGACGCTTCTCTTGCCCGGCGGCCTCACCGACCCGAGCGCCGTCGTGGCTGCGGCGGTCGACCTCGGGGTCCTGGTGGACGCGCTGTCCCGCCGCGCCGCGTATCGCTGAGGGGTGGCCGAGTCTCGCGCACCGGGCCGCCTTTTTGGGGTAGCCTGCCGCCGATGTCGAAGCGCGCTTTTCTGGTCCTGACCGCCCTCGCGGCCCTCGCAGGCTGCGATGAAGAGAAGAAGCCCGCGGCCGCCACCGCGACCGCCACCGCCACCGCCGCGAAGCCGCCACCGCCGCCACCGTCGGCCAGCGCCGAACCCCCGAAAGAGGCGAAGAAGCCCCGGGTCAAGAAGAGCGCCGCCGACTGCCCGAAGGGGCCCGCGGTCGCGTTCGACGACAAGGCGGTCGAGGCCGAGGTGCGCAAGAAGCTGAGCAAGGCCGACGGCGACATCACGCAGGCAGATCTGGGCAAGCTCAAGAGCCTCAACCTGTCCCAGGTCGAAACGCACCAGCTCGACCCGTGTCTCATCCCGCACGCCAAGAACCTGAAAGAGCTGTTCCTGGGTCCGGGTGATCTCGACGACCTCAGCCTGCTCTCGGGCATGACGCAGCTCGAGTCGCTGCGCGCGAGCATCAACAAGGTGAACGACCTCACGCCGCTCGCGAAGCTGACCAAGCTGGACCGGATCGACCTGGGTCGGACGCAGGTCACGGACCTCACGCCGCTCAAGGGCCTCAAGAACCTGACCGAGCTCGCGCTGGACGACACGTCGGTGCGCGACCTGAGCCCGCTGGCGGGCCACCCCAAGCTCGAGCGGCTGAGCATCCAGCGCACCCAGGTGAAGGACTTCAGTCACCTCAAGGACATCAAGACGCTGAAGTTCTTGTACCTGGCGGGCACGCCGGGGAGCGACATCAGCGTGCTGCAGCCGCTGCGCGACAAGGGGCTGAAGGTCATCGATCAGTGAGTCACGAGGCCTGACCCGCGATCTCGGGGGTGGCTGCCTTCGCCCGGGGCGCCGCCCGCCCGCGTAGCCGTGGCAGCTCGACCCACTCGTCCCACTCGGCGCCCCAGCCGGTGTAGTGGATCTTGTAGAACCCGTTCTTCATCGCCACCACTTCGGCGGGCCACCAGCTGCCGTGCCACTCGACGTCGACCTGCTGGCCGACGCGGACGCCTTTCAGCGGCGCGACCGGAGCGGCGGGCGCCACGGCCCGGATCCGCTCGGGGCCCACCCACTCGTCCCATTCGGGCCCCCAGCCCGTGTAGTGGATGCGCGCGATGCCAGCGCGGGTCTCGATCACCTCGGCCGCCCACCACTGACCACCCCAGAGCACCTCGACCGACCGACTGCCCTGCGGCGCCACCGCCAGGGCAGGGCGGGTGGGCCGCGCGACCACGGACGCGGGGCGGGCGGGTTTCGCCCGCTTGGGCTGGGCGGCGGCGGGCAGTGCCACCAGGGCCAGACTCAGGATGATCAGGAACTTGCGCAGCATGGCTTCGGCCTCCCGACGAAGACCCGAACGCGCGGGCCCTTGGGCATCTTACGCCCGAGAACGAGGAAAGATTTCGAGTCAGAGCTCGATCTGCGAGCCGACTTCCATCACCCGGTCCGAGGGGACGTTGAAGAACGTCGAGGCGCGCTGCGAGTTCCGGCTCATGAAGGCGAACACGTGCTCGCGCCAGATGGCCATTCCCTCGCGCTTGGTGGCGAGCAGCGTCTCGCGCCCCAGGAAGAAGGTGGTGTGCTCGATGGACCAGTCTTCCAGGTGACGCTCGTCGAGCAGCTGCGGAATGTCCGGCTGCTCCATGAAGCCATAGCGCGCCACCACGCGGCGGAAGCCCTCGGGCAAGTCTTCTACCGTGACCCGCTTGTCGGGCATCACGCGCGGCTCTTCGGTGGTGACCACGGTGAGCAGAATCACCTGCTGGTGCACCACGCGGTTGTGCGTGAAGTTCTGCATCAGTGCCGGCGGTGTGCCTTCGGGGTTGCTGGTCATGAACACCGCCGTGCCCGGCACACGAGCCGGCCGCTCGATCCGCAAGAGCTCGAAGAAGTCGATCAGCGGGACCATCTGCTCGCGCATGCGCTGGCCGAGCAGCGCGCGGCCGTCCTTCCACGTGGTCATGAGCATGAAGATCACGCCGCCGATCACCAGCGGGACCCACCCGCCATGGGCCACCTTGACCACGTTCGCGCCGAAGAACGCCAGATCCACGGTCAAGAACAGCGCGGTCAGGCTGAGCGCCGCCAGGGGGCTCCAGCCCCAGCGGTGGCGCGCCACCAAGTAGGCCAGTGCCGTGGTGATCACCATGGTGGTGGTGACCGCGATGCCGTACGCAGCCGCCATCTTGCTCGAAGAGCGGAAGCCCAGCACCAGCGCGATGGTTGCGATCATCAGCATCCAGTTGATGCTGGGCACGTAGATCTGTCCGATGGCCGTCGACGAGGTGTGTTTGATCTCCACGCGCGGCCAGAAGCCCAGCATGGTGGCCTGCCGGGTGAGCGAGTAGGCCCCCGAGATCAGCGCTTGCGACGCGATGATGGTGGCCGCCGTCGCCAGGATCACCATCGGAATGAGCGCTGCGTCGGGCACGGCCTTGAAGAACGGGTTCGACGCCGCCTTGGGGTCGCTGAGCAGCAGCGCGCCCTGGCCCAGGTAGGTGAGCATCAGCGACGGCGCCACGAGCACCAGCCAGGTCAGCCGAATCGGGCGCGCGCCGAAGTGCCCCATGTCTGCATAGAGCGCCT
>Ga0073899_10003400_pt1 | contig 14099 bp, 12 predicted proteins | sample KloWWTmetaKNB5Ph_FD_88975 | JGI IMG/M metagenome (GOLD analysis project Ga0073899, IMG submission 88975) | Active sludge microbial communities from Klosterneuburg, Austria, studying microevolution and ecology of nitrifiers - Klosterneuburg... | ecosystem: Engineered > WWTP > Aerobic digester >... | reverse complement strand
CGCGCCGGCCGTCGCGTGGGCGGACTACAAGGCCTATGCGCGCGGTCAGGAAGCCGCCGAGAAGCAGGACTGGGGCGCGGTCGAGACGGCGATGCAGGAAGCGCTCGCCGGCAATTCGACGCCGAAAGTGCGGGTGAAGCTCTACGGCCAGCGTTTCGCGCCTTATGTGCCGCACTACTACCTTGGGCTTGCCGCTTACAAGCAGAACGACTGTGCCGGCGCGATGCGCTGGTTTGGTGATGCGGCGGCGGCGGCGGTGATCGCGCAGTTGACCGAGTTCAAGGGTATGGCCGATACCGCGCGCGGCGACTGCAGCGCGAAGTTGGCACTCGCTGCGCCAAGCAAACCGCCACCGACAGCAACGACCGCAGCCGCGCCGAATGCCGCCGGTACGAGCACGTCGGCGCCCGTGAAGCCGCCCATCGCGACTGCACCGGCGCCGCCGTTGGTGCCGACGAAGCCGCAACCGAGTGCGACCGCTGCGACCTCCGCGACGGTGCCGGCGGCGCTGCAGGGCGCGTTGCAACATTGGCTGGGCGGACGCTATCGCAACGTTGTCTCGGCTTCACTGGCTGGCGTCCAGGGCAAGGCGCTCGCGCACTTGCATCTGTTGCGCGCGGCGTCCTTGCATGCCTTGTCCGAGATCGAGGCGGCGAACGCCGTTGCGCATCGCAGCCGCGCCGAGCAGGAGATCCGCAGCGCGCGCGCCGCGCAGCCATCGATCGTGCCGGACGCCAGTTTCTACTCGCCACGGTTCCGCGCCTACTTCGCCGGCGTGCGGTAGAAAAAAGGACGCCGCGCTGGGCGCGGCGTCCGGGTACTGCAGTCAGCAGTGGCGAGGTCAGAAGCGCAGCACGCCCGAGAGCGAGAAGGTCTCGTTGCGTTCGGAGGTGTCGAATGCGGCGTCGAGCTGGAACTTCTCGAACGCCCAGCCAAAGCCAACCGAGGTATGCAGTTCGTCATCGCCATGCGAGAACAGCACTGCATTGGCGACTGCGTCGACGTAGTCCGGGTCCGGAATACCGTTGAAGCGGACGGTGTGCTCCGGATCGCGCCAGACGCCGGCGCGCAGCGACAGCGGCACCGTCATTTCGGTGAAGGTGTATTCCATGCCGAGCCGAATCTCGTAACCGTCCTTGGTAAGCAGCGGGTCGAGTGCTGCGCGACCTGCGGCGGTCTCATCGTTGAGGTTGAAGTTCGAAATCATGTCGTCGGTCAGTTGCGAGTACTGCACGTGCGACACGTCCAGCGCCAGCGTCAGCGCATTGGACGGGCGATAGACCAGTCCGAGACCGAGTAGGTCCGGCGTGTCGAGGTACGCCTCCTTGTCCAGACGCGGGAAAGTCTGGGTGCCGGGCACGATGCTCGCGGTGTACTTGAACTTCGGGGCACGCCGGTACACCAGGCCAGCCTGCAACTGGTCGTTGACTTGGTACTGCGCGCCGAGGCCGAAACCGAATGCGCCATCGTCGCCTTGCTGTTGCGTCGAGAAGCGCACCAACGTGTCGGCGACCGTGGTGAAGCGCCGCGTATTCGAGTCCAGATCCATCTGGTAGGCATTGAGGCTGGCGCCGAACGACCAGCGGTCGTTGAGCTTGAATGCACCGGACAGGCCGTAGCTGTAGATCGACACGTCGATCGCAGCGTCGAACGGATAGATCGAGCCGATGGCTTCGGTGCGGAACGCGGTTTCGTAGTTCAGGAACTCATGACGGTAGAACGCGACCGCCCAGTCGTCCTGCGGCAACACCACGGACAGGAACGATGGGCCGCGCGTGTCGCTGTCGGCTTCGCGGTAATTCACGCCGGCGGTGCTGAACGGATCAGCGGTGAACGAACCGCTGTGCGCATACTCGGTGCTGAAGTCGTTTGCGCGGAATTCGAGAGAAACCTCCGGAGCCGCGAGTTGCACCAGACCGGCCGGATTCGAGAACGCGGCGGTGGCATCGTCGGCCAGGCCGATGAACGCACCGCCCATCGCTAGCGAGCGTGCGCCAGGAGCCGAGAAATTGAACTGCAGCGAGGCGTTGCCTTCCTCGTCAGTGATGGCGAAGGCACTGGATGCGGCAGCCAGGAGTGCGGCGCCGATGGCCAGGGGGAGCAGCTTCTTCATTCGGATTTCTCCTCTCGTTCGGGATAGGAAGGATCGCTCGGGGCGAGCGCGGCCAGTTTAACGCTTTCTTGACCCCGCGCGGTGCGTTCCGGAACTCCTATACTGCGGGCCCCGCCATCTGGAGGTCGCCATGTTCGAGCCGATTGTCCTGTTCCTGCTCGCCTTCATCGTGTTCACGCTGTGGAAAGGCGTGGTCATGGTGCCGCAGGGCTTCGAGTACACCATCGAGCGCTTCCGCAAGTTCACCCATGCGCAGACGCCCGGCATCGGCATCATCATTCCCTACGTCTTCAATGTCGGTCGCAAGATCAACATGATGGAGCAGGTGCTCGAGGTGCCGTCGCAGGACGTGATCACCAAGGACAACGCCGTGGTCAAGGTCGACGGCGTGATCTTCTACCAGGTGCTCGATGCCGCCAAAGCGGCGTATGAAGTCTCGAATCTGGAGCAGGCGATCATCGCCCTGGTGATGACCAACATCCGTACCGCGATCGGCTCGATGGATCTGGACGAGTCGCTGTCCAAGCGCGACGAGATCAACACCAAGCTGCTGCGCGTGGTCGACGAAGCCACCCACCCGTGGGGCATCAAGGTCAACCGCATCGAACTGAAGGACATCCAGCCGCCGCGCGACCTGGTCGATTCGATGGCGCGGCAGATGAAAGCGGAACGCGAAAAGCGCGCGCAGATCCTGGAAGCCGAAGGTTCACGCCAGTCCGAAATCTTGCGTGCCGAGGGCGAGAAGCAGGCGGCGGTGCTGGAGGCGGAAGGTCGCCGCGAAGCCGCGTTCAAGGATGCCGAAGCGCGCGAACGCCTGGCCGAGGCCGAAGCCAAGGCGACGATGATGGTGAGCCAGGCGATCGACCGTGGCAATGTGCAGGCGGTCAACTACTTCGTCGCGCAGAAATACGTCGAGGCTCTGAAGGCGCTGGCCACGTCGCCGAACCAGAAGGTGCTGATGATGCCGCTCGAAACCACCGGTCTGCTCGGTTCGATCGCCGGCATCGCCGAGCTGTCGAAGGGTGCGCTCGACAAGACGACGGCGGTCAAGCCGCCGAAGATGCCGGGAGCCTGAGATGGGCAAGCTGGTTTACACCTGGTGGGCGATCGCGCTCGCGTTGCTGGCGCTGGAGACGATCATTCCCGGCGCCAGCATCCTCTGGTTCGGCATCGCTGCGTTCGTCGTGGGAGCGGTGGTCTGGGTCTTCCCGGGGCTGCCCCTGCTCGCGCAGATCGCGATCTTCGGCATCTGTTCGATCGCGTCGGTCGCGGTGTACTGGAAGTGGTTCCGCAGTCACGAGGTCCCGAGTGACCAGCCACTGCTCAACCGCAAAGCGGACCAGCTGGTCGGGCGCGAGTTCATTCTCGATGCGCCGATCCAGCTCGGCCGCGGCAAGCTCAAGATCGGCGATGCGCTGTGGACCATCGAGGGACCGGACCTGTCGACTGGAACGCGCGTTCGAGTCTGTCGAACCGATGGCTTGAACCTCACCGTCGAGAAAATGGACGGCTGAGTCGTTATGCTCCGCGCCCTCGATCCCCGGCGCGGAGCATCCATGTTGAACCAGACCATCCTCAATGCCACGCACCGCGCCCAGGGCGCGCGCATGGTCGATTTCGGCGGTTGGGACATGCCGCTGAACTACGGTTCGCAACTCGACGAGCACCATGTCGTGCGCCGCGATGCCGGCATGTTCGACGTTTCGCACATGACCATCGTCGATGTCCGCGGCGCGCGCGTGCGCGAGTTTCTGCGTCATCTGCTCGCGAACAACGTCGACAAGCTCAAGACCTCGGGCAAGGCGTTGTACAGCTGCATGCTGAACGAGACCGGCGGCGTCATCGACGACCTGATCGTGTACTTCATCGACGAGTCGTTCTTCCGCGTCGTCGTGAATGCGTCTACCCGCGACAAGGATCTCGACTGGATCGCGCGCCAGGGCAGTCGTTTTGGCGTGACCCTGACCGAGCGACGCGACTACGCGATGATTGCAGTGCAGGGGCCAACCGCGCGGTCGCGCGTGCATGGGCTGTTGTCCGCGGACGGTTCGGAGCGCGCCGGAAAGCTCGGCAAGTTCGTCGGCGCCGAGATCGACGGCATGTTCGTGGCGCGCACCGGCTACACCGGCGAGGACGGATACGAAATCATGGTGCCGGAACTGGATGCGGTCACCTTCTGGAGCCGTCTGGTCGGCGCCGGAGTGAAACCATGCGGACTCGGCGCGCGCGATACCCTGCGGCTCGAAGCCGGGATGAATCTCTACGGCCAGGATATGGACGAAACGGTGTCGCCCTGGGAGGCGGCACTCGCTTGGACGATCTCGCTCGAACCGGCTGATCGCGATTTCATCGGTCGCGCCGCCCTGGTGACGCAGCAGAGCGGTGGCGTCGCACGCGAGATGATCGGACTGGTGCTCGACGACAAGGGTGTTCTTCGCCATGGCCAGCGCGTGCTCACCGATCGCGGCGATGGCGAGATCCTGAGCGGCTCGTTCTCGCCGACGCTGGCCAAGTCGATCGCGCTGGCGCGCGTGCCCGCAGGCGCAGTGGCCGGCACGCTCGCCGTCGACATTCGCGGCAAGGCCTTGCCGGTGCGTGCGGTGAAGTTCCCGTTCGTGCGCGACGGCAAGCCCTGCGCCGGCATCTGATCCAGACTCCACTACCATCCGCCATCTGCCACCACGAGGACCGAGTCATGAGCGAAATTCCGGGCGATCTGAAATTCCTGAGGAGCCACGAGTGGGCACGTATCGAAGACAACGGCCACATTACCGTGGGCATTTCCGATCATGCGCAAGCCGCGCTCGGCGATCTTGTCTATGTCGAGTTGCCTGAGGTTGGCGACCAGTTGCAGGCCGGAAATGGCGCTGCGGTGGTCGAGTCGGTGAAGGCGGCGTCGGACGTTTACAGTCCGGTCTCGGGCACGGTCGTGGCGGTCAACGAGAAGCTCGCCGATGCGCCGGAAACGATCAATGGCGACGCCTACGGTGAAGGCTGGCTGTTCGTGTTGAAGCCATCCGATCGCGCCGAGTTCGATGCCTTGCTCGGTCCCGACGACTATGCCGAGATGATCGAGAGCGAAGAGCACTGAGCGCCAAGCTCATGCGATTGAAAAGACCGGTTGCCCACGCAGCCGGTTTTTTTTCGCGCGTGCGATGGCGCTTCGCGAACGTGCTTCGCGACAAAGTGATCGCTCCACGCGGACGAAGATCGCGCACATGGAAATCGCGCGCTCACAAAACGTGTTGACAGTCAACGCGTGTGCAATTAGTTTTGCCGCAGCGTGACAAGCATGCTTCGGAAATGAGTGGCGAAAACTTCATCGAGATGGCGACCGCAACGAACTCCTCGCAGATGTCGCGATCGATCTCCCGCCTCTCCAGCACGCAGTCTTTTTTCCGCGATCACGACGCAACCCAACTGATGCTCCCGACGACGCGTCGTGTCGTTCCTTCCACCCGTGTGTGCGTGTCGGCAGTCCGCGCACGCGGTGTTTGATCGGTTTTCAACCGGGCGACCACTGCCAAAACCAAGAGGAGCACTACAATGAAAGCAGCAACTACCAAGAAGAAAGTCGGCACGGTGAAAGCCGCCGCCAAACCTGCAGCAAAGAAAGCCGCGGCCAAGAAGCCGGCAGCGAAGAAGGCTCCGGCCAAGAAGGCCGCTGCCAAGAAGGCTCCGGCGAAGAAGGCCGCTGCCAAGAAAGCTCCGGCCAAGAAGGCTGCGAAGAAAGCTCCGGCCAAGAAGGCCGCTGCGAAGAAGTAAGGCAAGGCTGTAACGCTTTATCTGGGTCAGACCATCGCACGACCGCCCGGCGTGCGATGGTCACTTTGGACCCAGTGGATTCCGGAAGCGCAAGGCTTCCGATGACGCGGATCTCACCCCTGCCCCTTTCGACAACATCCTTTGCATTGCTTTGGTGCGCGAGCAGATGGCGCGGCGCGGGCGTTTCCGCGGCCAGGGGCTTGCTGTACTGTCTGCGGCACGGCGCGCGGTCGTGTTGTTTGCGTGAACGTCCGCGCGAATTGCGGTACAAATCAATACGTGGCCCCGGTCACGGCCGTCCCTGCTGCCGCGGCGTGCGGTCTGACCACGAATCAACGAGGACGTGAAATGCCGAACGAGATCCGTACAACCCGCGTAAATCACTGGATGGGCGTCGCCGCCCTGGGCATGGTCTGCGTGCTGGCGATTTCGGCGTGCGGCAAGGAGGAAGCGGCCAAGCCGGCGCCGGGTGCGCAACCCGCCGCGGGCGTTTCGCCGCAAGTGGTTGCGCCGGCAGCGCCCGAGGTCACGGTCCCGGAATTGCTGGCGTCCGCCACGCGCGCGGTCAACGAAGAGCGACTGGTGGCGCCGGCCGGCAACAATGCCATCGAGTTCTATCTGCAGGTGCTGAGCAAGGAGGCGAACAACGTCAATGCCACCCAGGCCCTGGTCGATCTGTTTCCGCTGGCGGCGGGCAATGCCGAACGCGAAATCGTGAACCGCAACTTGCCTGAGGCGACGCGTATCGTTGGGTTGCTGGATCAGGCGAGCCCCGGTTCGTACACGGTGTCTACGCTGAAGTCGAAGCTCAATGCCGCGCGCACGCAGATGCAGCGCGAAGAGGAACGCCGCCTGGCGCAAGAGGCTGCGGCCGAGCAGCAGCGTACGCAAGCAGCCCAGGCTGCGGCCGCGCCTGCACCGGTGGCTGCGGCGCCGACACAGCCGACGCGGCCGACGCCCGCGGAGCCGAAGCCGGTCGAGCCCAAGCCGGTCGAGCCAGCGCCAGTAGCGACCGCCCCAGCGCAGCCGGTGGCGCAGTCACGCGATCCGGTGCTGGTGCGTCAGGTGCGGCCGGTGTATCCGGCGGCCGCGGCGCGGCGCCGCCAGGAGGGCTGGGTGGAGGTGTCGTTCACGGTGGCAGCGAGTGGTGAGGTGACCGACGTAGCCGTCGCGCGCGCGCAGCCGCGCGGCGTGTTTGATCGCGACGCGACCCGCGCGGTGTCGCAGTGGAAGTACGAGCCGGCGTTGGAGAACGGCAAGCCGGTAGCTCGCACGCTGACACGTCGCATCGAGTTCTCGCTCTCGGCCAAGTAGTCAGAAAGAAGTTGGTCGTGATTGCGGCGCCTGCGGGCGCCGCAGTCGTTTCAGCAGCTGCGCAACAGTTGCAGCAGCAGCGCGCTGCGCTCGTCGTGCGTGGCCGCGTCGGCGAGCCCGGAGAGCACGTTCAGCAGGCGGCGGCTGGCATCGGCGGGCATCAGGTCGGTCAGCACGCCGGCGAGATCGCTGGCGAGCGCCAGCGCCAGTGCCGAAGTGTCGGTGGCAGCATTGCCAGCGGCGGACTGCAGCAGCGTCAGCGACTCGTTCCATGCCTGACGCGATCGCAGATGATGGCGGCGCAGAAACGGGAATGGGATGCGGATCTCGAGTACATCGCGTGCAGCCAGCGCCTGCAGCATGCGCTTGTGCCAGCGGCGAGACTTGCGGCACAGCACCGTCGAGGCGTCTTCCAGGGACAGCGTTCGACCGTGCTCGGCAAGCAACTTTGCGGCCTCTGCCAGCACCGGGTGCGCGATCGGCAGGGCCTCGCCGGATTGCACCTGCGATCCTTCGATGCGGATGCGCCCGGCGAGCATCAGGTCAATCAGCACCAGGCCGGCGATCGCCTGCGGCAGGCGCTGCGCATCGGCAGATACGCGGTCGCGCCCGCTCTCCGGATCCAGGACCAGCAGGCAAAGGCGTTCCGCGAGGATCATCGGGATGCGGTGTCAGGGAGTTGCGACGCGTTTGCGACGCGCCAGCGGTCGCGGCGTCAGCCGATCGAGTTGCAGCCAGTCGCGCTCCGGCAACTCCAACTCGCGGTCGATCAGCGTCGGCAGCAAGCCGGCGGGCACCGCGGATTCGCTGTTCCACAACAGCGCCACCCCGAAGTCGCGATCGGGCAACATCGCCAGCGCGGCCCGGTAGCCCTGCACGGCGCCGGCGTGGAAAATCATGCGGTGCCCGCTGTAATCGAACACGCGCCAGCCGAGTGCGTAGGAAGCGGTGCGCACGCGTTGCCGACGCCACGGTGAACCGAGCACTTCGCCCGGGGTGTCGATCTGCGGCGCATGCAGGGCGTCGAGCAGTTCGCGGTCGAGCACCTCGGGGGCGTGGCCGAGGTGCGCCAGCATCCACTGCCCGAGATCGCGGGCACTGGCATTGACGCCGGCTGCGGGCGGAATGCGGTAGTAGGTGAGCTTCGGATAGACCGACTGCCAGCGTCCGCTGCGCTTCACATGCGGCCGCGCCCAGTCGCCGCTGGACTCGAGTGCGTCGCGCCCATAGGTGGCGGTTTCCATGCCGAGCGGATGGAAGATGCGCTTCTCGACTTGGTGCGTGAAGAAGTCGCCGGTGACCGCGAAGGTCACGTCGCCGATCAGGCTGAAAGCGATGTTCTGGTAGCTGTAGCAACTGCCAACCGAGCACACCGGCGTGACCTCATCCAGCTGCTCGACCAGCAGTGGATACGGCGAGTCGGCTTCGAGCGCGCGGTCGAGGGTGTTGTGCGGCAGGCCGGAGCGATGGCTGAGCAAGTCGTCGATGCACAGCTTGCCGGCGCCCTCGATGTCCTTCAGCAACAATGCCGGCACCAGGTCCTGGACGCGGTCTTCCCATTGCAGCGCGCGCTCGTTCACCAGCAACGCCGTCAATGAGGCCGCGAACGACTTGGACAGCGACGCGATGCGGAAGACGGTGTCGGGTCCGGCCACGACGCGCTTGCCCTGTTCGGCGATGCCAAGGCCGCGCAAGCTGACGATGGCGCCATCGCGCACGACCACGGCGGCCAGCGCCGGCGTCTGCCCGGTACGCATCACGGCATCGCTGAGGCGCTCGAACTCGGCCACGATGGCAGCGTCTGCAACGCCATTGGCGGCGGCGCCGGTGTTGGCCGCAGACGCGGTGGCGGCGGCCATCAGGGCGAGGCTGGCGGTGCCGGCGACGGATGCAAAGCTTCGTAAAACGGCCATGTTATGCTCGTGCGAACGCCGCGATTCTAGCAAGCAGTCTGGTGCAATGCGGCCCGTTTCATCACAGGCGGAGGGCAGGGCAATGATGGGTTTGTTGATCCTTTTGGTGCTGGTGGCGGTGGTGGCCTTCTGGGTGATCGGCATCTACAACGGCCTGATCCGCGCCCGCCGGGGTTACGAGAACGCGTTCGCACAGATCGACGTGCAGTTGACCCGTCGTTACGACCTGATCCCGAACCTGGTCGAGACCGCCAAGGCCTACATGAAGCACGAGGCTGGCACCCTCGAAGCCGTGGTCGCCGCGCGCAACGCTGCAGTGAACGGTCTGAAGGCGGCGCAGGCGCACCCTGGTGACGCGGCGGCGATGCAGAATCTGGCTGCGTCCGAAGGCCAGCTGAGCGGGGCGCTGAGCAAGCTGATGGTGACGGTCGAGGCCTATCCGGACCTGAAGGCCAACCAGAACATGATGCAGGTGAGCGAGGAACTGACCTCGACCGAGAACAAGGTCGCGTTCGCGCGCCAGGCGTTCAACGACTCGGTGATGGGCTACAACGTCAGCCGCGACGTGTTCCCGAACAACATCATCGCCGGCATGTTCAACTTCAAGGAAGCCGCGCTGCTGCAGATCGAAGATGCAGTCAAGCGCGAGGCGGTCAAGGTGAAGTTCGACTGAGCGAGCGCGCGCGGCGCCGCAACGCGCTGCGCGCCCTGGTGCGCGCATGAACTTCTTCGAACTCCAGCATCAGGCCCGCAAGCAGTCGAAGCGGCTGATCGTGCTGTTCGTGCTCGCGGTGCTGGCGATCATCGCCGCGATCGATCTGGTCATCGTCGGCGCGATGCTGGCGAATGCGGACGAGGCCCGCGCCGCGAATCTATCGGTTGGCGAGATCATCGCCCAGCACAGCGGTGCACTGCTCGGCGTCAGCCTGATCGTGGGCGCGGTGATCGCGCTGGCGTCGCTGTTCAAGATCGGCAGTCTTCGTTCCGGCGGTGGCGCGGTGGCGCAGTCGCTCGGTGGCACGCTGATTTCGGCCGAGACCAGCAATCCGCACTATCGCCGCCTGCGCAACGTGGTCGAGGAAATCGCGATTGCCTCCGGTGTGCCGGTTCCCGAGATCTACGTGCTCGAACAGGAGTCCGGCATCAATGCCTTCGCGGCCGGCTACACGCCGGCCGACGCTGCCATCGCCGTTACCCGCGGCGCGCTGGAGAAGCTCAAGCGCGACGAGTTGCAGGGCGTGATCGCGCACGAGTTCAGCCACATTCTCAACGGCGACATGCGCCTGAACATCCGCCTGATGGGCTTGCTGTTCGGGATTCTGGTGATCGGCATCATCGGCCGCAAGATCCTCGAGGGCATGCGCCATGCGCGCGACAGCAAGGGCACGGTGCCGATCTTCGTGATCGCGCTGGCGGTGATGATCATCGGCTATGTCGGCGTGTTCTTCGGGCGCTGGATCAAGGCCGGGGTGTCGCGCTCGCGGGAGTTCCTGGCCGACGCATCGGCGGTGCAGTTCACGCGCCAGACCGATGGCCTGGCCGGCGCATTGAAAAAGGTGGGCGGGCTGCCGCAGGGTTCAAAGATCGAGAATCCCGAGGTCGAGGAGGTCAGCCACATGCTGTTCGGCTCGGGCATGAACTTCTCCTCGATGTTCGCGACCCATCCGCCGCTGCTCGAGCGCATCCAGCGCCTGGACAAGCAATTCAAGCCCGAGCAGTTCGCGACGATCGCGAAGCAGTGGTCGCAGCCGGTCGACGTGCTCGCGCTCGACGATGAAGCCGGCGTCGGACTGACCAGCGTGCCCGCGTCCGGCGTGGCCAAGGGGCCGCCGCCGCTGCCGCCCTTGCCGGATGCGCGCGCCGACATCGCGGTACAGCCGGGCATCGTCGCCAACCAGGTCGGCGCGCCGCAGCAAGACGACTTCGCCACCGCCGACAACATCCAGAATCGCATCCCGCCGCTGCTGCTCGCAGCCGCGCGCGCGCAACGCACTGCCGACCGCGTGATCTGCGCCTTGCTGCTCGATCGCGACGCCGACATCCGTGCCGCGCAGAGCGCGATGATCGTGGCGCAGCTCGGGCCAGAGGCCGAAGCCGAGACGCGGCTGATGCGCGAGGCGATCGATGCCCTGCATCCGATGCAGCGCATGCCGCTCGCGGCGATCGCGTTCCCGGCGCTGCGTCGGCATCCGCGGCCGTGGTTGAACGAGTTCGTGCAGCTGATCGATCGCCTGATCCATGCCGACGGCCAGCAGGGGTTGTTCGAGTTCTGCCTGGCGCGGCTGGTTTCGATCCAGGTCATCGAGGCGCTCGATCCGGCGCGTGCGCGCGTGATCGGCCGGCGCAAGCTGGTGCACTGCGAGGCCGACACTGCGCTGCTGTTCGTGGTGCTTGCACACGCCGGCCACGACAGCGCCGTGGAGGCGCAGCGTGGATTCCAGGCCGGCATGCAGATGCTCTACGGCCAGCGCAGCGTGGCCATGCCGGATGGCGGCGACTGGCACCGGTCGCTGGTGCCGGCGTTGTCCGCGCTCGACCAGCTCGACTCCGCCGGCAAGCAGCTGCTGATCGAGGCGATGGTGACCAGCATCAGCCATGACGGCCGCATCACCGTGGCCGAGTCGGAACTGCTGCGCGTCGCCTGCGCTGCCATCCACTGCCCGTTGCCGCCGATGCTCTCGCGCTGATCAGGCGCCGAGAATCAGATCACTTGCCCGCTCGGCGATCATGATCGTCGGGGCGTTGGTGTTGCCGCTGACGATCTTCGGCAGCACCGAGGCATCGACCACGCGCAGGGCTTCGATGCCATGCACGCGCAGGTTTGGATCGACCACCGCGAGTGCGTCGCTGCCCATGCGGCAGCTGCCGACCGGGTGGTACACGGTCTCCGACTTGCGGCTGAGGAAGGCGCTGATCGCCGCTTCGGAATCGTCGCCGTCGCCGGGGAGCATCTCGGCGCCGCGGTAGGCATCGAAGGCGCGCGCCTGGAACAGCCGTCGCGACAGGCGTACCGCCTCGACCAGCACGCGACGATCGAAGCCGTCGGCGTCGCCGAGGTAATTGGCGAAGATGCGCGGCGGCGCCAGCGGGTCGGCGCTGGCCAGTTCGATGCGTCCGCGCGAGCGCGGCTGCAGATGGCAGGCATGCAGCGTCATGCCGTGGCCGGGATGGCGCTTGCGGCCGTGGTCGTCGAGGATCGCCGGCACGAAGTGGAACTGCAGGTCGGGGCGTTCATCCGGTGCCAGTCGCGAGCGCACGAAGCCGCCGGCTTCGGCGATGTTGGAGGTGCCCGGTCCCTTGCGCGAAAAGGCGTACTGCAGGCCGATCCAAAGTTCGTTGGCGTGGTCGTAGCTGAGCGGCTGCAGGCAGCGGAAGATGGTGCAGGCATCGAGGTGGTCGTGCAGGTTGCGCCCGACCCCGGGCAGGTCGTGCTTCGGTTCGATGCCGTGCCGGCGCAGTTCGTCGCCCGCGCCGATGCCCGAGAGCAGCAGCAACTGCGGCGAGTTGACCGCGCCGCCGGCGAGCAGGATCTCGCGCGCGGCCTCGACGCGCACGCGCTCGCCGCGGTGGCGGTACTCGACGGCGACGGCGCGACCGCGTTCGATCGACACGCGTTCGACGCGGGCGTGGGTATGCACGACCAGGTTGTCGCGCCCGCGCGCGGCGGTCAGGTAGGCGGCGGCGCTGCTGCAGCGACGGCCGTCCTGCTGCGTCACCTGGTAGAAGCCGAAGCCCTCCATGCGCGCGCCGTTGAAGTCGGCATTGCGCTCGAAGCCGAGTTCGACTGCGGCATCGAGCAGGACCGACGACAGCGGATTGTGATGGCGCAGGTCGCTGACCCAAAGCGGCCCCTGGTCGCCATGGAGCGCGTCGGCGCCGCGCGTGTTGTGTTCAGCGCGCTTGAAATACGGCAGCACCGCATCCCAGTCCCAGCCGGGTGCGCCGAGCGTCGACCAGTCGTTGTAGTCGCGCGCATGGCCGCGGATGTAGCACATGGCGTTGATCGAACTGGAGCCGCCGAGCACCTTGCCGCGCGGCCACCACAGGCGGCGCTGGTCGAGTTGCGGTTCGGGTTCGGTGCCGTAGTCCCAGTTCAGGCCCTTGCGCGAGATCAGTTTCGAGAATCCCGCTGGCATGTGGATCAGCGGGTTCCAGTCGCGCGGGCCGGCTTCGAGCAGCAGCACGCGCGTGTTCGGGTTGGCCGAGAGCCGGTGCGCGAGCACGCAACCCGCGGAGCCGGCACCGATGATGATGTAGTCGTAGCTCACGGGCGGTTTGCTCCGGCTCAGCGGGCGCGCCGGGCCAATGCTCGGCGCAGTTTCATTCGATCACCTCGACCGCCATGCCGGTGGTGATGCGGCCGGTCGCGCGCACCAGCAGGTTCTGGCCGAAGGTGACGCCGATGGCTTCGCGCCGATAGCCGCGCAGCGTCGCCAGCGGTTCGCCGTCGGCGGCGGCGATCGCGGTGTCCGGGTCGATGGTGGTGAGGATGCAGCGCGTGCAGGGTTTGACGATGGCGAATTCGGCGGCGCCGATGCGGATGCGGCGCCAGCGATCCTCGACATGCGCCTCGCGCGTCTGCACCACGATGCTGGGACGGAAGTTCGTCATCGACACCGGTTGCGCCAGTTTCGAGTTCAGCAGATCGAGCGAGGCACTGCCGATCAGCAGCAGCGGAAAACCGTCGGCGAAGCTGACGAAGTCGCCGGGCTCGGACCACTCGGCGGCCACCGCGCGCAGGCAGTCCTCCGCCATGTGCACCAGCCGCACCGCGAACCCGAGATGGTGCGACAACCATTCGTTGGTCGCGGCGTCGGCGAGCCGCGCCGGGCTCGAAGACTTCCAGATCCCGACCGCGAGCGTGGGGGCGCTTGCAGGCGGTTCGGCCACGGCGCGTGCGCTGCCATCGGGCGCGAACAGCACCAGGCCATCGCGGATCGATTCCGCCGCGAAGTGCAGCAGCAGCGGATGCTGGCGCGCAGTGACAAAGCGGT
>Ga0073899_10003398_pt1 | contig 14102 bp, 13 predicted proteins | sample KloWWTmetaKNB5Ph_FD_88975 | JGI IMG/M metagenome (GOLD analysis project Ga0073899, IMG submission 88975) | Active sludge microbial communities from Klosterneuburg, Austria, studying microevolution and ecology of nitrifiers - Klosterneuburg... | ecosystem: Engineered > WWTP > Aerobic digester >... | reverse complement strand
GCGCCGCCACGTTCGGAGCGGCCTCGATGGTGGCCTTCCTGTGGCCGACCGGCTCCAGCGGGTTCGGCTCCAAGATCAACATGGGCAAGGTTGCCGACCTCGAGTCGGCGATCGATGGGGGTGGCGGCTTTCTCTACAAGCCGGAAGCCCGTGCCTGGTTGGTCCGCTTTCCCAGCGCCGCCCTGCAGAAGGCCCGCAGCGTGTACAGCCCACCCGAGTTGGTCGGCATGGAAGCGGGCCTGCTCGCCCTCTACCAGAAGTGTCCCCACCTCGGTTGCCGCGTTCCCGACTGCGGCACCTCACAGTGGTTCGAGTGCCCCTGTCACGGCAGTCAGTACAACCAGGTCGGTGAAAAAAAGGCCGGCCCTGCCCCTCGTGGCATGGACCGCTTCGCCATGGAGATCTCCGGCGGCAACTTCGTTGTCAACACCGGAGCCATCGTCGAAGGCCCCCCGATCGGTACCAACACCACCGGCCAAGAGGCCGAGGGCCCGCACTGCATCGGCTCCGCCGAAGAGTGATTTTGCGCTGAGGGCCGCCCGGCTCCAGTCTGTATTCGCTGATCCCCGACCTCGAGCACGAAAGTCGCACACATGACGATGCTGCTAGCCCAGCAGACCACGCAACGATCGATCGGCCTTCTCGTGCTCGTCGTCGTCGCGCTCGGCGGCGTGGCCTACCTGGTGATCCAGGCCCGCAAGGGCCGCCAGGAGATCGGTTCGGAGCTTGAACTGGCCGCCAACCGCAAGCCGTACTTGGACGACGACGAGCTGGAGACCACCAAGCTCGACCGTTCGCTGATGGCAGCGGTGGGGTTGTTGCTGCTGATCGCCGTCGCCCTGCCGCTGTACTGGCTGGCCGAACCCGGCCGTCAGGCCGGTGCTGTGAAGTCCTTCGACGAGAAGTTCGTCGAGGCGGGCTTGGAGATTTACGAGCAGGGCGCCCAGTGCGTCAACTGCCACGCGGCCGAAGGCGTCGGCGGCGTGGCGACGTTCGTCATCACCGACGAACAGGGCGAGTTTGTCGACCAGGTGCAGTGGAACGCCCCGGCGCTCAACACCGTGCTGTGGCGCTTCTCGGTCGACGAGGTCCGCTACATCCTCAACTACGGCCGGCCCGGTACGCCAATGGCTGCCTGGGGATTGCCCGGCGGCGGCCCCCTCACCGAGCAGCAGATCGACCAGGTGATCGACTACCTGTGGTCGGTGCAGCTGAAGCCAGAGGAAATGACGAAGGAGATCGACGACGCTGTCTCCCAGATCGATAAGGGTCTGGCCCAGCGGATGATGGACGTCCGCCAGGTGAACGAGGACAAGGCTGCGGCCTTCAGCGAGTTCTCCGGAACTCAGAAGACCGTGGCCGACCTGCCGCTGCCCGTCGATCCCGTTCAGGCGAAGGAGGCGGGTGCCGAGGCGGAAGACCAAGGCCTCGCGCCGGACGAGAGGAAGTTTGCGATGTCGCGGCTCGATGAGGCGGACGAGCTGCAGCTCGGAGAGATCCTCTTCAACCTCGACGCTGCCTCCGGCGCCTACAACTGCGCACGGTGTCACGTACCCGGCGCTGCATACGGCCAGGGCGGCGAGACCTTCGACGACCTGCAGTACGGCGCCATGGGGCCTCGTCTGCAGGGCATCGAGACCCGGTCGACACCCAACGAGCACTTCGAGTTCATCATGTCCGGTTCCGAGGACGGCGTGAAGTACTTCAGCCGCTCGGTCGGCTCGGGCAAGATGCCCGGCTTTGGCCTCAACCCCAACGCCGATGCGGAGGGCGTGCCCCAGCTGGGAACGCTCGGCATGTACGACCCATCTCAGGTGTGGTCGGTCGTCACCTACGAACGCAACTTGGATCGCATTCCCAGCGCCAACCCTGACAACGCTCCCCAGGCATCGTCTGAGGCTGCCCCGGCTGACGCCGCTCCCGACCCCACCGTCAATCCGGCGGTGCCCGCTGGTGGAGATGCCCAAGGGCAGGCCGACGCCGCGCCAACCGCTGCCGCACCCGCCGGTTCGGTCCCGACCAATCCCACCGAAGAGGGCTGATCCATGTTCTCGTTGATCGCAGCGATCACGTTTGACCCGACGATCCGGGGCATTCTCGTGGTGGCCGTCGCCGTCGCCGTGCTACCCGGTTCGATTTTCATGATCATCTCGACCAACACCGGCGTGAAGCTGGGCATCCTGATCACCCTTGCTGGGTTGTTCGGATGGATTTTCCTGATGAGTTCCGTGTGGTGGATGTACGGCATCGGCCTCAAGGGCCGAGATCCGTCGTGGCAGGCCATCGAAGTCAACATGTCGCGGGATTCCGATACGGTCACCGAGCAGGTCAATTCGCTTCCCCGACCTGAGGATCTGCCCGACCCGGTGGAACTGTTGAACCGGTACCCGGACATCAAAGCCACCGCCATGGAAGACCCGGCATTCGCTTCGCTGGTAGAGACCGACCCTCAGGAACATCGCTTGACGCTGTCGAAGGTGGCGTCACTCGACTCCCAGATCCGTGAGGACCTCAACGAAGAACTGGGTGGTTGGCGCATCCTGTCCGAGCAGGACACCCGCCGGGGCGAAACCACGGCTGCTGCCGACGCTGTGCTGGCGTCGGATCGGTCGGTCAGCCTGACCGGATTTACCGGAACCGCGGACTACTTCGTCGAGGACGTCTTCTTCTACGGCGGCAAGACGGCCGACGAACCGCAGCTGCCCGACGATGACACTTCGGCGCTCAGCCGCGCTTGGACGCGCATCACCTCGATCTTCGAGCCGAAGAACCCCGACCTGCTCTCGGTGGTGACCGTGCGGCAGGCGAAGAACTTCGAGCCCGATCCTTCCAAGCCGCCGGCGACCACCCAACCCCGAACCGATGTGGATGCCCTGTCGGTGATCCAGCTGCGCAACCTGGGCAACAAACGGTTTGTACCTGCCTTGTTCACCCTCGTCAGCTTGGTGCTGTTCGTGTCCTTTGCCTATTTGCTGCACCATCGCGACAAGCTCGAGATGGCCATGGTCGAGGCTCACGAGCAGGAGAAGGACTGACGATGGGCCAGTTCCTGCCGGTGCTGGCCCTGGTGATCCTCGGCGCGCTGTTCGCCGGTATCTCCTCCTTGCTGGGCAGGCTGCTCAACCCGCCTCAGCCCAACCCCCGCAAGAACGCACCGTACGAGTGTGGGATCGTCGATCAGGTCGACGTTTCCTCGCGCTTCCCGGTGAAGTTCTACCTGGTGGCCATGATCTTCATCGTGTTCGACATCGAGATCATCTTTCTGTACCCGTTCACCCAGATCTTCCGGGAGTTGGGTGGCTTCGGGTTGGGTGACATCGTGCTGTTCTCGGCCACGCTGTTCATCCCCTTCCTGTTCCTCGTCTCCAACGGTGCGCTGGACTGGGGGCCGATCAAGCGGCTTCGCAAATCCGATATCCGCATCGGCGTCCACCGCACGACCACGACGACCGTGCGTCGGGTGGGCACCGAGGGTCGCGGCGCGGTCGTCGACATCCCCACCCCGCGCCCCGAGACCGAGGCGGCCTGATGAGCAACGACCTGACCTTCCGAAACGACGGCATCGCCGGCCTTGAGCACAACTTCCTCACCGGTAAGTTGGAGGATCTGGTGCAGTGGACCCGCACCCGGTCGTCATGGCCCGCCACGTTTGGTCTGGCCTGCTGTGCACTGGAGATGATGGCCACCGGCGGCAGCCACTACGACATGGCCAGGTACGGCATGGAGGTGTTTCGGGCCTCGCCCCGTCAGGCCGACATCATGATCGTCGCCGGTCGGGTCTCCCAGAAGATGGCGCCGGTGCTCCGCCAGATCTATGACCAGATGATGAACCCCAAATGGGTGATCTCGATGGGCGTGTGTGCCTCGACCGGCGGCATGTTCAACAACTACGCCCTGGTGCAGGGCGTGGATCAGGTGGTCCCGGTCGACGTGTACGTGCCCGGCTGCCCCCCGGGCCCGGAGACGCTGATGCACGGCATCGAAACGCTGCATGCGTCGATCCGTGCGGGCGAGATCCTTGGCCGGCGGGAACGCTACAACGGCGGCGCCAACATCCACATCGATGGCCCCAACCTGGGTCAGTCGGTCACCGTGGCACCCCGCTCATGAGCGATACCGCCGTCACCGATGAGGCAACGCTCGATCGGTTCGCCGAGTTTCCCACGACGGGGGAAGGCAACCAGCGGGTGATGTTCGTACCCCGCGAGCGGTTGCTCGACGTGTCCGAACTGCTGCGCGCCGACGGGTACTGGATGTGTGTCGACCTGTGCGGCGTCGACTACCTGTTGAACCCGGATCGCCCCCTGCCCGGGGGTGTGACAGGCGAGCGTTTCGAGGTGGTCGTCTGCCTGATCGACCACCGCCATCACCGCCGGCTGCGTCTGCGCGTGCAGGTGCCCGAGGATGATCCGACCATTCCCAGCCTGATGTCGATCTGGCCGTCCGTCGACTTCCCGGAGCGCGAAGTGTGGGACTTCTTCGGCATTCATCCCGAAGGCCACCTGGGCGTCGATCGCATCCTCATGCCCGACTCGTGGGAGGGGCACCCGCTCCGCAAGGACTTCGAAGTGGGCGACATCCCCGTGCAGTTCAAGGAGGCCTGAGCAGTCGTGTCACCAAACGCGCCGTCTCCAACCGCACCGATCTCGGACGCGCCGACCGATCCAGCGTCGTCCATCGGCGGGTCATCACACGCCCCAAGTTCCTTGGCCGGTTCCCCCGAGGAACTGGATCCGTCGGCCGCGCTCGACGCCCTCGACGCCGCACGCGCCGAACTGCTCGACGACAAGTACGTCCTGCGACTGACCGAATCCGAGGCCGAGGAGCACTCGGGGCTCACCGAGGATCAGAACATGATCATGAACCTCGGCCCCCAGCACCCCTCGACGCACGGCGTGTTGCGGGTGGTGCTCGAGCTGGAGGGCGAAACGATCCGTCGCTCACGCCCGGTGATCGGCTACCTGCACACCGGCATGGAGAAGACCGGTGAGCAGCTCACCTACCTCCAGGGTCCCACCAACGTCACCCGCATGGACTACGCGGCCCCGCTGTTCAACGAGACCGTGTTCTCGCTGGCCACCGAGGAACTGTTGGGCGTCGAGGTGCCCGAGCGGGCCACGTGGATCCGCACGCTGCTGTGCGAGGTCAACCGCATCAGCTCCCACATGCTCTACCTGGCCACCAACGGCATGGACCTGGGTGCCGTCGGCATGATGTTGTACGGCTGGCGCGAGCGTGAGGAGACGCTGCGGTTCCTGGAGTTCGTCACCGGCCTGCGCATGAACCACAACTTCATTCGGCCCGGCGGCGTGGCAGCCGACCTGCCCGATGGCTGGCAGGCCGAGCTGGAATCGGTGCTCGATCTCATTCCCGGTCGCTTGGAGGAGTTCGACAAGCTGATGACCGGTCAGCCGATCTGGCGGGAACGGCTTCAGGGCGTCGGCGTCATCACGGCCGAGGAGGCGATCACCCTCGGCGCAACCGGCCCGATCCTGCGGTCAACCGGCTATGCGTGGGACCTGCGCCGCGAGCAGCCCTACCTGGCCTACGAGCACCTCGACTTCGACGTGATCGTTGGCAGCTACGGCGACTGCTTCGATCGCTACGCCATTCGCGTCAACGAGATCCGCGAGTCGATCAAGATCCTTCGCCAGTGCATCGATCAGATGCCCAAGGGCAACTACAAGGTTCAGAACAAGAAGGTCACGCCGCCGCCTCGGGCCCGCATCGACGAGTCGATGGAGGCGCTGATCCACCACTTCAAGATCTACACCGAGGGCTTCAAAGTGCCCGAGGGTGAGGTGTACACGGCGATCGAGAGTCCCCGTGGCGAGCTGGGCTGCTACATGGTGTCCGACGGCTCGGGCACGCCCTATCGCATGCACATCCGGGGCCCGTCGTTCCACAACCTGCAGTCGCTACCCCACCTGATGGGCGACTCGATGATCGCCGACACGGTGGCGATCATCTCGTCGGTCGACCCGATCATGGGCGAGGTCGACCGCTAGGACGCTTCCTCGGTGCCGGCTGTATCGACGGTCGTCGAGGTGGGGGTCGCAGGCGGCGTGGTCCCGGGGGTCTCGGAGCGGCTGGCCATCAGAGCGCCGCCGATCACCAAGACGACACCGATCACGGCCAGCGCCTCGACCTGGTCGCCCTGAAAGACCACCCCGAGCACCAGGGCAACCACGGGGATCAGGTAGGTGATGAAGGAGGCTCTGGTTGCGCCCACTCGGCCGACCAGGCTGCCCATGATCAGAAAAGCCAGCCCGGTGCCCACGATGCCGAGCACCGCAACCGCCAGAGCAGGGCGAATTGTAAAGCCTGACGACGGCAGTCCCCACAGGCCGTAGGGCAGCGTCCACAGCGTTGCCAACGCCAGCATGCGGCCCATCAGCGGACGGGAGCCGTACTTGGCCTGCAAGGGGGCGGCAAGGTTGATGGCAATGCCATAACACATGGTGGCGACGACGACGAGGGCCACCCCCCACGCCTGAGTGCCACCCTCACCGGCGGAGGGGGCGCTGATGGCGATCACCCCGATGAAGCCGACCCCGACCCCGGCCAATTGGGCCCCGCTGGTGCGGGTGGAAAAGAACAGCACGCCGAACAGTGCGGTGAAGATGGGCATGGCGCCGTTGAGCAATCCGGTGACCGCCGAGTTGATGTGCTGTTCGGCGATCGGAAAGAGCGTGAACGGAATGGCCACCCACAGCACCGAAAGTGCCACCACCTTGATGCGGTCGGCTGGGTCGACCGCCATGGGTGGTCCGGGCAAGACGGCCAGCGTGAGTGCCCCCAGGCCCACCCGCAACAAGGTCACCAAGCCGGGGCTGATCGATTCGAGTCCGATCGCAATGAACAGAAAGGACGAACCCCAGATACCCGCCATCGAGACGAACATCGCCCAGTCCACCGCGCCGAAGGCTCGGGTGGGCGAAAGCGAGCGCACCGGGGCTGAGGCGAAGGGGTCGGGCATCGTCACAGTCTCGCCGACGGCGGCCGGTCGCCGTCGACGATGACGCCAACCATGAGCGGCGCCAGATACCCTCGGGCGATGATCGGGCCGCAGCCGTCGTCGGAACCCCGACCATCGGAGGTGTTGTTCGGCGGGGCACCGGCGGTCGCCAGCCGGGCCTATCGTTTCGGCAACGTCATCGATCGCCACTTTGGCCTCGATCGGGTGTCCGACTACCTGGAGCAGGCCGACACCGTGGTGTGGATCGATCTCTGCCGGCCGGCGACCGCCCAACTCGACGCCATTGCCGCCGAGTTGGGACTGCACGACCTGGCCGTCGAGGATGCCCAGGAGTCCCATCAGCGTCCGAAGCTGGACCACTACGACTCGCATCTGTTCCTGTCGTGTCACGCTCTGTCGACGACTCGTGGCGGCAGCGAACTGCACAACACCCGGATCGACGCGTTCATCGGCGACCGGTGGCTGGTGACCGTTCGCCACAACGACGACTTCCCGCTGGAGCCGTTGCTGGCCCGCTGGGATCACTCGGGCGACCTCGTCAGCCATGGTGTCAGCTTTCTGCTCTACGGGCTGCTCGACGCAGTGGTCGAGACCTACTTCGATGTCGTTGCGACATTCGACGACTTCTACGAGGAGATCAGCGACGGTATCTTCTGCGACCAGCCGGTCGATCCCGCTCGCCAGCGCAACTGGTTCGAGATGCGCCAGGCGCTGTTGCGCTTTCGTCGGCTCACCGTGCCGATGCGCGAGGTGATCACCGGGCTGATGCGCCCGGATCGCGGCGTGGTTGCCAGCGACCTGTACCCCTACTACCAGGACGTCTACGACCACATACTGAGGGTTATTGAGAGCACCGACGCCCTCCGGGAACTGGTCTCGACGATCGTGGAGACCAACCTCAGCCTGCGGGACTACCGCCAGAACCTGATCATGAAAAAGGTGACCAGTTGGGCGGCGATCATCGCCGTACCCACGCTGGTCAGCGGCTACTACGGCATGAACGTGCGGTTTCCCGGCTTTGCCAGCTACTGGGGTGCCGCACTGTCGGCTGCGCTGATGCTGATCTGCTCGTTGACCCTGTACGCCATCTTCAAGCGGCGCGACTGGCTGTAGCTCACGACGGCCACATCGAGATCGGCATCGCAGCAGCGATCGAACGCCCGCTCCATGGCCTCAAGAATCCAGCTCTCCACATTGCCGAACGCTCCGCCCCCGAGCAGCGTCAGGTACAGGCGCTTGTTGCCGGTGCGTTCGGCGTTGGCGACCCCCGCCAGCAACGTCGCTTCGTAGGCCGCATCGAGTACGAGCCGAGCGAATGGCTCCCAGTCCTCGAGGGGCAAGTTCGAGTAGCCGACCGGAAGCGCCGAGCAGTACGCCTGGGTCACGAGATGTCCGGCGCCGGGCAATGTCACCTCCGTACCGGCCTGAATGCCGATGCGGAGGCCGCCCATCAGCACGTCCCGATCCTGGGGTGCCATCTCGGCCACCCGATCGGCAATATCCGCCAGCCCGCCAGGCGTCGCCAGGGCGTACCCGTTCGTCATCGTCCAGAGCCGACCGTCGTCGTTGCCAAGCGTTTTGCCCAGGTCCGTCAGGCAGTCGACCTGGGTCGTTTCGCTCTGTCCGATCGAGTTCCCGATCGGCACCAGCCAGTTGCGGTAGATCGTGCCGGCGCCACAGGCGACGGCGCACGCCGGCCCCTGTGTCCGATCCGCGGCGTAGCCGGTCACCCCACGCTCGGGGGTGATGTGCTGGTTGACCATCTCGAGCAGGTTGAACTGCGAGGCCACCTGGAAGAGCGCGCCCTCGTTCTGCGGGTCGGCGTGCAGCTCGGCCACGCGACAATCTCGCTCACCGAGAGCGGCCCTGGCCGCCCGGTCGTCGATGCCCGCAGCTCGGCCAAGGACGGCGTCGCCAGGCTGCCATACGTCAACGTCCGCCCGTTTGCCAGCGAAGTGAACACATCTCCGTCGACGACGAGCTGCGCACGCACCTCATCCCCAGTGGTCTCCCTGAAGCCAACCAGGTGGTGGAACCAGCTGTGCCCCGATGCCAAGTCGGTCTCCTCAGCTTGCGGCTCTCGCCGTGTTGACCGCAGCGAGCCTGGATCGTGTCGCTCAAACCTACCCGAGCTGGTCAGCCCGGCGATGTCGATGCTCGGTGTTGGAGCGCTCCGTGGGGCAGACTCTCGGCCGGGCCCGTTGGCGGGCGGACGCGAACGGGCGGAGACGAGTATGCGGCGGCAGGCTGCGGAGCGGATGATCACAGGCGGCGCGGCCGCGCCGGTGCGCGCCAAAGGAGCACATCGATGAGTGTGCTGCGGCAGACGCGCGCTGCGCTGGCCCTCCTGGCGGTGGCGGTCGTGGTGGTCGCCTGCTCGTCGGAGTCCTCGAAGGGGTCGGCCGCACGCACCGCTGGGACGACGCCGTCGGGGTCGCCAGTGGCGACTGCCCCATCGACCACCTTGAAACCGGTCGAGCTCTGCCCGAGCAGCGAGGAGCTGTTCTGCGCTCGGTCGCCCCATGCGTTTGTTCAGACCGGCGCCCACGGCGACGAGGTGAGTCCCCTGGCCCTGGCGCCCGGCGCCGCGCCCACTGCGGAGACACCGGTGGCGCTCAGCGGGGTGAACCTCAAGCAGGGTCCGTATCGGCGAGGCGGCGAGTGGACGTCCGAGCTGCTCGACACCGAGTTGAGCGCCATGGCCGCCGAGGGGGCCCCGGCCTTCTCGGTCGTGCGGGTTGCGCTGGACTGGCCTCGATTTCAATACGAGGATGCCGACGGCGCGATCAAGATCGACCCCGACGGGCTGGATGCGCTCGACCGGATGATCGACGACGCCGCCGCTGCGGACATCCACGTGATCCTGGACGTGATCCACGTGCGGGCGCCCGATGGGCCGTGCGACGCCGATGAGCGCCTGTCCGGAGCGAAGTGGGATGTGCCGGCCTGGGCCTGGCAACGGGTCACCGGTCAGCCCCAGGACGCCGATTGCAAGGCTCGGCCGAGGGAGTTGGGTGAGCTGATGGACGAGGTGCTCGTGTTGCCCGAGACAACCGAGTTCCTCCGCACGATTCTCGAGCGCTACAACGCCTCGACCGCTCGGGGTCGCAACGTGGTTGCGATCGAGCCGGTGAGCGAGGCCGAATCGTCCGGTGGCTCGGCGATCTCGCGCAGCCAGAACCTGATCGACTCGGTCTACGCCAAGTGGCTGGCAGCCGAGGGGGAGGCATCGCTGCGACGCGCCAACCCCACCAAGATCCTGATCCTCAGTCCCAACAAGGGTGACACCAGCCTTTTTGGCGTCGACCTGACCCCGATCTCGCAGCCCAACGTCGTGTGGTCGCATCACGACTACACCATCGCTGTCACCGGCGGCTCCGAAGCCGGTGCCGGGTACTCGAATGAGGGGTGGGCCTCGGCCGACGTGCAGGACCACTCCTACCAGGCCCGGCCGGGCCGCCCGGCCTACGACCCCGAGCAGGTGCCCTTCGATCAGCGACTGACCGAGCGGCGCGACTACCTGGCCCAAATGCAGGGTTGGGCCGCGGCCGGGGCGTTGCCGATCTTCGTGGGCGAGTACGGCACGTACAACACCTGCGCCCCCCAAGGCGACCTCGAGGCCACAACGGCCTATGCCCAGCACAGCCAGGAGATCTTTGATGGGGCAGAGGTGGGCGGCGCCCCGGCGCCGGTGTCGCGCACCTGGTGGCAGCTGTCGGTTGGCGGGCGTTTCGGTGGTGACTTTGCGCTGCTGACCGTCGACGGGCTTTCCTGCCCGGACACCGATGCTGCCGGTTGGATGCCCTACGCCGTCGACCTGACCGATGGCCGCACCCGTTAGCTCTCCGCACCACGCTGTGCCGCAGCGGGTTTGGTGGGTCGCGATGGTGTCGGTAGCCTTCGCTGCAATGCACCCCGACCCGTGGCGGCACATTCCTTCCTCACCCGCGAGCGGGCCTAGGCAGGTGGGATCGTGAGCCGTTTAAGCCCTGAGAATGAAGCGTTGGCCAGGGAGATCGTCTCCCGCTACCCGCGCCCCAAGTCGGCGGTGATCCCCTTGTGTCACCTGGTGCAGGAGGAGCACGGTCACCTCACCGACGAAGGCATGCGCCATGTGGCCGAACTGGTTGGCGTCACGCCGGCCCAGGTTCAGGGCACCGCCACCTTCTACGAGATGTTCAAGATGCACGAGACGGGGCGCTACGTGCTCGGCATCTGCACCAACATCAGCTGCATGGTGATGGGTGGCGCCGATCTACTGGCCCGGGCCGAGGAACGACTGGGTATCCGTTCCGGTTCGACCACACCCGACGGTCGCGTCACGCTGGAGGACACCGAGTGTCTGGCGGCATGCACCGATGCGCCGATGTGCCAGGTCAACCACCGCTACTTCGGCCACCTGAGCGCCGAGGACTTCGATGAGCTGCTCGACGACATCGCGTCCGGGGCGATCGATGAGGTCGTGCCTCCGCACGGCACCCTGGCCTTGGTCCGTCAGCACATCCCGGCCGATCGCCAGGCGATCATTGCGCCGCCCGAAACGCAGGTGGCGCCCCCCAGGTGGTTTGCCCGACGCGAGACGGAGCTGGCGCCCGCATCCGACGAGGGTGAGCACCGATGAGCTACCGCGATCACATCACCACCTTCGGTGCGGGCGCCGATGTTCCGATGGTGGTGTCGTCACGCTTCGCCGAGCCCGCCGGCCACACCCTCGATGGGTATCGAAGCACCGGCAGCTACCGGGGTTACCAGGCACTCGAGCGGGTGCTCACGATGGCGCCCTCTGCCGTGGCGACCGCAGTGCGCGATGCCACCCTGCTCGGCCGCGGTGGCGCCGGCTTCCCTGCGGGTGCAAAGTGGGGCTTGATGCCCGGGGACGTGTGGCCTCGCTACATCGTCGTCAACGGTGACGAGTCCGAGCCGGGCACCTATAAGGACCGTCTGCTCATGGAGCGCGATCCGCACCAGCTGATCGAAGGTTCGCTGATCGCCGCCTACGCGGTTGGGGCGGCACAGGTGTTCCTGTACGTGCGTGGCGAGATGGCCCATGCCCAGGAGCGCATCGCCGCCGCCCTCAACGAGGCCTACGCGGCCGGGCTGGTCGGCCGCAACATCGCCGGCTCGGACTTTTCGGTCGACATCGTCATGGCCTGGGGTGCCGGCGCCTACATCGTCGGCGAGGAAACCGCCCTGATCGAGTCGCTCGAGGGCGAGCGCGGCATGCCGCGCTTGAAGCCGCCGTATTTCCCGGCCGCCAAAGGCCTCTACATGGCGCCGACGATCGTCAACAACGTCGAGACACTATCGAACCTGCCGTGGCTGATCACCCACGGGACCGAGGCGTACCGAGCCGTCGGCACCGAAACCAGCCCGGGCACCCGGCTGATCGCCCTGTCGGGACATGTCAACCGACCGGGCATCTACGAGGTGGCCCAGGGCACGACCACCTTCCGCGACCTGTTCTTCGGTGAGGATTTCGGCCAGGGCATCCGCGCAGGCCACGAGCTGAAGATGTTCATCCCCGGCGGCGGCTCTGCGCCGTGGTTCTACCCCGAACAGCTCGACATGCCACTCGAGGGCAAGGTGGTGGGCGGCGCCGGCTCGATGCTCGGCTCCGGCGCAGTCGTCGCCATGGACGAGACCACCGATGCGGTCGCCGCCTGTCTGCGGCTGGTGCGCTTCTTCGCCCGGGAGAGCTGCGGTAAGTGCACCCCGTGCCGTGAGGGCACCACCTGGCTCGAGCGCATCCTTCGCCGCATCATCGACGGCTACGGCCGTCCGGAGGACCTGGGCCTGCTGGCGTCGGTCGGCGACAACATCTCCCCCGGGCCCTACCCCAACGCCGCCTGGGAGGCCGAGGGCCTCGAAGCGGTGCCGTTCCCGCCCAGGCAGACGACGATCTGCCCCTTGGGTCCCTCTGCGGTGGCCCCGATCACCTCGGCGCTCCGCCGCTTCCGGCCGGAGTTCGAGGCCTACATCGCGGCGGCCGAGAACAACCGTCCCCGCCTGACCGTGACCGCCGACCCACCACCGGCCGATCGGGTCGACGGGGCTTCTGCCGCTGGAGGTGCGCATGTCTGAGGACACCGCTGCCGATGACGTGGCCACGGTCGACGGGGTCGATGCCGACACCGCCGGCGCGGCCGAGGTGCGGGTCGAGCTCGGCCGTCAACGGCCGACGCTCACCAGGTTTGCCCCGGAGAACCCCAAGCCGATCGAGATCACCGATCCGGTCGAGATCACGGTCGACGGGCGTACGATGACCGTGCAGAAGGGCGATCTGCTGATCGATGCGGTCGAGCGCCACGGCGTGTACATCCCGCGGTTCTGCTATCACCCGCGCATGGAGCCGGTCGGCATGTGCCGGATGTGCCTGGTCGAGGTCGAAGGCCCGCGCGGCACTGCGTTGGCCCCCAGCTGTATGCAGTGGGTGTCCGACGGCATGGTCGTCCACACCGAGAGCCCCAACGCGTTGAAGGCCCAGGACGGGGTGATCGAGTACCTGCTGATCAACCACCCGCTCGATTGCCCGGTGTGCGACAAGGGCGGTGAGTGCCCACTTCAAGACCAGTCGATGGCCTACGGGCCGGGCGAGAGCCGCTTCGTCGAGGAGAAGCGCCACTTCGAGAAGCCGATCTCGCTGTCGGAGACCGTCTACCTCGATCGGGAGCGCTGCATCCAGTGCGACCGTTGCACCCGGTTTGCCGATGAGGTGGCCGGCGACCCGCTGATCACGTTCGTCAGCCGCGGCAACACGATGCAGATCTCGACGTTCCCCGACGAGCCCTTCGCCTCGTACTTCTCGGGTAACACCGTCCAGATCTGCCCGGTCGGAGCGCTGACCGCCAAGCCGTACCGGTTCAAGGCACGACCGTGGGACTTGGCCGAGGTCGAGAGCACGTGCACGTCCTGCTCGGTGGGCTGTCGGATCACCGTGCAGTCGAGCCGGGACGAGGTGCTGCGCTTTCAGGGTGTCGACAGCGACCCGGTCAACTGGGGTTGGCTGTGCGATCGCGGTCGTTTCGGGTTCGAGGCCCTCAAGCACGACCGGATCGAAACACCCGAGATCCGCCGCAATGGTCGTCTGGAGACGGCACGCTGGTCGGAGGCCTACTCGGCCGCT
>Ga0073899_10003394_pt1 | contig 14108 bp, 7 predicted proteins | sample KloWWTmetaKNB5Ph_FD_88975 | JGI IMG/M metagenome (GOLD analysis project Ga0073899, IMG submission 88975) | Active sludge microbial communities from Klosterneuburg, Austria, studying microevolution and ecology of nitrifiers - Klosterneuburg... | ecosystem: Engineered > WWTP > Aerobic digester >... | reverse complement strand
GCCGTAAACGGGACAACCCCGACCGAGGCCGGGGCTGTCCCTAACTGTTCAAGCTCTAGTGTACCTTCAATGCTGCACCATGATCCGGATGGCACGTTGCTGTCCGTTGCGCGTGGCCAACACGTGGTAAACCCCAGAGGCCATGTCTTCAAGGTCCATCTGTAAGGTACGTTTTCCTGAGACCAATATAGGTGCCTTCACGACACGTCCAGTGGCGTCGTACACGGCGATGCTCATTGCGGTGTTCACCTCCAACGCATTTAGTTGGAACTTGCCGTTCGATGGGTTCGGCTGCACAGTGAACCATGCATTGGAGCCGGTTCCTTCTTCGATGCTGGTGATGATCGTGCCTACGCATTCGCAACCCACGGTGTACACATCGTTCTCGGTGCCCGCGTTGGCATCATCGCATGGGGTGCCGGGTAAGGCGAAGCCGCCGGGAACATCTAGGCAGTCCAAGGTCTGGCCACTGCACTCGCAGAAGGCATTGTACACATCATTGCCCGTTATGGCGTTCCCATCATCGCAAGCTGTTCCGGGTTGTGCTGCTCCTCCGGGAACGCCGAGGCAATCGTTGGCCAAGGTGCCTACGCACGCACAATTGGCAGTGTAGGTATCATCACTGGTTTGGGGGTTATTGTCGTTGCAAGGAGTTCCTGGCGCTGCACTTCCTCCGGGCACTCCAGCGCAATCGTACGGGAGTCCGGAACAATTGCAATTCGCAGTGTAAACATCATTGCCGGTCGATAGGTCGCCATCGTCGCATGGTGTCCCTGGTTGGGCAGGACCACCCGCAACACCTTCACAATCGTTGACCAGAACGCCCGCACATTGGCAGTTCGCGATGTAGACGTCATCTGAGGTCATCGCATCATCATCATCGCACGGTGATCCAGGTAGTGCGGTACCACCTGCTACGCCAATGCAATCGATCAATTGACCGGCACACTGGCAGCTGACATTGTACACATCGTTGCCCGTGGCCGCATTGCCATCATCACAGGGTGAACCGAAGATGGCGGTGCCGCCCGGTAGGCCAAGGCAATCGTAGGCGAGGCCTGCGCACTGGCAGTTCGCATCGTACACGTCGCCACCGGTACCCGGGTTGTTATCATCGCAGGTCGTACCCGGAAGGGCAGTTCCCCCGGGCACTCCTGCGCAATCAGCAGGCACACCTGCACATACGCAGTTGGCGGTCCAAGTGTCGTTGCCCGTATTCGCGTCGCCATCATCGCAAGCGGTGCCGGGCAAGGCAGGGCCGTTGTTCACACCGGCACAGTCCTGTGGTGTATTGGCGTTGATCACCACGGCATAATCCTCCGTTTCGCCCAGGTTGTAGTTGAAGCAAGGGGCCAGTACAGCGGGTTCGCCGCCTTGCACGTTCACACCGCGCACACGCATAATGGTGGAACCGAGAGCGGCGGATACCGGCACCGTGAAAGCGATACTCTGCGCTTCACCCGCTGCTGTACTGTTGAACGCGCCGAGCTTCTCATCCTCCTCGAACGTGCCACTGTGATCGTAGTCGATCCACACGGCATAGCGCCCATCAACGTGCGTTCCGGTGGTAATAGTGATGGTGCGTTGCGCGTTACGGGACAACGGCGTACTCAACGATCCGCTATAGTCCGTGTAAGAGGGTCCGGCCACACCACCTGTGCCCGTGTTGTTGATCGAGGCGAGTTGCACACCGTCCACATAATCTCCTTCCGCAGTGCCCGTCACGCTCACAGGTATGCAATAGTCGCCGAAGTTCCCTGTACCAAAGTGGGCGGAGATGGTGATGTACGATCGCACATAGGGCGGGTATTCCTCTTCGCAAAGCGAATAGAGCCGCAGGTTGATGTTGTCGAAGTCCAGCACACCGACGTTCGGCTGTGTGAGCGTGAGGCTGGTGTTGATGCATTGGCCGCCCAACAGTTCCAGTTGGATGCCGTCGTCGTTGGAATTAGCGTGTTGCCGAAGGCCTGCATCACGGCGCCTTGCGCATTGGTGGCCGCGTCGAACTTGAGGTAATAGGTGCGGGTGGTATCGCTGTTGTTGCAAACGACGAGCGGGAAGATGACATCCGAACCAATGGGCGCTTCGTTCACGGCCATGCTCGTGTAGCCGAGCGTTCCCACAGAAAGCGAAGGCTGATCGAGCGGATACCCGCCTTCGTACTTGCAACTGGTGCGCGAGTTGGCGGAATCCAGTTTGAAGACGTAGCTACCGAACACCTCATCCCGGTATAGGTCCACTGTGTGGCTGTCGTACACATCACCATCCTCTAGGTGATAGGCCATTGTATTGGTGTTCTGGTTGGAGGCTCCCGTTGAACTGCCGTATTCAGTGCGCATCTTCATGGAGCTGCCGAGCGCCACACCGCTGCCAGCGAGGTATGCGCCGAATTCAAAGCTCAGCCCTTCTTCAAGCGCAACGGTGTAGTCGATGTTGCGCTTGATCGAGGTGGTGGTGGTCTGCGAGAAGGTCTGCCCGGCTCCACCACCGCTGAATGCACGGGTGAGGGCGAACGGTGCAGCGGCCTTGATCGAGTCATTTAGAGCGAGCGCCTGGTTCCATACGTTCAATTGGTTGACCTTGTCGTCGTACACGGAGGTGCCCGGTGTGAGCGCGGCGATCTGCGCCGTCAATTGGGGAATGAGCGTGCTGCGGATATGGCTCTCGGTATGGTGGTAGCTGGAGATCAAGCTGACCGCTTCTGAGGCGAACTTCGCATCCGCAGTGATGGTGCCGCAAGCCGGCCGCTCAATCACCTTCATCATGCCATATCCATAGCGGATGGCGCTTCCGATGAACATGTCATCGGGCGTGCCGCTGGCCGAAGTGGTGAATTCGGATGAAGCCTCGAAGCATGTTTCATATTCCAACGCGCTCGTTTCGGACTGTTCGGCCGTTACCTCCACCCCGAACTCGGCATAGATCTCGAACGGGACGTCCACGATCCAGCCGATGGAGCCCGCGAAGCCGATCTTGGCCCTGACGAAGTCGTTCTCTTCGGTACCCGTTGTGACCGATTGAGAGAAACCCGAACAGGTGGTACTCCCCTCGCTCATGCTGGCATAGCTCTCACCGCCGGGCGGATCGCGCAAAATGAAATAGGGTAACGCAGGTGCATTATAGTAGCCCAGCAGGTCGGTGAACGAGTTCCCGATCATCACCGCTTTGAAGCGGAATTCCGTTTGCTGAAAGGTGCTGCCGAAGTAGTTCACGCTCAAGCCGAACTCGCGCACACCCGTTGGCCAGTTGTTGCTCGCCGTGTGCCGCACCTTCAACTTAACATCGTTGTGGTAGAAGGTGTAAGGGCCCGACTGGTAGGGCGTGGAGGCGAAGGTTTCCACCACTTCCGCTGTACAGGAAGAGCAGGCCTGGCCGTCCACACGCAGGATCCATGGCGCACCATTGTACGCCTGTAGGGAGTTGTCGTAAGTGACCCGCACATAGAATTCTTGGATGCCGCTACCGGCAGGCACATTGAAATAACTCCCGATGCCACCGTAATTCTGGCCCCATCCGCTGTTGACATCGACCATCTGGTAGTCCACCCCGCAACCGGGTGCTCCTCCGTGGTTTCCGTAAACCCCGAAACCAAAGGCCTCCGTGATGTTATAGTAGTGCTGGCCAGCATTCCATTGTTCAGGGATCTGTGCCAGAACAGGCAGCGCTGTTGCGCCCAGCAGCAAGGCCAAGGCGGTGGATCGCAGCGTAGAGTGTTTCATTGAAAGGGGGTTGTAAGGTGAGCGAGCAAAAGTCCCTATCGCGTTTCACCCCACACCTAGTAGAAATACCAGTTCTTTCTGTGACTACCCGGAACGAACAGGGTGGGCTCTCTTGCGAGAACCCACCCTGGAGAATACACGACGCTATAGAGAGTACCTAGTGCTGTACCATGATCTTGATCACCTGATGGTGTCCATCTGCTTCTGCATGCAAGAAGTACGTTCCAGCAGCAACACCCGATAGGTCGACCGTGGAGGCACGTGAGGAGCCTACCATCATCGACTGTAATACGAGGCGACCAAGGCCGTCGCGCACTTCAATACGGGTGGCCCGTTGTGCCGGGTTGTTCAAGGTGAACATACCGTTCGAAGGGTTAGGCTGCACGGTGAAGTAGATGGCAGGGCCATCAGCAGCCGCGATGTTCGTTGGCAGTTGGCCAATGCATTCGCAGCCCAAGGTGTACACGTCATTGATGGTGGAAGCGTCACCATCATCGCAGGTCATTCCGGGCAGGTCTATTCCTCCGGGTGTGCCTTCGCAATCGATCGTTTGGCCGATGCACTCGCAGAACGAGCTGTAGGTATCATTCCCGGTGTTGGCGTTGGCATCATCGCACGGCGTACCAGGTTGTGCCGGACCACACGGAACACCGGCGCAATCAGCCTCCAGCGTACCCAAGCAATCGCAATTGGCGTTGTACACATCATTTACACTTAGCGGATTCCCATCATTGCATGGCGTACCGTTACTGGCCGTTCCACCAGCTACACCAGCACAATCGTATGCAAGACCTGCGCATGTGCAGTTCGCACTGTATACATCGTTACCTGTTTCGACATCGCCATCATCGCATGGCGTACCCGGCTGTGCAGGTCCACCGGCCACGCCGAGGCAGTCGTTGGCCAGCACACCGGCGCAATTGCAGCCAGCAGTGTAAATATCACCGGTCGTTGCTGGGTCGTTATCGTTGCATGGTGTGCCGGGCAATGTTGTTCCACCGGCAACCCCAAGGCAATCGATCAATTGACCAGCGCATTGGCAGGAAGCATTGTACACATCATTGCCCGTGTTCGCGTTGTTGTCGTTACAAGCAGAACCTTGTACCGCCGCTCCACCAGCGATTCCGAGGCAATCGTACGCGAGACCGGCACACTGGCAATCGGCGTTGTAGACATCACCACCGGTGCCGGCATTGTTGTCATTACAGGCCGTTCCAGGGAGGGCCGTTCCTCCGGGAGTTCCGGCGCAATCGATGGCCTGACCCACGCATTGGCAATTGGCTGTCCACGTGTCGTTGCCGGTGTTGGCATTGTTATCGTTGCAGGCGGTGCCAGGCAGATCGGTACCGTTGGCCACACCGGCGCAATCCAGCGGTGCGTTGGCATTGATCGTTACGGCATAATCCTCGGTTTCACCGGCTTGGTAACTGTAGCACGGATCTACCGGAGCGGGTTCGCCAGTACCTAGGTTCACCCCACGAATACGAAGGATGGTCGAACCCAGTTGTGCGCTCATCGGAACAGTGAATGCGATGTTCTGGGATTGGCCACCGATCACACTCTGGAACTCACCCAGTTTCTCAGAAAGTTCGAACGTGCCACTGCGGTCGTAATCGATCCAGGCGGCGAAATGACCATCTGCACGGCTACCCGGGGTAACGCTCATAAGGAGCTGTGCGTTGCGCGAAAGAGGAGCATTGAACTGTGCGCTGTAGTTGGTGTAGGAAGCACCTGTAAGACCACCCGTTCCGGTATTGCTAATGGTGCTAAGCACTACGCCATCCACATAGTCGCCCAGTGTTGGACCCGATGCGCTGGAAGGTTGGCAGTAGCTACCGAAATTGCCAACGCCGAAGTGTGCGGATAGACTCACGGCGGAGGAAATATCATCACCACACGCCGAACTCAGTGTCAACAGGATGCCATCGAAGTTGAGGATGGCATTGTCCGGTTGGCTCAAATAGATATTGCCGACAGGCCCACAGCTATTCGCCGGCACAGTGAGCAGAACACTGGAACCACTGGTGATGCCGTTGTAACCGGAGATAATAGCTCCAAGCGGATTGCTGTTCGCATCCGAAGTGAGCATATACGTGCGCGCTACGTTGGTGTTATTGCATGCATAGATCGGGAAGATGGCATTGCCACCGATCGCCACCTCGTTCAGTTGCGCATTGGAGGATCCCATGCTGCCGATCCAGAGCTGAGGCTGATCGAGCTGATAACCACCTTCGTATTCGCAGCTGGTGCTCGACTCGGTGCTGTCCAGCACGAACACATAGGTGCCGAACACTTGGTCCTTGAACACCTTAACCGAGAACTGGTCGGAGCCGTCATCATCTTCCAAGTGGTATTCCACGGTGTTGGTGGCCACGTTGGTTCCATTCTCCCCGCGACCATATCCTTGCTGGAAGTTTGCACTGCCGCCAGCGGTGATGCCACTGCCGCCGATGTTCACTCCGAATTCGAAGGTGAGGCCTTGTTCCAATTGCGAACTAAAATTGATCGCGTACGATTCCGTATTGGAAGAACTCAAACTGTAGGACTGCCCGCTACCACCACCGGTGAATTCGCGCAGTACGTCGAACGGGGCATTCGCTTTTATAGCATCGTTCATGGCGAGCGTTTGGTACCAAACGCTCAATTGGGTCGTGTCCCGATCACGCTGCGGTCCTGGCGGCAGGGTGGCGATGGAATTGATCAGCTGGGGGATCAACACTTCACGGATCCTGCTTTCACTCGGACTTTGGCTGTTCAGCGTATTCACTGGCGCTGAAGCGAATTCCCGCTCTTGCACGATCGACCCACAGGTTGGCCGTGTGGTGATCACCGCCTTGCCATAGGCGTAGCGTTGCGCACTACAGATGAAAATATCGTCCGGTGGGCCCGTCATGGACGTAGTATACGTGGAAGAAGAAGACAGGCACGTCAAGTATTCGTTGCTGGATGTCTCGGAACGACTGGCGGAGATATTCGCTCCGACCTCCCCATAGATGTTGTAATCGAGGCCTACGAAAGGAATGGTTCCGGCAACACCGAGACGCGCCTTGAAGTAGCCATTCTGGCTATTGCCCGTGGTGATGGACGAGGTTGTACCTGTGCATACATCATTCGTATTTGAGATACTACTGTAGCTGGCATCGCCGGGCGGATCACGCAGGATGTACAAGGGCAGCACCGGCGTGTTGTAATAACCATCAACCGCTGAGAAGCTGGTACCGATCATCACGGCCTTGAAGCGGACCTCATTGGGATACAGCTGCGGTGGGTTCGGCGGAGGTCCGTTCCCCGGGGTCAGGCTGAACTCGTGCACGCCGGTGGGCCAAGCATAGCTTGCCACATGCCGGATCCGGAGCTTCACTTGGGACGTCCAATATGGGAAAGTGGCTACAGTATCGGTGTACTGCACCCGTTCGGCCGTGCAATTGGGCAGCACCTGACCATCAACTTTGATCGTCCACCATGGGTAAGGCATTAAGCCGCTCTGGATTATGCTCGTGTAGGCCACATACACAAAGAACTCTTGTATGCCTGGGCCGGCCGGCACACTAAAGTATGTTTCCGATCCACCGTAATTCTGGTTCCAACCCTCCGTTGAAGGCACGGTCTGGAAACTCACTGGGCAGGTTTCAGGACCGCCATTGGTACCATAGACCCCGACAAAATACGGAGTGAACTGGTTACCGACGGGAGTGAGATTGAACGCTAATTGTTCCGGAGTAGCGATCTGTGTTTGTGCTCGCACGTGTATGCCTGCAAGGCAAATGAACAATGCCGTAGCGGATAAGAGTTTTGATATTCGTTTCATCAGGATCAGGGTTTGGTTATTGCACGGTCAAAGATCCGCTGCCTCATTCCCCCCACACCTCGTAGAAATACCAGTTCTGTTCCAATTTCAAGAAATACGGATGTGTTCAACGCGGCACCAAAGGACCTCCAAGATCCGGTGGCAAATTTGCCGTGTGATCCGCTTCCAATCGATCCAATGATCGTTGATGAGCCATGAGCTGGAATGCTTGTACAGTAACCAACGCTAGTACCATGAACACCGCGTATACCAAGAACGTACCGGGCCAATCGAAATGCGTGCGTGCGGGACCAAGCAGTGATGAACCCACCGCTCTACCCATATTGCCAATGGCCATGTACAACGTGAACTGCGTCGCAGCAACACGTTTCCAACACAGGTTCATCGAAGTGGCCAAGTAGGCTACCATAATAAACGTGTACAACGTTTCATAGCCTGCGATCAGCCATTCACCATATCCAGAAACCATCCAATGATCACGCGTCAACGCCACTATTATCGGTATCGCTACCATCAGGATCAAGTAGCTATTCAATATGCGCACTTTGCCGATGCGGTCCACCAGCCAGCCAGCAACCGCCATGGCCAAAAAGGCACCAGCGGTACTTACCGAAGCAAGGATGTTTGAATAGGCGTCGTTCGTCCAGCCCAACTCCTGTATGGTATAGATCGGAAGCAATGCATCCATGAACCCGATCCCGATACAGAACAGAAAACCCATTAATGCCAAGGCCAAGCTCGTACGCAACATGAATGCGTTCTTCAACGTGAAAAGGATCTCGCTCCAAGTTTCCACTTTCATTGCCAACGCTTCTTTGGAGGGCAGGCCGCCCTCCCACGGGAAGCGTTTCTCCCCCGGTCTTTCACGCAATAACAAGGGAAGCAACATGATCAAGAACACGGTAACGGAAAGCGCAGTGACCGCATAGGGAAATCCCATGTTGTTGATCAACCAGGTACCTGCGGCCAGTGATGCCGACGTGCCCAATGTCTTGGCACCCCACATCAGTCCGTTGGCTTTTGCTTGTTGGCCCACTGGTATGATATCGACCGCCATACCGTCCGTGGCAACGTCCTGGAACGCTCCGAAAAAACTCACGGTGAAGCCCATGACGGAGAGCATGGTGATGTTGTTCAACGGATCCGGGATCAACACCATCGAGAGGAAGCTGACTGTCAATCCCAATTGCCCGAAAACCACCCACGGTCTGCGCTTTCCCATGGGCAGGTAACTGTAACGATCCATCAACGGACCTGCGAATAATTTGAAACTCCACGGCAGTAGAATGATCGCGAGGTAACCACCGATCGTTCCTGCATCTACCCCGTTCATGGCCAACCACGCTGGTATGGCGAAGAACGTAAGGCCTTCGGGAATACCCTGTGCCACGTACAATGCAGCAAAGGTGATGTATCGCAATGGCGCACTTTCACTCAGCGCCAACGTTCCTTTGCTCTTAGCATTTACTCCGTTGAGACTATTCGACATAATTCTGCAGCGTCTGGGTGATGTAGTTGACGTCGGGTTTTGTTTGTGCTACGGCACCGTGTGGCGGTGCCACACAATGCGAACACCAAGGCTGCGATCGATAGGGTTTTCAAGTTCTTCATCGGTTAAGGGTATCAGGTGGTTGACGGGCACGATCGACCGTTGAGCCAAAGGTGCCCCGCATCATTCATCCCACACCTAGTAGAAATACCTGTTCTGATCAGCAGGTGCTTTCAAACAACAACTCTTCTGATCGCCTCCATCAACTCCTCTTGCTTGAAAGGCTTCGGGATGAACCCATCCATGCCCGCATCGATGCACTGTTGTACCTCGGCCTCCATCACGTTGGCGGTCATTGCGAGAATGGGGATGCGCGACTTTTCGGTTGGTAGAGCACGGATCGCCCGCGTGGCTTCGTAGCCGTCCATTACCGGCATTTGCACATCCATGAGGATGAGGTCGTAGTTGTTCGCTTGCACCATGTCCAATGCGACTTGACCGTTCACGGCTACTTCGATCATCACACCTGGAATGGCGTTCTCCAGTTCCACTTGGGCCACCATCACGTTCATCTGGTAATCCTCAACGAGGAGGATATGGAGGTCCTTCATCGCGCCGTCACTCCGGGCCTGACCTGGAGTCTCGTGTACCTCGATCGCTTCGGTCCGAATCGCTCCTTCGATTGCATAAGGAACAGTGAAGGCGAACGAGCTTCCCTTGCCCAACTCGCTTTCGGCGCTGATGGTCCCGCCTTGCATTTCCACCAAGCGCTTGCAGATGGTTAGACCCAATCCACTTCCCCCGTAACGACGTGAATGGTCACTTTCGGCCTGTGTGAATTCATCGAACACGCGAGCCAACCGATCCGGCGCGATACCGATGCCTGTATCCGTGATCGTAAAGCGGAGGATGACACCATCTGCTGTTCGACCTTGGACCATTGCTTCGATCAGTATAGATCCGCGCTCCGTGAATTTGATGGCGTTGCCCACCAAGTTCATCAACAGTTGTTGCAAGCGCGCGCCATCGCCGATCACATGAGCTGGCACATCGGCGGCGATCGAATGGTCCAACTTCAAGCCTTTCTCTTCTGCCCGGTAACGCATCACATCCATCACTTGGGCTACACTACCACGTGGCGCGAACGGCACTTTTTCCATTGCCATTTGCCCGGATTCGATCCGGCTCAGATCAAGGATCTCGTTGACGATACCCAGCAGATTCTCGCTGCTGGTCGCGATCGCATCCACGTAGTTCTTTCGCGTAGCTTCGTCCGTAGGAGCATCACGTCGAAGTGCGTTGCTCATGCCTACGATCGCATTCATCGGTGTGCGGATCTCGTGGCTCATATTGGCTAGGAACTGCTGCTTGATGCGCTCGCTATGCTCGGCTCGCTCCTTCGCTTTCACGAGGTCTCCGGTACGCTCCTCCACAGTGCGTTCCAAGTACTGCTTCTGCACAGTGAGCATGCGGATATACAATAGGATGGCACCTCCAACACCCAGCACACAGAAGGCATAGAACCACCAGGTCCGGTACCAAGGTGGTAGCACGATCAGTTCGAATGAAGTGCCTTCCACATCCCAGATCCCGTCCCGGTTCTCGCCGCGCACGCGGAAGGTGTAGCTGCCGGGATCGAGGTTGGTGTACACCGCGCTGTTATCGGTGCCGGACTCGATCCAATCGCCATCAAAGCCTACCAATTTGTATTGGTAACGCCGATGAGCAGGGGCGCTGAATTCCATGCTGGCGAACTCGAAGGTGACCATGTTCACACTGTGCGGAATGCTCAGCTCCGAGCTGAGGTATGCAGGAAGCGTGAGGGGCGCGTCCTCTTCCCGGAAATCTACGGGGCGGTTGATCAACTTGATGCCTGTGATCCGCATGGCACTGGCGGTGCTATCGTCCTTGATGTCCTTCGGGTGGAAATAGTTGAAGCCTTTGACCCCTCCAAAGACCAGTGTCCCATCGGCCATTTCACAGAACGCGTTCCGGTTATACTCATCACTCTGCAAGCCGTCGCTCGCATCGTAATTGCGGAAGGTGCCCTTTGCTGGATCGAAGCGTGAGATGCCTTTGTTGGTGCTCATCCACAACTTGCCCGAAGCATCGCCCATCACGCTGTACACCACTTCGTTCGGCAGCCCATTCTTCACACCGAAGCGTTCCGCCGAACCCGTGTGCTTGTCGAACTTGTTCAAACCTCCACCATCGATACCGAGCCAGAGAATTTCAGGATCCGTGGGGTCATCTTCAATTGAAAGCACGACATCACCAGCGATCGACGCCGGGTCCTTGGGGTCATGTCCGAAGTGCGACCATGCATCGGTCCGTGGGTCGAACCGCAGCAAGCCTTTGGAAGTGCCCAGCCAGAAGTCGCCTTTCCGATCACGATGAATGTCGATCGCGAAGTGGTCGTCCGGATCGATGTTGACCAAGGTGCAGGAATAGTATGTGTATGCGGAGGTGCGCCGATCATAGCGACCGAAACTGCGACTGCCGCCGAACCATATCAAGGAGTCACCATCCACGAATAGTGGCAGGGCGATCACGTTGTTCGGGTCTCCGTTCTTCGCACGATGTGACACCGGACCAGCATCCCCCGGTCGGTAGGCGATGAGTCCGGCATAGTTGGACCAATAGGTGCCGCGCTCATCTTCCACCGTGCCCATGCCCCAAGGGCTCTCCGCTCGGATCGTGGGATAATGGACATTCACATCCTTCGTGATCCGGTGCGCGTAGTTGGCCTTGGTGGGGTCGTACACCTCCAAGAACATCCCATCGCGGGAGATCACAAATTGGCCGTTGCGCCCTGCCGACAGCGAACCGATACTTGGCCCGGGTACTTGATGGAAGCGTTCCACACGCGGATCATAGGTCAATAACCCGAAGCCTTTGGTACCGATCCAGATGGTACCGCTGCGGTCCATGTAAACACCACCGCTGTACCTCACATTCTCCTGCAAGGCATGTGCAGTGGCCATGATGCGCACCATGGTCCCCGTATTCGGATCGAAGCGGAAGAAGCCCCGATAGTAGGCGAACCAGATCCGCCCCTGCGGATCCAATACGGTCTGTTTCGTGGTGATCCCACCATGCCCTTTCGGCATTTGATAGAGCACCTTCATCGCGGATGGGCCTTCCGTTACATCCACGATCCGCGAGGCTTCGATCATGTAGCGCTTCCCACGCACCGTGTCCTCGACCAGGTTGATCAGTTCCTTGTTGGAGCCGGGGAAGAGCCCACTATGTCCGTCCGTGATCACCGATAGGTCCAAGGTATGGATCGCATCAAAACCATCGTGCCTTGGTCGGATCACGAAGCTGACGCCCTGATGGACGGCACCCCACAGGGCGCCTTCGCGATCGCGATGGACGGTGGTAGATCCGTCGACGTATTCCTTGATCGTATACGCTGGCAACGCCGGATGATCCGAAGCACCATCCGTGAAGGTCAGCTTGGACAAGCCCTTTGATCCGGACAACCATAGGTCACCTTGCTTGTCCTGCGTAATGTCGAACGTGATCCCTACATCCGGATCCGGCCCTGCGGGTGTCACATGCAAGAAGGTGTCCTTGTCGCGAACGAACAGGTCGAGTCCCGTTGTGGTGCCTATCCACAAGCGCCCTTCTCGATCCTCGAAGATCGAGTGTACGAAGTTGTCGCGGATGCTGGTACTGTCCTCCGGATCGTGACGATACACCGTGAACGTATAGCCATCGTAACGGTTCAATCCGTCCTTGGTGGCGAACCACATGAAGCCATATTTGTCCTGCAGGATGTGGTTCACCATGCCCTGCGAAAGGCCATCCTCGATGGTGATGGCACGGAAGGGAAGCAAGAGCGTATCCACCTGCGCCACGAGGGAACTGGCCAGCAGAACGACGAAGGCAATGGTGGCACTTCGCATTACTAGGGCGTAAAGATCCCTTTGGTAAGCGCATAAACCACCAAGCCGGCCACATTGCGCGCGCCGGTCTTCAGCAAAATGTTGTTGCGATGGAATTCCACGGTGCGCGGGCTAACGAAGAGTTTGCCGGCGATCTCCGTGGTGGTCATCTCCTGACAGATACCACGGATCACTTCCAACTCACGTTCGCTCAATGGATCGATCTCTGGAAAGGTGGGCTTCACTTTCTTCTTGCTCACCAGGCCTTGCAGCACCACCTGGTTCACCGCTTCGCTGAAGTAGAAACCGTTCTCGGACACCGAGCCTATGGCATTCTCGATCTCGTTCGGTTCAGCGGTCTTCAACATGTAGCCGCGTGCACCGAGCTCGATCATGGGAGCAATGAATTCCTCTTCATCATGCGAACTGAGCACGATCACCTTGATACTCGGATATTCCTTGGTGATGCGTTGCATGGCTTCCTTCCCGCCCATCACGGGCATCTGTAGATCAAGCAGAATGATATCCACTTCATTGCCTTGCAGGCCAAGCAGGAGTTCCTCACCGTTGCCGCACTCGAACACGACCTGCACGTCGGGCATATCGCGTAGCAACATGGACAGGCCCCTGCGGAACAGGACCTGATCGTCGGCAAGGGCTAGTCGGATCATCGTACAAAGGTCATTCGTGCAGATCGCTCGGCACCTCGTAGTTCCACCAGTTCTGACCGATGGTTCATGTCCTGTTCAAACATGCACGGAGCTCGGTCTCGATCTCTCTGCTCAAGGCATGTGTCTCATCAACAAGGACGCGGCACGGCGCTGTTCCTTCCCGTTTCACCAGTTCTCCGAGGGCAACCAGTAGCTCGAGCATCCTGTGGGCACCCAGATAATGGGTCTGCGGACGAAGGTCATGCACGATCATCGCCAATGCTTCTGCATTACCAGCTTTTTGAAATTCGGACAAAGCGGCGAACTGGTCCGGTGCTTGTTCCAAGTACAGCTCCAGCCACTGGTGGATCTGTTCGCGATCACCCTTGAAGAGTTGTTCAAGGATCGAAAGGTCGGTCGCGGCGTGTCGCATCGCCGGAAATGTACTGAACGCGATGGATCCGCTCGACTTGAACACCGGTCGGCCAATGGACCGCTAACCTTCATTCCCTGGAAATTGCGACCTTGTGATCTCTTTCGATCCAAACAACT
>Ga0073899_10003391_pt1 | contig 14111 bp, 10 predicted proteins | sample KloWWTmetaKNB5Ph_FD_88975 | JGI IMG/M metagenome (GOLD analysis project Ga0073899, IMG submission 88975) | Active sludge microbial communities from Klosterneuburg, Austria, studying microevolution and ecology of nitrifiers - Klosterneuburg... | ecosystem: Engineered > WWTP > Aerobic digester >... | reverse complement strand
GTGATCCGGACGTCGTCGTCGTTCAAGCCCCGCGTTTCGAGTGCGCTGGCCTTCTGCGGTAGTTCATTCATTGCACGTGGCGGGCCCATGTGATCTCTGCTTCACGGCCATATCGCAAGGTCCTTCCGAAGTCGCCCCAATAGCATTTGGCACGGTCGCACAGACCTGCCATCGGCCATGACCGCGTCTCGCAAAGCTGTCCACCATCGGCGGTGGGCACATTGTTGACCTACTTTGGCGTCTTGGACACAACGTTCACCGCCGGCTTGTGCCACAGCGGCCGCTTCACACAGCGTTGACCTCCGGTCAGCCGAATCAGTGGCTGACACCGGTGAAGTCCAACATGTTTCGGCCAAGTCGGGAGCAAGCAGACTGGTCGAGCTCGGATGCGAAGTCGGACAGCCGACTGGTCCTCGTCGAGCGGCGGTTCCAGGGTGACAGACCGGGCTTGGTTGGCCGCCTGACCTCAACACCAGCCGCTACCGTCCGATCACAGATTTCTGATCCCACGGGTCTACGTCGATCGCTTGCGAGCACCGGTCGGCTGTCGCGCCGGCTGACCTGTTGGCCCTCGGTTGCGCGACCAACGTTTTTCGGCCACGCTCTGTTCGTCGACGCGCTTCTCGAAGGCTTGAACAAAGGACGTGACGCTCGGCGTCCCGATCGCTGACAACCAGCGGTGCAGTTCCACGAGGTCCAGCCTCTGGACGCCGCGTTCGACCTTGCTTACGGCACTCTGTCCAATCAGCAGGCGCCCGGCCAGTTCTTCTTGGGTCAGGCCGGCCGACTGTCGCGCCGCTACCAGAAGTTCAGTCAGGATGGCGTATGGCGGCGGGAACGGCTTCTGAGACATGGGCCACGTGTTGCTGTGGCCGAAGGTTCCATGCGAACTTAGAATATTCGAAATTAGACTATTCTTGGCGCCTCGCCACAGAACTACTGGCTGACGAGGCGGCAGCGGTCCGGTACGGATCAACAGCCTGGATGGAGCCGAACGTGACTACCTCGACTGCGCAGAAGAAGCGCCCCAATCAGCGCGCTCGCATCAGGTTGGCAGCCGTGGAGCTACTGCAGCAGCGTCCCGAGGGACTGACCTACACAGAGTTGGTGCAGGCGATGCGGCAACTGCACCCCGACAGAAACCTCAAGAGCCTGTCCAACGACGTCGTCAACCTGGATCGGCACTTTCCATCGAAGGTCTACAAGCCCGCAAAGGGCGTGTATCGGCACAACCGTTTCAAGGACTCGACTGACGCTCAAGCGGCTGAACCCAAGCTCCCCGTCGTAGGGCGAGCAGCACGCATTGCCGAAGAGAAGTTCTACCCATTGTTCGCGGCTTGGCTAACGAATGACCTCGAAGAGGTCACAGTTGCGATCCCTCTCGGCGGCAATGCGTTCAGGGACCGCTGGGGGACGCCGGATGTTCTAGGTAAGAACGAGAGTCGCCGGAGCGACGTGATCAAGGGGCCAACTAGCATCGTCTCGGCAGAGATCAAGGTCGACACCGCAAGTCTCCTGATCGGCTTCGGCCAGGCTTGCGCGCATATGCTCTTCTCCCACAAGAGCTACTTGGTTGTGCCAGCAGATGCCTCCCCGGAAGAACTCGATCGGCTCATTGCGCTTTGCCAAATGTTCGGCCTCGGCCTCGTCACCTTTGACGCGAGCAGCCTGGCGAAGCCAGCCTTCCGTCTCTTGGTGCGGCCGGTTAAGCACGAGCCTGACTTGCACTACACCAACAAGTACATCAAGCGCGTCGAGGGCAAGTTGTTCACGTGAGCTTGCTCCGATGACCCTCGGCTGCCCTCGGGGCCCAGTAGGTCGCGCGGTAGCGGCCTTCTTGTTCGCCGCACGCCCTGCCCTACCCCATGCTGCGCAGCCTGGGGTAGGGCGGTCTTGGAGCGTCTGCTGTTCATTCGTGTGCCGATGACTGCACGCCAGCAGCCTGATCCGGCAGTTTGCGACTGCAGAGTCCGCCAAGCGAGCGGCAGCACTAAAGCTGAACTGGTCACCTAGGGCATGAACGGCAGCCATACCTGCAGCAGTGGTTCGGCCTGTCGGATCCAGCGATGGAAGAGGCGCTGCACGACGTGCCACTGTACCGTGAGTTCGCTCGACTTGACGGCGCAACGGCGCGGCTTCCCGACGAGACCATGGGTCCTGTACAGACACGTTGCGCAGACCTTCCCTAACGCTGGAGTCCTGGTCAGTGCGGCAGCTACCCGGCGGAGACCGGCACTTCGTCGGCTGTGCATCGAAAACGCGGAGGGCCGGGTCAGCTCTGCAATTCGGGAGTTCGACGCGCAGACGATGCGCGGCCGGACCGCATCCGGGCGGGTGGTGACCGGCGGGCAGAGCATTGCGGCGGCGGCCAGATCGCTGGGGGTGGTGGAGCAGACGCTGTTCAACTGGGTCAAGGCTGATCGACAGGGCAAGCTCAAGGGCGTTGACAGCAAGGTCGTGATCGCCGAGCAGATGGAGATCAGCCGGCTGCGGGCCGAGCTGGCGCGCGTGAAGATGGAGCGCGACATCCTGGGAAAAGCGACGGCGTACTTCGCGAAAGCGCGGAGCTGAAGTACGCCTTCATCAATCGGCACCGCCGAGTGTGGCCGATCTCGGTGCAGTGCCGGGTGCTCGAGGCCAGTATGGCCGGGTACCACGAGCACTTCGTGCGGGCTGCCAGTGCGGCGCAGCGGCGCCACCTCAGCGACGACGCGCTGCTGGTGCACATCAAGGCCATCCACGCCGAGACCCACGGCGGCTACGGCTGGCCGCGGACGTGGAAGGAACTGCTGGCCAGGGGCCTTCGGGTGGGCAAGGAGCGTGTCCAGAAGCTCATGCAGCTGCATGGCATCCGGGCCAAGGGCAAGCGCCGCTTCAAGGTCACCACGGACAGCAACCACGATCTGCCGATTGCGCCCAACCTGCTTGATCGGCAGTTCAACGTTGCCGCGCCCGACAGGGTCTGGTCGGGCGACATCACCTACATCGCCACCGACGAAGGCTGGCTGTTCCTGGCCGTAGTGATCGACCTGTTCAGTCGCCAGGTCGTGGGCTGGTCGCTGCGTGAGGACATGACGCGCGACATCGTCATCGACGCGATGCGCATGGCCTGGTTCAAGCGGCATCCGAGCAAGCAGGCCGGGCTGATCTTCCACAGCGATCGAGGCAGTCAATACGCCAGCCAGGACTTCAGGGATGTGCTGACGGAATACGGCTTCAGGCCCTCGATGAGCCGGCGCGGCAACTGCTGGGACAACGCCTGCAGCGAGACGCTGTTCGGGTCGTTGAAGGTGGAGCGGCTGTACGGCCAACGCTTCGTGACGCGGCGCCAGGCCAAGGACGAAGTTGTCGCCTGGATGCTCTGGTACAACCAGACCCGACTGCACTCGACGCTGGCCTACGTCAGCCCGATACGGTTCGAGCAAGACTGGCTTGCGGCTCATGCCATGCAAGTCAATTCGTGACTCGGCTATGGGGTACGGATTCCAGGGGCAAGGTCATAGTGTTATCTCTGAAAGCGACCACGGCGTGGTTCCGCACTTGGGGCACGCGACGAGGATCGGCAGGAAATTGAGTGCACCGGGCCGTCACGCCGGCATGCATTGCCGCGCGCGGACTAGGTCGACGAGCTGTGGAAGCGCGACTACCGCGATGCGAGGGGGGAACCAGCCGTTACCGGCGGTCCGGTTCGAGCGGCGTCAGAAGCGAGGAGGACGACGGAGGCGTGTCGCGTCGCACGATTCCCAGCCAAGGGCGGCGGGAGGTCTGGCCGGAAGTACGGCCACCAGCAAAGCGACTTTGTCGAGTCCGCGAAACATCAAGACCAATATGACGATGGGCGCCAGGAGAAACCACGCAGCGACAAGCAGCAGCGGCGCCCCAGCCTGCAGCAAGTCGAGGCCGATAAATGTGGACGTAGCGAGAGCCAACAACATCAGGAGCCAGGCAGCTCTTGAGTTCAAGAACGTCATCGTCCCCGCCGCCTGGGTTGCAGGCAGTCGGAGACGCGAGAGCACAGATGGTTCCAGAACCGCTCGCAGACGCGATACGGCGCCGCACAGGTGGCGTAGTGCTGGGCGGTGCGCGCAGTGCCGCGAGCAGCAGCCACTCGATCACGCACAGTTGGAGAACATCGAGGCCGGACCCGATCCCCGGAGAGAGCTGGTCAGCTGCGACGAGAAAGAGCGTCACGACAACAGCTAGACCCGCCAGGGACACGGCGCCGAGGGGCAGTGCATCCCGCCAGAATGCCCCCACGGTTTTCGCAGCCGTCCACCGGCGCGCCACCGTCTGCCCGCAAGTTTGCAGGGGAAGGTGTCCGTGCTTAGGAGCTGGAAGCGACGATATTGGCTGCGCGTACATCTGCCTGGGGCTGGCCTCATGTGATGGCCAACTCGGCGCCCACCATAGCACGCAGGAACACCGGAAATTTTCGAGCAATAGCCCGCTTTCACATCACTTTCAGGCGCGTTGGCTCGTCCGAGCCGATCGAGCCTTGACCCACCCGCCAACTGAACCTGCAGACGGCCTGCAATACCTTGCGCTGGCCAGTCTGGCCTGAGCCCGACACGGGCGCATCGATGCAGCCCGTGAAACAGCTCGGACTTGGTCGCGGCTTGTGAGCCTATGAGTTCGGCGGCAGCCTTGCAGCCGAGTCCAGGATGCTGGAGACCGGCCAAAGCCCAAGCCCATCGGGCGGCCCCCGGCAGTGGCATGTAGCCAACCCCTGTCAGGAGCCCTCATGCACCACGACACTCCCCGTTTCAAGCAGCGCGGCGCCCCGCCGGGCACACCCGACGAGGCGTCCATGCGCAAGCCGAGCCGCTGGATCGTGCCCTCCCTGGCCATCACGGTCGTGGTGGGGTTGGCTGCCGCCAGCGCCTATGCCCTGCTGGTGGCGTATGAGCCCGAGCGGTTGTCGGTCGGTCAACACAGCACCTTGCAGGCCCTGCAAGCCTGGCTTCCGGGACAAGTGCTCCATGTGCCGGGCGTTTCGGGGCTCTGGGCCGCCGAGCTTCGCGGGTCGCAACTCGTTCTCGCCCGCGCCCGCCCGGACGGCCCAGCGCAGACGGTCAGCCTGTGCACGCAACTACACGGCGGAAGTCACGATCCCTTGGCGCTGTACCCGATGGCGCTTGTGCCTGGCCTGCCGAACCCGGAGTCCGACAGTGGACTGCGTAGCCGCACGGCCCGCCATCCCATCGTGCTGCCGTTGTCGCTGAAACCCGGCCTGCCTTCGATCTGGGTGCAAGGCCGTCTGTCCGGCGACCACCGCCCCGCTGAGTTGCGGCTGCGCGTGGTGCCGGCCGCAGGCGGCGCGGCTGGCAACTGGCATGTCAGCCTGGCACGGCCGCAGGCCAATCCGTCGGGCGCAGTGGGCCAGACCTTCTCGCTGGCACACGAGGCATGGATCCTCTGGTCCCCGCCTGATGGCGCAGCCGATCCGGTCGCATCAGCCGCTGCGCTGGCAGGTCAATCGTCCCGCTATCGCCACGGTGTGCGCGTGCGGCGCATTGCCGTGCCGGGCTGCAACCACGGCGGGCTTGAATGGCAGCTCTTCAGCGCTGGCGACAACACGGATGCAAGCAAGGTGCTGAGCCGGCTCTGGGTGCTGCCGGCCCGAGCCGAAGCGGCTGCGCCTGCTCTGCAGGTGGAGCTGCGACCTGGCCACCACCAGATTCCGGCCGAGGCCGCACCCAGTCTGGAGGATCGCACGCTGTTCGAGCAAGCTCTCAGAGCCGGATTGATCCAGCCGCTGCCCGATGGCCGCGTCGCCGTGTCCAGCGCCGAGTCGTCAAATCTGCCCATGTCGAAGGCGCTGCACACCAGCGCCAATGGGGCCTATGTGCTCAACCAGGTGCGCCAGTTCAATCAAGACCAGTACTGGCTCGCATTGAGGATTCGCGCATGGCCGGGTCAGGCACTGCCGGTCTCGGCCGAGCCGACGCGGTGGCACTTTGCATCCGACGGCGGACTGGCGGACTGGTCAATAGGGCTGCCGCCCGTGGCTGCGCGCCTGCGGGCCAACATGCCCGAGGGTTTCACACCCTGGATCCGCGTGCGCGCTCCGGCAGCCTGGCTGCAACCTCCGCTTGCGGCTGACGGACGCATGGCCGCTGCGCCACCACTTGTCCACATCGGCCTGCCCGTGCTGCCGCCTTCGCAAGCCGTGCCTTCGGAAAACCGCCGGCTTCAGATCCTGGTGCTCGGGCGAGTACACCAGGTACAAGGAGCGCAGGTGTTGTCCAGCGAGCCGGCCTGCGATGGCCCGGGCTGTGCGGAACAGGACATGGTCCGTCTGCTCACACTCGAAGTGGAGCCTGGGGCCACTGAAGTGACGGTGGTCCTGGCCGACCAGGGCGCCTTCAATCGACTCAACCCGGCGGCTGCCGAGCGCCGCAATGTGCACCGGCAAGGGCAGGAACTGGCCTGGAAGGACCTGCCCGGGCCCGACGGCCCTCCAGCCCAGCCGGCCAATGTCGTCCTGCTGGCCCAGGATGGCCGGCCCCTGTTCCTTCACGGCGCTGCCACGGATCTGGCTCACGAGCTGGGGCTGGCTCCCCTCGTGGGACTGGAGCCGCGACATGAGCGCAGCCTGGCGGGCAATCTGGCCCGTCTGGGCGAATTGGGGCAGGAGCAAGCCATCGGCATCCTGACGGTGGACACGGCCTACCAGGCCAGCCTTCAAGCCGTGCTCGGCTGCCTGGCTCAACAGGGTGGCGTCTGGGTGGAGTCCGAGCGGAAGTGCCGAGATGGTTATCGGTCCACGGTGCCCGCTGGTCGCATTTCTGCCGCCGTGCTGCTGGATGCACGCGGCGGCGCCGTGCTGGCCGCCGTGTCAGGGCGCACCTTGCCTACCGGGCTGCCAACCGAAGAGCTGCTGGCCTTCGACAACTTCAACCCTGGACACAGTCCGCTCGCCGTGCCAGCGCTGCAACAGGTGGGTGGCCAGACGCAGACCCCGGGATCGGCCTTCAAGGTGGTCGACGCCCTGATGCTCGAAACGCTGGCGCTGCAGAGCGGTGCCTTGGATTCGATCCTGCAGGGACTTCCGGGCGCCGAACTGGAGGCGCGTGCGCAGAGCGCGGGCCTGACGTTTCAGATGGCGTCCGCCTGCTACCCGTCACCCTGCACCAGCCGGACGACCCAGGTGCGCAACTACCATGATGCGCCGGCTTCGCGCTACGCCGATCGTGGCCGCATGAGCCTTGTCCAGGCCATGCGTCACTCTGTGAACACCTGGTTCGCCGTGCTGGCGGAAATGACCGACCGCACGGCGCGCAGCGGCAATGCCGATGCGCGAGCGCTGGGCGTCGCGGCGCTGCGCAGCGAACGCCCGCTCCTCGGCCTGGCCCACGAGACGGGCCTGGCCGCACCTCTGCGGCTGGATGCGGGCCTGCTGCCGGCGCAGCACCGCTGGGGCGATGCCGACGTGCTGCTGGGCACGGCCACGCGCTTCGATCCGATCGAGGACGTGCACAACATTCGCATGCAGGCGCTCGGTCTGCGCATGCAAACCACACCGCTGCACATGGCACGCATCGCAGCCGGTGTCGCTACAGGGCGACTGCCTGCCGTCCACCTGCTCAAGCAATTGAACGGCCTGCAGGCGCCAGAGGTAGCCGGCGTGCCACTGACCATGCGGCTGGACCGCATCCGCGAAGGCATGCACGAGGTGGTGCAGGCCGGCACAGCGGCGGCAGCGTTCGCCGGGCCGCAGTTGCGCGGCGCGCGAGCCCAGGTCTTCGGCAAGACCGGAACGGCCCCGATGGCCACAGACCCACCAGGTGCGACCTGCGACCCCAAGGCAGCTGAAGCCGATCTGCCTGCGCACTGCCTGAACAACGCCTGGTTCATCGGCTATCTGGAGCCGGGCGCTCTGCCCGGCGAAACCCGCACGCTGGCGGTGGCCGTGCAAGTCACACACACCCGCCGCACAGGCGGCGCGCTGGCCGCGGCGGTGGTCGGCAGTTGGCTGCGCGACCACTGGGCAAGACACGAAGCGCCGCTCCAGACTCCTATTGCGCGCGTTCCTGGGCCCTGACGCCACCTCCGGGTCCTATCGCTGCGCCTTGCCGGCTGCCGGCCCAGTGCCACGGCATCTGTGCGCCCGGCCCCCGGCAGTTGCCTATGGGGCAGACCGAACTCCCCATCGCACTTACTCGGAGCATCCATGATGAGCAAAGCCTTGATCCGCCGCTGGACGGCAGCCGCTTCGATGCTAGGTACGGCGTCCTCCCGCGATCAAGCAACGCCGCCCCCGCCGCTTTCGGCGTGGCTGCGTTCGACCTTTCTCCGGACGGCGTGGCTGGCCGTCGTGTTGACGCTGACCTGGCACCTGTTCGGCGCAATCGACGAGTGGGCCCCGGACAAGTACCGCCTGCAGGACATCACGCTCACGCTGCAGCCTGGCCAGGGCGTGCTCTTGGGTCGTCACCATCTGGCCGCTCCCGCGGCCGACGAACGCCATGTCCGAATCTGGCGCGACCTGGCCGGCGCCTGGTGGCTAAGCAACGTGAGCACTCATCGCAACGTGGCTTGGCGTGTGGGCCAGACCGAGGGGCAATTGCGCCAGGCCTTGCTCCATGAGGGCCAGACACTGCGCGTGGATGGCCAGGTCTGGCATGTACGGGCAAGCGAGCCCATCCTGGTGCTCCAGAGCGACGAGCCTGATGGCCAGGTCTTGAGCTACGACGGAGCACGTCTGACCAGCCGGCCCAGCCAGCAGCCCATGCTCCAGTCCTCGCCCCCTTGCCAACAAGCTCCCTGGACGCAGGCAGTGCGCCGCCGCTGGAACGAGGCCGTACCCCACGCGCTAGCGTGGTCCACGCCCCTGCGCTGGGGCGGAACCAGAACCTGCGACGTGCAGTTCGCGCGAGTAGGCCTGCCGCCGGACGGCCTGCAAGTGACCCGCACGCGTGACGGCTACCAGATGGAGGCAACGGCCGCGACCGCGCAGCGCGTGTGCCTGCAGGATCTTGTTCATCAGTCATGCCCGCGCGGAGCCTCGCTGTTCGAGCAGGCCATACCCATCGCCAGCGGGCTGCAACTGACCCTCGGGCGCACGTCGCTCTCGGCGCACGCGGCGAAGGACCTGCTGCACTTGACCCCGATGCGGCGGGCCGGTTGGGTGGGCGCATCAAACGTTCGCCCTCCCCAGCCGTTGCTGGATGGAGCCACCTCAGCAGAACCGGGGCAGATGAGTCCATTGCCGCCCGGCATTGAGCCGTTGCAGTGGCGCATCCAGGCTTGGTCGCCCTGGCAGTGGCCGCAGGCGGTGCCGTGGCCGCTCGGTCTGGCGCTCGGCCTGCTCACAGTCGCCGCAGGCGCGGCCTTGCTGCACATGCGGCTGGGTATGCCGCAGGTGGCCGCACTGGGCTGTGCGGGTTCCGCCCTGCTCGCTCTGGCGTCGGCGGCGGCGTGGTCGCTGGGGTCCGGCCTGGGCCCGGGGATCGCGCTGGCCTGGATCGGCTGGGCCATGCTGAGCCTGGCGTGGCTGCCGGGCCGAACTGGCTGGGCGTGGTGCAGCCATCTGGCGCTGGCCCTCATGTTGATGGCCGGCCTGGCCGCACAGTGGCAACTGGGCCTGCAAGGCCAAGACGTCGGCGCTTGGGTGTACGTGCACAAGACCGCACTCCTGGGTGCGGCCACGCTGCACGTGTTGCACACTCTGGCCTGGTGGTTGCGCGGGAGGCAGCCCGTGGCAGCGCGGTCCCAGGTCCCCAAGCCCTTGGTGATCGAGCTGGCTTTGCTGGCCTTGGGCATCGGCGCGCTGGTGGTCCTGGGCTTGCAGGTGCTGCTCGGTGGCGAGTTGGGCGTCTTCGGCGTGCAGCCCGTGGAAATGGCCAAACTGGCGCTCGTGATGCTGGGAGCCCACGCCCTGGCCGTGCGACTGGAGTGGGCCGGCCCCGGCGGATGGCGGCGCTGGAGCCTGTGGTGGCGGCTGCTGGCGCCGCTCACACTCTTCGTCTCGCTCAGGGCCATGGCCCTGCTGCTGGTGCGGGACTACTCGCCGCTGCTGTTGCTGCTCGTCTGGCTCTTCGGCATGGTCTGGGCCTGGGCCGCGGCTTCGGGCTCCAGATCCGCGCTGGCCCTCGCCCTACTGAGCCTGGCCCTGGCGCTGTCTGGATGGAAGTGGATGCATGACGGCGCCGGCGCCGCCTGGATGCAGATTCACGGCTTCTATGGCGACCGTTTCGCGGTCTGGCTCGATCCGCTGCAGCACCCGCATAGCGGCGAGCAGTTGCTGCGTGCGCTGCGGCTGGCCACGCAGGGCGGCTGGTGGGGCAACCCGATGGCGTCTGCCTGGCGCGTGCCAGCGGTGCAGGACGACATGGCGCCGGCCTTCTTTGCAGGGCGCTTCGGGCTGGCGGCGGCCATTGGCCTCCTGGCCCTGCAGGCGGCTTACCTCGCCAGCCTGCTGCTCCTGGGCTGGCAAGCCCTGAGTGCCGTGCAGCCGGGGGACCACAGGCGCCGCTGGGCACAGCGAATGGTCTTCTTCGCGGCCTGGGGCGCCGCGTCGCTGTTCCTGGGTCACCTGGCTTTGTCCTGGGGCACCAACACGGGCTGGCTGCCCGTCATGGGCCAGCCCATGCCGCTGGTGTCGGCAGGCGGCTCGGTGATCGTGCTGCTGCTCATGCCCTTGCATCTGCTTTGGCAATTGCAGCCTTCGCTGACGCAAGTCCCCCGGCAGTCAGGTCGATGAGCCTCCCGCTCACGCCCTAACCAGCCGCCAACCAGGAGTCCGACATGTTGAAGAGTCTTAGAAAGTCCGTCCTTGCCCCGGACCACGATGGCCCCGCCGCCCCCCGCAAACCCGGGCAGAGTGCCTACGTCCACACGGCGCTGCTCAAGTGTCCCGACTCGGTTGCGCACCTGGGCAGCTTCTGGGATGCCGCCAAGCTGTTCGGGATGGCCGCCAAGACCGGGCTGAAGCAGGTCATCGAAGACGCCGCCTACAGCGACGGCAGCCAGACCCTCGTGCCCCACCACGTGCTGGTCGAACTGTCGGATAGCGCGCTGGCCCACGACCGCCGCACCGGCGGCCACCTGAGTTCGGCCATGGCGCGCACGCTGGCCGACCTGCACCAGAAGGACTTCGCCGCTAAGCTGCCCGCCGACGCCCATCCCAGCTATCGCGTGGTCGCTGCCTCCGACGTGCCACCGGGTAGTGCCCGTGTCCGTCTGGGCCCGGCAGTGCACGTGGCGTTGTCGCAGGACCCGCCCGCCTGGCAGGTGCAACTGTCGCGCGACGGAACCTGGTGGGACGAACTCGCGCCGATCACCCTGTACGAGCAGCAGCGTCTGTTCATCCTCTCGGGCAGTGCCGACCACGGCACCCAGGTCTGCCCCGACTGGCCCTTCGAAGCCACGACCGGTCTGGTGATGCTGAACCTGCCGGGCGAGCCTGAACTCGAGCTCTCGGCTGAGCCTTTGCGCAGCCTGGACATCAGCCGCCATGCGCAGGCGAACTGGACCGTTGTGCGGCGCCCGGGCGCCGAGCCCGGCGACGCGGCGCTGTACCTGCGCATCAGGAAGCTGCTGCCACCTGCGGCGCAGCCCACCCGTGCGAACCATCCTGTCGAAGCTCCGACCGCGCCCCAGCCTTCCAGCGTCATACCCACGCCGGCACGCGTGCCAGCGCGGACTGCGTCGGTGCGCATGGAGCCCAGGCTCGACGACGGTGTCGAACCCACGCCGCCCGCAGACCCATCGGCCATCGACGACGGCCCCACCCTGGTCGTCAGCGCAGCGCGCGATCCTCACCAGGCTGACTGCGGTGACGATGCACCCACCCTGTTGGCGGTGTCATCGCAGCCCGCTGCGCGCCTGGCGCTTCGCGGCCTGGCCCTGCAGCGCCCCTCGATGTTCGCCGGAGCCGGCGTGCAGGGCCTGTGCTGGGCGCTCGACAAGCAAGGCCAGGTGGTGCCGCCTGATCATCCCGCCGCGGCCGTGCGCTTCGAGCTCAACGCGCAGGACGCCCTGCTGGTGCACACCCGCAGCGGTCCGCGCCCGCTGACCTTGGGCGACGCCGTGCCATTGCCAGGCTCCGACGCCATCGTCCAGACGCACTCACTGCCCCAGGAGCTCCTGCACGCCTACGTCGGCTGGCTGGACCTGCCTGCACCCCGCGAAATGCGCCTTCAGGCCGCACGCGACTACGTGGTGGGGCGGCAGGCCGAAGACCTGAAGCCGCTGCGCCCACTGGCGGCTCCGGGCCACCTGGGCGCGCTGCCAGACGTCGGTGGCGACCGCATGGGTCTGTCGCGCCGGCACGCCGAACTTCGCCTCACCGAAGATGGACTGGTCGTGCACACCTTGGGCAAGGCCACCGCGATTCACCTGAACGCCGACATGCAATTCGTCGGCATCGCCAGCGCCGACCAGCCCGCCGTGCTGCCCAGCGGGCATCACCTGGTGCTGGGCCACTACCTGTGGCGTTTCATCGCATAACCACAAGAAGGCGCGTGTTCAGGGAGTTGGGGCGTGGAGGGTGCCGCGAGCTCGGCCGCCCACGCCCACCCTTTTTTCTCCAGACCTCCATGCCTGAAGTGAACTCCCTTCTGCTGCATTGGTTACCCGGTCTGGTCCATCAATCCGGCTGGATGGGCTGGGCCGTGCTGGCCCTGGCCGATCTGTTGGGCACCCTGGCCTGGATGCTGGCAGCCGAACTGACAGGTCACCTCACAGGTCCCTTCAGGAGCAGCCCGCATGAATGGCACGAGTGCGAACACGCAGCTTGCGGACGCCGGGGTCCGCGCCCGCATGGCGGCCCTGCTGAAAATGGGCCGCTGGCAACTGGCTTCCAGCACCGGCAGCGCGCTGTTGGCAGCCGGTGACCCGGACGCCTGGCACCTGCACCTGGCCAGCCTGGCGTGCCAGCACCGCTGGGTGGAATTGCGCGCAGAAGCCGGTGAGGCTGTGGCCATCGCGCCTGGCGACGCACGCATGCACCAATGGCTGGCACTGGCCTGTCTGCCGCGGGGCCCGCTGAATCAAGCCGAAGCCCACCTGGAACAGGCTCAGCGCCTCGATCCGGACCAGGTCCAGGTCGGCACGGCCGTATGCCGGGCCAGCCTGCACCTGATGCGCGACGACGCCCGTAGCGCCTGCGCGGTGTTGCAGCACGCCCTGGCTATCGACCCGCACCACGCGGTCGCGAAAGGGCGCGGCCGAGACCAGCAGGCGCTTGGGGTCGCGCACCACGATCTCGGTGTAGCGGCCGCAACGGTATTCACCCCGCCAGAGCTCACGCTCCAACCGCAGGCACTCGGGCTCCAGCCGGGCCATGAAGGCCGCCGCACCGGGCTTGGCGCGCTTGCCGCGCACGGCACGGCGGGCGGCCGCGTGCAGGGCCTGGAAGCTGGCAATACTGCCAAACAGATCGTCATGCCGGCGCGGCATGTGAGCGCTCCATGCGCAGCCAGGCGCCCACCTGGCGGCCCACGTCATTGATCAAGCGCGCAGCGTGCTCGTAGCGACGGAGGTCCAGCAGTTGCAGGTCGTGCGCCAGGCGCACCCAGTAGCGCAGCTTCTCCAGCCCCAGGTTGGCGCGTTGCAGCAGTTCACTGCGCTGGCGGGTATAGGCCGCTTCGATCAGGGTGTCCAGCACGTCGAGCGCGGTGGCTTGAAGCCGGTCGCCGAGCTGGAACTTCTGCCGCCGCGGCAGGCCGTCGAGCACCGGCACGAGCCACAGTACGAGCTGGTACATTGCCTCCACCGCGGCCACGTTGGTGCGGGCCGGCCGGCCGCGCGGTGCCGTCGCCGGGCCTTCGGCGGGCGGGCTGGCGGTGGCGTCAATGGGCTGCATCACGGGCCTGCCCGACGTGTCGGGGCGGCGGCGACCGACGGGGGCAAGACGCTGGGGGCTTCGCCCCCAGACCCCCAACACCGAGTGCCTCGGTGCTGGGGCAGAGGGTAAGAGGGCCAAAGGCTAAAGGGTCCTGGCAAGACGGAAGCCGACGAAGCCAAGGCGGTAGTCCGGCGCGTCCTGGTCGCGGCGGGCCGAGCGCAGGTCCCTGGGGGTGTCGATCCAGGAGCCGCCGCGCACCACCCGGCGCCTCTTGTCGTTGCTTTCTTCACGGGCCCGCTGCGTCGTCGGTGCGCCCTGG
>Ga0073899_10003390_pt1 | contig 14114 bp, 12 predicted proteins | sample KloWWTmetaKNB5Ph_FD_88975 | JGI IMG/M metagenome (GOLD analysis project Ga0073899, IMG submission 88975) | Active sludge microbial communities from Klosterneuburg, Austria, studying microevolution and ecology of nitrifiers - Klosterneuburg... | ecosystem: Engineered > WWTP > Aerobic digester >... | reverse complement strand
GGGCTTCTGCGCCGGTGTGGACATCAAGGAGCTGGCGGCCGACGACAAGCTCATCGTCAGCGTCAACGCCGGCAACTACGCCACCTTCAAGGCCGTGCACCGCAACCCGGTGCCGGTGATCGCGGCCGTGCACGGCTTCGTGCTGGGCGGGGGCATAGGCATCTGCGGCGCGGCCGACATCGTGATTGCCGCGGACGACGCCACCTTTGGCCTGCCCGAGGTAGACCGCGGCGCCATGGGCGGTGCGGCGCACCTGCAGCGCATGTTCGGCGTGCGGAAAACGCGCTACCTGTTCTTCACCGGCGAGATGATCGGCGCGCCCGAGGCGCTGCGCCTGGGCGCCATCGAGCGCATGGTGCCGCGCGCCGCGCTGCGCGATACGGCGCTGGAGATCGCCGCAAAGATTGCCGCCAAGAGCCCGGCCATGATCCGCATCGCCAAGGAGGCGCTCAACGGCATCGAGGACGGCAACCTCGAAGACAAGTACCGCTGGGAGCAAGGCTTTACCCTGCAGGCCTATATGAGCCCCGATTCCGCAGAGACGCGCCAGGCCTTTGTGGACAAGCGCGACGCGAAATTCTGACCCTTTGACCTCGACCCGCCAGGACCGACACCATGGACCTTCGCTACACCCCCGCCCAACAGGCTTTCCGTGCCGAGGTGCGCGACTGGCTGCGCGCCAACGCCCCCAAGGAGTCCTTCGCCAGCTACGACACGCGCGAAGGCTTTGAACAACACCGCCAGTGGGAGGCCACGCTCTCCAGCGCCGGCTTCAGCAGCCTGACCTGGCCCAAGGAGCTGGGCGGGCGCGGCAGCAACCTCATCGAGTGGCTGATCTTCGAGGAAGAGTACTGGGCCATCGACGCGCCGCAGCGCGTGAACCAGAACGGCATCCTGCTGTTCGGCCCGACCATGATGGAATTCGGCACGCCCGAGCAGAAGGCGCGCTTTCTGCCGCGCACCGCACGCTCCGACGACATGTGGGCCCAGGGCTGGAGCGAACCCAACGCCGGCTCCGACATGGCGGCCATCTCCAGCAAGGCGATACGCGATGGCGACCACTATGTCGTCAATGGCCAGAAGATCTGGTCCACGCGCGCAGTGTTTGCCAACTGGCTGTTCGGCCTGTTCCGCTCCGACCCCAATTCCTTCCGCCACCACGGCCTGACCTACCTGCTGGTGCCGCTGGACGCGCCGGGCATCACCATCCGCCCCATCCGCGCGCTCAACGGCAAGGACGCGTTTGCCGAGATCTTCTTCGACAACGTGCGCGTGCCGGTCGAGAACCGCCTGGGCGACGAGGGCCAGGGCTGGCATGTGGCCATGGCCACGGCGGGCTTTGAGCGCGGCCTGCTGCTGCGCTCCCCCGCGCGCTACCAGCGCACGGCGCAAAAACTGGTGCAGCTGTACCGCAAGCACCAGGCCACGGCCGACCGCGACCCCAGCATCCGCGAGGCCGTGAACCGCGCCTGGATGGGGGCCGAGGCTTACACGCTGGCCTCCTACCACACGGTGGCCAAGCTGGCGCAGGGCGGCAGCATTGGCGCCGAGGCCAGCACCAACAAAATCTTCTGGTCCGAGCTCGACCTGCTGCTGCACGAGACCGCGCTGCGCATCCTGGGCGCGCGCGCCGAGCTGGTGGACGACGCCGAGACGCACGACTGGCTGGAGGGCTTCCTCTTCGCCCAGGCCGGGCCGATCTACGCCGGCAGCAACGAGATCCAGCGCAACATCATTGCCGAGCGCGTCCTCGGCATGCCCAAGGCCTGACAGAGGGAGGCACGACCATGGAATTCACCTTTACCCAAGACCAGATGGCCTTTCGCGACTCGGTCAGCCGCTTCCTGATGACCGAGGCGCCGCCCGAGCTGCTGCGCGAAATCTGGGAGACCGATGCCGGCCGCAGTCCCGAACTGCGGGAAAAAATCGCCGCGCAGGGCCTCACCGGCCTGTCCGTGCCCGAGGCCGAGGGCGGCCTGGGCCTGGGCGACGTGGACTGGGCGCTGATGACGCAGGAGCTGGGCTACTACGCCATCCCCGATTCGCTGGTGGACGTGGCCTACATCGCGGCCGGCATGCTCGCCGCCCTGCCCGAGGGCCACGCTGCGCGCGGTGAGTGGCTGCCACGCATCGTCGATGGCAGCGCACGCATCGCCGTGGGCCACCCCATCAACCCCTGGGTGGCCGACGCTCACCTGGCCGACCTGCTGCTGCTGCCCCACGCCACGGCCCAGGGCCTGGAGCTGCACGCCGTGCCCGCCAGCGCCGCGCAGGTCAGCACGCAGCGCAGCATCGACGCCTCGCGCCGGCTGTCCAGCGTGCAGTGGCAGCCCGGCGATGCCACGCGCATTGCCGATGGCGCCGCCGGCCAGGTACTGTGGGACGAGGCCCTGGAGCGTGGGGCGCTGTGTGTGGCCGGCCAGCTCGTGGGCCTGGCGCAGCACATGCTGGACATGACGGTGGACTACGCCGGCCAGCGCAAGCAGTTCGGCAAGCCCATTGGCGCCTTCCAGGCCGTCAAGCACCACCTGGCCGACGTGTTCACGGCCATCGAGTTCGCCAAGCCCGTGCTCTACCGCGCCGCCGCCGCCCTGGCGACGAAGGACGCCAGCACCAGCGCCCGCATCGCCCACGCCAAGCTGGTCTGCGGCGAGGCCGCGCTGCTGGCCGCGCGCAAGGGCATCCAAGTGCATGGCGCCATGGGCTACACCTGGGAGGTAGATCTGCAGATGTTCATGAAGCGCGCCTGGGCCCTGAATGCCGCCTGGGGCGACCGGGCCTTCCACCAGGAGCGCCTCAGCGCCGCGCTGCTGGCCGACCAGGCCCCGCTGGGGCCCGGCGCGACCTTCCACTGAGCCCACCTTCTCCCTCTCCCCCTTGGGGGAGAGGGCGGGGGTGAGGGGGTGACACCCGCGCAGCGCCCCAAGCAAGCCCCCTCACCCCCACCCTCTCCCGCCAGCGGGAGAGGGAGCAGATACCCGCCTTCACGTTCACAGACAAGGACTCCCCATGGCCACCCCCCAAGCCTATATCGTTGACGCCCTGCGCTCGCCCACCGGCAAGCGCAAGGGTTCGCTGGCCCATGTGCATGGCGCCGACCTGGGCGCGCATGTCATCCGTGCGTTGGTCGAGCGCAATAGTGTCCCCGCCGACGAGTACGACGACGTGATCTTCGGCTGCGTGGACACCATTGGCTCGCTGGCCGGCGACATCGCCCGCACCTCCTGGCTGGCCGCGGGCATGCCGCTGAACGTGCCCGGCACCACCGTGGATCGCCAATGCGGCAGCTCGCAGCAGGCCATCCACTTTGCCGCGCAGGCGGTGATGAGCGGCACGCAGGACGTGGTGCTCGCGGGTGGCGTGCAGACCATGAGCGCCATCCCGATCTCGTCGGCCATGCTGGCGGGCCAGCCGCTGGGCTTTACCACGCCGTTCGCGCAAAGCCAGGGCTGGCAGGCGCGCTTTGGCGATGCGCCGGTGAACCAGTTCTACGCCGCGCAGCGCATTGCCGACCACTGGGGCGCCAGCCGCGCCGACATGGAAGTCTTTGCCAAGAATAGCCACGACAAGGCCTTGAAGGCGATTGCCGAGGGCCGCTTCGACCGCGAAGTCGTGCCCTACGGTGACTTCAAGATGGACGAGACCGCGCGTCTGAGCACGCTGGAAAAGATGGCCACGCTGGAGCCGGTAGACCCCACCTACCCCAAGATCACTGCCGCCGTCTCCAGCTCCACCTGCGACGCGGCCGCTGCCGTACTCGTCGTCTCCGAGGCCGCGCTCAAGCGCTACAACCTCACGCCCCGCGCGCGCATCCACCACATCAGCGTGCGCGCCGATGACCCGATCTGGCATCTGACCGCACCGATTCCTGCCACGCAGTACGCGCTGAAGAAGGCCGGCATGACGATGAACGACATCGACCTGGTGGAGATCAACGAGGCCTTTGCCTCGGTGGTCATGGCCTGGCTGAAGGAAACCGGCTACGACCCCGCACGCACCAACGTCAATGGCGGCGCCATCGCCCTGGGGCACCCGCTGGGCGCCTCGGGCGCCAAGCTCATGACCACGCTGCTGCACGAGCTGGAGCGCACCGGCGGGCGCTACGGCCTGCAGACCATGTGCGAAGGCGGCGGCCAGGCCAACGTCACCATCATCGAACGGCTATAACCCTCACCCCCGCCCTCCCGCTCTCGGGAGAGGGCGCGAACCCCGCACCCAGGAGTAGCACCATGACCGACCGCATCGTCCCCAATCCGCAACGCCGCCTGCTCCTGCAAGGGGCGGTGGCAGGCGCCGCCGCCACCGGCCTGGCGCTGCCCGGCGTGGCTGGCGCCAAGGCCGCAGCACCGCTGGACGCCACCGCCTGGGCGCAGCAGCTGCGCAGCGGCGAGGTCACGCCGCTGGAGGCGCTGGACGCGGCCATTGCCCGCGTCGAGGCCCTGCCCAAGCTCAACGCCGTGGTCATCCGCGACTTCGACCTGGCGCGCGAGCAGGCGCAAAAGTTCTCCACGCTGGGCAGGGCCGCGCGTGCGCAGGCAACAAAAACTGCGCCGCTGTGGGGCGTGCCCTTTTTGCTGAAAGACCTGGGCCAGTACCTGCAGGGCACGGTCACCACCAACGGCTGCGCCTTTTTCAAGGACGCCGTGGCCACGCACAGCAGCACCCTGGTGCAGCGCTACCAGGCGGCGGGGCTGAACATCTTCGGCAAGACCGCCTCGCCCGAATTCGGCATGACGACCACTACCGAGTCGCGCCTGTACGGCGCCACGCCCAACCCCTGGAACGCTGGGCACACCACGGGCGGCTCCTCGGGCGGTGCGGCGGCCGTGGTGGCGGCGGGCATCCTGCCGCTGGCGCATGCCAGCGACGGCGGCGGCTCCATCCGCATCCCGGCGGCGCACTGCGGGTTGTTCGGCCTCAAGCCCAGCCGCGGCCGCGTGCCCGGGGGGCCGGGCGTGCTCGAAGGCTCCATGGGCCTGTCGATCAACCACGCCATCAGCCGCAGCGTGCGCGACAGCGCCCTGCTGCTGGATCTGAGCGCCGGGCCCGAGGCCGGCTCGCGCGTGCGCCCGCCCGAAGGCGCGCCCGGCAGCTACCTGCAGGCGCTGTTGCAGCGCCCACGCAAGCTGCGCATCGCCCTGTGGCGCAAGAACTACTTCGGCGTGCCCGTGCACCCCGACTGCCTGGCGGCCATGGACGCCGCCGCCCGCGCCTGCGAGGCCCTGGGCCACAGCCTGGAAGAAAAAATGCCCGAGCTGCCGGTGCAGATCTATGGCGGCATGGGCACGGCCATGGGCGCATCCATGCTCCACACCATTGAGCAGCGCGAAAAACTGCTGGGCCGCCCCGTGCGCGAGGACGAGATGGAGCCGCTGGACTGGGCCACGCTGCAACAGGCCAAGAAGGCCACGGCCCAGCAGCTCTACGCCGCGCGCCTGGGTTTTGACAAAGCGGGCCAGATCATCGACGCCTTCTTCAGCGAGTACGACCTGGTGCTCTCGCCCACCACGGCCGTGCCGGCGCAAAAGCTCGGCGTGCTGACACTGGATCAGCCCTTTGAGAGCTACGCGAGCGGGGCCATGAACTCCTCGGCCTTCACCTCGCTGTTCAACATCAGCGGCCACCCCGCCATGTCGGTGCCCGCGCACTGGACGGCCGACGGCCTGCCCGTGGGCGCGCATTTCGCCGCCCCCTACGGCCGCGAAGACCGCCTGCTGTCCCTGGCCGCACAGCTGGAGCAGGCCATGCCCTGGGCGCAGCGCATGCCCGATCTGACGCCATTTAAAGCCTGATTCCGGCCCCCTCTCCCGGGAGCGCCGGCATCCTGCCGGCACGATTTCTGCCGGCCAGAGGCCGGCGCTCCCACCCCATTCGAAATCAACCAAGGAACTCACATGCCAATCTGTACCCAACGCACCGTGGTCGTCACCGGCGCCGGCGGCGGCCTGGGCCGCGCCTATGCGCTGGCGTTTGCGCAAGAGGGCGCGAACGTGGTCGTCAACGACATCCGCCTGGACGCGGCCCAGGCCGTGGCCGATGAAGTGCAGGCCGCGGGCGGCCAGGCGATTGCCAACAGCGGCGACATCACTACGCTGGCGGGCGCACAGGCCATCCTCGATGCCGCCGTGGCCCGCTTTGGCGATGTGCATGTGCTGGTCAACAACGCCGGCGTGCTGCGCGACCGCATGTTCCTGAGCCTCACTGAAGAAGACTGGGACATGGTCATGCGCGTGCACCTGCGCGGCCACTACTGCATGGGCAACACCTTTGGCCGCTACTGGCGCGACCAGAAGAAGGCCGGCCAGCCGGTGGATGCGCGCATCATCAACACCAGCTCCGGCGCGGGCCTGCAGGGCTCCATCGGCCAGAGCAACTACGCCGCCGCCAAGGCCGGCATTGCCGGGCTCACCCTGGTGCAGGCGGCCGAGCTGGCGCGCTACGGCATCACCGCCAACAGCCTGGCGCCGGCCGCGCGTACCTCGATGACCGAGGGCGCCATGCCCGATATGGTGAAGAAACCCGAGAGCGGCTTCGACGCCTGGGATCCCATGAACGTCGCCTCCATCGTCGTCTGGCTGGGCAGCCCGCTGTCGGCCCATGTGACCGGGCGCTGCTTCGAGGCCAAGGGCGGCGAGATCTCGGTGGCCGACGGCTGGCACACCGGCACCATCCGCGACAAGGGCGCGCGCTGGGAGCCGGCCGAATTGACGGCCGTGGTCGATGAACTCATCGCCCAGGGCCCCAAGCCGCAAAAGGTGTACGGCACCTGAGCCGGTTTTCAGCTTCCTCCCCCGCTGGGGGCAAGGAGGTGCAGTGAAAAATCATTTTTAGAAATACGGGAAACCTTCATGGTAGTGAGAGGCGTGAATCGGATCATCTTGGCAGTGCGCGATCTCCAGAAGGCGAAAAGCTACTACGCCGATCTGCTCGGCGCGCGCTTTCACGAGGCGAACTGGACAGGAGAACCCTTCGGGATTCAAGTCGCGATCAGCTGGAACGCAGGCATTGAACTCTGTGCGCCCATACCCGGGAAAGAGCGCGAATGCGTCCTGACGCCGCTACTCGATGGACGGGGTGAATGCCTTCTCAACGTCGTATTCAACGTCGACGACGCCGATGAGGGCCTTGCGCGGGCAAAGGGACTGGGCATTCAGACGATTAACGCCGTCGACTACACGCAAGAGGAGATAGACCAGCATCTCGATGGACTCTTCACTCGCTACAAGGAGTACTTCCTCAACACTGGCGCGCAGTGTGGATATGGCATCACGCTCGGCCAATTCGAGGCGAAGAAGAGGTAGAGACCGAGCTTCGCAGGGACTGCCCAATCGTTGGGGTCAACCGCGACCCCTGCGCCACGCGAGCCCCCATCCCACCCTTCCCCTAAAGGGGGAAGGAGCAAAAAGTAGAGCCATGTCATGGATTTGAACCTGAACGAAGAGCAGCGCCTGATTGTCGATAGCGCCGCCGAATTCCTTGCCGCGCACAGCGCCAGCGAGCGCGTGCGCAGCGCGAGCAGCCCGCCCGGCGGCTGGGATGAAGCCCTGTGGCAGGGCCTGGCCGAGCTGGGCTGGTGCGGCATCCACAGCCCCGAGGCCCAGGGTGGCCTGGGCCTGGGCCTCGTCGAACTGGCGCTGCTGCAGGAGCAGCTGGGCCGCCGCCTGGCCTGCGTGCCCTATTTCGACGGCGTGGCCCTGGCCGCCACCGCCCTGCGCGCGTTGGCCGATCAGCCCGCGGCCGATGCGGCATTGCAATCCCTGGCCAGCGGCGAGCAGTGCTTTGCCCTGGCGCTGCCCGAGCCGGATGCAGCCGCCCCGAGCGCCCAAGCTACACCCCAGGGCGATGGCTGGCTGCTGCAGGGCCAGTGGCCGCAGGTGGGTTCCGCCCCCGTGGCGCAACAATTGCTGCTGCCCGCGCTGCAGGCCGATGGTGCCTGGGGCCTGTTCCTGGTGCCCGCCGACGCGCCCGGCCTGGCCGTCACCGCCCAGCCTGCGGTGGACGCCACGCGCCTGCATGGCAGCGTCACTGCAGAAAACATCGCGCTGGCTGCCACCCAGCGCATTGCCCACGGCCCGGCGCTGCAGGCGCTGCTGGCGCACACGCGCTGCATCGCCGCCATTGCCCTGGCGGCCGAGCAGGTCGGCGTGGCACAGCAGGCGCTGGATCTGTCCCTGGCCTACACGCTGGAGCGCCAGCAGTTCGAGAAGCCCGTGGCGAGCTTCCAGGCCGTCAAGCACCGCGTGGGCCAGATGCTGGTCGCCGTGGAGACGGCGCGCTCGGCCGTCTACGGCGCGGCCTGCCTGGCCGACACCCGGCCGTCGCCCGACGCGCTGCTGCGCGCCGCAACGCAGGCGATCAGCGAGGCCACCGAGGCCGCGCTGTACTGCACGCGCGAGGCCATCCAGCTGCACGGCGGCGTGGGCTTTACCTGGGAGTACGACCCGCACCTGTACTTGCGCCGCGCCCAGGCCAGCAGCCAGCGCCTGGCGCCGCTGCGCTGGTGGCGCGAGCAGGTGGCGCGGCAGCTCTTGGATGCGGCCGCCTGACACTACTCATTTGATAGCTGCCAGCGCTTAACGTGCGCGCCATAACGGCAAAAATGGCATGAAATGCGGCCTCGCTCGGCAAGCCATTCATATAAGCCAAATTGGCCTGTAGCGCGTATCCAGAAAGCGCCGACAGCTATCAAAACAATATCAAAACTTCCCGCCAAGGACGTGACGCCATGAACCTGATGGAGACCCCCGAAGAACAAGCCTTCCGCGCCGAGGTGCGCGCCTGGATGCAGGCCCACCTGTGCGGCGAGTTCGCCCCGCTGCGCGGCGCCGCGGGCCTGAGCGATCCCCACTACGACGCGCAGCTCGCCAAGCGCTGGGAGCAGGAGCTGGCGCGCGGTGGCTGGACCGGCCTGGGCTGGCCCAGCGAGCATGGCGGGCGCGCGCTGCCGCTGGCGCAGCAGATCATCTTCCACGAGGAATACGTGCGCTGCGGCGGCCCGGGCCGCATAGGCCATATCGGCGAGACCCTGCTGGCGCCCACGCTCATGGCCCACGGCACGCCCGAGCAGAAGGCGCGCTTTCTGCCTGGCGTGCTGGCGGGCCGGGACTACTGGGCCCAGGGCTATTCCGAGCCCGGCGCGGGCTCCGACCTGGCCGGTGTGCGCACACGCGCGCGCCTGGACGCGGCCACGGGCGAATGGGTAATCGACGGACAAAAAGTCTGGACCTCCTGGGCGCATGAATCCAACTGGATCTTCGTGCTGGCCCGCTGCGAGGAGCGCCAGCCGGGCCAGCCGCGGCACAAGGGCCTGGTGTTCCTGCTGGTGCCGCTCGATCAGCCGGGCGTGGAGATCCGCCCGATACGCCAGATCACCGGCGGCAGCGAATTCAACGAAGTCTTCTTCGACGGTGCGCGCACCGAGGCCGGCCTGCACCTGGGCGCGCCCGGCCAGGGCTGGCAGGTGGCGATGTACCTGCTGGGCTGCGAGCGTGGCGCGTCCACCCTGGGCCAGCAGGCGCATTTCCGCTCCGAGCTGCAGGACGTGATCACGGTAGCGAAGGCCAACGGCGCGGCGCGCGACCCGCTATTGCGCCAGCGCATCGCCCAGGCCGCGCTGGGCCTGGACACGCTGCGCAGCCACGCCCTGCGCACCAGCGGCGAGCAGGCCGACCCGCGCGCCGCCAGCGTGTCCAAGTACGCCTGGTCCAACTGGCGCCGCAGCCTGGGCGAGCTGGCCATGGACGTGCTCGGCCCCGCGGCGGATCTGGACGACGGCAACCCGCTGCACGACGGCCTGCGCCAGCTGTGGCTGGGCAGCCGCGCCGACACCATTTACGCCGGCAGCAACGAGATACAGCTCAACCTGATGGCCGAGCGCGCACTGGGCATGCCGCGCTGAGGTAAGTCACCCTTCGGCTTGAACGGGGGCTGGGAGCGCCGGCATCTTGCCGGCCTGGCAACGCAAGCACCGCTGGCCCCCACCCCAACCCTCCCCCAGCGGGGGAGGGAGTAAAAGAAAAGGGCGGGAAACTCCATCGTCCTTGCGGACGATGCGCACGCGTTTAGCGCACAGGAAGATGCGGGTAGTACACACACAGGAACCCTGCCCATGAAGCCCTCCCCCGATTACGTTCCCGCGCACGGCCTGCTGCGTGGCAAGTCTGTGCTGGTCACCGCCGCGGCGGGGGCTGGCATTGGTTTTTCCGCCGCCAAACGCGCTGCCGAAGAAGGCTGCCGCAGCCTGGTCATCTCCGACGTGCACGAGAGGCGCCTGAACGAGGCCGTGGCAGCGCTGCGCCAGGAGACGGGCCTCGCGGACATCCACGGCCAGCTGTGCGACGTGAGCCAGCAAGCGCAGGTGGATGCGCTGATGGCCTTTGCCGAGCAGAAGACGGGCGGCATCGACGTGCTGATCAACAACGCCGGCCTGGGCACCAGCCGCCGCCTGATCGACATGCCCGACGACGAGTGGCACAAGGTCATCGACGTAACGCTGACCGGCACCTTTCGCATGACGCGCGCCGCGCTACAGGTGATGCAGCCGCGCGGGCGTGGCGTGATCGTCAACAACGCCTCGGTGCTGGGCTGGCGCGCGCAGGTGGAGCAGGCGCATTACGCCGCTGCCAAGGCCGGGGTGATGGCACTGACACGCTGCGCCGCCATGGAGGCGGCCGAGTTCGGCGTGCGCATCAACGCCGTGGCGCCGTCGATTGCCATCCACGCCTTTTTGAAGAAATCCGCGTCCGAGGAGCTGCTCAACGAGCTCTCGTCCAAAGAGGCCTTCGGTCGCGGCGCCGAGCCCTGGGAGGTGGCCAACGTGATGATCATGCTGGCCAGCGACTACACCTCTTACATGACGGGCGAGGTGGTGTCCGTCAGCTCGCAAAGGGCGTAAGCCATGGCGCAGGCTTTCAACAACGCCGCCGCCGTGCTGGCCGCCGTGGGCCAGGACCTGGGCACCACCGACTGGCTGGCCATCACGCAGGAGCGCATCAACACCTTTGCCGACGCCACGGGTGACCACCAGTGGATACACGTCGATCCCGTGCGCGCCAAGGACGGGCACTTCGGCAAGACCATCGCCCACGGCTACCTCACGCTGTCGCTGGCCAACCTGTTTCTGCCCCAGCTGGTCGCGTACCAGGGGCTGAAGATGGGCGTGAACTACGGCTGCGACAAGGTGCGCTTCCCCGCCCCCGTGCCCGTGGGCGCGCGCGTGCGCGGCCACGGCCTGGTGGTGGCGGCTGAAGCCCTGAAGGGCGACGGCGTGCAGGTCACCGTGCGCGTCACCGTGCAGATCGAAGGATCGGATAAGCCCGGCTGCGTGGTGGACACCATCAGCCGCCTGTTTTTCTAAGACATTTCCAGAAAGAGACATTCCATGAGCCAGAACCCGCAAGACGCCGTCATCGTCTCCACCGCCCGCACGCCCATCGGCAAGGCCTACCGCGGCGCCTTCAACGACACCGAGGCCCCGGTGCTCGGCGGCCATGTGATCCGCGCCGCGCTGGCCAAGGCCGGTGTGGAAGGCAAGGACGTGGACGACATCATCCTCGGCATTGCCGCACAGCAGGGTTCGCAGGGCTACAACCTGGGCCGCCTGTGCAGCTACACCGCCGGCCTGCCCGAGAGCGTGGGCGGCATGGCGATAGACCGCATGTGCGCCTCGGGCCTGGTGAGTATTGCCACGGCCGCCAAGGGCATCATGACCGGTGAGATGGACATTGCCGTGGCCGGCGGCCTGGAATCCATCTCGCTGGTGCAGAACAAGCACAAGAACAGCTACCGCGCGCAATCCAAGGCGGTGCTGGCGGCCATGCCCACGGCGTACATCCAGATGATCGAGACGGCGGAAATCGTCAGCCGCCGTTACAACATCTCGCGCGCCGCGCAGGACGAATACTCGCTGCAAAGCCAGCAGCGCGTGGCCGCCGCCCAGGCAGCCGGGCTGTTTGCCGACGAGATCGTGCCGCTGACCACCAGCAAGCTTTTGTTCGACAAGGAGGGCAACGAGATCGGTCGCGAGGACGTGACGCTGGCCCAGGACGAAGGCAACCGCGCCAGCACCACGCTGGACAGCCTGGCCGCGCTCAAGCCCGTGTGGAAGAACGGCCAGTGGGTACCGCAGGGCGAGTTCATCACGGCGGGCAACGCCTCGCAGCTGTCCGACGGCGCCAGCGCCAGCGTGCTGATGAGCCGCGCCGAGGCGCAGCGCCGTGGCCTCACCCCGCTGGGCACCTACCGCGGCCTGGCCGTGGCCGGCTGCGGCGCCGACGAGATGGGCATCGGCCCGGTGTTCGCCATCCCCAAGCTGCTGGCGCGCCATGGCCTGACCGTGGCCGACATCGGCCTGTGGGAGATCAACGAGGCCTTCGCCTGCCAGGTGCTCTACTCGCGCGACCAGCTGGGCATCCCGAATGACAGGCTCAACGTCAACGGCGGCGCCATCTCGATCGGCCACCCGTTCGGCATGTCGGGCGCTCGTCTGGTGGGCCACGCGCTGCTCGAAGGCCGCCGGCGCGGCGTGCGCTACGCCGTGGTCAGCATGTGCATTGGCGGCGGCATGGGGGCTGCAGGGCTATTCGAACTGGTGTAAACCAGCGGCCTTCATGCGCGGTTGGGGTGCTGAGTACCCGTTAGACTTGCGCCTCCCCCTTTTTGCCGGTTGTCACCCATGCCCGATCTTGCGCCGTCCACCGGCATTGAAAGCAGCCCCATCACCCTGGACAGGTTCAGCCAGATTCTGGACAAGTTGTATGAGGCGGCCCTCAATCCCGATGGCTGGGAAAGCTGCCTGGAGGCCATTCGCCACGAACTGCAAGGCAACTATGTCTCGCTGATCGTGCGCACCGTGACGGCCGAGGACTCGGGGCTCATCGTTTCGGTCAGCCAAAGCAAGCGCGCGTTGGAGGCCATCACGCCCAACCTGAACGTGAGCCCCTTCACCGGCGTGCAGCCCGACCGCCTGGTGACGAACGGCGATGTGATTGCAGACGCCGATTGGCGCGCCTCCGCGTACTACCGTGACTGGTGCGCGCCGCATGACGTCTACCACGTCATGGCGGCCGACATCGGCACACGAGAGGGCGAGGTCTACGGCTTTCGCGCGACGCGCAGTGAGCAGTCCCCACCCTTCTCGGTGGCCGACAAGGAACTGGGGCGGCGTCTCATCCCGCACATCAAGCGCGCACTCAACCTGTACCTTTCCATCCACCAGGATCGCAAGGTGCTGTCGCTCTACAGCCGTGCCATGGCGCAGCTGCTGGTGGGCGTGGTGGTGCTGGACAAGGACTGCAACGTCATCGAGTGCAACCCGGCGGCCAAGTCCATCCTGGACATGCAGGACGGCCTGCGCGTGGCCGGCAACCAGCTCGAAGCCACCTACGCCAACGACAACCGCAAGCTGCAGCGCATGGTCAAAGACGCGCTGAACCAGCAAGCGGGTCCTAAAGTGGCGTTGACCGAGGCGCTGTCCATCAGCCGCCCCTCGGGCCAGCTGGCCTGGGGCGTAGTGGTGCAAAGCATTTCGCCTGACCAATGGACCGAGGGCAAGCAGCGCCCCGCAGTCGCCGTGTTCGTGCGCGACTCCGAGGGCAAGACCCAGCCGCCCGTCAAGCTCGCGCAGCAGCTGTTCCAGCTCACGCCGGCCGAGACCATGCTGGCGATTCAGCTGGCCAACGGCATGTCGCTCGAAGAGGCGGCCGAGGCGCTCAACATCCGGCGCAACACGGCACGCGCCCACCTGCGCTCCATCTTCTCGAAGACCGGCGTGCGCCGCCAGATGGAGCTGGTACGCATCTTCTTGAACAGCGTGGCCTGGCTGGGCGCCAAAGAGTAAAGCGCCAGGCCGCGCACCCGTCCGTTTGAGGGATGCGCCACCAGGGGATTGCTGCCAATCTGCGAACCATCTGCAGCGAGAGGCACGCATGAACCCTTCTTCCACCATCGCCAGCGCCCCCGAGGCGACCAGCAGCGCCATCAACCCGCGCGCTGCCTACGGCTGGCGCAGCCATTACACGCTGATCATCCTGCTCGCCGTGTACACGATGAGCTTCATCGACCGCCAGATCATGGGCATCCTGATGGAGCCCATCAAGCGCGAGTTCCAGGTCTCC
>Ga0073899_10003388_pt1 | contig 14118 bp, 7 predicted proteins | sample KloWWTmetaKNB5Ph_FD_88975 | JGI IMG/M metagenome (GOLD analysis project Ga0073899, IMG submission 88975) | Active sludge microbial communities from Klosterneuburg, Austria, studying microevolution and ecology of nitrifiers - Klosterneuburg... | ecosystem: Engineered > WWTP > Aerobic digester >... | reverse complement strand
GCCTTCTGGGAGCATCTGATTGGCACGATCAAGGGCGAGTATCCAGAGGCGATCTTCCTCTCCGAGGCGTTCACCCGGCCGAAGGTGATGGCGCGGTTGGCGAAGGTCGGCTTCACTCAGTCCTACACCTACTTCACCTGGCGCAACACCGGCGAGGAGCTGCGGGAGTATCTCACCGAGCTGACCACGACCGAGCTTCAGGAGTACTTCCGGCCGAACTTCTGGCCGAACACGCCCGATATCCTGCCCGAGCACCTGCAATTCGGCGGCCGGCCGATGTTCATCGCTCGGCTTGTCCTCGCGGCGACGTTGTCCTCGAACTACGGGATCTACGGGCCGGCCTTCGAGCTGCAGGAGCATCTCCCGTTAGCGCCTGGTCGCGAGGAATACCTCGATTCGGAGAAGTACGAGATCCGGCACTGGGACCTGGAGCAACCCGACAGCCTTCGATCGGTAATCACGGCAGTCAATCAGATCCGTCAGGCACATCCGGCACTGCAGCGCAACGACACGATCCAGTTCCACCCGACTGACAACGACCAGCTCATCGCCTACACCAAGCGCGACGATGCCTCTGGCGACACGATCCTCACCGTCGTCAACCTGGACCCGCATTACACTCAGTCCGGCTGGGTGGATCTCCAGATCCACGAGCTCGGAATCGACCCACACGAGGCCTTTCAGGTTCACGACCTGCTTGGCGGCGGCCAGTACTTGTGGAGCGGCTACCGCAATTTCGTTCAGCTCGATCCTCAGACGATGCCGGCGCACATCTTTCATGTGCGCCGGCACGTCCGCACCGAGCAGGACTTTGACTACTTCAGATAGGCCGGCAGCGTCGCTCGACGCGCAGACGAAAGGATCGTTCCTGCGGTATGGCAGTGAAGCGAACGCGGCACGTCGAGCAGTATCCTGAGGAAAACCCGCTCTGGTACAAGGACGCCATCATCTATCAGGCCCATGTACGGGCGTTTCGCGACTCCGATGGGGATGGCATCGGCGACTTTCCCGGGCTGATCGAGAAGCTCGATTATCTCCAGGATCTTGGTGTCACCGCGATCTGGATTCTGCCGTTCTACCCCTCTCCACTTCGAGACGATGGGTACGACATCGCCGACTACACCGATGTGAATCCGATCTACGGCACGCTCCGTGATGCCCGCGCGTTCGTCCGCGAGGCCCATGCGCGCGGTCTTCGCGTCATCACCGAGCTCGTCTTCAATCACACATCCGATCAGCATGCCTGGTTCCAGCGCGCCCGCGCGGCGAAGCCCGGCACGCCCGCGCGCGACTTCTACGTCTGGAGCGACACCGGCAGCGAATATGCGGACGCCCGAATCATCTTCAAGGACTTCGAGGTTTCCAACTGGACCTGGGATCGTGTTGCCGGCGCCTATTACTGGCACCGCTTCTATTCAAGCCAGCCCGATCTCAACTTCGATAACCCCAGGGTCCACGACGCGCTGTTCAAGGCCATGAGCTTCTGGCTGGATGCCGGGGTAGATGGCGTCCGCCTCGACGCCATCCCCTACCTTTACGAACGCGAGGGGACGGATTGCGAGAATCTGCCCGAAACGCACCAGTTCCTCAAGAAGGTTCGCGCGTTTGTCGACATGAACTACCGCGACCGGATGCTGTTGGCGGAGGCCAACCAGTGGCCAGAGGATACGGTCGAGTACTTCGGGGATGGCGACGAGTGCCACATGGCGTTCAACTTCCCCGTAATGCCGCGGCTCTACATGGCGCTGCGCATGGAGGATCGCTATCCGATTATCGACATCCTCGATCAGACTCCGCCGATCCCCGCGACGTGCCAGTGGGCGATGTTTCTGCGCAACCACGATGAGCTGACCCTCGAGATGGTCACCGACGAGGAACGCGACTACATGTATCGTGCCTATGCCCAGGACCCTCAGGCACGAATCAATCTCGGTATTCGCCGTCGCCTTGCTCCGCTGGTCAACAACAATCGTCGCCGGATCGAGCTGTTGAACGGGCTGCTCTTCTCGCTCCCCGGAACCCCCACGATCTACTACGGCGATGAGATCGGCATGGGCGACAACATCTTCCTCGGAGACCGTAACGGCGTCCGCACACCCATGCAGTGGACGGGTGACCGCAACGCCGGCTTCTCCGACGCCAACTCGCAGCGACTGTTCTTGCCGGTTATCACCGACCCCGAGTACCACTACTCAACCGTCAACGTTGAGACGCAGCAAGCCAACCCGCAGTCCCTGCTCTGGTGGATGAAACGCCTCATCGCGCTGCGAAAGCGTTACCAGGCCTTCGGGCGTGGCGCCATTGAGTTCCTGCATCCGGAAAACCGCAAGGTTCTCTGCTTTGTCCGGAAGCATGGGACGGAGTCGGTCCTTGTCGTCGCGAACCTGTCGCGCTTCGTGCAGGCGGTCGAGCTGGATTTGTCGGAATACCGAGGCATGGCGCCGGTCGAAATGTTCGGGCGCAACGAGTTCCCGCAGATCGGCGACCTGCCATATTTCGTTACCCTCGGGCCTCATTCGTTCTACTGGTTCTCACTCGAGCCGCAGCGCGTCAGTGGCGAGCGGCTTGCCGGGGGCAGCAAAATCGCCGCCGTTCCGACGCTCACGGTCAGCGGTGGTTGGCCGAACATCTTCTCCGGCCGATACCAGGACCGGCTCACCAGTCTGTTGCCGGAATATCTCCAGACACGCCGCTGGTTTGCTGGCAAGGCCCGTGGCGTTCGCACAGTGACGATCGCGGACCGGCTGACCGTCCCCTACGATGACTCGGCCGCACAGCTCGCGATGTTGCGAGTGGACTATGCCGACGGTGAGCCGGACATCTACGCCCTGCCCATCTCGTTCGCCACCGGCGAGCGCGCCGAGAATCTGATCAACTACCAGCCACATGCCGTCCTCGCCCGGCTTGTGACCGGTGACGGCGATGGCGTTATCTACGACGCGGTCTGGGACCCGGGCTTCGGCCAGGCATTGGCTCGCCTGATCGCCCGCAAAGGCAGGATCCGTGGCGACCGCGGGATCCTGACGACGGTGACGACGCGAGCATTTCGCTCGATCTATGACCATACCGACGAGCTGCCGGAGGCCACCAACATCCGCGGCGAGCAGAGTAACAGTTCGGTGACATTCGGCGACCGTCTCATTCTCAAGCTCATCCGGCGTCTCGCCCCGGGCGTCAACCCCGACCTCGAAGTCGGACGCGCGTTGACCGAACGCACCACCTTTGCGCACACTGCGCCGGTCGCCGGGGCGCTTGAGTATCGGCTTCCGGGTAGCGAGCCAATGACTCTCGGCATCCTCCAGGGATACGTTCAGAACGAAGGAGATGCCTGGACACACACGCTCGACGTCGTGGGCGACTTCTACGAGCGGATGCTGGCCGACCGGCCGGAGATTGACGCGCCGCCGCCGACGACCAGTCAGATCCTTGTCGATGCCGTCGCTGATACGCCCGGGCAGGCGCCCGAGCTGATCGGCAGCTATCTGGCCGATGCGCACCTGCTGGGCCAGCGAACTGCCGAGATGCATCTGGCGCTTGCTTCGCTCGGCGACGAGCCAGCGTTCGCATCCGAGGCCTTCAGCGTCATGGGGCAGCGATCGCTTTATCAGTCAATACGCAGCTCGGTCAACCTCGTCTTTCAGACCATGCGTAGACAGCGAAATAGCCTGCCGGCGGATCTGGCGGACGACATCGGCCGGCTGATCGAGCTTCAGCCCGCCCTGCTTTCGCGGTGTCGCGGCGTCATCGACCAGCGAGTCACGGCGCAGCGCATCCGTATCCACGGCGACTACCACCTCGGACAGGTGCTCTTTACCGGCAAGGACTTTACGATTATCGACTTCGAAGGAGAGCCTGCGCGCTCGCTGACCGAGCGACGGATGAAGCGCTCTCCACTCCGCGACGTAGCTGGCATGCTGCGCTCGTTCGACTACGCTGCATGGTCGGCACTGTTCACCCTTCAGGAGAGCGGCTTGATCGCTCGGGACGATCCGATCGGCGTTGCCTGGTCGCGATTCTGGTATCGCTGGGTTGCCGCCGCCTTCATGGCGGGCTATCTGGAGGCCGCTGGTGACGCGCCATTCCTGCCGCGCGACTCGTCGGATCTCGCGCTCTTGCTGGACATCTTCCTGTTGGACAAGGCTGTCTACGAGCTGGGCTACGAGCTCAATAATCGCCCTGGCTGGGTCCGCATTCCGCTCTCGGGCTTGCTCGGCCAGTTGGCGCCCGCGATGGTGGAAACGCGAGCCTGAGGCAGGGCGGAGGGGATGAGACGTGGTTGCAATACTCTGGCTGCTCGCCGGGCTAGCCATCATCGGGATCGTATCCCTTGTCGGCGCGATCGTGCTTCGAGCGCTGCTCGGCGTCTCCCGCGAGCGTGGGAAGTCGCCCGGGCACGATCTGAGGGAGGCAGAGCAGCTGATCCGCAACCCGAAAGTTTAGGCGCGATCGTCCTCCGCGAATGTCCGACTCGGGACGCGTCGCATTGACCGCGTTCGCGCGGGATGCCGTAGACTGGGCCACTGAGGCTCCGGCCTGGATCGCGCGGGCGGTACCACCCAGCTCGATCTGTGCCGGACATCTCAGTGTTGTCTCACGAAGGGTCCGGGCCAAACCGGACGTGATGGAGTGTAGTGGTGGCAAGTACCCCGAACTCGTCGGTCGATCAGATGAGCGAAGCGCTCGCGTATGTCGATTCCTGGCTCGACTATCGCGTCTGGAAGCTTCGCGCTACCGGAGCGCAGGTGGCGGTCTGGTTCGATGGCAAGCTGCAGTTCAGCAAGGCGTATGGCGTCTCGAACCTCGACACTGGCGAGGCGCTGACGACGGCGCATCTGTTCCGTATCGCGTCCCATTCCAAGACATTCACCTCGACTGCTGTCATGCAGCTAGTCGAGGCCGGCAAGCTGCGGCTCGACGACACGGCTGGATCGTGGATCCCCGCCCTGGCAAAGGCCGGATCGCCGCTTGCCGATGTGACGGTGCGCGAGCTCGCGTCCCATTCCGCCGGTGTCATTCGCGATGGTGTCGATGCGAATTACTGGGCCCACGATCGCCCGTTCCCGGGTGACGAGGAGCTGCTGGAGATCGCCATTCGAGAGGGCGCTATTCGCCAACCTCAGGCGACGTTCAAGTACACCAATATCGGATATTCGCTGCTTGGGATGATCGTCGGCGCGGCCGGCGGCAGCTCCTACAACGAATACACGAAGACCGCGATCGTCGAAAAGCTCGGCCTCCGCAACACCGGGCCGGAGCTGGACCCGGATCGCCTGTCTGAATACGCCGGCGGTCATAGCGGGCTTGCCAGCTGGACCGAACGCCAGGTTATCCCGCACGTCGACACCCATGCGATGGCGGCTGCGACGGGGTTCTATTCCACCGCGGAGGACATGGTTCAGTTCGCCTCTGCCCACTTCTTTGGCGATGGTCGCTTGCTGAGCGATCGGTCGAAGAACGAGATGCAGCGGCCGGTCTGGACAGGGCTCGCGCCCGAAGCCCCGCAGGATGGCTACGGCTACGGCACCATCGTGCGCTACTACGATGGGCACCGGATGGTCGGGCATTCCGGCGGCTATCCGGGTCATATCACCCGCACGATGTGGGATCCGAACGAAGGTCTTGCGATCTCCGTACTGACCAACGCGGTCGATGGCCCGGCGGAAGAGCTGGCTGCCGGCATCCTGAGGGTGCTCGATTCGGCGCGCGTCGTTGCGTCGAAGTTGCCGCTCAGCTCCGGGCTCGTCAACAGCGCTGCGATCGCGCCACCGGCTGCGCCCGACACGAAGATCGACCTGAGCCGCTTCACGGGCCGGTTCGCGGCACTCTGGGGAGTGACTGATATCTATGTCCTGGGCGGCAAGCTCTATGCGGGGAGCCCGATCGCCCCAGCGCCGCACATGCAGGCTGTGGAGTTGGCTGTTATCGACGATAACACGCTGCGCATCATGAATGGTTCACCGTACGGATCGGTCGGTGAGCTGTACCGATACGAACGCGACGCTGATGGCAACATCGTGAGCATCCTCAGCGGCGGCCAGCAGGCCTGGCCAATCGCGGTCTACCGCGCCCGCGCCAACGTCGTCTAGGCCCAGACAGGGACGCCCCTCTCCCATCATTGTGGAGAGGGGCGCTATCCTATCAGCAGGGATAGTCAGCGATCGTCAGCCGCCCCGCTTGGGGGTTGCTCCCTCCGGCAGCGGGGTCACGTACTTGCGACCTCCGGTGTCGCGCAGGAAATCCTGCTTGGCGGCGTCGAGCGCGTCCTTGTTGACCATCAGCTCCAGACCGGTGAGCGCCATCGCCTTGGCGGCGTAGTCCATCCCCTTGAAGCCGATCTCTGCGCCAGACGATGCCGTGATCTGCCAACTGTGGCCCGGCGAGCCGAGCGGATGGCAGCACGTCGTCAGCATGCTGGTCGGTGTGATCTGGCTGACATCGCCAACCTCGGTCGATCCGTGCATGGTGCGGAACTCGTTCGTCGGTCGGATGACGTTCTCACACAGCACGTCGCCGATATCTGCGGCAGTTGTCCCCTCTCTTGCGCCCGCCAGTGTCTGCCGGCGGCCCATCTCGACGATCTCAGGGTCGATCGTCGATTGCAGCCTGCGAGCGAAATCCATGTCATCGTGGCTGAATTCGATACCGCCGAGCGCCTCCATCTTGTCCAGCATGATGTTGCTGATCGTGGGATTCGGCAGCATATCGGAGCAGCCGGTCAGAAACTCGACGTCGTAGGTCGTCCCGGTCATCAGCGCCGCGCCCTTGGCGCAGTCGAGCATCCGCTGATAGATCGACTCGACCTCCTCGCGCTTGGGAGCGCGGACGAAGTACCAGATGGTTGCCGTCGGCGGAACCACGTTCGGCGCTTCGCCGCCGTCCTTGATGACGCTATGGATTCGGGCATCCTGGATGATGTGCTCGCGCAGGTAGTTCACGCCGATATCCATCAGCATCGCCCCGTCCAACGCGCTGCGACCCATGTGTGGGGCGGCGGCGCCATGAGACGCGATGCCGTGGTAGTGCACCTTGAACGAATACATCGCGAGGCTGGAGCCATTGGTGGTGGCGGTATTCGCGTAGCCAGGGTGCCAGGTGACCGAGGCATCCAGATCGTCGAAGACGCCGGCGCGCGCCATGTACGTCTTGCCGGTGAGCGTCTCCTCGGCCGGGCAGCCGTAGTAGCGAACCGTGCCGGTGATGCCCTGCTCCTTCATGGCCAGCTGCATGGCTAGCGCCGCGCCGAGCGCGCCGACACCGTACAGATTGTGACCGCAGCCATGGCCCGGCCCCCCCGACACAAGCTCGTGCCGCTCCGGGGTTGCATCCTGCGAGAGGCTCGGCAGCGCGTCGTACTCTCCCAGAATGCCGATGATCGGAGTCCCCTCGCCCCAGCTGGCGACGAAGGCGGTTTCCATCTGGCCGACGCCGTGCTCGACCGAGAAGCCGGCCTGCTCCAACTCATCAGCAATGGTCTTCGAGGCGAATGTCTCCTCCAGCCCGACCTCTGGATGTTCCCAGATGGCTCGCGCGAGACCCGAGAACCGCTTGTAGTTCTCGTTCAGATAGTCGACAACGGTCTCTTCTACCGGCATGACGCTACCTCCCCTGCTGCCCGCGAGTCACGCCCCCGAGCAGGTCGAACATCGGTATCTGAGGACGCATCCTAGCAGGGACGCCGTCGTTTCGCGCCAGGTTGCCGCCAAATTGATGTCGCCAGGTTGCCCAGTCCCACCCTGCCGGCCGCTGGCTCAGGGCGCGTGCTGTTTCTGCGGCGCGACAGTGACGTCGATTGGGCTGGCGACTCGGGTGCGGATGTAGAGATAGCCGGCCGCGACCCCGACGGCGCAGATCATCGCCAGCTCGAAGATCGCCATGCGCACTCCCTGACGCTCGGCAAGTGTGCCGATCACCAGGCTGCCAATCGGCGTCGAGCCCATGAACAGCAGCGTGTAAAAGCTCATCACCCGGCCACGATATTCCGGAAGGCTGAGCATCTGAAGTCGGCTGTTGGCAGTGGCGCTGAACGTAATGCTGAACAGGCCGAGCGCAATCAGAACTGCGATTGTTGTCGCCCACATCGTCGAGATCGCGAGCGCCGTGAGCAAGACGGGAAAGCCGGTTGCCCCGATCAACAGCGTGCGTTGTGATACGCGCCCGGAGTAGGCGATGCCGATCGCCGCGATGAGTGAGCCGATTGCCATTGCCGACGTGAGCATGCCAAAGCCCATTGGCCCAGCATTCAGCACATACTTGGCGATCAGAGGCAGCAGAACAGTGAAGTTGTAGCCAAACGTGCCGACTACCGCCATCAGAATCAGCACGACCATGATGTCGGGCGTTCGCAGGGCATAGCGAACCCCATCGGAGATCTGGCTGATCATCCGCCCCTTTGGCGCGTTCGGCACCTCATACAGCTCGTCCTCGCGCATCAGCGCAAGTCCGAGCAAGACGGCGAGGAAGCTGACCGCGTCGATCGTGAAGCACCCAGCAACACCGATCCATGCGATCGTGATGCCGCCGAGGGCCGGCCCGATCAGACGCGCCGAGTTGAACACAATCGAGTTGAGCGCGATAGCATTCGGCAGATCCTCCGGGCCGGCCAGCTCCTTGACGAACGCCTGCCGGGCCGGGCTGTCGATTGCGTTCGTTATCCCGAGTAGCGTGGCAAGCACATAGATCGCGGTGAGATTCGTCGCACCGATAATCACGAGAACGGCCAACACGGCCGATGGCACCAGCTTGACTGCCTGCGTGACCAGCAGCAAATTGCGCTTCGAGAATCGATCCGCGATGACGCCACCGAACAGCGACAGAAACAGCACCGGTAGCGTTTGAAACATCGACACCAGGCCAAGCGCTAATGGGGAGTTGGTGAGGTCCAGCACCAGCCACGCCAATGCGATCCGCTGCATCCAGGTGCCGATGGTCGACACCACCTGGCCCATCCAGAACAGGCGATAGTTTCGATTGCGAAGCGCGTGGAACGTCTGGTGCAGCGCCGCGCTTGCCGACCACCGACGACGGGAAGCCCGGGCGGAATCGTCGTTTCTGGCATCCCGGTTTGTGGTTCGCATGCGCCTCGCCTCGTTGATCTCGAAGAACCCATCGACAATCCAGCATCTATACTATAGATGATCAATGTATCGCGTGAGCGTCAATCGCGCTACGATTCGTCAGTATGGAACGTCGCGCTGCGGCGTTGGATCGACTGGCTGACTGGCAACTATCTTGCGTCGCTACCGTTGGGACGGCAGTCCATCAGCAGGACCGGAGCGTGGCACAGTGGCAAAGAGGACGACCAGAACAGTTCGCGCCAGAGTGATGAAGAAGGGTGATGACGTGGAACGATCTACCCTGCTGACTGGCGACGACGTCTTCCTGTTCAACGAAGGCACGCACCACCGGCTCTACGAGAAGCTCGGCTCGCACCTCGCGTCCGTCGACGGCGTTGATGGCGCCTATTTCGCCGTCTGGGCGCCGAACGCCGAGCGTGTTGCCGTCATCGGCGAGTTCAATGATTGGAATCCCGACGCGACGCCCCTGACCAGTGAGGGTGTCTCCGGAATCTGGGAAGCCTTCGTGCCGCACGTCGGGCACGGCGCTATCTACAAGTATCAGATCTGGTCGCGGCTCCATGGGCAGGTCGTGCAGAAGGCTGATCCGTTCGCCATCCACGCCGAGACGTCGCCGAAGACCGGCTCGGTCGTCTGGGATCTGGAGTACGAGTGGGGCGACGCCGGATGGATGGCGGAGCGCGGCCGGCGCAACGCGGCTGACGCGCCGATCTCGATCTATGAGATGCACCTCGGTTCCTGGATGCGCGTGCCCGAGGACGGCAATCGCTCGCTCTCCTATCGTGAGATCGCGGCGAAGCTGGCCGACCACATCGAGACGACTGGCTTCACCCACGTCGAGCTGCTGCCGATTATGGAGCACCCGTTCTCGGGATCCTGGGGGTATCAGACGACCGGCTTTTTCGCGCCGACCAGCCGCTTCGGCACTCCGCAGGATTTCAAATACTTCGTTGATTACCTCCACCAGCGAGACATCGGCGTCATCCTGGACTGGGTCCCGTCTCACTTTCCGACCGACGAGATCGGTCTCTACAGATTTGACGGCACCCATCTCTACGAGCACGCTGACCCGCGCCAGGGCTACCACCCCGACTGGCACACCGCGATCTTCAACTACGGCCGGCCAGAGGTTCGCTCGTTCCTGCTCTCCAGCGCGGTCTTCTGGCTCGACCAGTATCATATCGATGGGCTGCGTGTGGACGCTGTCGCATCAATGCTCTACCTTGACTATTCCCGCAAGGCTGGAGAATGGATTCCCAACCGCTTCGGCGGCCGGGAGAATCTCGACGCGATCGACTTCCTGCGCCAGCTCAATACCGTCGTGTATGGCGAATACCCCGACGTCCAGACGATCGCCGAGGAGTCGACCGCCTGGCCGATGGTCTCGCGACCGACCTATGTCGGCGGGCTCGGCTTCGGCATGAAGTGGGACATGGGCTGGATGCATGACACCCTGGCCTATTTCGAGAAGGATCCGATTCATCGCCGGTATCATCAGAACTATCTGACGTTTCGTGGGCTCTACGCCTTCAGCGAGAGTTTCGTCCTGCCGCTCTCGCATGACGAGGTCGTCCACATGAAGGGCAGCCTGCTATCGAAGATGGCCGGCGACGACTGGCAGAAGTTCGCCAATCTCCGCGCGCTCTACGGCTACATGTTCACTCAGCCGGCGAAGAAGCTGCTCTTCATGGGCGCCGAGATTGCCCAGCGCGACGAGTGGGACCACGAGAGCAGCCTCGACTGGCATCTGCTCGACACAGAGGCTCATGTTGGTGTCTCGCGATGGCTCTCCGCGCTCAACCGCGCCTATCGCTCCGAGCCGGCCCTCCACGAGCTCGACTTCGACCCGGCCGGCCACGAATGGCTGGACGCGAACGACAGCGAGAACAGCGTCATCTCATATGTCCGCCATGCTTCCAACCGTCGAGAGTCGATCATCGTCGTCTGCAACCTCACCCCGATACCGCGCCATGCATACCGGATCGGCGTCTCTGAGCCGGGCTACTACCGCGAGATACTCAACAGCGATGCGCGTGAGTACTGGGGTGGCGGGCAGGGCAACCTCGGCGGCATCGAGGCGACGCTTGTCCCCTGGCACGGCCGGCCGTATTCGATCTCCATCACCGCGCCGCCGCTGGGCATCGTCCTGTTCAAGAAGGACGGCGAGGCGTAGCCGGTCCCGCGCACGAGCGCCGTGGGGACAGTCCGGGACAGACCATTGGAGGAGATATGCCGGATCTGGAGCTCGGGGCGATCTGGCTGGGCAACGGCCGCGTTCGCTTCACGGTCTGGGCGCCGCGAGCGCGTGAGGTCGAGGTTCATCTCCATGGCGAGCCGCCGCGCTTCGTCGCGCTGGAGCCATGCCCACACGGCTATTACCGCATGTCCATCGATGGTGTCCAGCCGGGCGACCGCTACACCTACCGGCTCGACGGTGTCGACGAATGGCCCGATCCCGCCTCTCGCTCCCAGCCGGACGGCGTCCACAGTGCTTCAGCGATCGTCGACCCGACCTTCGACTGGGCCGATGGTGGCTGGGAAGGGATTCCTCGGGAAGCGCTCGTGATCTACGAGCTCCACGTGGGAACGTTCTCGGCTGCCGGCTCTTTCGATGGTGTCGTGCCGATGTTGCCCTCGCTCCGGGATCTGGGCGTAACCGCGATCGAGCTGATGCCAGTTGCTCAGTTCCCTGGCGATCGTAACTGGGGCTATGACGGGGTCGATCTCTACGCGCCCCAGACATCCTACGGCGGCCCGGACGGTCTGCGTCGGTTGGTCGACGCTTGTCACGCGCAGGGTCTGGCCGTCCTGCTGGACGTTGTCTACAACCATCTTGGGCCAGAAGGCAACTACCTCGCGAAATATGGCTATTACTTCACCGACCGCTACCACACCCCCTGGGGGGATGCCGTCAACGTTGATGGTCCGTGGAGTGACGATGTGCGTCGCTTCTTCATCGAAAACGCGCTTCACTGGGTTCGTGAATATCATATCGATGGCTTCCGGCTCGACGCCACCGACCGCATCATCGACGAGTCCGCCATCCACTTCCTTCGCTCCCTCAGCGACGCCATCCACGAGGAGGCGACGCGCCAGGACCGGCATATCTGGACAATTGCCGAGAGCGATGCCAACGATGTCCGCTACATCGTCCCCGCCGCTCGAAATGGCTATGGGCTGGATGCGCAGTGGGGTGACGACCTGCATCATGCGCTCCACGCCCTGCTGACCGGCGAGCGTGACGGCTACTACTCGCAGTTCGGCAGCATCGCGGAACTGGCCAAGGCAGTTCGTCAGGTCTTCGTCTTCGACGGCGTCTACTCTGAATATCGCCAGCGCACCTATGGCAGCTCGCCGGACCAGGGCGACGCCAGCCAGTTCGTCGTCTGCTCCCAGAACCACGACCAGGTCGGCAACCGGGCGGCTGGCGAACGGCTCTCGCATATTGTCGGACACGATGCGGCGCGCCTGGCTGCTGCCATCTACCTGCTTTCGCCATACATCCCACTGATGTTCATGGGCGAGGAATATGCCGAGGATGCCCCATTCCAGTATTTCACCAGCCACACCGACCCGGCTCTCGCTGAGGCCGTCTCGCGGGGCCGGCGAGCCGAGTTCAGCCGATTCGGCTGGCAACCGGAAGTCCCCGACCCTCAGGATCCCGCGACATTCGAACGCTCGAAGCTCGATCACTCGCTGAGCGAGCGCGGCGAGCACGCGGCGATGCTGGACCTGTACCGGGATCTGCTCCGCCTCAGGCGCGAGCGGCCGGCCCTGGCTTGCCTGGATAAGCGCCGCCAGGATGTTGTCGAGCTGGAGGGCGATGTCCTCCTCGTCCGGCGCTGGACGGACGGCGACGAAGTCGCAATGGTCTATAACCTGTCAGCGGAGTCACGCTCACCGCTCCTGCCGTTGCCACCCGGCGAGTGGAAGGTATTGCTCGGCACCGCGGACGGGCCACAGCCGGAGCTGATCACAGCGCCCGCCTCCGCGCGGCTCACGATCGCGCCGCGTTCGGCCGTCGTGCTGGCGCGCGAAGGCGTGATCTGACCCGCGACGAGAGAGGATGCGCCGCCGCGATGCGACCAACTGCCACATATCGTCTGCAACTGACCCCCGCGTTCGGGTTCGATGCTGCGGCTGCGCTCGTTCCGTACCTCGCCCGGCTCGGGATCTCGCATCTATACCTTTCGCCAATTCTGAAGGCGCGCGTCGGTAGCCAGCACGGGTACGACGTCACTGACGCCACACAGATCAATCCGGAGCTCGGCGGCAGCGAGGGCTTTGATCGTCTGTGCGAGACGATGGCGGCCATCGGCCTCGAAATTCTGCTGGATATCGTTCCCAACCACATGGCCGCCAGCCCGGAGAATGCATGGTGGTGGAGCGTGCTCGAGAATGGGCAGAGCTCCGAGTTCGCGAGCTTCTTCGACATCGCCTGGTATGAGAGCGCGAGCGGCGGGTCGCTCGACCGCAAGGTGCTGCTTCCGATTCTCGGTAACCATTACGGCATCGTCCTCGAAGCGCTGGAGCTTCGTGTCGAGATCGATGAGCGAGGCTTCACCGTTGTCTACTATGACAACCGGATGCCACTCGACCCGACAACCTACCGGCTGCTCCTCGAGCAACGCTACGGGCTGCTCAAGGATCGGCTTGCCAGCGATGCCGTCGCGCTTCAGGCGTATGAGGGGCTGATCGAGCTCTCCGACACGATGCCCGACCGGTTCACGACCGACGCGCCGGCCATCCAGCGCCGCCGGGAGGAAACGGGGTTGCTTAAACAGCGACTGTGGGAGATCTATGCAGCGAACGACATCGTGCGGACATTCGTTGACGAGAACCTCGCGCTGATCAATGGTCGGGTCGGCGAACCAACCAGCGTCGATATTCTCGATCGCGTTCTTTCCGACCAGGCCTATCGACTCTCCTACTGGCGCGTTGCAAGCACCGAGATCAACTACCGCCGTTTCTTCGACATCGCCGATCTTGTTTCGATGCGCGTTGAGGATGAGGATGTCTTCGCCGCCCGTCATGCCCAGCTCCG
>Ga0073899_10003385_pt1 | contig 14124 bp, 12 predicted proteins | sample KloWWTmetaKNB5Ph_FD_88975 | JGI IMG/M metagenome (GOLD analysis project Ga0073899, IMG submission 88975) | Active sludge microbial communities from Klosterneuburg, Austria, studying microevolution and ecology of nitrifiers - Klosterneuburg... | ecosystem: Engineered > WWTP > Aerobic digester >... | reverse complement strand
GGCGCCGCGGTCACCTGGAGCGTCGGCATCGGCGAGACGTGGTTCACCGCCGCCGGCGACCACGTCGAGGTGCTCGGCGAGCCCGTCGCCTGCGCGCCGGCGCTGTGCGCCGAGCTCACGACCGTCGACGCCACCGCGCGCCGCCTGGTCGACGTCGAGTTCACGGGCGACGCCGCCATGCCGCTGCGCGCGGTCGCGGTGCGCCCCGCGCCGTGACCGCAGCCACGGGCCGGCTGGCAGGCGATGGCAACCCGCTTGCCCGGCCACAGCGGCGCGGCGAGAGTGACGGCATGCGAGGGACGATCTGGTCTGCGGTCGCGACGACGCTGCTCATCGGCTGCGGCGACCAGGTGCACACCGGCACGATCGCCTGGTACCGCACCCCGTGCGACGCGATCACCGCGCACCTGTGCGCGGTGATGACCGACGAGACCGGCACCTCGACGGCGTTCTACAACCCGATCGAGGGCTACACGCCGACCTGGGGCGTCGAGGCCGAGGTCCGCTACACCGTCGACGACGCGTCGGGCGATCCCGACGCGGTCGGCGCCTACGTGATCGAGCAGGTCGTCGCCACCCGCACGGTCCCGGCCGGCGCGCCGGCGGCGTGGTACCTGTCCCCGACCTGGACCTGGTTCGCCGCCGACGGCGATCAGCTGACGCTGCTCGGCGTGCCGGTGACGTGCACCGCCGCGGTGTGCGCCGACGTGCTGGCCCGCGACGAGGCCGGGGCGCCGTTCGTCATCGACGTCGAGGCCACCGGCGATCCGGCGCGACCGGTCCGGGCGATCGCCGCGCACGCGCCGTGACGACGATCGCAGCGGGGCGCGGCCGACGTTGACCGCGCCGCGGCCGCCGGCGACGATCGGGCCATGTGGCGTCGACCGTCGGTGGCCTGGCTCGCGCTGACCGCGCTCACCGCGCTCACCGCGCTCGCCTGCGACGACACGACCCACGCGACGGTCGCCCCATTCCTCGAGCCGTGCGTCGCGCCGTACGTCGACGAAGGCCTGTGCTTCCGGATCACCGACGACGGTCAACCGTCGCGGCAGATCCACCGCGGCCTGCTGTACTTCAGCTTCGAGTGGGGCGTCACGCAGCGCATCCGCTACACCGACCCCCGTGACGACGAGGTGCTCAACTGCGCGCCCGACAGCACCGAGTGCCACCGGGTGGTCGACGCCGACGTCGCGACCCGCCTCCCCGCGGGCACGCCGTTCACGCTCGAGTTCCGCTCGACCGAGGCGTCGCACGCGTGGCTGCGGCCGGGGAGCCACGGCCTCGCGCTGCGCGGCTACGACGTCGAAGCCACGGCCGAGGTCAGCGCCGCGGCCATCGAGCTCGACGCGATGCCCCTCGCCTACCGGATCGACGTCGAGCTCACCGGCGACCACGCCGTGCCGTTGCGCGCGGTGGCGGCGGCGCCGCTGTAGTCACAGCAGCTGGCCGGCGACGCCGTCGACCTCGGCGCCGTCGTAGATGCGCGCGCCGCGCAGGTAGGTCGCGTGGACCCGGCCCACCAGCCGCGCGCTGGCGTAGGGCGTCACCTGGTGGCGGTGGCGGATCGCGCTCGGCTCGACGCAGTACGCCTCGTCGTCCGCCAGCACGCACAGGTCGGCGTCCGCGCCGACGGCGATCGCGCCCTTCTGCCCGGTCAGCCCGGCCAGCCGGGCTGGCGCCTCGCACATCCAGCGCACCACGTCGACCAGCGTGTGGCCGCGGGCCCGGGCCGCGGTCCACACCGCCGGCAACGCCAGCTGCAGGCCGGCGATGCCGCCCCACGCCGCCACGAAGTCGCCGGCCTCCAGGCGCTTGAGCGCCGGCGTGCACGGCGAGTGATCCGAGGCCACCAGCGCCAGCGTGCCGTCGGCCAGCGCCTGCCACAGCAGCTCGCGGTTGGCGCGCTCGCGGATCGGCGGCGCGCACTTCCACGGCGTCGCGCCGTCGGCGATGTCCTCGGCCGCGAACGTCAGGTAGTGCGGGCAGGTCTCGGCGGTCAGCGGCAGGCCCTCGGCGTGGGCGCCGCGCAACAGCGGCAGCGCGGTCGCCGCCGAGTGGTGGACGACGTGGGTGCGGGCCCGGGTGTCGCGGCACAGCCGCACCACCAGGGCGATCGCCTGCTCCTCGGCGGCCGGCGGCCGGCTGGCCAGGTAGGTCGCGTACGCGCGCGGATCGGCGTCGCGCAGCCCGGGCGCCGCGGCGTCGATCGGGCCCGCCACCTCGGCGTGGACCAGGAGCGGCGAGGCCAGCCGCGCCAGCTCGCCCATCGCCGGCGCCAGCGCCGCCTCGTCGACCCAGCCGAACTCCTCGACGCCGCTGTCGACCAGGAAGCACTTGAAGCCACGGATCCCGTCGGCGACCATGCCCGCCAGCTCGCCGAGGTTGCCCGGCACCACGCCGCCCCAGAACCCGACGTCGACCGCGCACTGGCCGCGGGCCGCGGCGCGCTTGGCAGCCAGCGCCGCCCGGGTCGTGGTCGGCGGGATCGAGTTGAGCGGCATGTCGACCAGCGTCGTCGCGCCGCCGGCGGCCGCGGCCCGGGTCGCGGTGGCGAAGCCCTCCCACTCGGTGCGCCCCGGTTCGTTCAGGTGGACGTGGGTGTCGACCACGCCGGGCAGCACCGCCAGGTCGTCGACGTCGTCGAGGGCGGCGCCGGCCGGCACGTCGGACCACGGCGCCACCGCGGCGATGCGGCCGGCGGCGATGTGGATCGCGGCCGGGGCGATGCGCCCGCCGGCCACGACCCGCTGCGAGCGGACCACGCGATCGATGCGCGTCACTTGAGCTTGGCTCCTTGATCGACCCAGGCGCCGAGCTCGGCGCGCTCCTGCGGGGTGATCTGCGTCTTGTTGAGGAACGGCATGGTCTGGTTGGTGGACACGCGGTCCTTGATCCGCGCGGCCATCGCCTGGATGCGCTCGGCGGTGTCGAACATGACGTTGCCGGGCGCCACGACGAACTGATCGTCGGTGGGCTTGGCGCTGTGGCACTGCACGCACCGCGCCTGGATGATCTCCTGCACCCGCGCGAACGACACCTGATCGGTGACGGTCACGGCCGGCGCCTCGCGGATGCGGGTCAGGATCATCAAGCCCGCGATCGCGAACCCGGCCATGCCCAGCGCCGGGCCCATCCACAGCCGGCCGGCGTAGCGCACGTTCATGAAGTGGCGCACGCCGGCGCCGCCGACCATCACCATCGCCAGCACGTAGAACCGCAGGTGGTGGCCGTAGGTCGACGGGAAGTGGTTCGAGATCATGATGAACAACAGCGGGAACGTCAGGTAGTTGTTGTGGATCGAGCGCTGCTTGGCGCGCAGCGACAGCGTCTCGTCCTGGACCTGGCCGGCCTTGGTCGCGGCGATCAGCGACCGCTGCGACGGCAGGATGCGCATCCACACGTTGCCGGTCATCACGGTGCCGATCATCACGCCGGTCTGGACGTAGGCCGCGCGGCCGCTGAACAGGAGCGTGAAGCCGTAGGCGGCGGCGAACAGCAGCACGAACGCCAGCGCGGTGGCCGCGGCCGGCGACCGCTTGCCCAGCGTCATCCAGATCGCGTCGTAGATGGCCCACGCCGCGATCAGCGACCCCGCCGACCACGCGATCGCCTCGCCCTGCCCCATCGCCCGCACCGACGGATCGACCAGGAACGCCGCGCCGTTCATGTAGTAGACGACGACCAGCAGGCAGATGCCGGTGGCCCAGGTCGTGAAGTTCTGCCACTTGAACCAGTGCAGCTGGTCGGGCAGCTCGCCGGGCTCGAGCAGCGTCTTCTCGACCTCGTAGAACGCGCCCGAGTGGACCATGTAGATCTTGCCCTGGGACAGCTTGCTGGCCCCCGGGCCCGGCGCGATCAGGTTGCGATCGAGCCAGTTGAACAGCATCGAGTTGCCGATCCACATGATCCCGGCGATCAGGTGCGCCCAGCGGAACACCACGTCCAGCAGCTCGTTGGCGTGCATTCGGCGCAATATATACGCGGCCGCCGCGCGCGCCGATCGGTGGCGGCGCGATCAGCGGCGCCCCTGCGTCGGCGCGGGTCCCGCCCTTCCTGGTATCCTCGCCCGGCGTGGCCGAGGACTCCGACGGCGACTTCCAGGGGACCGACCGCTTCGCGGTGCTGGGCCGCATCGGCGCCGGCGGCATGGGCGTGGTCTACGAGGTCCAGGACGGCGAGTCGGGGCGCCGGGTCGCGCTGAAGACGCTGGCCAACCTCGACGGCCAGGCGCTCTTGCGGTTCAAGAACGAGTTCCGCGCACTGGCCGATCTCAGCCACCCCAACCTGGTGGCGCTCGGCGAGCTGCTCGAGGACCGCGGCGCGTGGTTCTTCACGATGGAGTACGTCCCCGGCGTCGACTTCATGACCTACGTCTGCGATCGCAGCGGCGCCGCCGGCAACACCTCGAGCAACAGCCTGGGCCCGGCCACCGGCTCGGCGATCACGATGCGCGGCGCCGCGCTGACCAAGCCGTGGACCCGCGAGGTCCCGGCCGAGGACGCCGGCCCGCCCCACGCGTTCGACGAGGTGCGGCTGCGCTCGGCGCTGGTGCAGCTGGCGCGCGGGCTGTGCGTGCTGCACAACGCCGGCAAGGTCCACCGCGACATCAAGCCGGCCAACATCCGGGTCACCCCCGAGGGCCACGTCGTCATCCTCGACTTCGGGCTGGTGTCCGACGTCGCGGTCGACAATCGCGGCAAGGACGACAACATCGTCGGCACCGCGTCGTACATGGCGCCCGAGCAGGCGGCGTCGGAGCGGGTCGGGCCCGAGGCCGACTGGTACGCGGTGGGCGTGCTGCTGTACGAGGCGCTGATCGGGCGGCTGCCGTACGTCGGCTCGTGGCTGCAGGTCATCATGGACAAGCAGATGTTCCTGCCGCCGCGGCCGCGGGCGCGCACCCGCGCGATCCCGCGCGACCTCGACGCGCTGTGCATGGCGCTCTTGACGATCGATCCGCGGGCCCGGCCCAGCGGCCGCGAGGTGCTGGCCCGGCTCGGCGCCGGCGAGGCCGGCGAGATCGCGCTGTCGTCGTCGTCGTCGTCGCACCAGCCGCCGTTCGTCGGCCGCCGCCGCGAGCTCGAGCTGCTCGACGCCGCGTTCGAGGACGCCCAGGACGGCGCGCCGGTGGCGGTGCTGGTCGAGGGCGAGTCCGGCGTCGGCAAGAGCGCGCTGGTGCGGCGGTTCCTCGACGCGCTGGCCGCCACCGAGCGCGGCGTGATCGTGCTGGCCGGGCGCTGCTACGAGCGCGAGAGCGTGCCGTACAAGGCGTTCGACGGCGTCGTCGACGCGATCAGCCGCTACCTCTTGCGGCTCGACGACGCCGCCACCGAGGCGCTCTTGCCGCGCCAGGCCGGCCTGGTCGCGCAGGTGTTCCCGGTGCTGCGCCAGCTCAAGGCGTTCACGATGGCCGAGGCCACCGACGCCCGCCCCGACCCGCAGGGCCTGCGCGCCCAGCTGTTCGCGGCGATCCGCGAGCTGTTGACCCGGCTCAGCGCGCGTGGCCCGCTGGTGCTGGCGATCGACGACATGCAGTGGGCCGATCAAGACAGCCGCGCGCTCCTGGCCGAGGTGCTGCGCGCGCCCGACGCGCCGCCGCTGCTGCTGATCGCCACCGTCCGCCCCGAGGGCGCCGACACCGCGGCGACGATCGACCCCGGCCGCATCCGCCGGGTGCAGGTGGCGCCGCTCGAGGCCGACGAGGCCCAGGCGCTGGCCCGGCAGCTGCTGGCGCGCTCGACGGTCAGCCCCAGCCGCGCCGCCGACATCGCCCGCGAGGCCAACGGCCACCCGCTGTTCATCGACGAGCTGGTGCGGTTCGCGCGCTCGGGCGGCGCGCCCGGCGAGCACGCCACCGGGCTGCGGCTCGACGAGGCGCTGGTCACGCGGGTCGGCGCGCTGCCGCCCGACGCCCGCACGCTGATCGAGGTGGCGGCGGTGGCCGGCGGCCCGCTGCGCCAGACCTCGGCCGCGCGGGCCGCGTCGCTCGGGCCCGCCGAGTTCGCCGCGGCGCTGGCGATGCTGCGCGCCGAGCGGCTGATCCGCACCAGCGGCGTGCGCGGCGCCGACACCGTCGAGCCGTACCACGACCGCATCCGCGAGGCGGTCACCGACCGGCTCCCGACCGACACCCGGCGCGGCCACCAGCACGCGCTGGCGATCGCGCTCGAGGGCAGCGACTACCCGCCCGACCCCGAGGTGCTGGCCGGCCACTGGCTGGGCGCCGGCGAGACCGAGCGCGCCGCCACCTGGACGGTGCGCGCGGCCCAGGCGGCCGATCAGGCGCTGGCCTTCGATCGCGCGGTGCGCCTGTACCGCCACGCGCTCGAGCTGTTGCCGGCGCGCCACGGCGAGCGCCAGGCGCTGACCGTGCGGCTGGCCGACGCGCTGGTCAACGCCGGCCGCGGCAAGGACGGCGCCGAGGCCTACCTCGCGGCGGCCGCGGCGGCGTCGCCGTCGGAGATGCTCGACCTGCGGCGCAAGGCCGCCGAGCAGCTGCTCAAGGCCGGCCACGTCGACGAGGGCGTCGCCACCTTGCGCGACGTGCTCGATCAGGTCGGCATCGCGTACCCGACCACGCCGCGGCGCGCGCTGATCGCGTTCTTGCTCACGCGCACGCGCCTGCGCCTGCGCGGCATGAACTTCAAGGAGCGCGACGCCAGCCAGCTGTCGCCCGAGCGGCTGCGCCAGATCGACGCCTGCTGGGGCGCGGCCGGCGGCTTCGCGGTGGTCGACCCGCTGCTCGGCGCGGCGCTGCAGGGCCGCCACCTCGAGCTGGCGCTGGCCGCCGGCGAGCCGTACCGGGTGTCGCGGGCGCTGTCGCTCGAGGCCGGCTACCTGTACGCGCTGGCGCCGGGCCGCCGGCCGTTCGGCTCGCAGGTGCTGGCGCGGGCGCGCGAGATGGCCGAGCGCCTCGGCCACCCGCACGCGCTGGCGATGGCCACCGGCGCCGCCGGCATCGTCGCGCAGCACTCGGGCCGCTGGCGCGAGTCGCTCGAGCTGATGGACGCGGCCGACGCGATCTTCCGCGACGGCTGCCCCGGCACGCCGTGGGAGCGCGCGATGTGCGAGCTGTTCGCGGCGATCGATCTGTTCTACCTGGGCGACCTGCGCGCGCTCGGCGCCCGCGGGCTGCGCGCGGTGGTCGAGGCCGACGAGCGCGGCGATCTGTTCCAGGCCGACACGGTCCGGGTCCAGGGCCTGTCGGTCGCCGAGCTGGCCGACGATCGGCCCGACGACGTCGACGCGTCGCTGGCCGCGGCGATCCGCCGCTGGCCCAACGGCGGCTACATCCGCGACTGCGCCGGCCCGCTGCAGCTGGCGCGGGTGCGGCTGTACGCGCAGGACGGCGTCCGCGCGCGCACCGCCAGCCTCGAGCAGGCCGCCCGCGCCGAGGCCGCCGGCATGCTGCACAACCAGCACCAGCGGCTCGAGTCGTGGCACGTCCGCGGCGCGGCCGCGCTGGCCGCCGCGCTGGCCGAGTCGCAGCCGCGCGCGCTGCTGGCCGAGGCCACCCGCGCCGCCGGCAAGATCGACAAGGAGCGCATGGCCTGGTCGCAGCCGCTGGCGCTCTTGCTGCGCGCCGGCGTCGCCGGAGTCAAGGCCGAGGCCGAGCCCGCGATGGCCTTGCTCGAGCAGGCCATCGCCCAGCTCGACGCCAACCAGATGGCGCTCTACGCGGCGGCCGCCCGCCGCCGGCTCGGCCAGGTGCGCGGCGGCGCCGCCGGGGCCGAGCTGATCACCGAGGCCGAGGCCTGGATGGCGGCCCACGGCGTGCGCAACCCCGAGCGCATGTCGGCGATGCTGGTGCCCGGCTTCCGGGGCTGACGGCGAAGCTGACGGCCGTCACAGCGGCGGCGGCGGCGGGTTCTCCAGCTCGTGCTGCAGCGCCGCGCGCAGGCCGGGATCCATCAGCTCGCGGTAGATGCGCTCGATCGTCAGGCCGGCCAGCATCCAGATCGGCCAGATGTAGAACGACGTCATCTCCATGACGTTGCCGGCGTCGGTGTACATCCAGATCGCGTAGCCGGTGATGGCCTTGAGCGCGAGCCCGGTCCACCACTCGAAGAACATGATGATGAGGCCGTAGATCGGCGCGCGCAGCCACCACGGCCACTTGAACATGCCGCGCCGGAAGCACTGCTCGATCGTCAACGACGGCAGCGCATACACCGGGATCATCCACAACGACGACTGCCCGAACAGCACCTTCAGCGGCGTGTGCCACGGCCCGTCCAGGCCCAGCCGCGGATCGACCGACCACTGGAACTGGAAGAACAGCCGCAGGAGCGGCACCTCGCGGCCGGCGCGCGCGATGCTGTACAGCGCGACCTCGAGCGCGACGCCGAGCGTCGCGTACAGCATGAACCGGAACAGGATGAACAGGACCTGCAGCGAGCCGTCCCGTGGCTTGTCACCATGCGCGATGTAGCGCGGCTTCCCCATCGGCCGACGGTATCATCGACATTCCGGCCGCGTCCCGGCGCTGCGACGTGCCCTCCCAACCTATGCTCGCACGATGATGATCCGGACGATCGTGATGGTGTTGATGTGTTCGCTCGCTGCGTGCGGCAAGGCGAAGGAGCAGAGCGGCGGCGGCGGCGGTGGCGGCGGTGGCGGGCCCGCCAAGGTCGTGGCGAGCTGCGATCTGCGCGCCGTGCCGATGGCGTCGGTGCCGACCTGCCTCGAGTACGTCGGCAGCGCGTGGACCGCGAAGGAGGTCAAGGCGCGCTGCGGGTTGGAAGGTCAGGTCTTCCTCGAAGGCGCGTGTCCGACCGACGGCGTGGTCTTCGCGTGTGTCCAGGAGAAGGGCAAGCCGATGGAGGCCGTGAACCGCTACTACGACAAGAAGGAGAAGGCCGAGCAGACCTGCAAGGCCATCGGCGTCCCGCTCTGATCGCCGGCCGGATCAGCCCTTGCCGAACAGCCGCCGCCAGAAGCTGCGCTTCTTGGGCGGATCGCCCGCCGGGCCTGTCGCGCGGGGCGACGCCCCGTCGGCGGTCAGCACGCCGACGATCGCGCCGTCCTGGATCGCGAACACCGTCGGCGACAGCTGCCGCCCGCCCTCGTCGGCGTCGTAGATGCCCTGGGCCACCGCCATGAACCCGGCCAGCGCGGCCGGCGCGGCGACGCCCTGGGTCACCAAGAGCCGCGACTTCTCCGGCACCGCCGCCGCCAGCAGCTCGCACCCGAGCTCGGCGTGCAGCCGGCGCAGGAACGCCGCGTCGAGGATCTTCTCGGCCGCGAAGTAGCTGCCGTGGACCACGACGATCTCGGTGCCGCGGACGTCGAGCCGCTCGGTCTCGACCTCGAGCTCGGCCAGCGTGCGCAGGGCCTGGGCCCGCAAGGTCGGCAACGGCGGCACGTCGGCCTTGTCCTTGCCCAGCATCGCGAAGGTGTTCGGGCGATCGTGGCCGTAGACCATCAGCGGCACGCTGGCGCCGGCGGCCTCGAGGCCCGGCGCGATCGGCTCGGCGACCAGCGTGGCCGCCGGCTCCCAGCCCGCGGGCTTCAGCGTGAACAGGAGCGGCCCCTCGTCGACCGTCGCGTCCTCGCCGCCGCGCAGCAGCAGCACCGGGCTGTCGATCGCGCCGAAGCGGAAGTACTTCTCGGCCTTGCCGACGACGTTGGCGCGCATGTCGTTGCCGACGGCGAGCTGGAACACGAACGGCACGACGCTGTGCTGCGCGAGGTCGCGCACCCACCGCCCGCCGAACCGCGCCCGCAGCACCTCGCCGGTGGCCGCCGCCAGCTCGACCAGCGCGGTGTAGTGCCCCAGCTCGTCGTCGTCGAGGGCCGGCGGCCGCGCCATCGCCTCCACCAGCTCGGTCAGCCCCCCCTCGTCTACCGCCAGCCCGCGCTCGGCCATCACCCGCCGGCCCATCGTCGCGAACGCCGCGTCGGCGAGGTCCGCCGGATCCTGCCGCGCCACCGCCGTCAGGTCGCGCGCCTGCCGCGCGCCCTCGAGCTCGGCGCCGCACGCCGCCGCCGCGGTCTCGAGCAGCGGGTGCACCGCCTCCACGCACGTGTAGCGCACCGTCGCCGTCGCGTACTCGCCGCTGCGCGGCACCAGCATCCGCGTCAGCGCGAAGATCATCGACAACCCCTGGTCCGCCCCGACCTCCGCCGGCGTCCGATGGTCGGTCTGCACCAGCAGCGTCGCGCCGCCGTCCGTCGGGCTGGTCGCGACGATGTCGATCTTGTGCAGCGAGCTGAACATGCCCCCCGGTTATCGCCCGCCGGCCGCGGGCGCACCAGCGCGTCGCTACCGGTCGTCCGACCGCGCCCCGGCGACCCGGTCGATCGCCTCGATGTCGGCGAGGTCCTTCGCGCGCCCCGACGCCAGCTTGTTGGCGCGCAGCGCGTCGCGCCCGAGGTACGCGACCGGCAGGCCGTCGAGCGTGCCAGGCACGCGGGTCCGCCAGGCCTCGTCGAACTCGACACCCGAGATGCTCGTCAGCAGGTCGATCCGGTTCGGGGGACGCCCGAGCTGGACGATCTGCCCCGCCGGCAGCAGGTCGTCCACGGTGAGCCCCAGGTCAGCGAACCCGAAGGCCGCGAGGCAGCCGAGCACGCGCGCGGCGTTGTCGGGTGTCGCGGCGATCAGGAAGTCGATGTCGCCGGTGAACCGCGGGTGGCCATGGAACGCCACGGCGTGACCGCCCACGACGACGTACTCAACCCCGCGCGAGTTCAACAACTCGACAAACTCGCGCAAGTCCCTGTGAAGCTTCACCGACGGCCTCCTGATGCGCCGCGATCAAATCGAGCAGCACATCGACGCGCTCGTCGGGCGACAGCGACGCATAGTACGCCGCCTCCGCGGCCTCGGCCTCGTCGAACGAGCGGAAGCGCTTGATCTCGCGCTGCACCCCAGCAGCGTACCACGCCGCGCCCGCGCCCACGGCGTCCTCAGGCGGCCCCGCGCCGCGGCAGCGCCCGGCCCACCGCCGCGTGGGCCAGCACCACCGCCGGCTCGCGCTGCAGCAGCACGGCGTACTGCTGCTGGAACCGTTCGCCGTCGTCCGCCGGCACCAGCAGCCGCGCCACCTCGGCCGCCAGCTCGACCGCCGCGGCGGCCGTGGCCTCGGCGTCGTCGAGCCACTCGTCCATCGCCACGATCACCTGGGTCAGCGGCCTCAGCCAGGCCAGCGCGGGGTCGCTGGTCAGGCGCTCGAAGAACTGGTGCGCCGTCAGCCGGCCCTCGAGCCGCTCGACCTGGATGCGCGCGTCGTCGATCAGCGCCTTGTGCAGGTGCAGGACGTGGTGACGGAGGTGCTCGAGCTCGGCGCGCTGCATGCCCCGTGGGTATCACCGCTGGCGCGCGACGTGGACCTCGTGCGGATCAGCGCGCGCAGTAGGCGGGGAACGACGCCGGGAGCCCGGCGGCGGCGTAGGGCGACGGCGTCTGACCGAAGGGGTGGTCGGCGAAGAACTGGGCCACCGCGGGCGCGGCGTCGCGCGGGATCGTGTGGCCGTTGCCGTGGTCGCAGACGGCGGTGTAGTGGCCGGCGGCGGTCAACATCGAGCGGTAGGTCTCCGACGCCATCCGGAAGTCGGTGCTGAAGGCGTTGTCGCTGGCCCCGCCGTGGAAGATCAGCGCCGCGAACAGGTTGCCGGGATCGAGCGGCGGCGGCGTGAACTGGGCAGGGATGCCGCCGGAGAAGGTCACCACCGAGGCCACATACGACGAGCGGAACAGCGACATCGCCGTGGTCTGCAAGGCGCCCGCGCTCATGCCCATGACGTGGATCCGGCGGGTGTCGATCCGCCCCGCCTGCGCCAGGCACCCCACCACCTCGTCGGCCACCAGGAAGTCGTCCTGGCGCGTGCTCTGGTTGACGATCCACCACTCGAACTGGCCGGCGGCGTCGTCGGAGTACGGCGCGGCGATGAAGGTGCCGCTCGCGATCATGGCGGCCTTGGTCGCGCCGAGCGCGTAGTCGGCTTCCTCCACCGCGCTCCCGGTCGCGTGCCAGTAGAGGAGCAAGGGACCTGCCGCGCCGCCCTCGGTGAAGGCCAGCTTGACCTTGCGCGGCGGGACGCCGGCGGGTGCGAAGGTGACGTCGCCGTTCACCAGCGGCGGGCAGACGCCGGTCGGCTGCGGGATGAACGCCGCCGGGGCGCCGACGTCGGCGTCGACGTCGACGTCGCCGTCGCCGGGCTTGGCGCCGCCGTCGCACGCGGCGAGCGCGGAGATCAGGAGGATGGTCGCAACGTTGGAGCGCATGGCGGCGGACTGGACCACCGGCGACCCCGCCGGCCCATGACCGCAGCGGGCCAAACGCGTGACCGCGGTGCCCGGCCCGTCAGCGGCTCATCGCGGACGGCGGCCGTCCGTGCCAGCGCTTGTAGGCTCGGCTGAACGCGCTGGGCTCCGAGAACCCGAGCGCGATCGCCACCTCCTTGATCGCCGCGCCGCGTCCCAGCAACAGCGCGGCGTGTTGCCGCCGGACGTCGTCGATCACCACGCGCAGCGACGCGCCCTCGCGCTCGAGGTGCCGGCGCAGCGTGCGTGGGCTGACGCCGAGCCGGGCCGCGGCGCCGGCGAGCGTCGGCGGCGCGGCGAGGTCCTGCGCGATCACGCGCTGGAGGCGGGCGGTCAGATCGGTGGGCGGCGTCGCGAGCACGGCCACGCTGGGCTCCAAGGCCGCCGCCGTGATGGGATCGGCGCTGGCCAGCGCGCGCGTCAGCTCGCGGCGCGCGAAGCGCAGCTCGTCGACGCCGGCGGCGAACCGCGCGGGCACGCCGAAGACCTCCCGGTAGATCGCCGGGACCGGCGCTGGCGCCGGGTGCGCGAACCTGACCGCGCGCAGCGCGAAGCGGCCACCGGTCGCCGCGCGCGCCCGCAGCACCATCGACGCGAACGCGAACTCGGTCAGGATCGCGCCGCACGGGACCCCCGCGACCGGTCGTCGCCGCAGCGCCGCGAGCTCGCGGCGCTCGTCGACGTCGAGCGTGACCTGCGTGCGTCGGCTGACCGCGCCGTAGTACCTGACCGCGTGCGCCAGCGCGTCACCGAGCGTGCCGCTGAGCCACAGCAGGTGGCTGAGCAACCCGAGCGGCTGCGCCACCGCGGCCTGGGCCAGCGTCAGCCCGAACGCGCGGTCGCCGCGGCGCTCGGCCCGAACCTCGAGCAGCCGATCGACCTCGGCGCCCGCGACGAACGCGTCCGCCGGCGTCGCCCCATCGATCGCCAGCGCCGCGAGCAGCCCCGCGCCATCGGCCCCGATCTCATCGAGCCGCGCCGCCAGCGGGCGGAGCAACGCCACCGAAATATCGAGCGGCTGAGGCATCGCGGGACCGCGAGTATCGATCGCGGCCGCGGGGTGTCAACGCGCTAGCCGCGGCGGCGATGCACGCGCCGCCTGCGGCCACGCGGCCCCTGCGCGCCCGTCGTCCCCGCGGATCCAGTGCTACGGTCCGATCATGCGACGCCTTGCGACGGTTCTGCTGCTGGGCTTGCTCGCGCTCGCGGGCTGCAACAAGAAGAAGGACGCCGGTCCCGGCACGGGCACCGGCAGCGCCGTGGTCGGGTCCGGGTCCGGATCGGCGCCCGTCGCCGCTGGACCGAAGTGCCCGCCGGGCAACCTGGTCGAGGCCGACGCGTGCACGCCGGTGATCACCGCCGACAAGATCGCGGCGATCGGTCAGCAACAGACGCGGCTCGACGAGCTGGCGAAGCTGCTCGACCAGGCCGAGGTCGTCGCGGCGCCGCTCGAGCTGCTCACGGCGATGCGTCAGCTCGACGAGTGGAAGGTGCTGGCGGCGACCGGGGGCGACAAGCTCAAGGCCGTCGACGAGGTCATCGTGGTCCTCGGTGACGCCGTCAAGCAGCTGCACACGCTCCAGAAGAGCCTGCAGGATGGCGCCGTCCGGCTCGGCAACCTCGAGGGCGAGCTCGACGCGCTCATGAAGGACACCGGCGCGGCGAAGCAGCTCGCGGACGTGCGCGCGCAGGTCACCAAGCAGGTGCACGAGGTGGTCGACGGCGTGAGCAAGGAGGTCGTCGCGACGCTGCAGCAGGTGGTCTTGCCGCTCGAGCAGGAGCTCGAGGACGTCTCCGACATCGTGATCGGCGCGTGCGCCATTGCGAAGATGCAGGGCGGCTCGGACACGCTGAAG
>Ga0073899_10003383_pt1 | contig 14127 bp, 15 predicted proteins | sample KloWWTmetaKNB5Ph_FD_88975 | JGI IMG/M metagenome (GOLD analysis project Ga0073899, IMG submission 88975) | Active sludge microbial communities from Klosterneuburg, Austria, studying microevolution and ecology of nitrifiers - Klosterneuburg... | ecosystem: Engineered > WWTP > Aerobic digester >... | reverse complement strand
GGCAACTTCTCCTTTGGTGACTACTTCAAAGAAGGCGCTATCGAACTGGCGTGGGAGTTAGTGACCAAGCCCGTTTCAGATGGCGGGTGGGGATTCCCCGAAGACAAGCTTTACCCCTCCATTCTTGATGGCGACGACGAAGCGCTGCGCCTGTGGAGGAAGGTCACCGGGGTCCCTGATGAGCGCATTGCTCGCCTAGGGCCGAAAGAGAACTATTGGTCGATGGGTGTGCCAGGTCCAGGTGGCCCGTGTTCAGAACTCCTCATTGACCGCGGACCGGCTTACGGCCCCGATGGTGACTTCTCAGCTGAGGATCGTTACTTGGAGTTTTGGAACCTGGTGTTCATGCAAGACGAACTCTCAGCAGTGCGCTCCAAAGAAGACTTCGACATCTCCGGCTCCTTGCCGAAGAAGAACATCGACACTGGCATGGGTCTGGAGCGGGTTGCCTTCCTGACCCAGGGCGTCGACAACATGTACGAAATCGACGTGATGTTCCCGGTTATCAAGAAGGCCGAGGAACTCACCGGCAAGAGATACGGCGCCAACCCAGAAGACGACGTGCGCTTCCGCGTGGTGGCCGATCACGTGCGTTCCTCGATGATGCTGATCGGCGACGGGGTGACACCTGGCAACGAGGGCCGCGGTTACGTGTTGCGTCGCCTCCTGCGCCGCGCGGTGCGCTCGATGCGACTCCTGGGCACCGAAGATCGAGTGCTGCCGGAGTTGTTGCCGGTCAGCCGCGACAAGATGGGAGAGACCTACACCGACCTGATCCGCGAGTGGTCGCGGATCGCACAGGTGGCGTTTGCCGAAGAAGACGCGTTCCGGCAGACCTTGAAAACTGGCACCGCGATCTTTGAGTCTGCTGCGATCGAATCGAAGGCGGCTGGCCAACTCAGCGGCGACAAGGCGTTCGCGCTGCACGACACCTACGGCTTCCCGATCGACTTGACCCTCGAAATGGCCTCCGAACACGGACTCAGCGTTGATGAGGCTGGGTTTAGGCGTCTCATGGATGAGCAGCGCCAGCGCGCTAAGGCCGATGCAAAGGCCAAGAAAGGCCAGCACGCAACAGGTGGTGCTTATCGAGCGATCGCCGACACGATGGGAACTGCGGTGCAGTTCACCGGCTACGACGACGTCATCTCCGAGAGCCTGGTGCGCGGCATGGTCAATGCCAAGGGCGAATCGGTGCAAGCCGCGTCAGCTGGCGAGAGCGTCGAGTTGGTCTTTGATCGCACCCCGTTTTATGCCGAAGGCGGCGGCCAGCTAGCCGACCAAGGGCGCATCGAACTTGCCAATGGCGCTGTCGTTGTTGTCGATGACGTGCAATCGCCGATCACCGGGCTCGTCGTACACAAAGCTCGCGTTGTTGAGGGCGAAGTCACGGTGGGTGCTGCGGCGCAGTTGCTCGTTGACGTGGAGCGTCGGCGCTCCATTAGTCGCTCACACACTGCGACCCACATGGTGCACAAAGCGTTCCGTGAAGCACTGGGGGAGACCGCCACGCAGGCCGGTTCGGAGAACAGCCCTGGACGCTTCCGGTTCGACTTCTCAGCAACCGGTGCCGTGCCTGCCTCGGCGATGGCCGATGTTGAGGCTCGAGTGAACGACATCGTGCTGGCCGACCTTGCCGTGCATGCCGAAGTGATGAGCCAAAGCGATGCCGTCAAGAGCGGTGCTATGGCGCTGTTCGGTGAGAAGTACGGCGACCAAGTCCGCGTCGTCTCCGTGGGGGATTGGACCCGCGAGTTGTGCGGAGGCACCCACGCCGGACGCTCGGGGCAACTCGGCGTGGTGAAACTGCTGGGCGAGTCGTCCATTGGATCTGGTGTGCGCCGGGTTGAGGCGCTCGTGGGCGGGGACGCCTACCGGTTCTTGGCGCGCGAGCACCTGCTTGTCGCTCAGTTGACCGACATGTTGAAGGTGCGACCCGAGCAATTGCCCGAGCGGGTCAACGACATGGTGGAGAAGCTTCGCGTCGCCGAGAAGGAGATCCAGCAAGTCCGTGTGGCCCAACTTCTAGCCTCGGCCGCTTCGCTGGCTCAGAGCGCCCAAGATGTCGGTGGCGTCTCGCTGGTGGCTCACCAAGCTGTTGGAGTCAACGGCGGCGACGCTCGCACGTTGGCCCTTGACGTACGTGGGCGGATGCCTGCGGACGTTCCGGCCGTCGTGGCGATTGTCGGGGTCTCCGACAACAAGCCGGCCATCGTGGTGGCACTCAACGATGCTGCTCGCGAGCGTGGACTCTCAGCTGGCGACCTGGTCAGGGCCGCGTGTGCTGAGGTCGGCGGCAAGGGCGGCGGCAAACCAGACCTAGCTCAAGGCGGTGGCACCGACGCCAGCGGAGTGGATCGGGCACTGGCCGCCGTTGTGGCGGGACTGGGCTAAGCGTGCGGTTGGGAGTGCGGCTAGGTCTCGATCCGGGTGATGCTCGGATCGGGGTTGCTAGCTGCGATCCTGCCGGCATCATCGCCACGCCCGTTGAGACGGTGCAGCAAGGCCAAGAGGCCTTTGATCGGCTCGTAGCCTTGGTAGGTGAATTCGAACCGATGGAGATTGTGGTGGGCTTGCCGACCTCGCTGAACGGACGCGAAGGTCCGGCGGCAGCTAAAGTGCGCACGTTTGCACATCACCTCTCCAGTTTGGTTGCCCCAGTTGGAGTGCGCCTTGTCGATGAGCGGCTCACCACCGTCAGTGCCCACCAGGCGCTGCGGGCATCGGGCCGCAAAGCCAAGCGCACTCGAGCCGTCGTCGACCAGGCCGCTGCCGTGGTGATCTTGCAGCACGCACTTGATAGCGAGCGAGTTTCCGGGAAACCGGGCGGGGAACTCCTCATGGCCTCAGACCAGACAGGAACCAACTCGTGAGCAATATCGGCTTGATTCCCGAAGACCCGCGTCACAATCGTCCGCCTAGTCCCTCGTCAGCGAACGACCCCCGCCGACGTGCCCAAAGCGGTGGGGCGCAGACCAGTCGTCGCGGGGAGACTCCCAAGCGTGGGCGGGGTGCCAAGGTGGCGGCAGTTTTCGTCGTCCTAGCACTGTTGTTGGGCGGTGCCGCCTTTGCGGTCTCCAAATTTATCGACTCTGGGACAGCCCCTGACTTTGCTGGCCCAGGGTCGGGCGAAGTTTCCTTTGAGGTCCACCAAGGCGACACATTGGCTGCCATGGGTCAAGGTCTTAAGGCGGCTGGAGTGGTCAAGAGCGTCGATGCCTTTTTGGCAGCGACGAAGGCTGAGCCTGACTCCAATGGCATCCAGGTCGGCTTCTATCAGTTGAAGAAGCAGATGCGAGCCAAGGACGCCTTGGCTGTGTTGATGGATCCCAAGAATCTGATTCAGACACGAGTCACGGTCACCGAGGGCGCCCGGGTGCGTGATGTCATCGCGACCATCGTGGCTAAGACGGAGTTCAAGAAGCGCGAGGTGCGTCAAGCCCTCAAGGACCCATCTTTGGGGCTGCCAGCGGATGCTGAGGGCAACCCAGAGGGATATCTGTTCCCGGCGACCTACAGCGTGGTGCCTGGCATGAGCGTGCTGGACCTGGTTAAGCAAATGGTTGAACAGACCAAGTTGGTCGAAAACGAACTCGATATCGAAGCAAAGGCGAAGGAACTCGGGCTTACCACCGAGCAGGTGCTGACGGTCGCGAGCATTTTGGAGTACGAAGCCAACCGAAGTGAGGACTACCCCAAGGTTGCTCGGGTGCTCTACAACCGACTCGAAGAGCCGATGCGATTGCAGTTGGACTCCACCATTTCCTACATCTTCCGTAAGACGAACTCAGGTGATGTGTGGACCACGGCGAAGATGAGGGAAAGCACGTCGCCGTACAACACCTATACACACGACGGGTTGCCTCCAGGGCCGATCGGATCGCCAGGTCGCGAGACCATTGAGGCTGCTTTGAACCCTGCCAAGGGGCCTTGGTTGTACTTCGTGCCTGATTATGAGCACCAGACCACGCTCTACACCGACAGCTATTCCCAGCATCTGAAGAATGTGGAGAAGTTGAAGGTGTACTGCCAGACCCACGATGAGTGCTGATGCCTCGTTGTGCGGTGCTGGGTAGCCCCATCTCCCATTCGCTGTCGCCGATCCTGCACCGCGCCGCCTATGCCGAGCTGGGCCTAGCCGATTGGACCTACGACGCGATCGACGTCACTGAGTCGCAGTTGGCGGACTTCCTGGCGAGTTGTGGACCCGAGTGGGCTGGCTTGTCGCTCACCATGCCGCTCAAACGTGAGGTGCTCGCGTTGGCCGAGCAAGTGAGTGCTTTGGCGACACGCGCCCAAGCAGCCAACACGTTGGTGCACACCGAGTCTGGTTGGCATGCCGACAACACCGATGTTCCGGGCGCGGTGAACGCGATCAAGGAGTGTTGGAGCGGACCAATCAACAGTGCCGTGATCGTGGGGGCGGGAGCTACTGCAGGTTCACTGGTGCTGGCACTTGCGTTGCTGGGATGTGAGTCGGTGCAGGTGCTCTCGCGTTCTGAAGAGCGTGCAGCCGCAGCCCTCTCGGTCTCGCCTATTGCCACCTGGGCGCCGCTAGCTGGCCCAGCGCTCGATGCCAATCTGATCGCCTCAACGATTCCGGCCACGGCCCAGTCAGAGGAGTTGATCCAGAGAACGCAGGGCACCAAGGTGCTCTTTGACGTGATCTATCACCCCTGGCCCACACCGCTGGTCCAGCACACCGGTGCCACTGTCGTGAGCGGGTTGGATCTCTTGGTGCACCAAGCGGTCCTGCAGGTCAGCGCGATGACGGGCGTTGGGGTTGCGCACGTGCCACTTGCTGCGATGCGAGCGGCTGCTGAGGCGGCTGTGGATAAGCCACCTTCGCCGAAGGCCCCACTCACTTAGGCTCGGCGCATGCGGCTAGTCCTTGTCGGTGCCTGCGCAGTCATTGCTGCGCTGATGGGCATGTGGGGACCACGCCTGATTGCGCGATTGCCAACGCCACGTTTGCCCGACAACTACGAAGGACCCACTCTCCAGGCAGTCGCATCGATGCCCCGGCTGGGGGTAAGGATGGCTGTGTGGGCGAGTGTTCTGGCCATGATCGCGGCCTGGCACCTGGGTGCGCATCTCGCCTTCATCTGGCTAGTCCCATGGGTGGCGTGGGGTGTGTGGTTAGCCCATATCGACATTCATGCCCGGCTTCTGCCTCGATCACTCGTCGCTCCGGCCTATCTGGGGGTCGGCGCACTGATGGTGACAGCGACGTTGGCCACCGGGGATCACTCAGAGTTGGTGCGAGCCGTTGGCGGCTGGGCGGTGTTCGGCGGCGTGCTGGGCGTCATGTGGCTCATCAGCCCCGGTTCCATGGGCTATGGAGACGTGCGGGTCGCTGGGGTGTTGGGACTGGTCTTGGGCTACCAAGGGTGGCCTGAACTTGCACTCGGCATCTTCCTTGGCCCGCTGATCATGACCCTGTGGATGCTGGCCAAGGCGATCGGCACACGCGATCTGAGTTACCTGCGAGCCAGAGTGCCCTATGGTCCGGCACTTCTGGGTGGCGCCTGGTTAGGGCTGGTGTGTGGCGCCGACATCGCCCGCTGGTACCTGGGGCTGGGTGGCTAAGCCGCCCATGGACCTGCACGCCAGGCACGGTGTGGACATGGGAGACTGTGCCCCATGCTCCGCTGGCTCACTGCAGGTGAATCTCACGGCCCCGCGTTGGTCGCCGTACTCGAAGGGCTGCCTGCCCATGTGGCGGTGACAACCGACGACATTCAAGGTGCACTAGCCCGGCGTCGACTCGGCTATGGCCGTGGCGCCCGGATGAAGTTTGAGCAAGACGCGGTGCGCGTCATCGGCGGCATTCGACACGGCGAATCCCAAGGCGGACCCATCGCGATCGAGGTTGGCAACACTGAATGGCCCAAGTGGGAGAAGGTGATGTCGGCTGATCCGGTGCCGCAAAGCGAACTCGACGCACTCGCTCGCAATGCGCCGCTGACCCGGCCACGACCTGGGCACGCTGACCTGGTCGGGATGCAGAAGTACGACTTCGAGGAGGCTCGCCCGATCTTGGAGCGCGCGTCGGCTCGAGAGACCGCTGCGCGGGTGGCGTTGGGTGAAGTTGCCGCACAGTTCTTGAACCAAGCCGTCGGTGCCCAGATCGTCTCGCACGTCGTGCAGATCGGCTCCGCAGTCGCCCCCGATGGGGTCATCCCGGTGCCTGAGGATGTTGCGCGGTTGGACGAGAACGAAGTGCGCTGCCTCGATGAGGCAGCCTCGCGAGCGATGGTCGGCGCGATCGACCAGGCGCACAAAGACGGCGACACGCTCGGTGGTGTTGTTGAAGTGCTGGTTTATGGGCTGCCACCGGGCTTGGGCTCACACGTGCACTGGGATCGTCGGCTCGACTCGCGACTGGCCGGCGCCTTGATGGGGATTCAGGCCATCAAGGGTGTCGAGGTTGGCGACGGGTTCGCGCTGGCTGGCGTGCCGGGGTCGCAGGCCCACGATGAGATTGAGGCCGGTGAGTCGGGCATTCGTCGTACTTCAGGGCGCAGCGGAGGCACCGAAGGCGGCATGACCAACGGCGAAGTGCTGCGAGTGCGAGCGGCTATGAAGCCGATCGCGACTGTGCCCCGGGCGTTGCGCACCATTGACGTGGCCACCGGCGAGGCAGCAGTCGCACACCACCAGCGCTCTGATGTGTGCGCGGTGCCAGCGGCTGGAATTGTCGCCGAGGCGATGGTTGCACTGGTGGTGGCAGATGCGGTGATCGAAAAGTTTGGCGGCGACTCGGTGGGCGAGACCCGGCGCAACTACGAGAGCTACCTGGCTTCCTTGAGGTTCTCCTGATGTCTCCACGAGTGGTGTTGATCGGCACGATGGGCGCTGGCAAGACCACCGTTGGACAGTTAGTGGCGACGGCTTTGAACGCCACCTTTCGTGACACCGACCATGACATCGAGGCCGCCAAGGGCCGCCCGGTGTCCGAGATCTTTGTCGACTCCGGCGAGGCCTACTTTCGTGAGGCCGAACGTGCGGCCGTTGCCTTAGCTCTGAGCACCCACGATGGAGTGCTGGCGTTGGGTGGAGGGGCGGTGTTGGCTCCCGAAACCCGCGACTTGCTCGCCTCTCACGAAGTGGTGTTCTTGAGGGTGGGTCTGGCCGATGCCGCCGCCCGAGTGGGTCTGAGCGTGTCGCGTCCATTGCTACTGGGCAACGTGCGAGCCCGCATTAAACACCTGCTCGACGAGCGCACCCCGATTTATGAATCGGTGGCCAAACACATCGTCGAAACCGATGGACGAAGTGCTGATGACGTGGCCGCAGCGGTCATCGAGGCCATCTCGTGAAGCGCCTGCACGTGGGCGGCGCTTCGCCGTACGACGTGGTCGTGGGCCACGGACTCCTTGATGAGATCCACGGACTAGTCGGTGCGGCCCAACGCGTCGCGCTCATCCATGCCGAAGGGCTTGTGGAGCACACCGAACAGGTGGCCGCACGGCTCAGTAGCTACCAAGTGCTGCGCATCGCCCTACCTGAAGGTGAAGCGGCCAAGACTGCCAGCGTCGCCGTCGATGCGTGGGAAGCACTAGGTGCTGCGGGGTTCACCCGCTCTGATGTGGTCGTCTCGGTGGGTGGCGGAGCCACGACCGACATGGCCGGCTTCATCGCCGCGACCTGGCTTCGCGGAGTGCGTGTGGTGCACGTGCCCACCACGCTTCTGGCGATGGTGGATGCCGCTGTTGGGGGCAAGACCGGCATGAACACGGGGGCCGGCAAGAACCTCGTCGGGACCTTCCATGAGCCGGCCGGAGTGGTGTGTGACTTGTCGCTGCTAGCCACGTTGCCGCCCGCGGAACTCGTGGCCGGGATGGGTGAAGTGATCAAGTGTGGGTTCATCGCTGACTCACGGATCTTGGAACTCGTCGAATCAAACCCGGCCGCTGCTACCGATGCCTCGGGTGTGGTGATCGCTGAACTTGTTGAACGCGCGATTCGCGTCAAGATCGACGTCGTGGTCGCCGACCTCAAAGAAACCGGGGGAGCTGACGGCCATCCGGGACGAGAGGTGCTCAACTACGGACACACCCTGGCCCACGCGATCGAGCGGTTCACTGGCTACGCCATTCGTCATGGCGAAGCCGTCTCGATCGGTTGCTGTTATGCCGCCGAGTTGGCGCGACTTGCTGGGCTGCTCGATGAGGCGACTGCGCGCAGGCACATCGCCACCTTTGCTTCTGTGGGTTTGCCGGTCACCTGGGCTGAGGCGCCATTTGAGGAACTACTGGACACCATGCGCGTGGACAAGAAGTCTCGGGGCAACACCTTGCGGTTCATGGTCCTTCGGGGACTCGCTGATCCGGTCGTGTTGACTGGCCCAAGTGAGCAGATGTTGCGCGCTGCCTACCGCGGAATCGGAGGTCCCTCATGAGTGAGGTCTTGGTGCTCAACGGACCCATCTTGGGTCGTCTGGGAAAGCGGCAGCCGGAGATCTACGGTACGACGACCTATCCAGAACTCGTGGCCTTATGCGAGCAATGGGGGGAAGCGCTGGGTTTGAGAGTCGTCGTACGCCAAAGCAACCATGAGGGCGAACTCCTCGACTGGCTCAACGATGCCGCAGATTCGGCCACACCGGTGGTCCTCAACGCGGCCGCCTGGACTCACTACTCCTACGCACTGTGGGATGCCTGCGCTCAGTTGGAGGCTCCGCTCGTCGAAGTGCACATCTCGGCCCCCTCAAAGCGCCCCGAGGAGTTTCGGCACACCTCAGTGGTGTCTCCTCACGCAGCCACCGTGATCGAGGGGCAAGGCATCGAGGGTTATCGGTTGGCATTGGAGTACATCGCCGGAACCAGGTGAGAGGGCGCTGCGTCTGATCACTTAAGGCACCACCTGTGAAAGGACTCCCTCATGTCTAAGAACGCCAAGATCGGGCTCGCACTCGCTTCCTTGCTGGTGGGCTACGTGCTCGGTGCGTTGATCAAGTGGCCCATCGGGGGCACCCACAACGACGGCACAGTGCGGGTGAACGCCTCGGGGTCGGTGATGGCCACACCAGATCAAATGGTTGTTGACCTCACTGTGCGGTCCAAGCGGGCCTCCTCTGCCGAAGCCTTGAGTGCCGCCAGCGCGAGCATGACCAAGGTTATTGCGACACTCGATGCGGCCGCGATTGAGAAGAACGACATGTCGACGACCCAGATTGCAGTCGAACCCGACATCACCTACGAAGGCAAAGAGGGGCAAAAGGTCTCTGGCTACATTGCGCGGCAATCGCTGCGCGTGACGGTGCGCGACCTGAAGAAGAGTTCGGAACTCCTTTCGAAAATCAGTGCAGCAGGCGGCAATGACCTGATCATCGAAAACACCTCGCTCAAGGTGAGTTCCAAGAACTCCGCTCTAGCCGAGGCGCGATTGAAGGCGATTAAGGCCGCGCGTGCCAAAGCCGCGACCTACGCAGAGGCGACCGGGCGGTCGCTGGGGCCGGTCTTGAGGATCACCGAATCAAGCGGGTCGAACACGGTCTACTCGGTGCGCTCTGCTGCCGCCGACTCGACGTCGGGGAGCAACGTGCCGGTGGAGCCTGGTGAGGCAAAGATCAAGGTCATCGTCGACGCGACCTGGCGGCTCAATTAGCTGCGATTCGTCGCCTAGTGCGGGGGCCGACTAGACTCGGGCGGTTCCCGCACTCCGACGTACAAAGGCACACTCACGCGCATGGCAACCACCAACGATCTCAAAAACGGCATGGTCCTCAACATCGACGGTCAACTGTGGGCTGTCGTGGAGTTCCAGCACGTCAAGCCTGGCAAGGGCCCGGCCTTTGTGCGCACGAAGCTGAAGAATGTGGAGTCCAACAAGGTCGTCGACAAGACCTTCAACGCGGGCACCAAGGTGGAGACCGCCACTGTTGACCGCCGCACAATGCAGTACCTCTACCACGACGGCACTTCCTACGTCTTCATGGACACCGGCACCTACGACCAGCTTGAAATTGCTGACGAGATCGTGGGCTCCGCCAAAAACTTCCTCTTGGAGAACCAAGAAGCGATCGTGGCCACCAACGAAGGCCGCGTCCTGTTCATCGAGCTTCCGGCATCGGTCGAGCTCGAGATCACCTTCACCGAGCCCGGCGTCGCTGGCGACTCTGCGACCGGACGCACCAAGCCGGCCACCCTGGAGACCGGTCACGAGATTCAGGTGCCGTTGTTTATCGGTCAGGGCGAGCGGGTCAAGGTCGACACCCGCGACTCGTCCTACCTCGGTCGCGTTAAGTCTTGATGCCCTGATGGCAGCCCGTTCGAAAGCGCGCAAACGTGCGCTGGATGTGTTGTTCGCTGCCGAGGCGCAGCGCCGCGGATTGGCCGAGACCCTTGAAGAAGAGTTGGCCGGAGATCGTCCCGTTAACGATTACACCTCAGTCTTAGTCACCGGCGTTGCCCAGCACGCAGGCGAGATCGACGAGATCATCACCCGGTTTGCTCAGGGCTGGTCGTTGGATCGCATGCCTGCAGTTGATCGCAACGTGTTGCGGCTAGGGGTCTTTGAAGTCCTCTACGCCGACGACGTGCCAGTCGCAGTGGCTGTGTCTGAGTCAGTCAAACTCGTGCGCGAACTCTCCACCGATGAGTCGCCCGCCTTCGTCAACGGGCTCCTGGCTCACGTCGTACGTGAACGCGAGACGCTGGTTTAGCCCAGCTGCCTCTCCTAAACCTTGACGCGCCGTTGCCACAGCGTCGAATAGGCATCGCGGGACTCTTCGGCAACAGCTGCAAGCTCATCGCTCAGCGGTACCTCGCGCGGCGGTGGGGGAGCAAAGTGGGTGGATGCCCACACTGCGTCGTACCAATGCGGTGCCCAGACTCCATCGGAATCTCGAGGCCCGGCGGGCCAGGAGAGCATTGCGGGATCGAAGTCGATTCCGACCCAGTCGCACACCCAGCGTTGATATCCCTCGGGATCGGTGAGGAAGTCGCGGGCGTCGATGACCGGCGGCTCATTGAGTACGTCGAATAGCTGGGCCTGCTGCAACAACCCAATGTCTTCGGCCACACAGGCCTCGCGCGACTTGACGTAGGAGGCGACAACTTCGCGCGGTTCTCTGATCAACAAGATGTTGTGAAACGCCGAAGCCCACTCCAGGCGGTCCTCGCGTCGCCAGTGATGGGTCATGTGCTTGACGTACAGCACCGGGATGTCTCGACCCATCAAGTCGGCAATGACATCGGCTTCTTCGGTGGGTTGGCTCGCGATCACCTCTGCGGTCGCGGGGTGTTCGATGCCTGTGCGGTCTAGGTAGCAGGCATAGAACGGTTCGTCGACGACGTCAGTGTCGGCGCGGTTCTCCCAACTGCGCATCATCGCTGTGGAGATGTTGCGCGGGCCCGACCACATCCCGATTCGAACAGTCATCGGGCATCCACATCGGCAGTGAGCAGGGCTGAATACAACTCTTGGAGCCTCGTAACCATCGGGCCTCGTTGACCATCGCCGATGGTTCGCCCGTCGATGGTTCGCACTGGCACCACGCCGGCAAACGTGCCCGTCACGAAGGCTTCACGAGCCGAATAGACATCGGTCAGGGAGAAGGTCTTCTCCCGAGCAACGATCCCGGCCGCCGAACAGACCTTGAGCACATTGGCCCGGGTGATGCCGTGCAGGCAGTAGCGACCATCAGAGGTCCAGACTTCGTTGTCGCGAGTCACGATGAAGAAGTGGGTTGAGTTGCACGTCGCCACGAAACCGTCGGGATCAAGCATCAACGCCTCGTCTGCACCAGCATTGGCGGCCTGAATGCATGCGGTGATGTCGTTGAGTTTGGAGTGCGCGTTCAAGCGTGGGTCGAGAGTGTCAGGGTTTGCTCGACGTACGTGCGTGGTGAACAAGGTAATGCCCTCGGTGACCGTGCTGGGGAGGGGTTCCTTGTGCTCGGCGATGATCACGACAGTGGCCGCACCGATGGTCAAACGCGGGTCTTGGTAGGGCGTTGACTTCACACCGCGCGAGACCATGAGGCGAATGTGGACCCCATCGTGCATGTCGTTGGCCGCCAAGGTTTTATAGATGGCGGCGCTCAACTCCTCACGTGTCAACCCGATGTTGATCATCAACGCGGTCGCGCCCTCCCAGAGTCGATCTAAGTGCGCTTCGAGAAAAGCTGGCTGACCGTGATGAACCCGGATGCCTTCCCAGACGCCGTCGCCGAGAACGAAGCCTGAATCGAACACACTGACCACGGCCTCATTGCGCGGTTTCAGCGTGCCATTGACCCAAATCAAAATCTCGTCATTGCGCTGGTCAGAGGCGTAGTCATGGGTTCCAGTTGCCATGAGGGTGAATCTAGCCGGATGGACGCGGGTTCCGAGCCACCCCTGCCTACCCCTAAGCTGACAAGTTCTGAGAGGGATGAGAGGTGGTGACTCGATGCGTGCGATCGCACTCACGCTATTGGTGATGCTGACCTCACTGACCACTTCACCTGTGAACATGGTGATGACCGGCTCGAAAGTCGCGACGGTTCAACTGGGCTCCATCAGGTCGGGCTCAGCGATTAAGTCGGCGTACTACGACCGCAGCCAATCCACCATTGTCGAGGGCTCGACCCGGCTCAAGGTTTCTGTGGGCGACCCGGGCGCCGTGCGCAGTTTGCATGTCATGGCGTCGGGCTACGTCTTGCGAGTGGCAGGCAAGGGGCGTGACCGGTTGATGCTGGTGCGCCCTGACGGTCGTCGGCGTGAACTCAACCACCGCGGCTCCGTCTACGGCGTCGAAGTCAGTTCGGATGGCAGGTTCTTGGCCTGGTCAACGGGACTTCGCTCCAGCACGGTTGTCACAGTGCTCAATCCCAGCACGGGACGCCACGTTGTGCGGGTTGAGCGAGGCAAGGCGGGCTTCCGTGTCGTCGGCCTCGGAGCCAACCGTGCGCTAGTTGATGACCACGGTGATGCTCGCTGGTGGAACTGGCAGCGCGGCAAGATGACCTTGGCTTCTCGTTGGCGCCCACTCGCGGTCGACATCACGACCGGGGTGTTTGCCACCGTTCACCCCGAGTACGCCCACGGCGGCTATGTCCGAGACCCCAAAGCCGCCTCATGGGGGATGGGTGAGTTTGAACTGCCCTCGGAGTTCTCCCAAGATCACCGTTGGGTTGCTTCGAGTTCGAGTTCCAACGGCTCATCGGTGCGCCAGCGCTCGCGTGTGCGACGGGTCACCAACGGCTACGCACCACTCGTGGTGAACGCGAAGCTTCCGGCTGGTGCCCAGGTGCGTTTTGAGTCAGCCACAGCGATGTTGGTTCCTGTCGTTGAGGTCGGGAAGGGTCGCACTCGTAGCGCTGTTGTCCGCTGCTACTTCTCAGGCAGCAAGCTGGGTCGTTGCGAGCGAGCCACCGCCGTGGTGACCCGGACGGGCACCACACCACCGACGTCGAACTGGTTGCTGGCCACTCCGCGCACCCGATAGCCCACTGATAGGTTGGGTCCCGCAATAGACATCCTTTAACGAGCCGTCCGGAGAGGCGGAGAAGGAGGTCGACGCTGGTGACTAGTTCTGACCAGACTGTCGATGGCCGCGTCGTACTCGACGCAGGCGACATCTCGCGGGCCCTAACCCGCATCTCTCACGAAATCCTTGAGCGCAATCGAGGCGCCGCAGACTTGGTGTTACTCGGCATTCCCACCCGAGGAGTGCAACTGGCAACGCGCATCGCGGCCCGGATTGAAGCGGTTGAGGGAGTGCAAATCCCGGTGGGTGCTCTGGACATCACGATGTACCGAGACGACTTGCGACACCAACCCACTCGTGGTTTGCAGCCGACCCAAATTCCTAGCGGGGGCCTCGACGCCAAGACTGTGGTGCTGGTCGACGACGTGCTGTATTCGGGGCGCACCGTGCGTGCCGCGTTGGACGCCATGTCGGACTACGGTCGACCTGACGTCGTACGCCTAGCGGTGCTCATTGACCGTGGCCACCGAGAACTCCCGATTCGTGCCGACCACGTGGGCAAGAACCTGCCCAGTTCACGAAGTGAGCGCGTGATGGTCCGGTTGCTTGAAGTTGATGGGTACGACGAAGTTCGGATCGCGGGGAAGGCATCGTGAAAAAGCATCTGCTCAGTGCCGCGGATCTGAGCCGCGACGACATTGGCGAACT
>Ga0073899_10003382_pt1 | contig 14128 bp, 12 predicted proteins | sample KloWWTmetaKNB5Ph_FD_88975 | JGI IMG/M metagenome (GOLD analysis project Ga0073899, IMG submission 88975) | Active sludge microbial communities from Klosterneuburg, Austria, studying microevolution and ecology of nitrifiers - Klosterneuburg... | ecosystem: Engineered > WWTP > Aerobic digester >... | reverse complement strand
GAGGCCAAACGGCGGCGGGTGGGCGGTGAATAGCGGAAATCTCCCGGAGAAACCCCGCAGTCTGCGGCGACAACCCCTGACCTTACCCGGGAAAATCGTGCTAAAGACAGCCCCCAGATGAAACGCCTCCTTCCCCGCCTGTGCGCCCTTCCCCTCTCGCTGCTGCTCTGGGCACCGGGCTGCTCCGAGCAGGGCGAAGGCGAGCGCTGCGACCTCGAGAAGAACGGCAATCAGGACTGCGAGACCGGCCTGGTGTGCGTTTCGGCGGCGGACCTGATCGACAACGCGACCGATCGCTGCTGTCCCCCCGCCGGCCAGAAGATCAGCGACAACCACTGTCTGCGCAACGATGGCAGCGGCGGCAGCGGCGGCGCTGCGGGCAGCGGCGGCGCGGCGGGCAGCGGAGGCAGCGCAGGCACGGATGGCAGCGCGGGCGGCACCGGCGGCGCGTCGGGCGGCACCGGCGGCGCGTCGGGCGGCACCGGCGGCACCGGTGGCTCGTCGGGCAAAGACGGCGGGAACGACGCGGCGCCCGATGCCGCAGACGGCTCGAGCGGGGACTCGGGAGGGGACTGATGACGCAGCGACGGCCGAGGGTGTGGTTCCTGGCGATCACGCTGGCGCTGCTCGGCGCCTGCAGCGACGCCAGCGAGGGTGAAGGCTGCGATCTCGCCAACGGCAACGACGACTGCGACGAGGGGTTGATCTGTCGCGGCGCGTGGGAGGTCCGCGCCTCGGGTTCGGTGTGCTGCCCCGCCCCGCCGGCCAAGCCGTCGGCTAGCGCGTGTCAGCCCGAGGTCGAGAGCTACGAGCCCGATCCCAGCGTCGACAGCCCGCCGATCGCCCCGGGCACCGGCGGCGCCAGCGGGGCCGGCGGTGCCGGCGGCGCCGCGGGCAGCGGGGGCGCTGCGGGCGGTGACGCGAGCACCGGCGATGCAGCCGATGCCACCGGCGACGGCGCAACCGACGCCACCGCCGACGGAGCGGGGGACTGAGCGTGCCGGGTTCCGCGAGCATGATCGGCAGTGCTCAAGAAGCCCTGCTCCTCGCCGTCGCCGTCTCGCTTCCAGTGGTCGGCGCCGCCGCGATCATCGGTCTCGCGGTGGCGGTGATGCAGGCCGCGACTCAAGTCCAGGACGTCACGATCGCGCATCTGCCACGGCTGGTCGTGGTGGCCGTGGTGCTGGCCATTGCCGGGCCGTGGATGGGCGCTCAAATCGCCGCCTTTGCCGCGCGCATGTTCGCGGGCGGGTGAGCACCGTCCTCGCGCCCAGTGATCTCGGGGCGCCTCGGCTGGCGCGGCGGAGCCGCGTGGAGCTCGGCGGGCGCATCAGCCGTGCGCGCGGGACCGAGCTCTTGGTCAGCGATGCCCTGGCCAGCGTGAGCGTGTCGCTGCGCGCGCCGGCGCTGGTGAGCGAGGGCGATCTGGTGATCGTCACCGGCCGGCTCGCTGGCGCGCGCCTGCTCGACGCCATGATCCGCGAGCGCTTCCCCTGCCCCAGCCCGCGCGGCGACGGCGAGGTCGCGCGGCTGGCGTGGCAGGGGGTCGGCAGGCACCTCGCGCTGCGCGCCGCGGCCTTCGAGACGATCCGCGAGTACTTCCGCACGGCCGGTTTTCTCGAGGTCGACACGCCGATCCGCGTGCGCACCCCCGGGCTCGATCTGCACGTCGACGCCCTCGAGGCCGAGGGTGGCTACCTCTCGACCTCACCCGAGTTCCAGATGAAGCGCCTGCTGGTGGGCGGCATTCCGCGCTGCTTTCAGCTGGTGCACTGCTTCCGCAAAGACGAGCACGGCCCGCTGCACGAGCCCGAGTTCTGCATGCTCGAGTGGTACCGCGCGTTCTCGGGGGTAGAGGCCGTGATGGCAGACACCGAGATCGTGGTCGAGCGCGTGCTCACGCGGCTCGCCGGTCGGCCCCGCGCTCGCCTGCCCGACGGCCGCCCGATCGACGCCCGGGCCCCCTTCGCCCGCATGACCGTGCGCGACGCATTCCGCCGCCACGCCGGGGTCGCCGACGCAGTCGACCTGGCGGCCTCCGACGAGGACCGCTTCTTCCAGCTGCTGGTGGACCGGGTCGAGCCAGCGCTCGCGCGGCGTCGGCGCCCGCTGTTCTTGACGGACTACCCGGCCACCCAGGCCTCGCTCGCGCGGCGCACGCCGAGCGACCCCAGCGTGGCCGAGCGCTTCGAGCTCTACGTGGGCGGCGTCGAGCTGTGCAACGGCTTCGGCGAGCTGACCTGCCCGATCGAGCAGCGGGCCAGGTTCGTGGCGGACCAGCGGGCCCGGCGCCGGCAGCGCCGCCCGGCCTACGCCCTCGACCCGCGGTTCCTGGCGGCGCTGCAAGAAGGCATGCCCCCGGCCGGCGGCAACGCGCTGGGCGTCGATCGTCTGGTCGCGCTCGCGCTGGGGGCGCCCGCCATCCGCGACACCCTGGCGTTCCCCTGGTCGTGGGTGTGAGCCCCTGCAAACCAGCGCTTGGCACCGCGCCAACCCCGGCGCCCGCCGGAAGGCCCCGTTCTGCCAGGTTTCTGCCGGAATTCCATGCGGCACGCTGCCTGCAAGTCAGGCGGGCGTGCACCGCTTGCTCGCCCTCGTCGCGTCGGTCCTGGTGGTCTTGGCCAGCGCGCCGGCGCTGGCCGCCGACGCTTGGTCCGATCCCTTCCCCGGGGTGAAGCGCCTGCATCGTCAGACCAGCACGCAGAACATCAACGCGCTGGTCGTCGACCTGTGCGCGCCCGGCGTCTCGCTGCGCGGCACGGCGTCTGCCGAACGCAAGAAGAAGACCTCGACCTTCGGCGCCAGCGTCGGCGCTCAGGCGGCCATCAACGGCGACTTCTTCAGCTACGCCGACTATTCGACCAACGGGCCCTCGGCCCACGCGGGGCAGATCTGGGGCGGCGCCGATCACAGCTACGTCGCGCCCATCGCCTTCGGCGCGGCGCGGGCCGAGATCTATGCCCACGAGGCCGGGGGCGGACCCGAGCCCTGGGCAAAAGAGGTCGTGAGCGGGCACCCGACGGTGCTGTGGGGCGGCGCCAAGCGGGACAACAACGGCGATCCGCTGTGCACCGCCCGTCACCCGCGCACGGCCGTGGGGCTCTCGGCCGATCGCAAGAAGCTGGTGATGGCCGTGGTGGACGGTCGCAAACCGAACCGGCTCGGCTTCACCTGCGACGAGCTGTCGGCGCTGCTGGCAGAGCTCGGCGCAGCCGACGGCATGAACCTGGATGGCGGTGGGTCGTCCACGATGTGGATGGGCGGCAGCGTGATCAGCATGCCGTCCGACTCGGGCGGGGAGCGGACCGTGGCCAACCACCTGGCGCTGTTCGCCACCGGCAGCGGACCCGCTGCGCACTGCCCGGTCCCCGACTATCGCGCGAAGTTCGTGGGCGCCGCGGGCTGGCCCGGCGGCACCGACATGACGCTGTCGCCCGGACAAGACGTGACGGGCAGCCTGGACTTCGAGAACACCGGCAAGGCAACGTGGAAGGCGGGGATCACCAAGCTGGGCACCACCGAGCCCCGCGATCACGCCGCGGCGTTCGCCCACCCCAGCTGGTCCGGCCCGAACCGCCTCGCGGTGCTCGACCAGGACGTCGCCCCCGGAAAGGTCGGGCACTTCGCCTTCACCCTCCGCGCGCCCGAGGAACCGGGCGAGTACCTGGAGCACCTGAACCTGGTGCACGAAGGGGTGACCTGGTTCTCGGACTCGGGCGGGCCCGCCGACAGCGTGAGCTGGATGAAGGTGACGGTCGAGGATCTGGGCGAGCCGCCGCTGGGCGAGGCGGGCGGCGCGGCCGGCGCCGGCAGCACCGTCGGCCCGAGCGGGGCCGGCGGCACCGGGGGCAAGCACAGCGGCGGCCAAGCGACCAAGGTCGTGGACCAGGGCGGCGACGGATGCGCGCTCGCAGCGCCCCGTGGCGGCTCTAACAGAGCGTGGTGGACGCTGGTGGCGGGCCTTTCGCTCGCCGCGCGGCGCCGCCGGCGCCAGCGGGCTCAGTTGCCGATCTGAGGCACGCCGCCCTGGGCCGCCATGCCCAGGAAGCGGGCGATGTCGGCGGTGGCCGCCGGCACGTCGAATGCGACGAAGTGGCCGTCCTTCCCGCTGGGCGGCCCGTATTGTCGCACGCCGAGGGTGAACGACGCGGTCCCGACCTTGACGTTGCCGGCGAGCGGCACCGCCTTCTCGGCAAGGCCCGGCGGATCGCCGATGGTCTCGGGCTTCGCAGCGCTGGCGTCGTGGGCGGCAAGCTCGAGCCCTCCGGTCAGCACGTACGCCGCCAGGGTCTTGGCGGGGCTGTAGGTGTCGCCCAGGCCGTAGGTCATGAACACGTGCTTGGCCGCCTTGCCCGTGAGGGGCGCCTTGCCGACCACCCGCGCGAAGTTGAGCGGATCGGCCGGGTCGATCCAGATCTGCAGCAGCGTGAGCACCGGGTGCATCTCTTCACCGCGCAGCGTTCCGCTGCTGCCCATGTCGGCCAGCACCAGGGGCAGACCCGCGGCGATGTTGACCGGCTGCTTCTTGCTCAAGAGCGAGTGCGTCAGGCTGGCGCCGTTTCCGCTCAGCACCGCCGCCTTGTAGGTGTCCGTGAAGGGCAGCGCCAGGCTGCCTTCGGTGGACCCCTGCGAGTGGCCGTAGAACACGATCGCGGCGGGGTCGACCTTGATGGCGTCTCCGCCACTGGTGGCGCCGTCGACGTCGAGCGCGGCCGCGAAGCGCGCGAGCGAGATCTGATCCACCGCGCCCTGCAAGGGATTGCCGCGGGCCGCCGCCGGGTTCTTGAAGTTGAAGAACAGCTCGTTGGGCGAAGCCGTAGAGCTGCCGCGACGCGGGCCGTGCTGCGCCTGATCGATGCCGAGCACCGCGAACCCGACCGAGCCGGTGGGGGTGGTGGCCTTGGAGAGCGCGCCGGCGATCTCGGCGCGCACGTGGCTGCGGAACGAGCCCCCAGTGCCGTGGCCGAACACCGCCAGCGGCCAGCCGCCGGCCGGCATGGTGCCCTTCGGAACGGTGAGCGCCATGCACACGTCCTCGCTGCGCTCGGGCTGGTCGATGCGCACGTCCCCACCAGCGTCGAGGTACGGCGGGGTGCCCTTCTGGAAGATCGGGAGCGAGACCAGCGCGTGGTACTCGTCGAAGTCGGGCGAGCTGCCGTCGCCGCAGGCGCGATCGCCGGCGGCCTGGGGGCAGGGCGACGGAGCGCCCCCGCCGCACTTCACCCAGCCCTTGGCGACCGGCACGCCCTGGCTGGCCACGGCCGTGGCCAGCGCTTGCATGGGCTCGCGGACCTTGCCGGCGGTGATCACCGTGGCGTTCAGCACCAGCTCCGTGCCGATGGCCTTGTCCTTGAGGTACGCCCGGAAGGGCGAGAACGCGGCGTGCGCGGCGGCCAGCGTGGGATCCGGCGGAGCCGCGTCCCCCAGCATCGCCAAGAGGTGCTCCGAGCGTTCGATGGCCGCGCCGCCCTTCGCGACCCCGGCGGTGGTCATGTAGACCGCGTACTGGTGGCCGGGCACCATCGGCGCCCCCATCGGGCGACGGATCGACACGCTGTACGGGCAGAGGTACGCCGTCTTGTTCGGATCGTAGACGAAGTACATGCCGGCGCTGCTGCCGTATTCCGGAGTGCCCGTGGTGATGTCCACCCACTGCATCGGGAACTTGCCGTTCTTCTCGGTCTTGAAGCTGTCGAAGTCGAGCTCCCCCGAGAAGCGGAAGATCACCGTCGGCGTGGTCCCCCAGGCGCTCTCGTTCTTCTGCAACGCGTCGACGTAGAGCTGCACCGGATCGAACCCCAAGAGCTCGGCGCCCGGCGTCGGGAACCCCTTCAGATCGAGCCAGCCGCCCTTGATGCGCACGTCGTTCGGGAAGGGCAGACGGAAGAAGTCCGCCTCTTTGCCCTTGGGCGATGCACCGGGCACCTCGAAGTACGCGCGCACCGCGCCGCTGGGCTCGGCTTCGCACTTCACACCCGGCCACGTGGGCAGGCCGAAGCCCGGCGTGCCGGGCGGCGGCTGCAGGCACTTGCCCGCCGCACACGCCAGGCCGCCGTAGCAATCGCCGCTCACCTTGCAGGTCGCCCCGAGGTCGCCCGTGCCCTCGGGCGCACACTGCGCCGAGAACCCCGCCAGCACGCAGCGAAACCCGCTCTTGCAGTCGGCGTCGCTGCTGCAGCCGTCACCCGCGACGCCGCTGCCGGCCTTCAGGCACTTGCCGCCGAGACACTGCAAGCCGTCCTGGCACTCGCCGCTGATCACGCAGGCCTGACCCTCGGCCGTCTCGTGCCCCAGCTCGCACACGGCGTTCTTGCAGGCCAGCCCCGGACGGCAGGGCTCGAGCGCGCTGCACGCCTGCCCCACCCCCGCACCGGTCACCGGACCCGTGCCGCCACTGCCGCCGCTGCCGCCGGCCCCGCCGTCACCGCCCCCGTCGTACGTGCCGTCGTCACAGCCTTGCACTGCCAAGAGCAGCGCAAGACCCGCCCCGAGCCCCCACCATCCCCGAAAAGTCATCCGGCGATGGTAGCAGTGATCGGCGGGCCGGGCTCAGTCGTACTGCAAGAAGGCGATCACCGGCGTGGGGACCAGGCGATCGCGCCCCCCGAGTGAACGCAGCTCGACCACGAAGGCGTAGGCCGCCACGTACGCCCCCTGCCGGTGGACCAGCTCGCCGGCCGCGGCGGCGGTGCCGCCGGTGGCGAGCAGGTCGTCGACCACCAGCACGCGGGCCCCTTCGCTCAGCGAGTCGCGGTGCATCTCGAGCTCGCTCTCGCCGTACTCGAGCGAATAGCTGACCTTGTCGGTGCGATACGGCAGCTTGCCCGGCTTGCGCACCGGCACGAAGCTCGCGTTCAGGCGTGCGGCCAGGGCGCCGCCGAAGATGAAGCCGCGCGACTCGATGCCGACCACCGCGTCGATGTGCTCGCCCATGAAGCGCTCGGCGATGGCGTCGAGCACGATGTGGAACGCCTTGGGATCGGCGAGCAGCGGCGTGATGTCCTTGAACAAGATCCCCGGCTGGGGAAAGTTCGGGATCTCGCGGATCAGCTTGCGCACGTAGCTGTGCCCGTCCACCAGCTCGGGGGCGATGTGCGGCAGATGATGCCGGGCCGGTTTCTTCGCGGGCTTCTTCGGGCCGCCCCGCGGGGTGAGCTTCGCGCGCGCCTCGCGGCGTGCCTTGGGTTTCTGAGCGGAGCGCTTTCGTGCGGCCATTGCCGCATTCAATAGTTCATTTCTGGCGCTCGCCCAAGCGCTCATCGCACGCCACCGTCACGCGCTCGGCACGGTCTTGCTGCTCGCGCCCCCACAGATCGAGCACCAGCGGCGTGACGCCCACCACGCCCTGATCGAACGCCTCGGTGTCCGAACCGGGGACGTGGCGGTGCTCCCGCAACGGCCCACCGATCCAGAGGTACTCGCGACCGCGCGGATCGCGCCGGAACTCGATGGTCTCTTCGTATTCGCGCCGCCCGAGCCGCGTGGCGCGGACCGGCCACTGTGCGCCCGCGGGGAAGTTCACGTTGAGCAGCATGCCGCTGCCGGCGTGCTCCTCGATCAGCGCCAGGGCCAACCGGGCCGAGATCCGCGCCGCGGCCGCAAAGTCTGCGCCTGCCCCCGCCGACACCGCAAGCGCCGGGAGGCGCTTGAGCGCGCCCTCGCGCGCGGCTGCCACGGTGCCGCTGTAGAACACGTCGTCGCCCAGGTTCAGCCCGTGGTTGAGCCCGCTCACCACGGCGTCGGGCTTCCGGGGCAGCACGCGGTCGCCGGCTGCCAGCGCGACGTACACGCAATCCGCGGGCGTTCCGTCCACCGAGAAGACACCCGGGTCGTGCCGGTAGAGGCGCAGCGGGCGGTGCAGGCTGAGCGCGTGGCTCGCGGCGCTCTGCTCGGTTTCCGGCGCGCAGACCACGACGTCGGCGACCTCGAGCAGCGCCGTTCGCAGCGCCGAGATGCCGCGCGAGCGGTAGCCGTCGTCGTTCGAGAGCAAGATCAGGGGGCGTTCGGCCATGACTTGGCCGAAAAAATGGGCACAACTCGGCCCCGCTGTCGACTACGCTGACGCGGCGGACAGCGGCATGAGCCCCAGCGACGGTCTTTCGAGCATCGGCAGATACGAGATCGTCGGCCACCTGGCGAAGGGCGGCATGGCAGAAATCCTGCTGGCGCGCCTCAAGGGGCCCAGCGGCTTCGAGCGCCCGGTGGCGATCAAGCGCATCTTGCCGCACCTGGCCGAGCAGCAGCGCTTCGTGGACATGTTCCTCGACGAAGCGCGGATCGCAGCGGCCATCCGTCACAAGAACGTCGTGCAGGTGACCGACCTGGGGCACACGGGGGCCCACCTCTACCTGGTGATGGAGTACCTGGAGGGCGAGAACATCGCCAGCCTGATCAAGCGCAGCTTGGTCGAGAAGCACGCCCTGCCCTACGGCATGACGGCCCACGTGATCGCCGAGGCGTGCGCCGGCCTCCACGCCGCCCACGAGCTGTGCGGCGAAGACGGCGCGCCGCTGGGCGTGGTGCACCGGGACATCTCACCGCAGAACGTGCTCGTGACCTACTCGGGCGAGGTGAAGGTGCTCGACTTCGGCATCGCCAAGGCCCTGGTCCGGGTCGCCGCCGAGACCGACACCGGCGAGCTCAAGGGCAAGGTCGAATACATGTCGCCCGAGCAGGCTCGGGGTCAGCCGCTGGACAAGCGCAGCGACGTGTTCGCGCTGGGGATCGTGCTGCACGAGATGATCGCGCGCCGGCGCTTGTTCAAGCGCGACAGCGTGCTCGCAAGCTTCGAGGCGATCACCAAAGAGCCGCTGATCTTGCCCAGCCAGGTCGCTCGCGACTGCCCGCCCTCGCTGGACCGCGTGGTCACCCGGGCGCTCGCGCGGGACCCCGCCGATCGCTACGCTTCGGCGGCCGACATGCGGCGCGATCTGCTGGCGGTGGTGCACGAGACGCTGGGCGGCGCCGACGTGGAGCGCGGGCTTGCCAAGCTGATGCAGGACCTGTTCCGCGATCGCATCGAAGAGAAGCGCGAGATGCTGCGGCGGCTGCGCGCCGGGGACGCGCCGCCCGCGATGCCGGCAGCCGAGGCGGACGAGTCCCTGGACATTCCCGACCTGGTGCTGCCGCTGGCGCCATCGAGCCGGCGAGACCCGATCCGCGAGGTCAGCGCCAGCGCCGCGACCATCGAGCTGATGGACGGCTTCGAGCCGGGGGGCCGGGTGAGCGCGCCGGCCCCGCTGCCGCAGGCGGCGCAAAACCCGTACGCGCAGGCGGATCTCGAGGCGCTGGTCACCGACGCGGTGGCACGCTTCGGCATGGCAGGCACCGCGCTGATCGAGGCCGGGCGAGTGCGCCTGGTGGGCGCCGGGCCCGAGGTGTCCTGCGATCTTGCCGGGGCAGCCGACGGCCTGGCCAGCCTGGCCCCCGAGCTGAAGCAGCGCCGCGCGCAAGACCTGGCCCGACGGCTGGTCCAGGCGCGCCGCGACGCCGTCGACATCGGCTCGGGTCGACGCCGGGGGCTGCCGGGCTTCGTCGCCCCGCTGGTGGGCCTGGTGGTGGTGGGCGCCGGGGTCGTGCTGGCCTTCAAGTTCCTCACGCCGGGGTCCAAGTGGTCGTGGGGCACGCCCAGCGCCACGGCCACTGCCGTCAGCGCCGACGAGTACGAGCGGCAGCGGGCCGAGCGCGCGCAGCGGGTCTGCGAGGCCACGCGCTCGCGCATCATGCGCGGGGCTTCGATCGGGCCCACCGACGTCGAGGGCTGGGTGGTCGAGCTCTCGCTGGCGCGGGCCGCCCCGGGCCCGGCCACCGATCCGGCCCTGGGCGAGTTCGTGTCGGGCTCGCGCTTCACCTGGAAAGACGCCGCCGAGATCTCGAAGCACGAGGGCATCGACACCGCCGTCAGCGTCGCCCCCGAGCCGGTTCCGCTCGACAGCTCGCCGCACGGCGTCCGCGTCACGTTCTCGGGCAAGTACGTCACGCCCTACTTCTATTCGGGCGAGCGCCGCGCCTACTTGAAGATCGCCGGGGCCATGGCCGACAAGCTGGGCGCCAGCCACGGCGCGCTCTACGCGCGGTGCGCGCTGGGGTCGCCCCATCACCTGGGTGCGTGGTTCCTGGGCCCCAGCCCCGGGGGCGCGGCGGCCTCGCTGATCTACTGGATCGGCGCGTTCGGCGATCCCGCTCAGGTGCGGCAATCGATCTTGTTCCCCGACGGCGGCAGCGACCTCAGAAGCTCGGGCGTGCTGGGGCGCATCGCCGACAAGACCCAGGCGCTGGACCGCAACAAGGTCCGATCGCTGATCGGTCAGCACGACGGAATGATCACGGGCAAGCCCGACGGGCCCTCTACCCTCACCTTCTCGTTCGCCGACGCCAACCGGGCCGCCCGCGCCAGCATGGAGCTTTCCCGCGTCAGCGAAGTGGGCGTCGACCGCTGATCACGGCGGCGCGGCCGCGCTTCACGCCTTGCCGAGCAGGGACTTCAGCTCGCCGCTCTCGTGCATCTCGGTGACGATGTCGCAGCCGCCCACCAGCTTACCGTCGACGTACAGCTGGGGAAACGTGGGCCAGTTCGAGTAGGCCTTGAGCCCCTCGCGCAGCTCCGGGTCTTGGAGGATGTTCACGTCGCGGAAGTCGGCGCCTTCCTCTTTCAAGATCTGCACCACGCGCGCCGAAAAACCGCACTGTGGAAAGATCTTGCTGCCCTTCATGAACAGCACGGCCCCGCTCTGGCCGATGGCTTCCTGGATCTTCTGCTTGAGTGCGTCGTCCATGGTCTGTCTTCACCCTTTGATCTTCGCCCACGCCTCGGGGGTGTAGGTCTTCAGCTTCAGCGCGTGGATCGGCCCGTGAATCGCCTCGCCCAGCGCGGCGTACACCAGCTGGTGCTGCTCGATGCGGCTCTTGCCGGTGAACGCCTCGGACACGATTCGCGCGTCGAAATGGTCCCGGGTACCCGTCATGTCCTGGACCACGACGTCCGCTTCGGGGAAAGCCTCGAGCAGCAAGGCGCGGACCTGTTCCGGCTCCATCATGGGCGCATCAAATGATACGCAACGTCAGGTTTGTCAACCCGGGTACGGGCCGCGACCGGGCTCATTCCTTCGGCGGCGGCGCCACCAGCAGCTTGATCTCGCGGACGGCGTCGCGGAAGCGCACTTCCTGCTCGTTCATCGCCATCTTCACCTCGATCAGGCGCTTGGTGATCTGCTCCATGCGCTTCGTGACCTCGTCCAGCCGCTTGGTGAGCTTGACGCGCAGATCGGCGGCCTGGGTGTTCTTCTCGATGGCGCGCAGCGAGAGCCGGGTCTCGTTCGAGGCCTTCTCGAGCTCGGCCTGCTCGTCGGTCAGCTTGCGCTCTTCGTCCACGCTCTTCTTCCAGATCTCGCGCACCGCCCACACGTTCTTGAGCTGGGTCTGCACCTGCGGGTTGGCGCGCGAGTCCGACAAGAAGGCCTTCACGGCCTCGTCGGCCAGAGGCGAGAGCCAGCTGACCTGCTGCTGGTGAGCGCGGCGCTCGTCCACGGTGAGCTCGCTCTTGCCGAAGGGCTTCACGCTCATCGGCACCAGCGCGTGCCCCAGCGCGGCGTTGTCCTCGGTGCCGGCTGGCGGCTTGAACAGCCGGGTGCCGGCGCCCCGCGGGTGCTTCACCAGCACCTTGCCGGGCTTGTCGCCGCCGTTCGAGACCGTGTAGAGCGTCTTCTGCACGCTGTCGCGCTCGATCCACAGCTCGCCCGCCTCGATCTTGAAGATGCGCGCGCCCTGCTCGTCGTACTTGCGGTCGAGGGCCACGGCCAGGCTGCGCTCGAGGGCAAAGGGCACCACCGCCGTGGCCTTGGGCGGCAGTGAATCCAGCATGCCTTGCCCCAAGAAGCTGCCCTTCTCGAAGACCGCGATGGGCCCGCGCTCGAGCAGACCGTTGGTCGCATTGGTGAAGCGCGCCACGCGGAACGGGTGCGAGCTCGACTCGGGCACGCCACCGTCCGGGGCAAACAAGAACACGGCTTCCCCGGGCACGCGCTTGTTCAAGAGCAGCACCATGGTGGCGCTCTCGTTGGGCACGGTGATGGGCGTCGGGATCTCGTAGCGGGTGGCGCCCGCCTCGACCGCGACGGCGGCCAGCGCGCTCATCCGACGGGGCGCCGAGAGCCCTTCGCGCTTGGCCTCTTCCAGCGCCATGCGCCGGCGCTGGTCGGGGCTGGGCTTGGGGCGACCCGGCCCGGCCGCGGCCGGCTCGGCCGGGGGCGCCGCCGGAGCCATGGCTCCGGTCGAGGCCACGCGCTTGGCCATGGGCTTCTTCGCCTTGGTCCGGCTGCGCTCGGCCTTGCCGCCCTTCTTCAAGGCGTCGACCTCGTCGTCCAGATCTTCGCCGGCAGAGTCCCCCGAGCCGCCGCCGCCTCGCCCGGCGCCCCGCAGGCCCAGCCCGCCCTCGTCCGCCTTGTCCGCGGGTGCGGCCTCGGCCTCTTCGCCGCCGAACTTCTCGAGCTCGGCCTCTTTGCGCTGACCCAGGCTGGTGACCCCGGTCGGCACGGCGGCGATCACCTCGCCCGTGTCGGTCACGATCGGCCGCTGCGGAATGACCGGATCGCCCAGCGTGGACTCGAACGCGAGCGGTGCGCCCGCCACCAGCACCAGGTCCACGCTCTTCCAGTCTTCACCGGAGAGGTTCTGCACGATGCCCCAGGTCTGCAGATCGGCGTTGTCGCCCTCTTGCACCACCAGGCGATACGACGGACGCCAGACCGGCGTCTCGGACACGTAGCCGATGGCCAGATCGTGCTCTTTGCCGTCGAGCTGCAAGATGACCTCGCGCAGCGGGTTCGCCTCTTTCTTCTTGGGCGGCGGCCCGGGCCAGGGCTTGAGCATGCTCTGGTAGCGCGGGTCGATCTCTGCTTCGCCTTCCTCTTTCTCGATCTCGAGGGGGAACGACGCCGAGCGCACCGAGCTGCCACCCCGCTCGACGATGGCCAGCGACGCCAAGAAGTCGCCCACCATGCGCTGCCGCATCTTGAAGGTGACCGCGTCGGCGTCCACCCGCCCGGAACGCTCGAAATAGCCCACGCCGTTCCGGTAGACGACCACCCGCTTGAGCGGCAGCTGGTCGGTCGAGACGTTGGGGCCGCGCGCGCAGCCCAGGGCGATCAAGCTGGTGAGAACGAGGGATCCAAGGCGCATGGCGGCGACGCTACCAGAGCGGCAGGCCGCCGGCGACAGCGCTCGGGGCCTCGGCTATGCTCCGCGGTCGTGACCGACGCCGCGCCTCCCCGGAAGCCCCCGCCCAAGCCGCCCCATCGCCCGCCGCCGCCGCCGCGCCGCGAGCAGCCGTCGATGTCCGAGACCGACAAGCAGAAGCTGACGTTCCAGGCCTTGGGTCTGCTCAACGAACAGGTCCAGGCCCGCATCGTGCACTACAAGGGTGAGCTCGAGACCAGCCCCGAGCTGGACGCCATCACGGCGCAGGTGGTCGCCCAGATCAAGGGCATGCAGGCCGCGCTGGGCGCCGGCACGCAGACCGGCGCCGCGCCCGACGAGCTGGAAGAGCAGCAGAGCAAGACAATGTCGCGCCTGCTGGGCCGGCTGCTGGCCACCGACGGCAACTTCGCCACCCAGAACCTCAAGACCATCGGGCGACGGATCGCCAAGCTGTTCTTCGAGAGCGAGCTGCACGAGAAGTCCCGCGGCGACAAAGACCGCGTGATTCGCCACCCCGAGCAGGGGGTGTACTACGTCCTCAGCCGCTACAAGAACCGCCTGCGCGCGGAGCTCGAGGGCTTCGAGTACGGCAGCACCGACGTGAAGCAGGGCACCTTCGAGCTCTTGGCCAAGATCGAGAAAGATCTTCAGGTCGGCTTCTTGTCCCGGCGTTCCCCCGAGCTGAACCGCGTGATGCACATCCACAGCGGCGTCTTGCTCGAGTTCTTGCAGAAGCACCTGCCCCCGCGCCTGGAAGCCATGTGCCGGGCCACGCTGCGCGCCGCCGAGACCGGCCGCACCCCGGGCGCCGTGAACTACAAGGTGCTGAGCGTGCAGTTTCCGGACTTTCGCGCCCACTGGGAGCGGATCTTCATGGAGCAGATGGTCAACTTCTGCGGGGACGAGCTGCTCGCCAAGCTCTCGGGCGGCGACG